>Ga0207670_10000720_pt1 | contig 17421 bp, 22 predicted proteins | sample KBSS23HmetaG_FD_184339 | JGI IMG/M metagenome (GOLD analysis project Ga0207670, IMG submission 184339) | Switchgrass rhizosphere microbial communities from Kellogg Biological Station, Michigan, USA - KBS S2-3H metaG (SPAdes) (version 2) | ecosystem: Host-associated > Plants > Roots >... | reverse complement strand
GGGAAGGCTTCGACCACATGGAGCAGAATCAACCGGGCGTTGAATTCCCCGGCGAAGGCGCGCGCGTATTGCAACGCGTGTTCGGAGCACGGGGAAAAATCCACCGGCACCAGGATTTTCTTCCGCTGGCCACCGGCTTTGGTCATCGGTCGGACCGAAGATTTCTGGTTGTTCATCGTCGTCGTCATTGTTTCACCGCTTTCTCCTTCTCGAGAATCGCCACGGTGGTTTTCATCACCGTGTCCGGGTTGAGCGAAATGCTATCGATGCCCTGTTCGACGAGGAACTGCGCAAACTCCGGATAGTCGCTCGGCGCCTGGCCGCAGATGCCGATCTTACGCTTCTTTGAACGGCAGACGGCGATGGCCTGGGCGATCATTTTTTTCACGGCGGAGTTCCGCTCATCGAAAATGGGCGCGACGATTTCACTGTCGCGATCCACGCCGAGGATGAGCTGCGTCAGGTCGTTCGAGCCGATACTGAAGCCGTCGAAGATCTCGCAGAATTCCTCGGCGAGGATGACGTTGCTGGGGATTTCGCACATGACGTAAATCTCCAGCCCGCCGACTCCGCGTTTGAGGCCGTGTTTTTCCATTTCACCTTGAACGCGGCGGCCCTCCTCGACGGTGCGGCAGAAGGGAATCATCAATTTGAGGTTGGTGAGCCCCATTTCTTCGCGGACCTTCTTCACCGCGCGGCATTCGAGGGCGAAGCCGGCCTGATAACGCGGGTTGTAGTAACGGCTGGCGCCTCGAAATCCGATCATCGGGTTTTCTTCACCGGGCTCGTAGGCTTTGCCGCCGATGAGGTTGGCATACTCGTTCGTTTTGAAGTCGCTGAGTCGCAAGATGACGTCCTTGGGATAGAACGCGGCAGCGATCATCGCCACACCCTGGGCCAGTTTATCTACGAAAAACTGCGGCTTGTCGGTGTACCCGAGCGTGAGGTCCGAGATTTGTTGCTTCAGCGGGCCAACCTCCATCTTATCGTAGTCGAGCAACGCGAGCGGGTGGATTTTGATGTAGGTCGTGATGATGAATTCCTCGCGGGCGAGGCCCACGCCATCGTTTGGGATGAACGAGAGCGAGAACGCTTCCTCTGGATTGCCCGCATTCATCATAACTTTGGTTCGCGGACGCCCAATGTATTTGAGATTGGTGCGCTGCACGTCGAACTGGAGCCGGCCATCGTAAACAAAACCTGTGTCCCCTTCCGCACACGAAACAGTCACCACCTGACCATCCTTGAGCACCTCTGTTCCGTGCTCGGTGCCGACGATCGCCGGCACGCCCAATTCCCGGCTGACAATGGCCGCGTGACAAGTGCGTCCGCCACGGTTGGTGATGATGGCGCTGGCTTTCTTCATGATCGGCTCCCAGTCCGGATCTGTCTTATCCGTGACGAGGATGTCGCCGTCCTTGAATTGAGCGATGAACTGAACGCTTTTGATGACACGCACTGGCCCGGTCGCAATCTTCTCACCGACACTGCGCCCGGTAGTGAGCACCGGTCCGCGCTGCTTGAGCTTGAACACCTCCATCACGTCCATGTCCCGGCGGGACTGGACGGTTTCGGGCCGCGCCTGGAGGATAAACATCTCGCCTGTGCGGCCGTCTTTCGCCCATTCGATATCCATCGGCGTCGGGCGACCTTTTTTTGCCGAGTAATGGTCTTCGATGATGCAGGCCCAGCGGGCGAGTTGGAGAATTTCTTCATCCGAGATGGCGAACTTCGCGCGGTCGGCAGGCGGGACGGGGACGTTTTTCACCATTTTTCCGCCTCCGATGTCGTAGATGAGTTTGAATTCCTTCGAGCCGACAATTTTTTCGAGGATGGGTTTGAACCCCGCCTTCAGCGTGGGCTTAAAGACGTAGTATTCATCGGGATTCACGGAACCTTGAACCACGTTTTCGCCGAGGCCGTAGGCGGCGTTGATCAGCACGGCGTCGCGGAAGCCGGTTTCGGTGTCGAGCGTGAACGTGACACCACTAGCGGCGAGGTCTGCGCGAACCATGCGCTGCACGCCGACGCTCAGTGCAATCTTGAAATGGTCAAAGCCCTTGTCCGCTCGATAAGAAATCGCGCGGTCCGTGAACAGCGAGGCAAAACAACGTCGGCAGGAGTCGATGAGCAGCAATCGTCCCTGCACGTTCAAGTAGGTTTCTTGTTGGCCGGCGAACGATGCGTCTGGCAAATCTTCAGCCGTCGCGCTGCTGCGCACAGCGACATCCACCGGTTCCGTCGCGCCGCCTTGCAACGTTGCATACGCGGTGAGGATCGCGGCCTCCAAATCCGCGGGCAACTCCGCCGCCAGAATGGCGTGGCGAATCTGACTGCCGCGCTGGCGCAAGTTTTCAATATCACGAGTATTGAGACCGCAAAGGAGGCTGCGAATCTTGTCGTCGAGCCCCGCTTCGCGCAGGAAGTAGCGGTACGCTTCGGCAGTGATGGCGAACCCATTGGGCACCTTCACGCCCTTGGGTGTTAACTCCCGATACATTTCGCCGAGTGATGCGTTTTTACCGCCGACCAGCGGGATGTCATCGATGCCGATATCCGAAAACCATTTGACCAGTTTGGCGTGCGACGGTGCCGTTCCAGCAGCTCGCTTCGGGGTTGGAGCAAAGGCCGGCCTCGTGATTTGGGTGACTGCGTCCGATCTCGGTGCGGTGGTGCTAGTCATATAAAATCTTTCGTTCATTTCGAGTCTCTCGTTTCGGGGTGGCTGGACTCGGTAGTAAACGTTAGATTGATGATGCCTCCGGAGCTTTGCCGCACTTGGCTAAAGTTGACCGTTTTTTGAACGCGCCTGTGACGCCGGACAAAAGAGGGTTTGTTTTCGACAAAAAAGGCGAAGCGAAAATGGACTTTAGAAAGGAGCCTTTATGCAATCAGTATGACAACAGCACTTGTAATAGTTCCGGTCTTGTGGGTCGTTTGGTCCCTGATCTTCTGCCTCGCTCTGTGTTGGGCTGCGAGCAGGCCGCTCCCGGATATCGAGGCGTCTGAAGACACGGGAAAACTCGTGCGACTGCCGCACTCAGTTGCGGAGAGCAACGAAGAATCCGCCCTATGGGCCAGCTAGTTTCGCAACGAATGCCGGTGAGGGATTGCAGCATCGTGTGAAAGAGATCGGTAGCCGCTTCCGCGAACGACCAGGACGGGGCAGGGGGCGTGGCGAACAACCCTTTCGGCCGTGCTTCCGATCAGCAGATGATCGAGGCCCATTTCAAGACCATGCGACGACCTCTGCGACCGGAGCGCGCCGGTTACCGCGAGTCGGCTGAGATGCTGTGATGACGGGACCGTTGCTTGCTAACTCTGGTCAAGGTTTTCATGTCATTATGGAGTCTCGCAAGACGCCGTGGACTTTGCCCGTTGCCGATGGGCGCATCTTGGCACAACCACGGTCGTTTCTGCCGATGCGACGGAACGCGGGGCTCGGAAGCCCCGCGAACTCGCAGCCGGGACGGCTGCGCTACGTAGCGCGGGCCTCCGGTCTGCGAGCTCCGGCGGCTTCCAGCCGCCCATTTTGGTGGCACTGTCAAGATGCGCCCGTTGGCGATTGCTGCCCCGGAATTGTCAGCACAGGACAAGGCGCAAGGCGCACAACCTTTCCCGTGACGCTTCCCAGAAGAAGCCTTCTGACTGCACTGTGGCCATGAGTGGCAATGACGATGAGATCGCACTTTTGTTCCTCCGCCGCCTCGACAATTTTCAGCGCCGCGTCGCCGGTCTTCACCCCCTCTTTGGTTGCGAGATCGGACGGCAATTCACTCCCCAATGTTTTTAACTTTCCGAAAACCTTCTTCTTCAGCTTCTCATCTCGAAGCGAGAGGTAGGCGTAACCCCATGCGGGATAGTTGGGTGGTTCAACAACATGCAGCAAGGTAATGCCAGCGCCGCCTCTGCCTCTTGGGCAAATCGTTTCTCCTCCAGCACGATTCCGATGTGGCTCAATTCAGCGGGCAAGGCGGTGGGCACCACGTAAACCAACATGATGCTCGCGCCAAACTGCCGCGCAAACGAGACGGCGTACGGAACTGCCTGGGCCGATGCCGCCGAAAAATCGGTCGGCAACAGAATCCTTTTCAATTCGATGTTGGTGCCACTCATACCATCGGCGATATAGCCCGTTCTACGCCCGGCTCAAGAGCTGTTTGCGTGTGGCTTGCAACCGCTGAATCAGGACGTGAGCGACACGCTTCATCAGGTCGTAACCAAAAGTGGGGTTACGCTCGGCAGCGATCAGGAGATGGGCGCCATCCAGGACAACCGCTCCCGTAGGTTCCAAAGCACGCGCCTGCAGATGCCAGACGAACGGCGAGAACAACCAGGACCAGCCCAACACGTCGCCGGCGCCAAGCTCCTGGACGGGCACTGTCCCATCCGCAGGCTCGTGTGCTTCCAAGGCGATCCGCCCACGTTGAATGAGATAGAACTTGTCGGCCGGCTCCCCCTCACGGAAGAGGATTTGGCCCGGCTCGAAGGTCGCTTCCGTTGCGCAACCAGCGATATCTTCGAAGTATTCGGGTTTCATGCCCTCAAAGAAGGGATGAGCGACGATGACAGATTCGAGGGAACAATTCATGATGAGGGTCCTTTCGGGTTAAAAACGTTTCTTGCTTGAAGCTGAAGACCGGATGCCGCCGACGGCGCCTCCGTTTCGATCCGTGCCATGCGTCTTCGACGGACAAACTTGTGGCATTCGACGCAACTCATGGTCATTCCGAGATAGGCCACGGTGGCCCGATCAAGATTTTCTTCCTTGGCCGCTTGCGTGAGAGTGTCGGCGTAGCGACGAAAAGCAGCACTGAGCTCCAGGTATTCGGGATTCTGGAACATATTCCAGCCGGCGTTCTGGCTCATGGCGCTGAGCTTTTGCGAATGGACGAGAATCAGCCGATAGTCCTCCACGGCGATCCCCTCGAGAACCTTCTGCGAATGCTGCAGCTTCTCCCGCATGAACTCTTTGGCGGGAGTGGTCTTCGGCGGCTGCGCCCAGGCACCGATCAGAATCGCCAACACGGTCGCAATCAAGATCGACGTTCGGTTGACTCTTATTCGGTTATTCAGATGGAGGCCTAAGGCGGGTTGGCCGGTGGCGGCTCGATCAGGGCAGGCGCACGGTTGCCCCTCGATGGTTGCCTCGTTCGTTCTCATTGCTCAGGTCTCGTTCCACTGATTTCTATTGCAAAAGACCACACGGCGACACCGCCTGCTTCTCCGAACTTGGCGAACGCTCTCCGTTATTTGGTAGGTTGGACTCAGGCCGTGCGACACTGCCGGGTCTATTGCCCTGGGAGCGGAGCTCGTGAAACGACTGCCGCCGGTATTTATGATTCCCCTGCACGAAATGGATTCGCAACAAAGCGATATCCTTTGGATTCTGGGCGCGATGAACACTGTCAATATCGGCACGTGCCTGGACACCGGTCACGCGTACCTTTCCGGCGACCTTTAAAACGTGATGCACAAACTCTCCGGCCACTTGCAATTGATTCATGCCAACGACAACACCGGAAATTACGACGACCACAAAGCGCCTGGCGAAGGCAATATTGACTGGAAGCGGCTGCTGACGGAACTGTCGCAAATCGAGTTCCACGGCGGGTTTATCCTGGAACTGTCCGGCAACAAGGAACCGGAAATCATCCTCGCTGAAGCGCGCGGCGCGCGGCGTTGCCTGCGCGAGATTTCGCGTCAAGTCGCCTTGTCCAGCCCCCCGACCGTCAATGTGGCCTACCGGACAGGGTAGCGGGCGCTCAAGAAACGACCACTCTTTGCCAAAATTGGAGGAGCGGGATGAACGCGCAATATGAACATTGCAGTGGGTTGAGCAGGTGTTGTGAGTCTGAAGTTGGCGTTGGCTCAATCCCGGCGACGGGGCCGGAGACGGTGGAACCGACCCCGCGCCGTAGAACCAGGTTCCACCGGGAAAGGGTCAACCGATGAATGCGTTAATTCGTTGGGATCCGTTCAAAGAGATGGACGATCTGCAAAGCCGGTTCACAAGATTGTTCGGGTTGACACCGGCGCGCACCGAAAACGGTGGCCGGGAATTGATGACCATCACGGAATGGGCGCCGTCCGTGGATATCATCGAGGACGAGAAGGAATGGCTCCTCAAAGCGGACCTGCCGGAAGTGAGCAAGGAAAACGTGAAAGTGACGGTTGAAAACGGCGTGCTCAGCATCACCGGCGAGCGCAAGTTCGAGAAGGAAGAGAAGGACAAGAAGTATCATCGAATCGAGCGCTCCTACGGGAACTTTCTGCGCAGCTTCACGCTGCCTGATGGCGCCGACGGCTCGAAGGTCAACGCCGAGTTCAAGGACGGCGTCTTGAAGGTGCACCTGCCCAAGGGCGAAAAAGCCAAACCAAAGGCAGTGGAAGTCAAGGTGGCGTAAGTCGTGTGGCTGGTTCGAAGTTCCGATCGGGGGCGGTAAGAATTCCGCCCCCGCTCCAGCTGTTCCATCTAACAGCGTGTTTTGAAAATCGGTAGCGCGGGCGACTCGCCCGCCCCGGTCGGCGGCCCGCCGACTGGAACTACGAAGAGTAACCTTGGGAAAACCGAGAATTGATTATGCATATAATGAAAAACGCCGATGAAGTTTTTTCTGTGATCCCCGTTTTGATCTTGCTCGTTCTTACGCCATGGCCCCTGGCAATGATGATCGCTTCGGCCATCGGACTCGCTTCTTTGTTTGCGGTTTTCAGGGGCCGCGAGCTCCGGGGCGCGTTGCTGACGGCGGTGGTCAGCTTGATCGCCGCGGCAGCAATTGCCATCCTGATTTCGCTGGGTCGAACCCATTGAAAGATTCCGCCTGTTCTTGTTGTGTTGGTTTCTGCAAAGGAAAGGTGAGGGCCGGAGTAATAGGCCTGTTTCAACACAGAGTTAAGTGTCGTCGCTCAGTAGGAACAGTCCATGGCTTTGGAATGGCCGTGCTGCGTTTCTTTGTCACCTTTCCGGCCGGGATGACCACCAATACGGTGCTATGAAGACGACCAGAACGATGGAAACGGCGGCGGACAACGACGCAGATTTGGTGGCAGACAGTCTGAACGGAAACCGCGACGCCTTCGAACAGATCGTGGCACGGTATCAATCGCTCATTTGTTCACTGGCTTACAGTGCGACGGGCAGCCTGGGTCATCCGCGGCATGTTGTTGTCGGTGATGAGCAGATCGTATCCCTTGGAATGAAACGCTGCCCAAGCTTGCAAAATGAGTATAAACTTGAAAAAGCTCAATTGGGGGCCAGCCCGAAGATGAGTAGGGAAATTCCTTAGGCGGCAATTGTTTCGCGTTCGCCGGCGACACCGGGGTTCAAAAGCCTCACGTGGCAAAGCCGAACCGGTAATGCTCTTCGTCCGGCTTGATGCCGAGTGCGGCGCAAATCCGCTTCGATGCGAGCATGCCAGCAGCGGTTTTGATCATCTTGTCGAAGTCGTGTTTCGGCAGATCGAGTCCTTCGTGTTTGATGGCTTGAATCCTGAACCCGCGATCCAACAACTCCTGGACAAACTCCTCGCAGGCGACCGGATCATCACTGGAATAGTGGTTTGTCTGAGCGTGTTTCTTGAACTGTGTCGTGTATTCAATTGTGTATTTCGGCAGCATAAATGGCCTTTCGATTTCACCTTTGGGCCAGCGCAGGCATAGCCTGGCGGACTTTGCGGACCCATCGGTGGAAAATGTCGTGAGCCATCTCCACCGTTTCGTCGGGTCCAACGCCCTCGCGGACGGTCTCCGGCTTCGGCAACCACTCGGCCGGGAAACGCCTTTCCTTTGTAAGAAGATCCGCTGTGCGAAGGAACGCATCCAACTTCACCACCAGCCGAGTTGCCTCTTCGTCGTACTTGGCGTCGGCGGATGCGCACACTTCGCAGCTCCCTTGTGGCAATTCCAGGGTTCCAAGAACTTCAGTCGTGTCAGTGACTCGTTTCATTTTCCATTCATACAATGGAGTAATCTGGCCAGATCAGCTTGCCGTAGATTGGGAAGAACTTGCCAAATCTTGCTGTCCAGCCTTGTTCGCGAGGCGCACCGGATGAGGCAGCGCGTGCGTGCCTCTCAACCCAATCACTCGTTGGGTTGTGTCGCTGCGCCTTGCAGCCGGTCCGGCGCCAAAAACTTCCGCGCCATGCTCGTGCCCAGCCGCATCATCGCCATTTGGTTGGTCTGGTACCGGCTGAAAGATTCCCACTGTTCTGTTGACAGAACGGTGCGGGCACGCTCAGTCACCCGCGTGACTCACGCTTCCTTGCGACTCCAGAAGTTTCTCCATTTGCTCCTCGGAGAGAAAGGCTTGCGCGCCCGTCCGATCCTGTCCGAGCCCGGGAAGGGGCTGTCCGGTGGCGGCAGCGACGTCCTGCTTTTCTTCTCTCATAATTGCCAGCAATTGTTCCGCTTGCATGTCCGTCAATGGATTCGGATCGCTCGCCGTTTGCACCTTGAACTGGTTGAGTTGCATCCGCTCGCCGAGGGTCTGCTGGTAGTCCTTGTATTGCGCATAGCGCACCTCACCCAGGAACGCCTGGATCTGGCCGTCAGTCTCCTTCTGTTCTGCGGTCAGCGTGCTCAGCACCTCAGTTCAATTCGTGGAAGTACCACCGAACATCGATCCCGCCATTTCCGCGCGTTTCATTTGGCTGTCAGCTATGAAAGAGGATACCAGTAGGTCTGGCAGAGCCTGGCCAGCGCATCCTGCGCGCGGGTGCTGTCGCTGCGGCCGGCAGTCAGGACAACGGACCAATGCGTCGTCACAAAAGCGGGCCAACGCCGCGACTCATTCCCGCTGAGAGTCGTACCATGCGAATCGGCTTCAGTCGGAGCGCTCACCACGTCGCAGCCTATCAGGCCAGTGTCATAGTTTCACGAACTCGTGTTCGTGCTCGCGCACCACGAGCACCGGGCAGTGCGCCAGGCGCACAACGTTTTCCGCCACGCTCCCCATGAACACATGTTTCAGGCCCGTGCGGCCGTGCGTGGAGATAATGATCAGGTCGCTCTCCAGTTCTTTGGCGGCGCCAACGATCTCCACCACTTCCTGACCGATCCGGACGAGCGTCCCGCCCGCGGCCTGCGGTTGAACTTCTGTCGCGGCGAGCTCAGCCAGTTGCTTCTCCGCGCTTTTCCGCAAGTCGGCTTCGATGAGAGGAAAATCCAAGGCGCCGACCTCCGGGCCGCCGATGTAATTGACATGCACGACGTGCAGCAGGGTGATTGTTGCGCCGAATTGTTTGGCGAACGGAATGGCGTATTGCAGTGCCTTTTTCGAGCAGTCCGAAAAGTCAATCGGTACGAGAATCTTTGCCAGCTTGAAACGCGGTGGGGCGCCGTTGGTCAGTACAGCGTCTCGGGAGAGACGCTCCGAATCGCGAGGATTCAATTCGACGACCACGCTGCCCGACTTTTTTGAGGGTTTGATTTTCATAGCAATTCCTTTTGGGTTGAAGGTTGATCACTTTGTATGAAGTCATTTGCTTTCCGGCGCACCACCAGCACCGGGCAGTGCGCATGCTGCACCACCCGCTCCGTGGTGCTGCCCAACGCCTTGAGCGACGGCTCTGAGAAATCGATCGGTACCAGAACCTTCTTGAGCTGTATGCCGGAGGTCGCTGGCGCCACGGATGGGGAAGGCGCACCAACCTGCTTCGCCAGCGGTCGAAGCCGCGTTCGATGGCCGTTCTTGTTCTTTTCAGCTGCCTTCATGCTTTCAACCTTCGTTATCGTTTCCTGGTTTACCGATCCAAACTATAGCCAGGAGAGCTCGCACACCACACGGCGGTTGGCATTGAATGCACATTTATTGCGGGCAGGTTCCCGGCTACAAGCCGTCGCAGTCTCGCCACCTTCGTCGTCTCCTTCCAACGGTCCGGAATACGCCTTCCGATGAACCAAATCGAGGGTGGCTCTAAGCCAACGATGCCGTAGTCTTGGAGCGCAGCCGCCTCGGCTAGAGTGGGCCGCGCCCTCGGGTCCACTCGACACACGCAGACCGGTTCACTGTTTGGTTCGTTCGTTCGTACCGGTGTTCGGCGCGAGGGCGCGCCGAACTGCAGCCGAGGCGGCTGCGCTCCCCATTCATTTCAACTGCATTGTTGGCGAAGCTGCTTGCGGTTCTAATACAGGTTCAACCAAAATTGCCTGCGCCAACTGTGCGCTGATGGCCATGCGCGCGTTGCAGACCAAGCAGATGATATTGGCGTGGCTGGTCACGAGTTTGATGATCTGGTCCTCGCCAAAGCCGATTTCGCGTAGTCGACTCGCCACTGCCGGCGCGGCGCAAAGCTGTTTGATGCGGACTGCCACTCCGGCTTTGACACGATTCAGCGGACACAATGAACAATCTCTTTCGTCCGCCCGATTGGAAACCAATTCATCGGCCTGCTTCATATCGACGAGAACATGGCCGTTGGCGCCGCCGGTCACTACGCGTTTTTTGCCAATCGCACCTCTTATTTTGCCGTTCGAAGTTGTTTTTGCACGGGCCCTAAGCTTGCTACCGTTCACCTTTGCTGCGCTTTGCCTGTGGCTCGCCACGTGTTTGCCAGACAAAAAAGGAGCAGCCATTGCCAACGAAGGTGAAGAATCTGTTGGCTGCCAGCGGGAAGGTTGATGGGTGAAGTGAGATGGTGGTTGTCGGCAATTAGCAAATATGACGGCACGAACTCAAATTCAACAACGCTCCCGGTTCCAAATCCGGCCTGCAATCAAGCGAGTGCGTCCGGCGGCTCTGAAGTTCGCTGTGCGAGATGATGAAAGGAGAAAACGATGAATACGCTACTGCATGCCTGGCAGGTGTCGGCTGATGACTTTCCCGCGGAAGGAAGTTCCGAGGAGAAACTCTGGTTCGTAGTACGCTACGCGATCCTTGCGCCTTCCTCGCACAATACGCAGCCTTGGAGATTCCGGATCCATGGAAACGTGGTCGAGGTGCACGCGGACTTCACCCGCGCGCTGCCAGTCGTCGATCCGGAGAATCGCGAATTGATCATGAGTTGCGGCGCGGCGGTCTTTCATTTGCGGGCTGCCATCCGCTACTTGGCCGTGGAGGCTTGCCACAACTCCTGCTTCGACTGGGTTTCGGACCAGAAGTCAAACCGACGCCGCGCCGCTCAGCCCAAGAGGTCATCATCAAACCGCACCAGCACACCACCGCATACATGCAGCTTAGCCGATGATCGTTTTGAGTTCTTTGGCATCGAACGCCTGCATGGTCTCCGTCCGCACATTGCCCAAGGAGGCAAGTTGCGTGAGGCATCGGAGAACCTTTTTTTCGTCCCCGCTGAGGATGAGAACACCGTCGCACGCTCCAGCGGTCCAAAGCTGCGCTTCAACTGCGATCCCGGCCTTTTCCGCGGCCTTTTTGAACGCGAGCGCGCGAGCGGTGGTTTTCCGGATGGCGCGGGCGCCTTGGTCCGTGAAACGAATCAATGTGACATATCGAGCCATAACTTTCCTTTCAGTTTGTGTTCAAAAAAGCCCGGCCAGCAAACGCGCCGCTGCCTGAAGTCAGATCGGCAGCAACCGCCGGGCGTCAAGCAGTTGCTGTCGTGTCGCCTGAAGGCGGCGGATCACAACTTCGGCCATCCGCTTCATCAATTCGTAACCGAGGTCGTGGTCCTGCTCGCAATACTCGCGCAGCCAGGTGCCGTAGAAAAAGATCGCTTTGACCGGCTCCAGCGCCCGCGCATCAAAATGCCAGTAGTACGGCGGAAACAGCCACGACCAGCCCAGCACTTCGCCGACGCCGATCGTTTGAATAGTGACCGAAGCCTCGTCTTTGGCGTTGAATTCGAGTGAGACCTTACCCTCTTCGAGCAGAGAAAAACGATTGGCTGGATCGCCTTCGCGAAAGATGAGTTCTCCTTCCTTGAACCGCGCCGGCATCGCGCATGCGGCCAATACCTTCACGTGTTGGGGTTTGATGCCGCGCAATAGAGGATGCGCGGCGATTTGTTCTTCCAACGCAGCAGCGTCATCCGGCGCGAAGGCCAGTAGGACCTTTTCAGCAGTCGCTTTCATGGTCCCACTCTCCGACGGTGTTTGGCCATCCGCTTCGCTAAACTTGCCAAAGTTGCACCTTTCCTTGCGCTGGAAGCAGGCAAGTCGCTTTCGTGTTCCTGCTCAACTCTTGCCCTGCAATTATTGCTCTGGTGCCGGGCGGTGTGCGCGAATTGCGGCACACGGCGGCCTGCTAGACATTGCTCGCGTTTCGTCCGCCTTGCTTCTAGCCTGATGCGGTGGAACGAATCCTGGCCAAAGCGCTGGGCGAAGATGTGACAAAGCTTGCGGCGCAGGAAAAGCGACTCCTGCTCTCGCGCTTGTTGGCGCGCTTCGCGCATGAGGTTCGGAATCCGCTCAGTTCGCTGGACATCCATGTGCAGTTGCTGGAGGAAGACCTGGCGCAGGCGGCACCGCAGGTGAAGGAGAACACCGCCAGCCGTTTTGAAATCATCCGTGGCGAATTGCATCGGCTGGAGAACATCGTGAAGCACTTCATCAGTCTGGCCGGGCCGTCCTCCCTGGACTTGCATCCGGTCGAAGTGGCCAACGTGGTTAGCCATGTTTGCGAGCTGCTGCGCCCGGAAGCCGCAGCGCGCGGCATCGAGATCGCAATGAAGGTTCCCGACGACTTGCCAACCGTGGCGGCCGATTCGGCGCAGCTCACGCAGGCTTTGGTGAATCTGGTCATCAATGCGATCCAGGCGGTCGAACGGAATGGGCGCGTGGAGGTGAGCGCGAAAACGGATGAAAGCGACGAGCTATTGTCCCTCGAGGTTCATGACACAGGCCCTGGGATTGCCGCGGACAGGCGGCATTCCATCTTCGAGCCGTTTTTCACGACCAAGGCCGAAGGCAGCGGCTTGGGGCTGTGGATTGTTCAGCAAATCATCACGGCGCACGGCGGAGTGGTGGGCGCGTCCAACGCTCCCAAGGGTGGCGCGGTGTTTGCCGTGCATCTACCGCTGCGGAAGAAAGAAAAGCTGAATGGATAAGTCGCGAATCAAAATTCTGGTGGTGGATGATGAGCGGGGTCTTTGTGCGGGTGTCCAGGAGGCGCTGAAGCGCGAACGATACATGGTGGACGCCGCCAACGACGCGGGTACGGCGCTCAAGCTCATCGGCGAGCGGCTCTACAATCTCGTTCTCACCGACATGAAAATGCCGGAGATGAGCGGGCTGCGATTGCTGAAGGAAGCCAGGAAGAAGAGCCGCGACACGTTATTCATTTTAATGACGGCTTTCGGAACGGTCGAAAGCGCGGTCGAGGCGATGAAGGAGGGGGCTTACGATTACTTGTCGAAGCCGCTGGATATGCAGCGGCTGCGGGCGCTGGTGCTCAAGGCGCTGGAATTCCAAGCGGTCATCGCTGAGAACAACGAACTGCGGCAACGCTTGCAAAAGCGTTCCGAGCCGAGTCTTCTCGTCGGCAACAGCGAAGCCATCCGCAAAGTGGTTCAGTTGGCAGACGAGGTCGCGCGCAGCGATGTGACTGTGCTGATCGAAGGCGAAAGCGGCACGGGTAAGGAACTTGTGGCCCGCGCGATCCACATGAAAAGCGTTCGCGCCAGCAAGCCGTTTATTTCTGTGAACTGCGCGGCGCTGCCGGAGCAGTTGCTTGAAGCCGAGTTGTTCGGCCATGTCAAAGGCGCGTTCACGGGCGCCATCGCCAACAAGCCCGGGCGCTTTCAAATTGCGGACGGTGGAACGCTCTTGCTCGACGAGATTGGCGACCTGCCAGCGAAGGGCCAGGGCGACTTGTTGCGCGTGTTGGAGGACGGGACCTTCCGTATGGTGGGCGGCACGGAGCTGGTGCGGGTTGACGTTCGGGTCGTTGCGGCGACGAACAAGAAACTTCAGGAGGCGATGGCAGCCGGGAGGTTCCGCGAGGACCTCTACTACCGTTTGCAGATTGTTCCGATTCTGATTCCCCCGCTGCGCGAGCGTGCCGAGGATATGCCACTGTTGATCGAGGCCTTCCTCGAACAATTCGCCGCCAAGCACAAACGCCGACGCAAGAAGTTGTCCGCGGAAGCACTGCAGCTTTGCCAGCGGTTTCCGTGGCCGGGCAACGTGCGCCAGCTGCGCAATGTCATCGAGCGACTCGTGCTGACGTGCCATAGCTCGATCGTTGAAGTCGACGATCTGCCGGACTTCCTGCGCGCCCACGACCAGAACGCGCCGAACTTCGCCATTCGTCCAGGCATGGCTCTGGCCGAAGTGGAAAAGCTGCTTATCCGGCAGACGCTCACGCACGTGACCGCGAACCGCGAGGAAGCAGCGAAGCTGCTCGGCATCAGCCGCCGCTCCCTGCAATACAAACTCAAGCAGTACGGTTTACTGGAGAAGTCCGAGTCGAGCGGCACTGAGTAGAGCGCCGCTTCAAGTAAGTCTATGAAACCGATCCAAACAACGCCTTCGGTCAGCTACAGCTTTACCATGCGGCTGACCTATCCCAACCAGATCGGCATGTTTGCCAGAATCGCGCAAACGATCGGCCAGTGCGGTGGCGATTTGGGCGCAGTGGATATTGTTTCGCCGGAGGCAAAATCCATGACGCGGGATATCACGGTCCGAGCACGAAACCGCGAGCACGTCGATAAAATCGTGGAAGGGGTCCGGAGGATAAGGGATGTCAAAGTGGTCAACGTCTCTGACCGGGTTTTCCTGCTTCATCTCGGCGGGAAGATTTCCATCCACAACAAAGTTCCTCTCACGACACGCGATACTCTCTCAATGGCCTACACACCAGGCGTCGCTCGCGTGTGTCAGGCCATTGCGGAGGATCGCAGCAAAGCCTGGCAATTGACGATCAAGGGCAACTCGGTCGCGGTAGTCAGCGATGGCTCGGCGGTGTTGGGGTTGGGAGACATCGGCCCCGAAGCGGCCATGCCCGTTATGGAAGGCAAGGCGATGTTGTTCAAAGAATTTGCCGACATCGACGCCTACCCGATTTGCTTGAGAACCCAGGAGACTGAGGAAGTGATCGAAACCGTGGCTAACCTCTCGGTTGGTTTCGGCGGGATCAATCTCGAAGACATTTCAGCGCCCCGGTGTTTTGAAATCGAGGAGACGCTTCAGCAGCGATTGGACATTCCGGTCTTTCACGACGACCAGCATGGGACAGCCGTCGTTGTCTTGGCGGCGCTTCTCAACGCTCTGCGCCTGACGCGCCAAAAAATCGCCGAGTTGCGGATTGTGATTCTTGGCGCCGGGGCGGCAGGGACGGCGATCACCAAGATGCTTTTGCAAGCGGGCGCAAGAGATATCGTGATTTGTGACCGGCACGGCATCCTCAACGAGAGGCATAGGAGAGACTTGAACGAAAGCAAAGCCTGGCTCGCCACGCACACCAATCCACGCCGACTCCACGGTGGCGTCGAAGACGCGTTGAAGAAGGCCAATGTCTTCATCGGTGTTTCGGGGCCGGGTCTCCTGACGGCGAAATCCCTTCAGCGCATGGCTTCCAAACCGATTGTCTTTGCGTTGGCCAATCCGACTCCCGAAATAATGCCAGAAGAAGCAGCCAAAAAGGCTTGGATCGTTGCGACAGGCCGCAGCGACTACCCCAATCAGATTAACAACGTGCTGGCCTTCCCGGGAATCTTTCGGGGCGCGCTTAACGTGCGTGCGCGCCACATCAACGAGCCGATGAAGTTGGCTGCCGCCTATGCCATCGCGGGCTGCATCTCCCGGCGCGAACTACACCCGGAATACATCGTGCCGAGCGTTTTCAATAGAGAAGTGGTGAAGTCCGTGGCGGCGGCTGTCGAGAAAGCAGCCGTCAAGACCCGCGTGGCCAGGAAAAGGGCGAAGCGGCTTTAGCGTAGCAATCCCTCTGGGGCATGGGAGAACAGAGAAAAGCCTTTTCTTTGCGCAGGCTCACGCCTTCACCGAGCAAAGTCAGACAAAGGGAGGTAACTCGCGCGTGAATACGGCTTGGTTCATAGGTGCAGTTTTGCGCCCGAAGGACTGGAGTTGTGCAAGCTACACTCGTCTCGCGGAACGGTTCCACCCGCCCGGCCACAGTCGGGAGACTGTCGTGCTAGCTTGCACAAGCGGCAAGATCTGCGTGCAAAGAGTGCACAAAAGCTCCGCTGCGGCGATTGGCATGAATGGTATGTGACGAACCGGGTGTATGTTAACCCTGCTGGGAGCAAGAGGTTGCCGCGATGCGCCTGCATCCTGGCATAAGCATTGCGTTAGATGGAGTCGTGATACGAATCTTGGAATTGTTGCTCGCGGTGCAGAACAGCATACTGCCGAGGCGAATCCTCGCGCCGGCACACTAACGCACTTCCACTCCCGCGATGACGCTGGCCGATTTCACCACTCCGGGTCTGATTATCCCCCACCTGCGCGGACAGGATGTGGCGACGGTGATCCAGGAGCTAAGCCAAGCCTTGCAGCGGGAGGGGCGCGTGCCGGACTTACTGCCCTTCTACCACGCGGCGCTTAACCGAGAATTCCTCGTCAACACAGACATGGAAGCGGGCATAGCGTTTCCCCACGCACGGTTGCCGGGGTTGAAGGAACTCTCGTTTGCTCTCGGGCGAAGTGGCGACCCGCTGAAATGGGGCACGCGGGCGGCCCGCTCGGTAAAGCTGGTCTTCCTCATTGCCGTGCCCGCCACCGACTCGACCCAATACTTGTCACTCATCTCCGGCCTTGCGCGTCTGGCAGGAGACGGCCGCATCGTGGAAAGCCTCCACCATGCACAGGACACCTTGCAGATTTTGGAGGTGCTTCAGCAAATCAGGCTGCGGACCAGTACGACGCCTGAAATTCACCCAAAACCTTCTGGCCATGAGTGAGCACGGACTGATTTCGCTGTGAACATCCACCCCGCCACACTGCTCGTTACCTCGCTCTGCGGATATGTCATCGGGGCCGTGGCCGGGTTGCTGTTTCTGCGGCACGAAAAGCTGGCGAACGTTCTCTCCTTCGGCGCGTCGACCGTCGCGGCTTTGATCGGCTTATTGGCTGCGCTCTCGTTCTTGGCCGGCGGAGTCGGCGCGCCCGTCCCGCAATTCGAGCTTCTCCCGTCGCTGATTCCTTACATTAAGTTCACCGTCCGACTCGATCCGCTCGGCGCGTTTTTCCTCCTGATTGTCTCGTTGCTGGGATTCGCGCTCTCGACCTACTCTCTGGGCTACGCCAAGGGATTCTTTGGCCGAAAAAACGTCGGCGTACTCGGCGCGTTCTTCAACGCGCTGCTTCTGGCTACGACGCTGGTCTTCCTGGCGGACAACATCTGGTTGTTTCTCATCGCTTGGGAGGTTATGGCACTGACGGCCTATTGTCTCGTGAGCTTCGAGCACGAGAAGCCGGAGACGCGCCAGGCCGGTGTGCTGTACTTCATCATGTCGCACATCGATGCCGGCTGTATCATCCTCGCTTTCCTGCTGCTGT
>Ga0207670_10000719_pt1 | contig 17464 bp, 19 predicted proteins | sample KBSS23HmetaG_FD_184339 | JGI IMG/M metagenome (GOLD analysis project Ga0207670, IMG submission 184339) | Switchgrass rhizosphere microbial communities from Kellogg Biological Station, Michigan, USA - KBS S2-3H metaG (SPAdes) (version 2) | ecosystem: Host-associated > Plants > Roots >... | reverse complement strand
TGTAGAAACAACCAGGGGTTGCCGACAAGGCTATTCCCACGTCTGTTTCCTGTCAACCAAACTCTTACTTGCTGCTTCAATGATCAATGCGAAACTTTTTGAAAATGTGTCTGGAGCCGCGGATTACACGGACTAAATCCGGATTTTAAATCCGTGTAATCCGTGTTACCCTCTTGCGCAATTCAGCATGAAGACAATCGCCCTGGGGTCTGATCGGGCCGCAAAAATCATGGCTGTGCGCGCTACTGTCGCCCGCATCGCAACCATCGACCCCTCCTGGGCGAACGCCAACGTTGTCGCGCGACGCGTCGAGACCAGCGTCCCCGCCATGCCGCTTACAGACTGGCAACTAATGCAGGGCGCCCGCGAACGTGCTCTCGCGGCACACGAATCACTGCGAAGCCGGCGACTCGAAGCTGACATCTACGTCGGACTCGAAGGCGGATTTCATTCAATTTCCATCGAAGGCGAGTGGCACACGTTCCTGCGCGGTTGGGCTTACGCTACCAATGGCGAACAGGGCACCTTCGGCGCGGCGCCGTCGATCTCCGTACCGCCGCACATCGTCAAAGCTGTTGTGGAAGGCCGGCGGGAACTGGGAATCGTGATTGACGAAGTTACCGGCGGCTTCGACATCAGGAGCAAGCAGGGCGCGTGGGGAGTTTTGTCCCGCGACCTGGTTACGCGTTCAATGAGTTTTGAGCTGGCTTTAATCGCGGCCTTTGCGCCTTTTTACAATCCCAAACTTTACACCTGAATCAGAATGGATGAACTAGTAGCCCAAGTGAATCATGAGGAACCGCCGCCACACTCGCGCCCGAACGCGGGCTGGGTGGAAGTGATTGCCGGATCGATGTTCTCGGGAAAATCAGAGGAACTGATCCGGCGCCTGCGCCGCGCGAAGATTGCGCGCCAGAAGGTGCAGGTCTTCAAGCCCGAGCTCGACTCGCGCTTTTCAGAAAACCAGATCGTCTCCCACTCAGAGATGCGTCACGAATCGGCGAACAGCCGTTCGGCCTCCGAGATACTTGCCAAAATCGATCCGGACACGGAAGTTGTCGGCATCGATGAGGGACAGTTCTTCGATAACGAGCTGGTCAATGTCGCCAACACCCTCGCTCAGCGAGGCATACGCGTGATCATTGCCGGTCTCGATCAGGATTACACCGGCAAGCCATGGGAACCGATGCCACAGTTACTGGCCATCGCCGAATACATTACCAAGACTCACGCCATCTGCATGAAATGTGGCCAGCCCGCAAACTACTCCCAGCGCACTTTTGAATCCGAGGAACGTGTCGCAGTCGGCGCCTCCGACAAGTATGAGGCACGCTGCCGCATGTGCTTCGTCCCACACGCGGACCTTCCGACGGTCCACGGCGATTAATTGTGGGGTGGCCACAGAGGGCCACCCCTACAAAATCTCGGACAACGAAACTTTCGCCGGCACCGTCTCAATCCGCAAGTAGGCTTCATATTTAACGTTCCTTACCGCAAGGTAAAACCCGGTCTCCCCGCGGCCAACGGTCTCCCCGTAGTCCCATTTCGCTGTTCCAGGAGTATGACCATGAAGCCAAAGTACCTAATCCCAATTGCGTTTCTCTCTCTGCTATTCGCTCTCCCGGTAGGACTCGCGAAGCAGGATGATCCAAAACCAGCGTCAAACTACCGTCTCTCCGGTCCTTACACACACAAGAACCTGACAGTCTTCCTGATCCATGGAAAAGATCAGACCAACAAAACCTTCCTAACTCTTCAGGAAGCGCTCGCGCAGAAGAAGGTGAGAGTCTATGAAACCAAGGACGTAAACGAGCTCGCTATCAGGAACCTTTCCAACCAGGACATTTACGTTCAGGCCGGCGACATCGTGCGTGGTGGCGATCAGGACCGCATGATCTCAGTCGACTTCATCGTGCCGCCGGGATCCGGTCGCATGCCGATTGCGGCATTCTGCGTTGAATCCGGGCGTTGGAGTAAACGTGGAAACGAAGAGAACGCGTCGTTCACCAGTTCTGACAATTCAGCTACAAATGGACTGAGACTGGCGGCAGGGAAAAACGAGGCGCCACAACAAGCTGTTTGGGACAATGTGAAGACGGTTCAAGCGAACCTGGCTCAGAACGTTGGCGGTAGCGTTAATTCAACCGTGTCTGCTTCAAGCATGGAGTTGTCCATGGAAGACGCGAAGGTGAAGGAAACGAGCGCCGCCTACATGAACACGCTCGGCGGATTACTGCGAAACAGGTCCGACGTCATCGGCTACGTTCTCGCCATCAACGGTAAGGTGACCAGTGCCGACGTCTACGCTTCGCACACGCTCTTCGCAAAGCTCTGGCCCAAGCTTCTCAAGTCAAATTCCGTCGAAGCCATCGCCGGGTTAAACGATGCAGCACACAAACCAGTGACGAGCGAGACTGTGCAGGAATTCATTGCCGAGTCAGAGAAAGCCACTGCGGCGACAAAGGAAGTGACGCCACGCGTCAGGATGGTGACTCGCGAAGACGACAAAAACATCTTCTCGGAAACACAGGACCGCCAGCAGAAGGATGGCTATGTCCATCGCAACTACATGCGCAAGCAATAGCCACGAAGAAGTATTAGCCGCAAAAAGGCACAAAAAGCACAAAGTAAAAACCTGAATGATGGTTAACTGATTTGTGCCTTATGTGCCTCTTTGTGGCAAAAAATCGGCGAGCGGTTTTGCAACTTCGGCCGCTCGCCTTCTTCAGTGTGAGGAATGCAACCATGGCATGGTGGGGTGAGTGACTCAGTCGCGCGTGGGGTAATTTGTCGAAGCGGCCGTCAAGGCCTCGTGCCATGGCAAGGTCTTAACCCACACAAGTCCGCTTCACTAGTTATGACTCGCATAGGCCAAACATTTCATAAATATTTTCGCTGGCGAGTAAGTGAGGACTTACTTGTTTACGCGGAAAGAATAATTGTCGATAAACTCGTCCTGACCCGACTCCGAAATACCACTGAGCTTCACCTGGTAGTCGCCCGGACTGAGCGTTTCGCCCGTGATCGTCAGCGGAACAATCTGATGTGCACCGTTTGTCTCCATTCTTAGTGCGTCAGTTTGGAGCGGTTTGTTTTCGCGAAACAATTCCGACTTGTAGTTCTTAAAACTCGCATTGGCGACCGCGAGTTCGAGTTTGACGCTGCCCCGTGGCGGAACCGTGACGCCCTTGGTTTCCACGGAGCTCGGCGCAAGTTGAACCACTACCAAACGAGACTGGTCGTGTTGGATCGCGGGTTGTTCCACCGGCCTTCTGACGGCGACCCAGGTAAGCAGGCTGATTCCCATCAGGGCCACGGCGATCACTGCAAAACCGAGCAGAGAAGAGGACCTTCCAGAGGTAAGCGTTTGGTTGAACTGAGGAACAGGAACGTTTGCGGAAAGAGCAGGGACCTTTTGTGAGCTCATGTATCTTTCAAGCAGTTGACCGAAGCGCAACTTATTTTGACGTTCGGCAGTGACTAGAAAGTGAGTCTCAAACTGCTGTCGTTCGGCTTCCGATAAGCCACCGGCGAGGTACTGATCGATCAACTCTTCTTCAAGTAACAAAAGCTCATCGTAAGCTGCCGGATCACACAGAATCCCTTCCTCGAGTTCCGCTCGGGATTCTGCTTCCAGAGTGCCGAGAAGGTAACTTCTCAATACTTCCGCATCAGTGTCGAGGTTCAACTGTCTGTCTCCGCTGAGAGGGCCGCTCCTATTCATAATGACTCAAAAGTGGCACTTATTTCAGCCAAGTCCATCCTTAATACACTTTTCCATGCAGTCTTGCAGGCACACTCGAATACGAAAGGCCCTTATTCGTAAAGCATTTGGCGCGATTCCCAGCTCCTCTGCCAGTCGTTTTCGCTGTTCAACTTTTGTGCTTCCCTCCGCGCCATAATATTGAAGCAGTAAATACCGATTCCCTTCGCTCAGGGTTTCAATACAGCGCTCCATGCAGCGAAATTCGAGTTCGATTTGATTCGGATCGGGAGGCGTGAACTGTGGCGGCTGGGGCGATTTTCTCCGCTTGAATTCCAGGTAGACTTTATTGGCAACACCGAAGAAGTAGCGTCCACGATCGCCTTCAAACTCGGGTCCGAGCTCGTTGAGTTTGCTGATGACACGGTTGATGGTTTCGTCGGCGAGATCTTCGGCCTCGGAGCAGGCGCGGCCGGTGAAGATCTTAATCAGGCGCTTCCGGATCTCCTCGTATTTCATTGCGGCTTGTTCACGATCGGAATCAAGCCACTTGAGCAACGCATCGAAAGCCTCCTGCGACAAAAACCAATCTTTGTTCATCAGGAATTACGTAAAACGAACTGGACGGAGTTAATTCCTTATTTTTTAGCGCCCAGAATTGTCGATAAGGATCGTAAGGACCATCGAGAGCTTGGGACTCGCAGAGAGTCACCTATAGTGAGGACTATGTCAACACCCAAAATGGGGAGCGGTTGTTTTTTATACCGCGGATTAACGCGTATGAACGGAGATCAATGCGTTACCTTCATTGAATAGAGAATTCCGTACATGGCATCTTTATGCCGCTCGAAGTCTTTGCCCTGAGTCGCAAGCATCAGATTGATCCCCTGCACCTGGCCCAGATACTTCCGGTAGGCGGTCCACTGAAGTCTCCGTGGTGCGTCAGCATGTTCCGGATTAGCCTCGCGAAACTGAACGCCCTTGAGCCCGTCGATCTCGACCCATTTCACTTCGTCGACTTCGCCGTTCTTGGCTCGATCCTTCGCTTGTTCGTAAGCGGCGTCCATCGCGGAGTCTGTCGGGAAAGAGTCATTCATGGGTGAGATGCTGACTATCAACGAAGCTGCATCCGCCCCGCCGGGCGAGCGCCACATGAACGACTTCGACTCGTTCTCCTCTTCGGTCCAATTCGGCGGCACGGTCCATGATATCCCCTGCCGGTCCCACTTTGCCTGTTGGCCGCCGGCGATAGCTGCCGTTTGCGCAGCAGTCGGTTGAGCTTTCTCAGCAGCGGCTCCGCCAGTAGCGGATGGGCCAGAAGTTGAACCGCCTTTTTTGAATCTCTCGGAGAGATTGCACAGCGAGAGAGCGAAGCCAATCAGCAATAGGGCCAGGATCTGTTTCATAGTTGGCAGACTTCTATTCTAAAGGGTGGGGGAAAGTCAATACTGTGTTATTCTATGCACCTTCCCTTCTAACCCCCGGTGCAGCCCCTGTTGAGTTAACGTCGCGCGTGTGCGCGAAGCTTCGGAGAATGCCAACATGAAAAACACCGACGTCAGACTGCCGGTCCTGATGCTTGTCTTAGCTCTTTCGATTGCCTTGATTGGTTGTGCGCGTGGTCCAGCGAATACAAATTCGAATCTGGCTGCCAATGTTAATGTAAACGTAAACGCCAATGCTTCCAGCTCAAACATCAACGCGAGCACCGCGCCGTCAACGATCGCCGCACGCGAACCGGATACCTACAAAGCCACGCTTGTCTTTGCCGCCGAAACTGAAGGAGGAGAAAAAACCGTCGGTATCCCTGAGCTCTCTGCCGACGTTGCAAAAAACGGAAGCGACCGGCGACTCTCGTTCAAGTTACCCGATGGATCGGATCTGGTCTACCTGGAAAAGGCCGGCGTCCAATATGGAATCGCGCCTGCGCGGAAGCAGTATGCAGAATTGACGCCCGCAGCCACCGGTTTTCAGCTTCATAAACTGATGACGCCCGGTCAACTGGTAGCGTATCTCGATCGACTTCAGGGCATCGAACTGGTCGGCGAAGAACCACTCGCAGGCCGAACCGCAGTCAAATATCGTTACGCGCGTACGGCTCAAACACAATCGTCAGCGGGCGAAGTCAAGACCGAATCGTTTGTTTATGTCGATAAAGATACGGGACTGCCTTTACGCGCGGAACTTTTCGGCGAAGCAAGTGGTAATGTACAGGGAGTAAAAGGCGCCAAGGTAGTTGCGGAAATGCGGAACATTCAGACGAATGTCGATCCGAGTCTTTTCGAGATACCGGCTGGTTTCAACAAGGTTCCGGAGGCGCAGGTGAGAGCGCAAGTGGATGCAGTGGTGAACACGGTTGCCGCAGTGGTGCGCACGCTGTTGTCGAACATGAACCAGGCGCCGCCACCGCCATCGCCAACCGGATCACCGCTGGCAAGTCCGAGTCCAACTCCAACTCGTTAAAGGTGAGCACATGAAATACGTTGTCATTCTCCTGCTTGGAATTCTGCTCGGCGCCGGCGCTGCCATCTACTTTTTGGGAGCGCCGCGCGCCAAGTCGATGCAGGGCCAGGCAGTGCAGCCGCCTGCACAGGGAGGCAATCCCCCGGGAACAATCGTGATTGGACTCGAACAGAGTTTTATCGATGCCGTGTTGGCGACGACTTTCTCAGGATTGGGAACGCCGACGTTTCAACTGGGCCAACATCGCAACGGCGCGGAGCGCATCGAGCAGGCGCTCTTCCAGGGTGGTTGCACGAATACGATCACGCTCTTGCCTGAAGGCAGTGGTGTGAAGACTGGCGTGCAGTTTCGCAACGGCACCGTTTACGCGCCGATGGCGTTTACGGGTAGCTACAACCTCGCTGGCTGCATGCAGTTCAAAGGGTGGGCACAGTCGAGTATCAAGTTGTCTTTCGATCAGGAGAAGCAGACTGTTTTCGGTTACGTGAATGTTGAAGGCGTGAATCTCGAGGGCGTGAATCCGATTGCGAATACGATGGTCACTGCGTTTGTACAGGGCGCGATCAATCAGCGCGTGAATCCACTCGTGCTCGTCAGCGAGCCACAGCTTTCGTTGATGATCCCGGTCAAAGCCAGCAACGGCACCGTAAAAGCCCGCGCGAAGGACGTGCGCGCTGAAGTGCTAGACGGCTCGTTGAAGCTTTATTTGACTTATGAATTTAGTGGCGTGAAGGGCGAGGGAGGAACTTAATCTGTGTAATCTGTGGCTGGATTTGCCGACGAAGCCAGGAGCCGTTGTCGCTCAAAGTGGCCTGCAATCTCTTCTGCGGTTTTCCGTCCGACGAATGGCGTTAATTCCGACACGCCTGCGCGCGAGATGCGCTGAATCGAACCGAAGTGTCGTAACAATCTTCCTTTCCTCTTATCACCAACACCGGGAATCGCCGTCAGCTCAGAAGTAAAGTCACGCAACTCACGACGCTTGCGATGATAAGTCACCGCAAAGCGGTGCGTCTCATCGCGAATCATTTGCAGCAGGCGAAGTATCAACGAGTGAGAGTCGAGATAGATCGGCTCATCTTCACGGCCTTTCATCAACAGGTACGCGACGTCGTTGTGTCGCTGGGGAGGCTTAACGATCCCCACCATCGGAATCGCTTCAAGCCCGAGCTCGCTCATCGCGCTCGCCGCGGCATTCAGTTGCGCTTTGCCACCATCGATCATGATCAGAGCCGGCAACGGCTTTCCTTCTTCAAGCAACCTGCGATAACGCCGCGTCACGACTTCGTGCATTGACGCAACATCATTCGCTCCTTCGACGCTCCTGATCCTGAACTTGCGATACTCGGAACGGTTCATCTTGCCGTTGTCGCAAACGACCATCCCCGCGACGTTCTCAGCGCCCTGGATGTGCGAGATGTCAAACGACTCGATACGCGCAGGAAAGTGCGGCAGCTCCAGAGTCTCCTGTAGCTCTTCAAGCACGAGCTTCATGTCAGGCTTGAGAATTCGGAAGCGCTGTTCGAAAGCGAGCTTGGCGTTTTTGTCGACGAGATCGATCATGTCGCGCTTCTCGCCACGCTGCGGATCGTAGATATGCACGCGACGGCCCTTGCGCTTCGTCAGTGCTTTCTCGAGTAGCTCGCGATCGGGAAAATCAACCGGCACGTAGATCTCGCGCGGCACGTAATCCGATGCGTAGTACTGCGAGAGCACGTCGCTCAAAAACTCTGCCGGATCGAAAGCATCCTCAGGCAAGTCTTCCCAGAAGAATTCTCTGCGGCCGACGATGTTGCCTTCGCGCATCGTGAAGAGTTGTAACGCGAGTCGCTGTCCTTCGCGGTAGTAACCGAAGATGTCGATGTCACTTTCGGAAGTGGTTGCCATCTTCTGCTGTTCCGAAAGACGGATAACTGTCTTGCGCAGATCGCGATACTTCGCGGCGAGCTCGTAGTGCGTCGCTTCGGAAGCTTCAAGCATGCGCGTCTCGAGCGCGTCGGCGAGCTCCCTGTTTCGTCCTTCGAGCAGCAGCCTGACGTCGCGCACTGCTTCCTGATACTGTTCCGGCGTACACAATCCCTTGACGCACGGACCAAGGCAGCGTTTGATGTGATACTCGAGACACGGTCGCGGCGCCTTTCCGTCGATCTCGATGTCGCAAGTGCGCAACTGAAAAGTGCGATTGATCAGATCGATGGTCCTGCGTGCGAGACTTGCGGGAAGGAACGGACCAAAATAGAGTGCGCCGTCGCGCTGGATCCGCCGCGTGATTACGACTTTCGGAAACGGCTCGTTGATCGTGAGCTTGAGATGCGGGTACGACTTGTCGTCCTGAAGTTTGATGTTGTAGCGCGGCTTGTGTTGTTTGACGAGCGACGCCTCGAGTATTAAAGCTTCAACTTCGTTATCGGTAACGATGAATTCGAGGTCCGCGATCTGGCCGACGAGGGCATCCGTTTTGCGGTCGAAAGGCCGGGCGCGAAAGTAGGATCTGACGCGGCTGCGAAGGTTCTTCGCTTTGCCGACATAGATCACCTTTCCCGCCGCATCTTTGTGCAGGTAGACGCCGGGCGAAGATGGAATTTCCTTGAGTTTCTCTTCGATGGCCACGATGTTGAGATGCTATTTTAGCCTAGTAAAATGCATTTTCCACTTACGCTTCCGGCAAATAAACCATTTGATGCAGTTGGTTTTGGACTGAACGCCGTCGATCACCTGATCGTGGTGCCGGAGTATCCGGCGTTCGACACAAAGATCCGCCTGCTGGAGCACAAACAGTCGGCCGGAGGGCAAACTGCGACGACGATGGTCTCGCTCCGGCGTCTGGGTTTGAAGACTGCATACGCGGGGCGATTTGGATCGGATCCGGAAGGGTTATTCGGCTTTCAAACGTTAAAAGACGACGACGTCAATGTCGACTTTGCCGAGGTTATCCAAGGAGCGCGAAATCAGATCGCTTTCATCACGATCGACGCGCGCAGTGGCGAACGCACCATCGTTTGGGATCGTGACGACCGGCTCGCCTACAAGCCCGAAGATGCGCCGGCTGAGTTTGGATCGATGGGCCGAGTGTTGCACCTCGATGCGCACGATCCGCCGGCGTGCGTGCGCGTGGCGCAAGCGGCGCGCGCGAGTGGAGCAATTGTTTCGGCTGACATTGACAACGTCTACGAAGGGCTGCCTGAACTGTTGCCGCTGATTGACATCATGATCGGCTCGAAGGAGTTTCCGCGACGCGTTACCGGAATCACTGACGAGCGCGCGGCGCTGGTCGAGTTAAAAGCGCGATATGGTTGCGCGCTGGTCGGCATGACTATCGGCGCGGCGGGCGCGGTTGTTTATGGCGACGGGAGTTTCATCGAATCGCCCGGCTTCGCCGCTCCGGGCGGTTGCCGCGACACCACCGGCGCCGGCGATGCTTTTCATGGCGGCTTTCTCTACGGCCTTCTCACTGGTAAGGATATCGAAACGAGTCTGAAGCTTGGCAACGCTGTCGCAGCAATAAAGTGCAGCGCCCTCGGCGCCCGCACAGCTCTCCCAACCAAGCCTGAACTCGAATCGTTTCTCAGTAAAAATCCGTGTTAATCTGTGGCTAAAACTCTGAGGTGAAAATGAAGTTCCTTCTATTCATCACGACTGCTTTGTTCCTGGCTTTGATCCCCGCACCGCAACGCACACAATCCGCTGCCGACATCGTCTTCAAAAACGGCAACGTCTACACCGCCAACGACAAAGCTCCAAAAGCGCAGGCGGTCGCCGTCAAGGACGACAAGATAGTTTTCGCGGGCACGAACGCAGCCGCGCAGAAATACGTTGGTCCAAACACGCGTGTCGTGGATCTCAAAGGCAACACTGTCCTGCCCGGGTTCACTGACTCACACCAACACCTCTCCGGCGTCGGGCAGCGCGAGATGACTCTCAATCTCGAAGGCACCACCAGCCTCGAGGATTTTCTCGCCAAGGTGAAAGTACGCGTCGATCAGGTAAAGCCCGGCGAATGGGTAACCGGACGCGGATGGATCGAAACTCACTGGCAACCACCGGTGTTTCCGACGCGTTGGGATCTCGACAAAGTGTCGCCCAACAATCCGGTGATCCTCGGGCGTGCTGACGGTCATGGCTCAGTCGCAAACAGCGCTGCCTTGAAACTCGCCAACATCACTAAGGACACCATAAATCCGTTCGGCGGTGAGATCTCAAAAGACAAGCAAAGCGGCGAGCCCACCGGCATGTTGCTCGACTCCGCTCAAGGTATGGTCCGGGTCAAGGTTCCGCCGGCGTCAGCCGACGATGCCGAGCGCGCAGTTGTGCTCGGAGTGAAACGAGACATCGAACTAGGCTGGACGCAGATCCAGGACGCAGGCGGCACTTACGCCGACGTCGAGATCTTCAAGAAGCTTTACGCCGCCGGCACAATCAAGCTACGCATTTACAAGGCCGTTTATGGACCAGGGCCGACTGCTACGCGTCTGCTTGACGAAGGTCCAACTACCGGCGCTTATGGAAATCGTTTTACTCTCAGGACGATCAAGGTGGTCTCAGACGGCGCGCTCGGTTCGCGCGGAGCGGCGCTGAACGAGCCATACTCAGATGCTCCGGACACTTCCGGATTCCTGACGGTGAAAGAGGAACCTTTGCGCGTGATGCTGGCTGAAGCCTTGCGCACCGGCATACAAGTCGAAACTCATGCGATTGGTGATCGTGCGAATCGTTTCGTGTTGGATGAGTACGAAGCTGCGTTCAAGGCAGTGCCGGCGTCTGAGAGGAAGATTGCCGATCCACGCTGGCGCATCGAGCATGCGCAGATCGTTAACCCTGCTGACATTCCAAGATTTGCGAAGCTCGGAGTAATTCCGTCGATGCAGCCGTCGCATGCGATTGGCGATCTGTTCTTCGCGCCGAGCCGCCTCGGTATCAAGCGGCTTCAGGGTGCCTACGCGTGGGAGAGTTTTATCAAGTCGGGCGTTGTCGTGCCGGGTGGATCGGACGCACCGGTCGAACGTGGTGAACCGATGATCGAGTTTTACGCCGCTGTGGCGCGTAAAGATCCGAAAGGGTTCTCGGGCGAAGGGTGGCATCCGGAAGAAGCTGTCACTCGCGCGCAGGCGCTGAAAATGTTCACGATCTGGCCGGCGTATGCCGCGTTTGAAGAAAAACTGCGCGGTACGATCGAGGTTGGCAAACTCGCGGACTTAACCATTCTTTCCGCCGACATCATGACCATCCCCGCACCGGAGATTTTGAAAACACGTTGCGTGATGACGGTCATCAACGGCGAGATCGTTTTCGAAGGATCCTAACAATGATGAGCCACCACCCTACACCTTCGACGCTACGAAGAGAATTTCTCGCTCAGGCAGGCAAGAGCCTTGGATTGGCCGCGCTTACGTTTCCCACCATTGGCGCGCTTCTGAAAGACGTTGAAGCAGCAAGTCGCAACGTCGCGCATCTCACGCCCGAGCAGGTCGCGATGGATGAAGACTATTGGTCAGTCATCCAAAACTCGTTCACCGTCACGCGTGGTATCGTGAATCTGAACAACGGCGGCGTCTCGCCCAGCCCGCGCATCGTCACCGAAGCGCTCGTCCGTTACATCTGGCAACAGGAAGACGCTACTGCGTACACGATGTGGCAACTGCTCGAGCCGCAGTCGGAAACGATCCGCACCGGACTCGCGGAGATGTTCGGCTGTGACCGCGAAGAGATCGCGATCACGCGCAACGCTTCCGAGTCGCTCGAGATCCTGCTCATGGGAATGGATTTCAAACCGGGCGACGAGATACTCACAACCACGCAGGACTACCCGCGCATGCTGACCACGCTGCGACAGCGCGAACGCCGCGAAGGTCTCGTGTTGAAGCTCGTGCAGATCCCGATTCCGCCGAAGAACCTCAGCGAGATCACCGCGGCCTTTGAAAAGGGGATCACGAGTCGAACAAAACTCATCCTCGTTTCACACCAGGTGAACATCACGGGACAGATCACACCAGTGAAACAGATCTGTGAGCTGGCGCGCGCGAAAGGGATCGAGACGATCGTCGACGGCGCACACTCGTACGCGCAGTTTGATTTCCAACAGAAAGACCTTGGCTGTGATTACTTCGGCACGAGCTTGCACAAGTGGCTCTACGCTCCGAAAGGAAGCGGGCTGCTTTACGTGAAGCGCGACAAGATCGAGAAGCTGTGGCCGTTGATGGCGGCGGAGTCGAAGCAAAGCAACGACATCCGTAAGTTTGAAGAGATCGGAACGCACTCCGCGGCGCCGCGGCTGGCGATTGGCGAGGCGCTACTGTTTCACGTGGGGCTGGGCGGCAAGCGCAAGGAAGCACGGCTCAGATACCTCTCGCGCTACTGGATGAATCGCTTGAAAGACATACCGAAAGTAGGTTTCAACACTTCTTTCGATCCGAACCAGTCGTGTGCGATTGCGAATGTGAAGATCGAAGGTATCGATCCCACGGCGATCGGAAGTTACCTCTTCAATAAACATCGCGTTTTCACGACGCCGATCGTTCACGATGAATTCAAGGGCATCCGCATCACGCCCAACGTCTACACCACCCTCGGCGAGCTCGACCGCTTTTGCAATCTGATGGAATCTATCGCCCGCAAAGGTTTACCGACTTAAGCCACAGATAAACGCAGATCTGTGAAAATCGATTTACACAGATCTGCGTCTATCTGTGGCGGAACTGTAGCCGTCGTGCGGGCGTAAAGCAGATGGTGCTAGAATGCCCGTGGAGTGGAGGTTTTTAACATGCAGGATGTGCGAGACCCGGTTTGTGAAGTCAAGGACGCCGTTTGCGACGGCCTGCGCCAAATCGGTGACTTTTCCTACGCTATTTTGCCCAAAGACGTGGCCCACGCGCTCGGTGACCTCAAGAAGTCGCTGCTGAGCCAGCTACGGTTGTGCCTGGAACGTGATATCGCGTGGATCGATGCGCGCGTCGCCGGCGGCGATCGGTTGCGCGAAGAGTGGCGCCAGAAGTGTCAACAACAAACTTCGACTGAGCAAATGTAAATGGAAGTCTTACTGGCAGACGAATACGGATTCTGTTTTGGCGTCGAGCGCGCCGTCGAAATGGTGGAAGAGGCGGTTGAAGAAGGCGTGCGCCCGATTCGTTCTCTCGGACCGCTGATTCACAACGCACAGGAAATGGAGCGTCTCGGCGCCCGCGGTGTTTCGACGATCGATTCGCCGGAAGAAGCCGGCGCTGACACCATCGCAGTCATTCGCGCGCACGGAGTGACGCCGCAAGTACAGCGCGACCTGGAAGGACGCGCCGCAAAAGTGATCGATGCAACGTGCCCGTTTGTGACGCGCGTGCAGCATCTCGCGGAGCGCGCCGCGCGACAGGGACGCGACGTGGTCGTGGCCGGCAATCCGGATCATCCGGAGATGATCGGCGTGGTTGGTTATGCTCCAAACAATACTTATGTCGTCCGCGACGCGGGTGAAGTAGCTAAGCTTCCAGCTTTGCGATCGCCGTTAGTCGTTTCGCAAACGACGATCAAGCTACAAACGTTTTTGGAAGTCGCTGAAGCAGTACGTGAGAAGGCTGACACCGAGCCGCAGGTAGTCAACACGATCTGTTCCGCCACTCGCGATCGACAGGATGCCGCGCGCGCACTCGCGGGACAAGTTGACGCCTTTTACGTCATCGGCGGACGCCACTCATCCAACAGCGTTAAGTTGTTAGCGGTTTGCCAGGAACAGTGCGCGAAGAGTTTTCTGATCGAAACTCCTGCTGAGATAAATCCTGCTGATTTGAAGAACGTGAAGAAAGTTGGCGTGACGGCCGGCGCTTCAACTCCCAACTGGCTCATCGATCAAGTAGTCGAACGACTTCACCAACTGGGACAGTAATTACAACAGCTCATCCGCTTGATCGAGCGCGTTCACGAGCTGGCGCGCTTCTTCTGATCCATACTCGACAACTTGCCTTCGCAGCGCCGAGCGCGCCGTTTCGGAATCAACCGGATCATTGAGCAAACTGTACAACACGGAAATCGGGCAGCGCGCGAGTGCCTCATTCGCAAGCTCGCGCACGACTTTATCTTCGGAGCGCGCAAGCTCACAGATCTCGCTCGGTGGAAAGCGTGACGTGAGAGCGTCGGCCAGTGTGTCGATGCGGTTATAGTCTCTTTGCGCCTGCGCACGGCGGACGAGTTGCGTAAAAACTTCCGCTGACTCCGTTTTCTCCAACAACACTGCCGCGCACGTGTCCGCGATCGATTTCAGTTTCCCACCTTTTTCAGCATCGAGTGCTTTTTCCGCGGCGCGATCGTCGAGGGCGGCGAGGAAGCGGCTGAGCTCGAGATCGGCGCGAGCGTCGTAGTGGAAGTTGCGTGCGGCCGGGGGCGTTCCGGCGGCGCCTGCCTGGAGGGCTCGCTCGACTAACCCGCGCGTGGCCGGCCGAAGCTCAGACCAGGCGGTGGCGATGTGGGTTCCGAAGTCGTCGATCCTCATAGAACGGCGTACTATACAATAGAAGTCCAGCAGGGCATATAGAACTTAACTGCCGATATTGTGATCCTTAATCTCCGCAATCGTCGGGAACGGAATCTTCACGATCTGTCCATTTGCAATCTCCATCTTGACGCTGGGCGTGGTGAGGGCCTGGGTTGTCTTCATACTGCGAACGGTCCCACGTACCCGCTTGCCGTCAGTGGTTATGATCTCCACGTTGTCTTTGCCGTAAAGCGGTTGCAGCGCCGCGAGTGCCTTGGTTATTTCCACAGTGACATCCCTCCGCAAGATTTACGGCTAAATATTGCCTTTAAGTTGTCAGGAAGTCTATCGACCCGAGGCCAATGCAACCAGAAAACATCATTTGGCGTATAGTCCCTGTCCGTGTATTCTTCGGCTCAACACCAATAATAGGTGGATCTCCTATGTCGCAGGAATTAGAAGTCACTTGCTCAAACTGCCATTCGCGAATGCCGTCAGACCTTCGTTTCTGCCGGAATTGCGGATTCCGGCTGACCCACAACATGGGAGGTTATACCGGCGGAAACGAGTACCTGGCGCCTGGTGAGGCGCCCACGGCTGTCCTTCCCACGACCCAGAAGAAGAAACGTCGCATGAGCGGCATGTCGTGGATCTTCGTCGGCTTGCTCGTCTTTTTCATCGGCGCGGCTGCGTTCACGGCGCTTGTGGCTCCGATGAAGAAGGGTATGGAGATCGCGCGCCAGCACGATCAGCCCGAGGTTAAGTCTTATTTTGGTGTTAATGAGTTCAATAACACTGACGACGGCGTGATATTCGAATGCGTGAGCGCGCCCGGCGGACCTGCGGACAAGGCTGGGTTGGTTGGCGGGGATGTGATCTTGAGTATCGACGGACAGCCGATTCACGATGAAGATCAGATCGAAGACTTGGCGAGTCGCACGCCGGTTGGAAAAACTGTCGATATCGAATACTTGCGAGACGGCGAAAAGAAGAACACTAAACTGACGACGATCTCACTCGACGAACACCGGCGTTTGGTCAAGGAGTTCGACCGGCGACCGGAGGGAAAAGGTCAGTTTGGTTACGACGACGACAGCGTGGAAACAATCCCGGTTCCAGGAACAAAGATTCGGGGCGTGATTTTGAATAGTATTCTGAATAGCCGTCCGGCGGATCTCGCGGGGATTAAAAATGGCGACATCGTGACCGAATTTGATGGCGTGCCGATTCGTCACGAACAGGAATTTTTGATGCGCGTGCGCCGCGCGCTGCCTTACACCACGGTGAAAGTGGTAGTGATGCGTCCGAAGGGCGAGCCCGTCGAGGGTCAAACGCCGGAGTTTGAGAAGTTAGTAATCCCGGTGAAGATGGGTAAGCAGTAAGCAGAATAGCCACGGATGAACACGGATTTTCTTTTAATCTGTGTATGAAATCCGTGTTTATCTGTGGCTAATTTTATTTCGTGACGTAATCCCGCAATCTTGCTTCCATCTCGAGTTTCACGTCTTCGCGTTCTTCTTCAGTTTCGTTGGGCTCGAAAGCCTCGAACAACGCGTATTGAGTCTGAGATAGCAGCCGCAGCTCCCACGCCTCGCGGTTGTTGTGGGACGGGCGCGAAAACCACAACGCATCAACGCTCGCCTCTTTAACAGGGACTTGTTCGAGTAGCTCTTGCAGCACCGCCCGCGTCGCCGGTTGCAGCAGCACACTGCGCAATTCCCAACCGTATTTACGGTAGGTGCCCACCAATTCCATAAATAAATCCGCACTCTTCATTGCAAACCCTTATAACTGAGGAGCCTAGCACAGTTGACCGCCTGAATCAGCCGCCACTATCATCTTTTACTTTGGAATGTATCTGCTAAGTCTGATATTGATTGCAAGCGGGGTGATGCCGATCCTGGGAAACATGTCAACAGAGCCAATGATTTCAAACTCACTTCGAGAATCGAAAAACCTCAACGAAGCAACTCCTTTTTACGAAGCCCTCGCAAAGGCCCTCAAAAAACGGAAAATCAAACTGGAGAACGTCTGTCCGCCGTCCGATCCAGTCTCACGGCGAATACTCGAGGAGTATGGCGCGATCTTCATGGCCGACAAGAAGGTGACTCCGCCGCCGGTCTGCATCTTCACCACTGAAGAACAGGTCACGAAGTTTCAGGACGACGCGGGTTTTGAAGCCGAGGTAATCGGTTTTGACGAAGTTGAGCTCCAGCCGGAAGCCCTCAAGAAACTAAACAAAGCGCGGGAAGAAGCGCAGAAAGAGGGCCTGGACATCACACCTCGCGATGGCGCCGAGGCCGCGCGACGCAACTACGAAGACAGCGTGCGATTGTGGAACTCGCGTTTTGAGCCGGCGCTTGATTACTGGCAGTCGCAGGGACGGCTCACGGCGGAGCAGGTGGCGCGCTTGCGAAGTTTGCCGCTTTCACAACAAATTGCCGAAGTTTTAGAACTCGAGAAAACCGGGATCTACTTCAGCAAAGACCTTTCAAAGTCGATTCTCTACTCGATCGCTGCGCCGGGAACGTCGCAACACATCGCGATGCTCGCTTTCGACGTCAACGAATTTGAAAATCCGCGGGTGCGCGAAATCATGGCAAAGCACGGTTGGTTCCAAACCGTACTCAGCGACCTCCCACACTTCACGTTCCTCGGTTTGAAGGAAAAAGACCTGCCAAAGCATGGGCTGCGCAACCTTGAGATCAATGGACAAGTATTCTGGATTCCCAATGTACCCGGCGTGCATCCGGGTCTGGACAAATGATCCGTTTTTTCATCCGTGAAAATCTGTGGCTGAAAATTGACCAAAGGTGCTAAACTACACAGCCTCTTCCCCCAGCCCA
>Ga0207670_10000714_pt1 | contig 17545 bp, 15 predicted proteins | sample KBSS23HmetaG_FD_184339 | JGI IMG/M metagenome (GOLD analysis project Ga0207670, IMG submission 184339) | Switchgrass rhizosphere microbial communities from Kellogg Biological Station, Michigan, USA - KBS S2-3H metaG (SPAdes) (version 2) | ecosystem: Host-associated > Plants > Roots >... | reverse complement strand
GTTGGGAAAGCGCGATCAACCATCGCGGCGATCACTTCTCGTGGTGAGAAGTCCAAGTCCTCAAGCATGCCGCCATTCGCCGTTGCTTTCGCCACTTGCTCTTTGGTTCGCGCTTCGCCAGTTCCGACAAGCGAGATCACAACTGACTTCCCTTGCGACAAGGCTGCTTCGGTTTCCGCGATCACACTTGGCACTTTGAACGCACAGATTACTTGCCGAAAGAATCGCTGATGATCTCCCCAAAACTTGTTAAGCGCGACCGCTCGCGCACGTGGCCCGCCATTCGTGACTGCCAACGCGGCGTCGATGTTCCGCAGTACACTTTGCCAGGCTGCCGCGGCGCGGTCGTACATTTCGCGCTGCTGCGGAGTGAGTTGATGAATGCGTTCTCTATACTCAACCGCTTTCCCGCTTTGCGGACATACGCCAAAAGAGATCGAGCCCGATAGATACATACCAAGTGCTTTCATATCGCGGCTGACCATTTCCATGGCTCCGACTCCGCCCGATTCAATCTCCTGCATGAATTCCTGAAAGCCACCTGGAAAACTCGTCCCGGTTCCCCACAAGCCAAGTCTTGTCATATAGGCCATGTTGCGAACGTCGGTGGCTCCGGTAGCTGATGAATAGACCACGCGATAATCGGGATTCCGCTCCGGGTCTTGCAGGTCAATGACTGCTTGTCCTGTAAGTGTTGGTTCGCCGTAGCCACCTGCTAGTGCATTCTTTGCTTTGTGCGCCTCGTCGAAGATGACTATGCCCGCCTGACCAAGCCAACGCTGGATCTGGTCTAGTCTTTTTTCTCCCGTCCTGGCGGCGGCGATCAGCGACGAATAAGAGCTAAAGATCACTCCGTGCGGCATCGTGATTTCTGCGGCTGGCAGGTAGTCATTGATCCGGGACAATGGAATGTTAGCCAATCCTAAATCGGTTAGATCGCGTCGCGCTGATTCGAGCAAATCATTATTGACAGACAGCCAGATCGCGCGTTGGCGATTTTGATTCCAGTTGTCGGCGATGATGCCGGCGAGTATGCGCCCCTTTCCTACTCCGGTGCCGTCGCCAACAAAGAATCCCGCGCGTGATCCATCCGGCAGTCTTTGCTCGTGTCTTTGGCCGGCATAGATAACTCGCTCAAGCTGAATGTCAGACAGCAAGCCATCGCTGATGATCTCAGCCGCCAGGTGTGGTCTATATATAATGTCGGGCGGCGTGACTGCCGCCATTGATGCTGATTCAACGATTACGGCCGGATGAGGTTTTCCGCCTCTGAGCTTTGCAGGGACATAAGGCACAAACAAATTGCCGTTTGGTTCTTCGGGATCCCCTGGATCCTTGTCCGGCTCTGTTCCTTCAACTAGGTGTTTGAGCGCTTCCCAAGCTTCCTCGAGCGTTGCGGCGGTTCCCCAACTGATGTGCTTAAGCTGTTCTTGCCAGTTTGCTCCGGGTGTTGGGCCGGTCTTGTCAATGACGAGGATCTGAACATCGGGCGCGGCTCCGTATTTGGCATATTCTTTACCGTCGAGCGTGAGGTTTGCGCGGATGTTGCACAGACAAGCTATTCGTTGCCACCATTCACTAAAACTCGAATGGTGAAAGCTCATTGCTTCGCTGACGATTCCCACTAATCGCCCGCCATCTTTCAATCGCCGCAAGGCGCTGGCTACGTGTCGCGCTCCGTAGATTGAATTCGTTTTCGTGACTCTGCCGCCAGTAGAACTAAACGGCGGATTCATCAGAACGGCGGTTGGTCGAATTTCGCTCGCTAAGAGGTCGTCGATGATTTCCGCATCGAGCGGTAAAGCATCGAAATTAAGGACACAGCGAAGCAATGAATTTCGCCGTGAGCTCGTCTCGTTGCAGATAACTCTTGCTCCGACTGCGCGAGGCCAAATCGCAAGGCTGCCCGTCCCCGCAGACGGTTCTAAAACAATATCGTTCGGCTTTGGATCAAGTAGTCGTGCAGCAACATAAGCGAGTGTTGGCGGCGTTGAGAATTGCTGTAACTCGGTCTGTTCTAACGTGCGATCACTCTGGCGCGGTAGTCGCTTCAACAGAGGACGCAAAACAGAAGCAAGCGCTTCGCAAACGTCCATCTGCATGAGCTCTCGCGCTTGCTTCTCTAACAGATAGTTGTTAACGGCAACTTCGAGCGCATCGTACGCATCGCGGGCCGTGTATTTGCCTTCCGCTCTCGTGCCGCCAAATACTCGATCGGCAGTCTCGGTTAGTTTGGGATTGTCGAACGACTCTCCGTTCTGTATTCGGTCTTCGAGTTCGTCTACTAATTCATGAATGCTGCAACAGAGTGCATTTGTCCTACCGATGCATATAGGTATAGCCTGATCTGGCATCTGACTTTCTCCTTGAAGTGGTCAAAGTCACGGTGCAGCGGCGCGAGTGTTAACGGCACTCGCGCCGCGCTCTTTTGTTTTGTCGGTTAGTACTCAGATGGAAGTACAATCGTCGTGGCGCTTCGATCTGCTTCGGTGATGATCCAAAGCTTCTGGCCCTTTCCGGTCTGGTAGGCGCTTAAGAGTCTCAGACCTTGTTTCAGTGAGAACTCGTTCTCTCTCACGTCTTCATCTGATAGCTCTCCCCAATCGCCTGACATGTGACGGCGCAAAAACTCGGTCGCAGTTTGTCCGGCGATCTGGAGCGCTTCTTCTGCTCCTGGCGTAATGAACGTCTGGCCCAATGCAAAGCGGGTGATGGTGGGTTGTTTGTTTGTGCTATGGTTTGGTTGCATCGATTTTTCTCCTGACGGTTGAAAGGTTGGTGCTTGGGCTAGGCGAGCGTGACAGCGCTTTCCTAGCCCGTTGCGCGTTCAGTGTTCCGTTTCGTTCTCGCTTGTTTGTCGTCTGCCGGCTCGGAGGATTTGATCGGCGGCGCGAAAGATTTTCTGTGCGCTCTTTTCGGGAATCACATCGGCGTTGCCAATCGAGGGACGAAGCCAATTTTGGATATAGCCTCGACAGTAGTCGGCGCCTTCGAGGTTGAGGGCTTCGCAGCACAGCAAAGCGACTGATTCCGCTTCGACTTCGCGCAGGTTCTTCGGAGTTCGTTCTGTATCTGTGAAGTCTGCTTCTGTGGTGTGGCCTAGAACTACGTGGGCCATTTCATGAAAAAGGGTCTTGTGAGGGAGTTGGGCCACAGGGTTGATCGCAATTTGCTGTTTCTTTGCGTATCCCTGACAGTTTCCGTCCGTGTGAGTGAACGTGATCTGTTCAATGTTCAGAGCTACAAGAGCCCGGTCCGCGTCCCATTCCGCTAAGTGGGTCGGTGTGAATTCTTCGCCTACTGTTTGATCGACAACGAACCAGCGCGCCTTGTGCATGAAACTGGTAAACGTTCGTTCCCCGTTCTCGCCTTCGCTCTTCTGTGCTTCTTCGTCGCGCAGCTTGCGAGTGATCGGCATGCAAAGGACCAAGGCACGCTCTCCGCGCTTGACGGTTCGTCCTAACGCTTGCCATCCCGGAAACGTATTTATTGGGCCGGGTTCAAGTCCGCGCAATTGGCATTGCACGAGAGCGAGAATTTGATTTCCTATGCTGTAGTTATGGAATGCGCTATAGGCTTGCATGATCATGCCTGGCTTGTTGACTGCTTCGACTAACAAGGCTGACCATTTCGGAATGTCCGGTGATGGTTTGCTGTGCCTCTCCATTGTGTTGCTCCTTCCGTTTGCGTGTTTTGGTCTTTGGCTTAAAAACAGCGTTTCCCCTCGTAAGGACGTTGGGACACGAGTGGGTGCCCGACGCACACCCGAAGGGGCGAAACGAAGTGCAGCAGTCGAAGCGAAGCGGAGACTTGTGCGGGCGGGCTCTCGTGGCACAATCGGCCCGGAGAGGGGGAAACTAAATTAAATATCTCGGCGGAATGGAGCGAAGCGGAATGAAGGCGAGTCCTAATTAAAGAATGATGCGTGTGAGCGTGCGCACTTCTCGCGGTGAGTGATCCTTGGCTTGGTTTTTCATTTAGTCGCGTCTATTGGTGTGAGTTTTAGAAGTGGAAGCGAATGTATGGAAGAGGATGCGAATGATTACCGAAGTGAATGCGATGAGCATCTTCCGAACTTCGGTGCACATCCACGCATTCACGCAAGCCATCGCCGGCAGTGGAATCAATCATTGATCGACAGCGCAGTTAGTCTGCTAGATGATGGTATTAACAAGGGTACTTTCGGACAAGCCCTAAACTAGCGGAATTCAATAGGCCCGTCGGCCTAGCCTATTCTTTAATAGGGAAGCCAATTCGTCGTAACAATATCTTGTACCTTGGGTCTGCACGAAGGTTGTTGTCGAGATAATATTCCACCTTAAGGTAGCCCAGATACGAATCGCGAGCCTCAAGCGCTTTCTCCAGCCACTCGAACATGCGATCATCGTCACGAAGTACTCCACATATCAGGGCCATGAAATAAGGCGGTACGTAATGTTGTGCATTTGTTTCCTCGAGACCTTTCAGAATCTTTCTAGCCGCAGGTTTTCTATCAGAGAGTGCGTAAGCTATAGCGAGCCATGTTGTAGCAAAGGCATGGCCGCCGGAATAGTCAACCGCTTTCAATATCATCGATATGGCTTCATCAAACCTTCCCTGTTGCTCGAGGGCTTCGCCAATTACAAGGTACGCAAAGAAGTACTTCTCTCGATACTCCAGCGCAATGTTGCCATGCTTCAATGCCAATTCTGGTTGGTTGGCAAAAACGTGTGCCCACGCCTTCATCGCATGCGTAAAAAAGGCATCAGGCTTGATTTTCAGCGCCTCGTCATACTGTTCTTGGGCCTCTCTAAACCTCCCCAAACGGGCGAGTAAATCGGCATAGGCTTGATGACCGATGTGATAGTCTGGGTTCAACTCTATCGCGCGGCGATAATTCTTTTCGGCCTCGGGCCAGTTCCACTCATAACCCTCCAGGAAAGTCGCTAATGAAGTATAGGCTTCAGCTAGATTTGGATCGATTGCTATTGCGCGAGTGGCTGTCGCTGCGACGAGCGGCCGCAATTGACTCGGTGGACGATTACTGAACCAAGCTTGCAACGTGTATGAATCAGCCAATCCTGCGTAAGCCTTAGCGTAGTTATTATCCAACGCAATCGCTTCTTCGAATAGCTCAATAGCTTTATTTAAATCTTGCGGAGTCAGCCTGTTCCAATAAAGGCGTCCGCGATCATATAGCAAAAGCGCTTCGATATTTTCCGTCGCGTGCTTAGTCATTAGTACAAACTCCTCAGGCGATAATCGCAACTTCAGCGTATTCGCGACGTGCTCAGCAATACTATTCTGTAGTTCAAAAACATCATCAAACGGCTCGTTGAATGACGAAGCCCAGGAGACGGTTTTTGAGTCCCTATAAACAAGTTGAACATTCAGGTGGATGCGATCGTTTGCAACCTGCCCACGCCCAACCAGTAAGTACTCGACACCGAGTTCATCAGCGATGGACCAAAGATCCTGATCAGCACTTTCAGCATACTTTTCGATCGAACTTGTTGGTCGCACCAGAAGACTATTGACCTGAGTAAGTTTGGTGATGAGGGTGTCAGCCATTGCGAGGTCGAGAGAATCGTCAAGCTCCTTTCCGCCAATTGAAGAGATCTTGAACGGTAGAACGGCGATTCGATGCTTCTCGACCTTGGCATCTTCTTCAGAGCCCACTGTTACCTCGGCTACAAACCGATAACCAAGTCCTCGCTGCGTTTCTATGAATTCATCGTTGTCGAACCTTCCAATGTGAGCTCTAAGTGTAGCGATGCATCTCTGCAAATTACTGTCTTCACCCCCTTCTGGCCAGATCTCACGTAGAAGATCCTTCTTCGCAACCCATCTATTTCGATGTTCGAATAAGAATTCAAACATCTTCAGACTCTGTCCACTAAGCCCAACGTTTCTTCCGTTGTATAGCAGAATGTGATCTTCTGGAAAAAACTGAAAACTACCAAATGTGTAAAACCTACGAGGGTGTTTGCTCATGGGCCGCTCTTCAGAAACCTGTCAGAAACGTTTCAGGGTCTGATATCGACACTACCCCGGACGTTCGCCTAAATTAGCCTGGTATCGAGTGCCTACATTCTAATAAACCATTTCAATCCCTGCGGCTAGTAAACAAAGGCCAATCGTTGGGTCCGATTTCCTATATAGCTGATCAGTAAGCAAACGGTCTTGATTAGGAAGGGAGTGGGTATATGGAAAACTCAGTCACAAGAACAAACACCATTCTTAAGATAGCAAGGTCGACCAAGCAGCGAAAAGGGCGGGATCGATCTTTGGCAGGCAACGAAGCCTATTGGACTCTTTCGCTCCTTATTTTTTATTTGCTCATGATAGCAATGTTACTTCTTACTCCGATCGACTCGTTCGCTCAATCTAAATACGTTGCCGTTGCTGAAGGCAACTACGGTGCGGTTTTTAGATTCAATCCGGCGTCCGGTGCACTGATTGATATCCTTCAACCAGTTGATTTGAGTGGGAACAGGATTCTCGGCAGTCCTGTCGATGTTACCTTCGGTCCAGACGGAAACCTTTATGTTGCGGATACCACTCATCCTTTCCATCCCTCCATTCCATTATGTGTTGGGGGCGTAATGCGCTTTGATGGTAAAACGGGGGCCTTTTTAGGAGTTTTTGCGTCAGGAAACGGACTGTGTGGGCCACAGGGTGTGAGGTTTGGTCCGGATGGGAATCTTTACGTCAGCGACGTTGCCAACCGGAGCGGAGGTGCTGGACAGGTACTGCGCTTTGACGGTAAGACAGGAGGCTTTATTGACGCTTTTGTTCCACCGAACGGCACCATAATTGACCCTGCGGGACTGGCGTTCGGGCCTGACAATAATTTGTATGTAGCCACTGGGGTAGGAACTATTGCACGCTTTGACGGCCAAACTGGAGACTTCCTGGGTGTGTTTGCCACAACTTCCTTTTTGGCAAATTACCTGACTTTTGGTATCAGCGGTAACCTTTACGTCGCTCATAGGTACATGATTAGCGGTGCTGGTGTTGGAGATGTGCTCGAGTTCAACGGGAGTACCGGCGCTTTAATGAGATCATTTGTGCCTACCGGAAGCGCAGGATTGAACTGTCCTTGGGGGCTAGCCTTTGGGCCTGACGGCAACCTTTATGTGAGTAATTCTTGCAGTCATGGAATGATTCTGCGCTTCCAAGGCCCGACCAAGAGCGCTCCGGGCGCATTCATTGACGTCTTTGTGGACTTTTTTACTTTGGAGAACGGTAATTTTTCTTTCGCTAGGCCTGGTGGGCTGGCTTTCTCACCTGCGGGCTGCCAAGTGAACCTAACTAGATTCTTTCATCAATCTGATGATCCGCAACCGTACTTCGGACCTCCATCCAACAACCCTCCTTGCTCTACAGTGGACAAAGCATGCGCCCTTATGACCTACAGCAACATGCTCACTTCTTTCAACAATCCGTCCTTGGATTATACGCCGACAAAGTTAAATGCCGCGCTCCTCGATCATAATATTAATGGGTATGCTAGCTGTTCATTGCTGTCTGGAAAGATACCCCAAGCAGTCCATAATTTGATCAAGCCAACGCGCGTATTACATGCATCATTTGCGCCTGGCACTTTGCCTCCTCCGGGAATTGATGATTTTATTGACGAGCACTTCTGTCAGAACGATGAGCGAGTCATTTTAGTAATGGACGAGTACATCAACGGCAATAAAACACCCAAAGGCTCTCATTACATACTTGTGACTGGTAAGAACGATCTCGATTGGAAGATTGCCGATCCTGGTTGGCTAAATGCATCTCCTATGGGCGCGCTCGATTCGCTGCAGGAGCATTATGTAGGATTCACCACTTTCAGCAACAACAATCCGAGCAACGCAGTTTTTCACCAATTCACAGTCAGCGAAGTTAGGGCATATGCCGTTGGTTCGGCAGCTAATCCCAGTAGTTTGACTATTACTGCACTTTCTCCACTTGAATTAGTGCTTACTGATGCACAGTGTGAAAGACTCGGGTATGATCCACACACAGGAACCTACTTTGACGAAATTGCGGAGGGAAACTATTATCGCGACTTCCCTCTTGCCTCGGACGATACGGGCGAACCTCCTTCTGGGGATCCGACAGGAATAAAGACTGTATACATTACGAATCCTCAAGAGGGGATCTACAACCTTGATGCCTCTGGCAATGCACTAGGCAGCTATACACTCACGTTTCAGACGATTATCCCAAATGGCTCGTCACATGAGATCTCGTTCACTGGGTTGACAGACGTAGGCATGACATCCACATTCCAGGTAACTTACTCTCCGAAGTCCGCGTCGCCCACGGTTGTGCGAGTTACCACTTTCCAAAGCACCCTCGATGACATCAACAACAGCCTGAAACTCGAGTTGATTGACAACGGAGGCATCGCCAACTCGCTGTTACAGAAAATCCAAAGCGCGAGGGATGCTGCTGCGCGAGGTCAAACTCAAGCAGCCTGGAATATGTTGGTAGCCTTTAAGAACGAAGTGAATGCCCAAACAGGCAAGCGTCTGACTGGGATCGCACCACAAGTTTTACTGCAAGATGCAGATTCCTTGCTCAGCCAGCTTCGCTAAAGACATATTCTCAAAATTAATCCCTAAGCTTGGACAGGAAATATCTACGTACTGCCGTGACTGGTATTCAGTTTTCCGGGAGGAGGTCAACGGAATGACCACTTCGATTGCTAGTTCCCACAAAAATGCGGAAATCAAAATTGTTAGCTCGATTTCATCATCAATGATTTGTTCGACGGGAATTCCTACGAGGCGAGCATTAGGCGAGCACGATAGCGAGCGGCGGTTCGTTCTTGTCGAGTTCGTACTTGGAAATATTCGTGTAATGGATCAAATCTTGAACACCAAGTTGTTTGACCATCTCTCCTTGAGACATTCTTAAGCTTCGTCGGATTTGCAGAAGCTTCTTTGCAAGATGTTTTGGACGAGGTCGCGAATGTCCCATAGTTTCAGATTTCGGTGAAAGAGGTTGATCTCTACGAAATGACTAGGGCGTACTGGCGGGGATATCCAAAAAAGAATTCAAGCAAATTATCCGTCTGTATCATTAAGGGCAATTAAGAATCTGGGGATTGTTTAACTCATCTGAGAATTCTGCGATAAAGGTCTTCGCCTGTTCCTTGTTCTTGAATATAAAAGCCGTATTGAAGTCTGTAGAGAACAGACTGGGAATGCCAGATATGTAACCTTGATACGTAACTATTATTACGCCTGTCTCCGTTTCTCCACCTGCGGCCTCAATCCGCCTTAGACGTTCTATCATTGCCTGATTGATCGCCTCAGCATAGAGTTCGTCCGCATTGGGAATGTGCCCGACCTCTAACAGGTGAACGTTGGTACCGAGAATTGCGAGTAAGGCCAGTCCAGCTCCGTCAGTCCCTATTTCTGCATCTTCTGGCACATCCATCAACCAATCGAGCAGTTCATGTTTAGTGGTTGGAATTAGTTACCCCTCCTTCTCAGTAGATGTACAGGGATCGCCTACTCGTGTCCGCAGGATAGCTAAGCCAGCGGTGCCTGCGGCAGGAAGCGATCACGATCGAACGGCGGGTCTTCGTGTTTCGGTATCTTATCTCCGGGCCAGTCGTGTCCCCACTTCACACGAGCTTTTTCGTCAGCGTAATACTTTAGATACGTCTGAATGTCCTCAGCACTGCCACTTTCAGGGCTGCCGACTAGATCAATGATGTAAGCGTAATCTGGATTTTCTGGAAACAGCACGACCTCCTCAGTCAAATAATCGCAAAGGAACTCGTACAGTTCGCGGTCTGAGAGATGATTTGTATGGAGTAGGTATGCGCCAACGTACGCCATTCCATAAATGACCTCTTGTAGTTTGATTGAGAGTCTTTTGTCGTCAAGTTGATCCGGCGCCGGAACTTCAATGCCGGAATTTGCGAGCCACGTCAAAAGGCTGGTCGGCTCTGCGCTTTCGTACTCGAGAACGTGCCGCAGGAATTCTTCTTCCACCTCAGCGGGCATTGACTCAAGAGGGCCAGTCACAGTGCCGCCGAGCTTTTCCAACTTAGCGCGCAGTTTTGCGATGCGCACTTCTTGGTTGGGTTCCTCTTCGCTCATGTATGTCACTTTTTAGTTCCTTCGGTGCGGTCTGACGCATCGTGACTACTCTTCGTCTTTCCAGATTTCGATTTCGGCTTTGCTTCATATTGATGAATCAGATTGGCTTCGGCTCTAAGCGCCGTTCGAAACTGTTCTAACTGCTTAATCAGTAGATCAATCTTCCTTAAGCTTTCCCGCCGTGCGCGGATTGTGCCGAGAAAGAACTCAAGTTGGATGCGGCGCCGGCAGTCAGCCATCGTTAACATGTAATGGCCCCACTTGTATTCTCCGCCTCGACTTGATTCGGCTTCAGCAAGAATGTAGGACGTGTGGCCCGTTGAAATTGACGCCAGGAACACTCTCCTGCGGTAAAAACCAGTCATTGACATCTCCGTATTGTGCTAACCTGTCTCCCGTGAAAAATGGGAGACTTAACTAACGATGAGATTCGCCCGGACTAGAGGACTCCGGGTTAATCGAATCACACACCGTTCTATATGCACCTACATACTATATGCACCTCCATATAGAGTCAAGATAAAATTCGATTTCCATCGGGAGGACTCTTCTGATGGGAAACATTAGGAGAAGGCCAAAGAATTTGCCTCGCAAGCTCTTGGCTATTCGTAAGAAGCTGGATGTGAGTCAAACGGAAATGGCAAGGTTGCTCGATCTGGATGTGGCGTATACGGCGGTATCCGGATACGAACTGGGAACACGACAACCCGATCTGCTAGTGCTGCTAAAATACGCTCGCCTCGCAGGAGTCTCAACCGATGTGCTCATCGATGACAAGCTGAAGTTGGATTAATAACGTGACACATGGCAGGCAAGGCTTAGCGAGTTAAAGACACTGATAATTCGCGGTCCTGTGACTGTTCGCTCCCACGCGCAAGCTCCAAATATCTTTCTCTGTCTGATTCGTCGTTTTGCCGCTCAGCGTAGATCTCTAAATTAATCTTTTCTTTGTCCGTGAATTGAGGGTTCCGATCTTTGGCTTCTGACGCCAACTCTCGTGCCGCCTGGTGATAATGCTCGGCACGCTCAAGATCGCTAACTAGACGGGTCTCATGCGCGCGGGCAGTGGTCTTTACATCGTGGCGATACTGGCGCTGTTCTTGCGATTCAGTGAGTGCGCGTGCGACGTATTCCGTTAAAGTATGCGCCTCAACTTCGCGCAGCGTTCCGGTCCGGTGTTCACCCAGATGAAGTGACGTAACTTTCTTGCTTTCTCTAAAATGCTCAAGGCGCTCTCGTCGTACTTCTACTGCGATCTCTGATGTAAATTCTCGTGCGATTGCTCGGCCTTCCCAATTGATCTCTTCGTTCTTCGATGCGGTCCTCTCCCATTCGTGAACATCACGAAGGAGTTTCACGTCCTGCAGCACCTCGGCACTCGCCTCGAGCGACAGGATTTGATGACGCTCGTATTTGGCTTCCGGCATACTCAAGCCATTCTGGCGGCGGCGATGTTGTTCTGATGTATAAGCGTTCTCCAGAACTTCAACTAAGTCACGGGCCAACTCTCGCTCAGCAACCAAGGGCGTACGACGCTCGTCGATCTTTCGAACAATCTCATCTCGGACAAACAAGAGGTGCTGCACATCTGCTGCGGCTTCTTCTCGCGCAGCACCAGAATAATTCAGGCGAGCAAGCGAGCGGAGGTCGAGGCGGGCAGCGCGGCGCGGAATCAATTTCGTGTCGTCTTGCCGGCGGGCGATCTGTTTGTCCAATTCCGCTAACGACCAACGCTCCTCCCCGACTTCATAGCTCGTCACATGCACTGAGGTCTCGAAGTTGTGCAATCGCATGTCCTTCGCCATGAAGTCAGCGCGTGTAACATTAAGCTGTGCAGTGAGAGATGCAGCTTCTGAATCCGTGCGAGTAGGCGCGCTGTGCTCGCGCGCGAGATCTATTCGGAGTCTTTCAATTTCGGCTACTCGGTCAACAAGACTCAGCTTGACTGCCTGTTCTTGAAGTTCCGAGATCGTCTCGCGAGATATAAGCGGCGTTAGTTGCTTCCCTTCTGGTATATGATGACGGTTTTGAATATTCCGCTCGACCTTGCCTAGATTGCCTCGCAGAGAATTAATGTCCTTTTCGAGCGCGGCAATTTTGGTCTCGCGTGCCTGTGCGAGCTGTTTCAGCGTCTCTGAATGTTTATTGAGATCACGGTCAAGTTCTTCGTTGCGTTTGGTGTGATCTCCATCACTTATACGGGCCGCACGTGCTGAGGCTCGTCGGCGCACGTCGAGTTCCGAAATCTTTCGCTCCTCTTCGAGCGATTGGTCTACTACCTCGAATCGGTACGTCGCACCATGACGAACAGCACGGTCGTGCCAGGCTTCGGCAAAGGTGAGACGAAATTCGAGCGTCAACCGCTTGCCAAGTGCCAAACGGAAGTCGTTTGTTTCCTCATCAGCTCTATGTGCTGCGGCCGGATTCCAACTAAGAGCCACTTGTCTCAGATTTAGAGAATCAGGGCGCGACCGATCCGTCGCTTCGGTATCTCGACGTCGAATCGGTTCCTGTTGATATTTGCGCGCCAGCAGTTCCCATTTCTCAGCAGGAGTAAGTGCCGGCTGCTTCTCTTTCGTTTGATGAATTGCCTGTTGATTTTGGAGAGCCTTAACGAATCGTTCGCCAATCGGACCATTAACGATTACGTCTTTGCCATCTCGAGTATCTTTGTGCGGCAAGAGCTGTTTTGGTAGACGAGCTATTCTGCCAGGCCTCTCAGTTCCAACTTCGATTACATTCTTATGAATCACAACATGGGCGTGCGGGTGTTCTGAATGGTGGTGAATGCCTGCAACCCAAACAAGTTGCTCCACATTAAGTTCTGAAGCCATGCCCTCCATTCCTTCGCGAATCACTTCACGTAGACGGGCCTGCTTCTGCTTCTCGTCATCCCCAAGCTTGTCGAAGTCTTCCTCGGTGACCGTGACCGAGAAATGAATCAGATCTCTTTTCTCCGGAAGTCCTTCGTAAGGATCCAGAATCCAGTCGGCCTTGCGATACGTGAGGTTTTCGCGGTCTTCACTAAAAAGAGGACGAGCTCCTGGACCCTCGCGAGCCAGATCTTTTTCACGTTCCGCAATGTATCGCGTGACGCGGCTGGCGCCAGAGCCTATACCCGTAGAAAGGATGTGAAAGAAGACGCCCATGCTTTGGGCCTATCTTCTTTTTTGCGGCAGAGGATCTTGCTTGACCATTCCGAGGATTCCGAGCTGCGCATAGGTCGGAGTTCCTGAGATAGCCGCGGCCTCTTTGAGTTGCAGGGCTGGACCCTTCCATTTCTCGCGGTCGGTGGGCGTCAGGACGAGAAAGTAAGAGTTACCATCTTCCGCACGCGGACCAATGGGAATGGCCCACAGAGTGCAACGTGTAGGGCTCACCCAGGTGTATAAGTAGTAATAATTGCTTACGACGAATGAACGTCCGCCGGCGCCGTAGTCAGGCCGCTTTGGATGTTTCCATATCGTGGTCTCCACGTCAGTGAAATCTTGAGGGAAAGTAGCTTTAATTCTCTGGTACTGCCGCAGGTCTTTTATGATCTTCAGTATCGGATCGATGCGCGGTATTTGTGCTTTGGCTCGCCATTCTGCGGCATAAGAAGAGTACGCCCACGTGCCGAGGTACGTCACAACCGCTAATGCCAGTAAGGCATACGAGAAACCAAGCCGACGTTTCCCTGTCTTTCCTTCAACGCCGCGCATTATCAGTTTTCTTCCTCAGATTCCGGTTCTATTAGATTCGTGAGATCGATCGGCTGGAGAGTAGGTTTTGATCCTGGGCCTGGTTCCTCACGAGGGTTCACCTTTTCTTTCTTCCGTGTGGTCGGTTCGTTTATCTGTTGCTCTTCCCCGCGCCTTTTTTCCGCATCCGTGATCGCCTTCATTGCAGATATGGCGTCAGCTAATCGTTCCGGCTCGGCAAGCTCACGCTCTGGTGGTATAGCTACATCTCCGACATCGGCCCGCGGCAAAAACCGAAACAGAATCGGATCAGCCGTATCAATTACAGCAATGCCTTGCCGATATTTGACCAACCGACGGAGTTCCGGGGCTTGCCGCAAGTCGCGCCGGCTTTCGGAGACGCGCTCGGCATCATTACTTGTGCCTGTCGCATCGACTTCAGTTCGAGATAGTACGGTTGTTGGTCCGAGCATGGACGACGCATAAGCACCCGTCTCAGGGTCAATGCCCGGAAGAAATATTTGATTCTTCATTCCCGCGAGAATGGCTTTTCCACCATTCTCTTGAAAACGACTTTTGATTTGCGACACGTCCTGAAATCCAAGCAGGTAAGGCGTGTTCCTGAATCTTCCGATCTTCAGTTTGTCCTGGAGCCTTGGTGGCGAAACATTGCCAGCTTCATCGAGAGCCATAAGAACTGGTGTTGCATTCTTTTGAGTCGAACTCTGCATCTCGATCGCCGCCAAGCCGAAAAGTAGCTCCAGGAGAATGCGATACTCGCTCGCCTGCGTTTCGGAAAGTACAACGTAAATTGCACTTCCTTGCTGACGTAGATTTGCAAGGTTAACTTCGCGAATACCACGTGCCAGTTCTACCTTCGTTGCACTTCGCAGTATTCGCATAGCATTGGGAGATCGAAGTGGAGCCAACTTGTTGTTGATGCCGGTAATGACCCCACCTTGAGTTTTCTCCGCATCGACTTTAATGAAATTGCCCCATTCGATTCGCGCCTCTAGATCAGTAGAATTCTGCATTTCTTCGCCTAGCTTCTTCAGGTCGTTAAGCGACAAATATTCTTTGATCATTGGCAGGGTCGGATTGAGAGCAACGGTGGGAAGATGAAGGCAGAGAGCCTTGAGCAATGCAGTCTCACCGGAGATCCAATAATGAGTGCTGTCGTTGACCTTCATGTTTTCGGGTTCATAACCGACGAGAATCGAAGCGATCGAATGCGCGAGTTCACCGTTTGCTAGACAGCGCGGCAATGGATTCCATAAGTCCGACCGAGCGGGATTCTCAAGATCAATCCGATAGACATGCCGGTAGTATCGTGCGGTGTGAGCGTAGAGTTCTCCTTTAACGTCCATCACGAGTGCTGATCCAAACTGCGAAAAGTCGCGCAGAATATTCATGTAAAAGGTGGCGGACTTTCCCGAGTCTGAAGGACCAAAGATGCCGGTATGTGTGAGTAGGTGCTTCAAGCTAAGAATCAGATCGTATTGTCGCAGGCTGAGCGCGGAGCTAAGTCTTCCTATTCGAACAGCGCCAATGGGCAGCGGTTTACGCGATGAGTGCGCTAATCCTCGCGCTTTCAAATCAGCGATACTGGCCCAGCGGGCTGAACCATGAGTTAGCCGCTGATTAATGCTGTAATACGGATATGCCATGGATACTCCTTCGAACACTCCAATTAGTGCGGCGGAAAGTGCGCCAATAAGTACAAACGTCATCCACTTGAATTCGAGATTGAGGATCTGACCTGAGCGGAAAAACAGGTAACCAGCGATCGAGCTGCTTAAGAGCAAAGATCCACTGCGCGAAACATCTTTTAGAAATCTGCTGGCGGCGTGAAAGGAATCCAGGTCCGGCTCATCCGCCGGTCGAGGAATGAAATAATCGGCGTCGATCTTCTCGATTCGTGAACGAAAGCTCATTCTCCGATTCCTTAATGCTTTTGCTCCTGTGTTGCTGCCTTCGTCCACTGCTCTAATTGAGTGCGATCGGAATCCGCGATCTGAGACTGCTTGAAAAGTCTCGGCTGCCAGCCTGAAGCAATGATGTCAGCGATGGGTGCGAAGGGACGCGGATAGACGATCCCGTCGAGTTGCATTGACTCGAAATAGCGAGTTCCGACTGCGGTGTTTTCGCTGTCGGGAATGCGAATCAGAATCGCAGGACCATCAATACGCTCATTTGGAACCGAGATCAGCTCTACGGTTAGATTGCGTGGCGAATAGCGCAAATGAATGGTGGCGTGTGGCGTTCGTAAGACTCCTGGCTCATCAGTTCGCCACCCGCTTACGATCAGCTTTCGTTGATCGACGCGGGTTATGATTTCATCCGCATCTCGAGGCGTGCGCCCGTATAACGATTCTTCGACCAGGCATGTAGCTGCTGCAATTGCTACAGCGGTGATGTCTCGCAATCGCTCAGCAGTGCGCGGCACCTCACCATTGGGCCAACGATAATCACTCGCGGCAGAGGCTTGGCCGCCAGACACCTCGCCATCGCCAATCGAGACATAAGCATCTACTGTCGCCATTCGGCCCGCTTTCTGTCTCTCGATAAACAACGGAACAATGACCAACACACAGAGAGCCGCTGCGATAACCGTAATGACAGGCCCAATGTTTCCTCGTTCCCTCATGCTGCCTCCCGCAAACGAACTGTCTCACGAAAAACTTGTTCAATGGTCTGCTCGACGACCGTGTCTGACGTGTTCGCAGCACGTTCAAGTCGCAATAGACCAAGTTCGAGATTGGCTTGGTCCTCAGCATTACGCGCAATGAATCCCAGGTGATCGTCAATTACTTCAGCAATTAATTGGTCAACGTGTTCAGTTGTTAACGTTCGGAGTAACACAATGGATTCCCGCAGACCTGGTTTATCTCGGACGGTTGGCATCATGAGTCGTATGTAGCGGACGACCTTTATTACTTGACTCAGTAATTTGAAAGGTGCCTCAGGCACACGTGAACGAAGAATCCGAGCTTCTTCGATGTCAGTCGGCAATCTGACTCGTGTGTAGACGCAACGGGAGCGCAGCGGGGGATGAACTACGTGTTGATTGTTTGAGGTTAGGATGACAATCGGCTTCTGATCATGTTTGCCAACTCCAATGTAGCCGTTGTTTCCTTCGAGGCGCGGTATGGACGCATGCCCGGTTGTAAACAATTGGTAAAAGAATGCCTGGCAGACTTGCGGTAGTTTTTCAAATTCGTCCAGCTTCACGATCGGCACGACGCCGGTAGCGGCGAGGTATTGATAAGCCTTCAACACCTCGCCCAAATTCAAAAATTCCAAGGACCACTGCCTACGTCTGGCTTCTTCGAGAGTGAGAGCGCGACTTTCGACAGCTTGGACCACGAAGTTGTGTTGGCCCTTTTCATCCCAATCAAAAAGAATATCCTGAAGGCTGAGACCATCCATTCCTTGCAGCTCGAAGTATGGCCGGTTACATGAATGGGCCAAAGCGTCGACCATTTCGGTTTTGCCACCGCCACGCTCCCCTTCCGCCAACAATGGCATGCCCGATTTCAAACATAGGCAGAGATCCTTAAGAGACCTGAGTTGAAAGATGTAACCAGATTCACGAGCCACTAGCTCAGCCAGTGCTTCTCGCCCATGCATCTCCAGTAACTTGCGCGGATCGATCATCTCTCTGTTTGGATCAGGCGGAATCATGGCCAGCTATCTTTCCGGAACGATCGATTTCAAAACCATTCGTTTCTGGTCTTCATTCATCAACGGCGATGCGGCGCGGATGTCTTC
>Ga0207670_10000710_pt1 | contig 17568 bp, 19 predicted proteins | sample KBSS23HmetaG_FD_184339 | JGI IMG/M metagenome (GOLD analysis project Ga0207670, IMG submission 184339) | Switchgrass rhizosphere microbial communities from Kellogg Biological Station, Michigan, USA - KBS S2-3H metaG (SPAdes) (version 2) | ecosystem: Host-associated > Plants > Roots >... | reverse complement strand
GAGCGTGCTCGCCAAAAGCGTGCCGCCGATGCAGTAGCCAATGGCATTGACGTCGGCCTCCCCGGTCGCCCGCTCGATCGCGTCGATGGCCGCGACCGGTCCCTCCAGCATATAGTCGGCAAAACTCTTGGCTGCGAGCTCCGGACCCGGATTGATCCAGGAGATCACAAAGACCGTGTGCCCCTGATCGACGCACCACTTGATGAACGAGTTCTGCGGCTTGAGATCCAGAATGTAGAACTTGTTGATCCACGGCGGCACGATCAGCATGGGCCGGCGGTGGACCGTCGCCGTTGTCGGGGCGTACTGGATGAGCTGCATCAGGTCGTTCTGGAAAACGATCTTCCCAGGCGTGTTCGCAATGTTTTCGCCGAATTTGAAGGCATCGAGGTCGGTCATTTTCGGCATCAGCTTGCCGCCACCGCGCTCTAGATCCTCGACGAGATTCTTGAGACCGTTGATCAGATTTTCGCCCCGTGTCTTGACCGTCTCCTCCAGGACAGCCGGATTGGTCATCGCGAAATTCGAGGGCGCCAGAGCGTTGACGAACTGCCGGGTGTAAAATTGCGCTTTGTGATGAGTTTTCGGATCAATGCCCTTCACATCGCGGACCGACGATTCCACGTAGCGCGACAGCAGCAGATACGATTGTTTCAGATAGTCGAACACCGCATTCTTGGTCCAATTGTCGCTTTTGAAACGTTTATCCTGCCGCTCCGGCGCAATGACCGGATCGGCCGGTGTATTGGAAAAAATGCTAGTGGCCGTTCGCTGCCAGAGCTGCGCGAGGTCAGCCGACAGCGCCGTTTGCTTATCGACAAGCTCAAGTGGATTCACCGAGGCCTGCTGAACGAATTTCTGAATGGTCGCGGCGACCGTCTGCGGATCGATCGCCTGACCCTCATCTTTGGCTGTCAGGCGCTCGGCATAGAGGTTCAGCAGACTGCCGCTGCGCTGCGCGACATCCATGAGGGCGGCGATCGTCTCGGGCTTCAGCGCCACGGCCGGGACCGCTGCAAATCCTGCATTGGGATTCCAGATGCTCGTGACGGCACCCGGCGTCGCGGACTTGTTCATGGCTGCCTCGCTATTCGTCGGTTTTCGGCCTTTCTTTCGAATTCGTGCAGATGTGCGCGCGCCTGCGCAGCGGTCGACCACGACCTTGAACTGGCCGGCTGGAGCGCGCGCGGCGTTTGGCGTTTAAAAGGTTAGAAGCGCCAGTTCACGCCGGTCAGAACCATATTCGCGTTGGTTTTGACGTTACCCGAAAAGATGCCGACTCCCGCAACGGGGATTTGGACGCCATTGTTGCCGAAGTCCGCATAGTTGTACTCAAGAAACACAGACCAGTTCGGCGCGAACTTGTATTCGGAACCGACACCGATGGTCCAGCCGGTGCGGGTCTTGCTGACCTCGCCAAGGAAGGTGCCGGCGGCATTGAAAAGCCGCACATCTGAATTGCGCGCAGCACCGCCGCCTTGAACGTAGAGCAGCCATGCCGGCTGCATCGCATAACCGGCGCGAACGGTCAGAAGATCCACCCAGTTGCTCTTGGTACCCACGGAAAAGCCATTGAACGCCCCGCCGGCAATGCCGCTTCGCTTGTCCAGGTTCGACCAGTCGCCGAGATTGCGAATTCCGAACACCCAGGCGCCAGATTGATAATCGCAACCGATCTGACCACCGGCCACGAAGCCATTGTTGCTCGGAGTTACGCTGCCACCGCCTGTCATGTTCTCGATTTTAGCTTCGCCCCAGGCAGCGCCGACGTTGCCGCCGATATAGCAACCGGTCCAACTCTGCACGGGAGCAACCATCGCCGGCGCTTGGTACGCGGGACGCGCGGGCAAATCGGCCGCGACTGCAGTCAATGAAGCCGCAATGAGAGTGGCCGCAGTCGCACTGGCCAATGAGCAAACGCCTATGGCTCGACCGACGATCCGACCCTCGGCTTGGTTCTTCTCATTCATCGCTTTCTCCTTCATTGCTGGACAGCACCGACGCAGAACGGAACCGCGTGCGTATTTGACAGCGCTCCGAAATAGGTCCGGCGGATAGCCAATCCCTCAACCTGCTGCCGCCGCTTCGTGACCAGAGAGATCGAGAGGACGGTCTTGAGAATGGTTGTCACGCCGAACGCTAGTACGCCCATCAATGCCCGCGCCATCATACGTAGAGATAGCTGAAGGTGACTTGTACTTCGGTATAGGGCGGCCCTGACGATGCGCGGAAGCGGTGGAGAAAAAGCGGTTGGCGGAATGAGGCTCACAGCGCGTGTGGCCAACGAACCCAGAAATACGGTCCGTTTATATGATCGTATAATAGCCGGTCGGTCAGGGCTGCAGGATTTTGACGTCCTCCGTTCAAGTCGGCTCGTACGATGGGGGATTTCTCATGCGCTGCGGCTTTTTGGGATTGTTTTTCCTTCTGTCGACGGTGCTAGCCGGCTACGCCGAGGCCGCCGAGAGCCGGCTGGAACAAATCAGCAAAACCAAAACGATCAAGATCGCTCACCGCACGGACGCCACTCCGTTTTCATTCGTCAAGAACGACGAGGTGACCGGATACACAATCGATATATGCAAGTTCGTCGTCCAGTCCCTCGAGCGCCGCCTCAACATTCAAGGCTTGAAAACCGAATGGGTGCCTGTCACCACGCAGACACGCTTTGATGCGGTGACGAGCGGGAAGGCCGATATGGAGTGCGGAGCCAGCACCGTTACGCTCGGCCGCATGAAGCAGGTCGAATTTTCGAGCTTCATATTCGTGCAAAGTACCGGCCTCGTCGCAAAGACATCATCAGGCGTCAAACGCGCTGCCGACCTGACGGGCAAAAAGATTGCCGTGATCAGCGGCACGACCAACGAACAGGCTGTGACCCGCATCAACGAAACAGCGAAGCTCAAAGCCATCATCGTTCCCGTCAAGGATCGGGCTGAAGGTGTCTCGCTCCTGGAAAGCGGAGGGGCCGACGCGTTCGCCGGCGACAAGATCCTGCTGGCAGCAGCCCAATACGAAAATCCTCAAGGGCTGGCGATGCTGCCGGACGACTTGTCACTTGAGCCCTACGCGATCGTCCTGCCGCTCGGAGACGGAGATTTTCGTCTCGCCGTCAACGCTGCGCTGGCAGACTTCTATCGCCGCGGCGCCATCATGCCGATTTACTCGAAGTGGTTCTCGAACGTCCACCTTGAACCGGGCGTGCTGCTCGAAGCGTTATTTGTGTTAGGCGCGCTGCCCGAATAAGAACCCCAACACACGTCTCGGGTCGAGCCGCAAGCAACGCTGAACTGCGCGGCCCGCCGAGTTGAGACGCAGTCACCGCTCTATACTCCAGTACAATAGCTGCCTGACTGGTTCCGATGAATTGTCCGAAGCCCAACGCGCCAACGCTGCGCCGTGGGTTTCGCGTTACGACAAGGATGGGGCGGTCATGATATCCAAAAGCTGCGCTCGTTATGTGGTTGGCTGGATATTGTTGAGCCTGTTGGCCGGCCCAGCCACCGCCCAGCAGCAGTATAGCCGCTCCGGTTTGCTGTCCTGCGCGATGGCGCCCACGATTGGGCTCATTGTCGGGTCGCGGCAGACGATGACATGCCAATTCACGCCCGACCGCGGAGGAATCACGGAACGTTACGCCGGGGTCATCAATCGGATCGGCCTCGATCTCGGAGTCACGGCCGGCGGGGCGATGGGCTGGGCCGTACTGACAAGCGCCGAGGTTCCAGCTCAGGGAGGACTTGCTGGAACTTATGTCGGCGCGAGCGGGGATATTTCTCTCGGCGTAGGAGTGGGCGCAAACGTGATGTTCGGCGGCTCAAACAAATCCGTGGCCTTGCAGCCAATTTCCGTCGAGGGACAAGTCGGCGTCAACCTGGCGCTAGGCATTGCCAATCTTCAGCTGCGGCCCACTTTATAAACATGAGTCTTGCACCTGAAGTTTGTTTTCCAGATGGTTCGACGGCGATCTCTGCAAATCCCACTCAAATATTTCTACGACTAAAAGAGCCCGCCATTCCATGCCAAGATAAGGATCACGATAACTATCCCGATTGTGATCCCTGATATGATGAGTTTTGTAACGCGATTTGTGTTCGCCTGTTGACCATCGGACCTCGTCGAACCGGCACGCTGGTCCCGCTCAAGGCGGCGTCTTGTCATTCTCAAGCGTTGCGTCTCTTCGTCAAGTGCGCCAATTTCCTCATCGAGCCGCGTCATCCTCGATCTTGGTGCGTCGGTGCCGCGCAGCTTATCGAGTGCCTGGCCGGCGGAGAGTTTATTTATTTCAGCCATCGTAAAATCCTCGGCCGATAAAGGAGAGAGCGAGAAGTTTACAGCGAACGCCGCTCGTCCCCCCGTGGTGGATGGCGACGCTTTCTTGCAACCAGCCAATTTTGATGCAGATCGAGCAACGGCCACAGCGCAAACGGGAGCCCCACCAGCGGGTTCGCCTCCAGAGGACCCCGCCGGGGGACCCGCAAACGTGGTGCAACACGCTCGCAGCCCAAATCCTAGCAGGAGAGCCATGACCCCTCATCTATACATGCGTACAATCATGCTGAATGCCGGACCGGTGTGGACCGCCCCGGCTTGAAAAATACCTGTTTAGATCGATGCGGATCGCTGCATTTCGAGGCTAGAATTAGCCAATATCGGGGCAACCAGAGGAGGCCGTTACGATGATGTCGAAATCTCAGTTGATTGAAAGAATCGCCGCCGAACATGACGGACTGAGCAAGAAGGACGTCAAAGGCGTCCTCGAGTCTCTCATGAGCGTGGGCCACAAGGAGCTGAAGAAAAGCGGCGTCTTTCTGCTTCCCGGCTTTGCAAAATTCGTTGTCATCAAGAAGCCCGCGACGAAAGAACGTCAGGGGATCAATCCCTTTACGAAAGAGCCGACCATATTCAAGGCAAAACCAGCGCGAAAAATCGTTCGGGCACGCCCCGTTAAGGCAGCCAAGGACGCCGTTTAAGATTCCCGGAGGCATAGCCTCAGAGTCCGTTCTGGGTAATTGACCGACACCAGGCCTCAATTCCGCGATGCCGCTTTGCACCTAGCAGCAGCATGCGACGGACATTTGCGCCGATACGGGGCCATCGGGAGAATCGCCGACGCGCTCGGTAGCATGCATGAAAGAGCCCCGGCTGGCCGTCTAAGCCAACCGGGGCTCCGCTTGATGTCGAAATGCGTTGGACCGAGATCGTTGCGGCTAACGCAAAGAAATGGTCAAGCCGCTCACGGCGACAGAAGCCTCGAAACCAACCTGTCGCCCTTGCAATTGCAGAACGACGCCGTTCGCGTTCTGCAGCGTCGCTACTTTTGCGCCGCCGGCGACTGCGAGGCCGGCCGAGGCGACCGAATAGCTACCTGCGATGTCTGCTGCGGTCCGCAGATTGGTGGCCCTACCAACCAAGTTCATACTCGCCACTCCAATGGTACCGGCGCTGACGCCGCCGATGCTTAGTCGATACTGCTTGCCTTTGAAGGTCAAAGTACCCGAGCCACCGCCAACACCTACGATGAACCCCACTTTGGAAATCCTCATGCTTACCGAGCCGGTCTCGGCATAGGACAGCGAGGGCGCGGCCGTAAGTATGACCGCCATCGCCAAAAACGCTGTACCAAATGTCGTTGCACGAGAGAGATTAAGCATCATCACCTCCTGAATAATCGGTTTGCAAAGAGAAAAACATCAGCGCATCGCCAAAAGATAGCGTGTCGCCAAAGAATTCAACGGATTTTAATCCAGATACAAATTACAAACGATGATGCAAAGGTATAATGCTTCTAAATGTATGGCGCACAGCAAGGTTATGTGTGCTTACCCTATCGACTCGGCAGCCTATGAGAACGCTCCAACTCGTGAGTCTGGCATGGAAAGCCGACGACGAGCTCGGTGGTCCCAGAACCATCGCAAATTTCAATCACCCACGAATCTTGACCATTCCGAAAACAGAGGTCGTATTGCCATTTTTGAATGAGCGTCTGAGCGTGGATACGGGCCTCCCAGGCACCATCCAGCACTTTTCCTTTTTCGTCTAAGAGTGCGTAGTGCTTCGACCTAGCGTGAAAATAATATCGAGCCATGCCGCACCACCTTCCCCGTTGGCGCAACTTGCAACCTCTGCCTGGTCACCCGTAGCAACGTCGTGGTTCGCCCGGCGTTAGCGTCTCGTCGAGCCAAGCGAGCAACGTCCGGGCACCGCTAGCTCGGCGACGATTGCACGTCTCCAGCACAAAATCGGCTGGAAATATCACGGTCATAACAGGTCGTTGTCTGTCGTCCGCGACTTTCACTATCCAGCGCCGAAACCCGACAGCACGGCTTGCAAAGGCAGAGAGCATCATCACGCGACCCGCAAGCTGCACGGCTCTGGAATGCGCAGCGCAAAGATCGTCGACGTTGCAGCCAATGCAATCTCGAAAATCCTGATCAGGAGCGGACAGATGAAAGTAAAATCGTGGCATGACCATACTCCCCCTCAAGGAACGCTGCTGAACATACGATCAAACGACACTCCGAATGTGGCAGGCGAAGATTGAATTCCGGATTAATGTTGATGCCTAAACTTTTGGAGATCATCCGACGGCGGCAACAAACGCAATTCGCGCTACCGCCGCCGATATTGCTGCACCAAGCATATCGATCACGTTGACGTCATCACGCCAAACAGCGTCTGATGTTTTTCTTTTCGAAGCCGATTGAGCAAGCTCCCGCATACAGAAGCCGCAATGCCTATACCTAAGTATAGGCATTTGCTCGCTTGAGCCGACGCACGGCGAAGAGTCGGCAAGCAAGCACAGCAGATCATTTCGAGTGCCGCGCTGACATCGTTCGAATTGTCCAAGTCAATATTAAAATCACTTCCGACTCGACCCTTCGATATCGCGGCGCGCACACTGCCTTCGTCGGCTTTATCTTCGGAGGAGGGACGATTAATGCCGCGATATTATTTCCATTGGTCCGCGCCGAATGCGTGCTGTCGGGACTCGGTGATTTGCGAAGGCTCTGATCTTTCGGTGACCAGAGCGCACCTGCGAGCTCGTGCCACGCAACATGCGGGTTCTGGGATGAGTTTGTTGCGCGTGATCAATCGCGCGAGCCTAACCGCCAGTCTTCTCTTTGTTGGATCGGCCGCATTCGGCGACACCCGCGCGCTGATGCTGCACCACGTTCATACCGACGAAAAATTGACCGTCACTTACAAAGAGAACGGCCAATACGACAGGGCGGCGCTGAAGAAGATCAACTGGATCATGCGCGACTGGCGCAAGAACGAAGCGACCACGATGGACCCCCAGACGATCGACCTGCTTTGGGAGATTTATCAAGGGGTAGGTGCCAAGAAACCGATCGAGATCATCGGTGGCTACCGCTCGCCATCAACGAACGAGATGCTGCGCACCCGCAGCCCCCGCTCCGGCGTAGCCCGCTACAGCCAGCACATGTTCGGCAAAGCCATCGACTTCTACATCCCTGACGTTTCGCTCGAGAAGCTCCGCGAAACTGCGATGCGACTGCAAGGCGGCGGCGTCGGCTACTATCCCGCCTCAGGCTCGCCATTTGTGCATCTCGACGTTGGCAATGTGAGCGCTTGGCCGCGCATGACACGCGCGCAGCTTGTGAAGCTGTTCCCGGACGGCCGCACCGTACATCTGCCCGCCGACGGCACCCCGCTGTCTGGTTATGAGCTGGCGAGGGCCGATATTGAGCACGGCACCCATCATCGGGCCGCCGTTCCGCTCGGTGTGAGTGCCAAGGCCGCGCCTGCGGCCACTGCCGTGGTGGTCACTGCCGGCTATGACCGGGGGTATGGCGATGGCGGCTGCCGCACCCCCTATATCCCGTACGGATGGACGTGGCATCGCCCAACGCGCTGCTGACGAGAGATGGCGCGGCCACTAACCACTCCGGCCTTCCGTTCGTGTCCCGTCCCCCATATGAAGTCAGTCCCGATGGGGTCGCTTGAACAGCCATAACGATGGGCACTTAGCGGGGCTGCATTTCGGGTGCCTCACGGCCAATTTGGAATCTTCGTTCCTTCCCAGAGCATTTCTCTCTCTGGCACCGCGCATAAATTCACTCCTTTGATGCTCGCCAGAGCGGAAGTTGTCATCAGGACTACGGCTCTGGTATCTGGCCCGCCCACCTTGTCGGGATAACTTACGGCATAGGCGGTGGTGGTCTCGCTCCCTTTACGCTCAGTGCTTAGGTGGAGGTTTCGCAATAGGCGCTCGAACAATCCTTTAAGCCTCGGGCCACGGACGTCTGGATTTGCCACGCCACAAGCACCTTTGTCAGTCAGCGTGACGACCAGTCGAGTGTGATTGTTTGGCAGGAACCAAGCGCGGCCCCGGTGCCCACTGAGAAAGGGTTGGCTAAGGTTATCGGGGATTGGTTTGACCCTGATAGCCTTGAACAATCCCGGTATCTTCGTTGCCTTGTTTAGGTGGGCTAAGCAGAACCACTCGAACGCAGCGAATGTCTCATCTTCGGCCGGGCCAGCATCAGCACGAGCGGTGCCAAGAAGCACGATTGTGGCCGCCAAAATCACCGCCGCGCAGGACCGCATCGCCGCCTCGCCTCAAGGGCGCGAACTTGCCGATGACAATAGCTGCAAAATGTCGCCCGAGCGAGCCATCAACTTCCGGGCGTTGAAACGCAACACCCGCGGGCTGGAGGCATTCATGCTCACTATTCGCAAGTTTCTAGAAGACAAAACGGCGCAACTGCTATCGAACTTTCGATGTAACCTTGCGGCAGCGGGTTCATTTGAAGGCAGCGCGGCCTTGTCCGTCTCGGATGCTTGCCTTGCCGCACGTCTTAAAAAACCGCCGGCAGCGCATCCGCTGCCGGCGGCCTGCTGCCTGAACCACACTGGGAGCACCGCGCGGCTCAGGCGCGTCGCACCAATGTCAGCCGGAACGATTCGCCAACCGCGAGCACCGCGTGGCCACCCGACGAACATCACAGGTGGCGCTCTCGCACCGAATAATGACAGACATCAGGACGCGGCCTGCGTCGTTCTCAATAGTGACCACCCAGCGTTCTGTTCGAGGCGCTCGGTCTTCAACCTCACAGTAAGCCATCACGCGACTTGCGAGCACGACTGCGTGAGAATGTGCTGCGGCCAAGTCGTTCAATTTCAGTCCGATGGGATCGTGGAAGTACTCGTCATCCATCGTGAAGTGAAAGAAAAAGTGCGACATGATTGCCTCCCGACGTTGCTCCTGACTCTAGCCGTTTCAACACGTCGGTCCACCTCACCCCAGCACCACCTTGAGTTAACCTGTACGCGGACAATTGTTGACGTTCATAATTTTGGCGCGCTGCGTTTCGTTGCAATGTCTTGCATGCGCTTGCCGAGAAGTTCGGCTTTCAAGAGCCGCAGACCAGACAACTCAAGGCGCGTGGAAAACATAACGACGTGCCGTGTCGTAAAAGCGGACAAATCAGACAACCGCCACCCAAATCCGCCGGCTTTGCAACGCTATGGGTTCAGTCCTCGTTGTCCGGACGCTCGGCGTCAATGCGCATGTCCACGATTTTCATCAGCTCGAGGAAAACCCCGAGGCGGCTGTCGCCTTCCTCAACCCGCGCAATCTCTATTCCGTTCTGCTTGAGGTCCCCTTCACCCCATAGCGTGATGTTGATCTCGAATCTGTTGCATCCGGCAACGGCGACAATCTGCTGCGGGGCGGCCTCGGTGCCGAACGCAGCACGCGCATGCTGTGGCTGAGTCATCGCTGGAACCCTCGATCAGAAGCCGCGACGAGCGTCCTCCATCACGCGGGCAGCACACAATTATCCGAGTGTCGCCAGCCCTTAAACCTAGGTGCAATTCCTCCCAACGCGGCATTGGTGACCACATGGCCAGCCATTGGTCCGACGACGGGTTGACCGTGGCAATGGACCGACTGCGCCCGGCCGATCTGCCGAGAGACCGGACGATTTTCGATACTGACCATATTTTTGACGTTGCTTGCAGAATTGACGACGCCGTGCGACCTGCACATTTGCGGCTTCAACAGTCAGCAGTTTTTCGATATTGTCGATTCCAGGTTCAAGAGATGATCGCCATGCGCCTCACGAACCAAAACCTGGATCAGTTGCAGACCGTCTTCGGCGACGAGTTCGTCCGAGAGCATCATAGCGAACCGACGGATCGCCATCTGCCGCAATCAGATGTTTATGGTGTGATCAGGTCGTTGGTAGAATCGGTGCCCAACGGAGTTCTCAAATCTCTGAGATCGGCACTGTCGCTACGACAATCACGGTCCATGAGCGGAGAGAATTGAGCTGACATATCCGGAAGCGCCCAAGTCCGGAAGCGCTACAATGTCGCGACATTTGTAGTCTGCTCAACCGAAATTCATTGCGGAGGCAGCTGTGCGCAAAGCCTTTCATTCAGCAACAATGCTGCTGTTTTTTTCCGCTTGTGCAGGATCCGAATTGCGCGCGCAATCAGATCGCGACGAACCATTCAGTCTCGTTAAATCGAATGGCGGCGAACCATTCGGCCTCGTTAAGATCGTGGCACCTGAGGGTGCAACCAAGCGCGAATGGCGAAAAATCATGACCAATGTTAAAGCCGAGGTGCGCGATTTGGAAAGATGTCGCGCACAACCCGATAAATGCAGGCGGGCTGAACGGGAGTTTGAGGCGATTGTCACCGAAGCTAAAAATCAGCAGGGTCGCGCCAAAATCGCACTTGTTAACGAACGGATTAACGGCAAAATTCGCTACAAATCGGATCAGGCCAAAGCCGATGTCGCGGATACGTGGAGTCTAGCTCTTGCGGCTCTCACTGAGAATGCGGGCGACTGCGAAGACTACGCGCTCGCCAAGTATGCAGCACTTCATCAAGCTGGCACACCCGACGCCGACTTGCGAATAGTGCTATTGCACGACAATGCTGTCCGCCAAGACCATGCGGTTCTCGCGGTCCGCCACGACAACCAATGGCTCATCCTCGACAATCGTTGGAACACGATCTACGAGGATAAAGAGCTCAAGCAATTCAAGCCACTTTTCGTTGTAGAAAAGCATGGCGTATCGTTGCTTTCCAAGATGTTCCGCTTGAGCGACGGCAAATTTATTGCGCCGCGCTCCAATGCGATGTCTTCTGCTCCGGTGTCCAACAAGAAGAAAAATTGATCGGATGGCGCATCCTTACATTACGGCGTGAGCACAACCTTTCCTATCCCTGAGCGCTCCTCAACAATTTCGTGTGCACGACGGGCCTCCTGCAGAGGAAGAACCTTGTCGATGAGCACCTTCAGCTTCCCCTCGGCAGCAACCTGGAGGGCCAGTCTGAAATTATCGGGCGTATCAATCGGATTTCCGAAGATCGTAATTACGTTGAGATAGAGATATTTCACGTCAAGCGGAACGTTCCCGCCGCCGTGACCGCCCGCGGTGACGAGGCGGCCCTGAAAGCCAAGTGAAGCGAGCGCTTTCGGAAACGTGACGGGATCGCCGATATTGTCCAGCACAACACTGACCCCTGACCCGCCGGTAATGCGCCGCGCCTCAGCTGTCAGGTCCTGACTCCGGTAGTTGATTCCCTCATCCGCTCCCAATTCGATGGCGGCTGCAACCCGCGCCTCGCTGCCGGCCGCCGCGATGACGCGCGCCCCCAGATACTTCGCAGCTTGCACCAAGGCGCTGCCCAACCCGCCCGCAGCGCCCATGACCAAAACCCATTCGCCGGGTTTGACTTGGGCGCGGTCTCGCAACTGTGTGAAAGCCAACGGGCCATGCCGGCCGACCACCGCAGCCGTGATGAAATCTAGCGTGTCCGGAACGATTTGCACTGTGTTTGCAGGCACCTTCACAAATTGCGCGTAAGTTCCCCAAGTGTCGACGCCTAGCAATTTGGGAGCGCCGTTCGGCTGGCGGCCGATGATCGGATGACAGACGACACGATCGCCCACCTTGAGAGTTTTCACATTTGAGGCGACTGCGGTAACCTCGCCGGCCGCATCCGACCCCAGCACATGCGGTAGCGGGGGTCTCCTTGCGTATTTCCCGGCACGCAATGCGACGTCTAGGGTCTGGTTCACAGTGGCAGCTCGCACTTTGATGGCGATTTCTCCCATCTCAAGCGTCGGCTGCGGAACATCCTCAAAATTGAGGACACTCGGATTTCCGAATTCGTGAATCACGATTGCCTTCATTGCCGCCCTCATCAGCGCTCTTTGCGACGCGCGCCCCCTAGCACGTCACTTGTCCAGACAAGTATGGGCCCCTCACGGCACAACGAACAGCGGGCAGGCGATAAGCGTGGGTACATCACGGCGGCTGATGACCGAATTTTCGCTGCGCCACAGATATCTGCTTTCCCCCGAAAGACCGCGGAGAGGCTACAATACTCAGAGGCGAGGAGAATGAAGGCCTTGGCACCGGACCATCGAGGGAGACGGCCATGATCGTGAGAGTCTTGCTTGCGGCAACGCTGTGCGCCGGCTGGGCTCTGCATGGCATCGGCCCTGCGCATGCGCAATCTCAAGCCTATCCCAACAAGCCTATCAAGATGGTCGTACCCTTCCCTGCCGGCGGTTCGGTGGACGTGCTGGCGCGCGTCATCGCGGACCGGCTCGGCGCCGTGCTTGGTCAGAGCGTCGTGATCGAGAATCACGGCGGCGGCGCGGGCGGCAGCAACGGCGCGAAGATGGTCGCGGCCGCCGACCCGGACGGCTACACCGTCCTCATCACTCCCGGTGGAGCGCTGACGACCGGCCCGGCCGTGTACAAGAACATCGGCTACGATCCGGCCAAGGTGTTTGCGCCGGTCGGGCTGCTTGTCGAGACGCCGCAGATCATTTCCGTGCACCCCAGCCTGCCGGTGAAATCTCTGGCCGAGGTCGTCGCCTACGCCAAAGCCAACCCAGGCAAGATTTCCTGGGGCTCGCAAGGTTTCGGCACCTCGCCGCACCTGTTCGCCGAACTGCTCAAGCTCGAAGCCAGCATCAACATTCTGCATGTGCCTTATCGCGGGACGGCACCCATGCTCACCGCCGCAGTTGCTGGGGAGGTCCAGATGGTCGCCGACCCGATAACCTCCAGCCTGCCGCACATCCAGTCCGGAAGGCTGCGCCCGCTGGCAGTCGCGGGGACCGAACGCACTGCCAAATTGCCCGACGTGCCGACCACGGCAGAGGCCGGCTATCCCAAGCTGGTTGCGCCGTTCTGGCTTGGCGTGGTGGCGCCGGCCGGAACGCCGACTGCCACCATCGACAAGCTCAACACAGCGTTCGGTGAAAGCCTCGCCCCGCCGGAGACGCGTGCGCGCCTTGCCACGCTCGGGGCAGAGATCAAGGTCGGCACCCCGCAGGACTTCGGCAAGATGCTCGCCCAGGAGCTCGCGCTGTGGACCAGCGTCGTGAAGGCCGCCAATATCACAGTGGAATAGAGAGCATGGACCTAAACCTGCGCGGCCGAACCGCCCTGATCACTGGCGCATCCAAAGGCATCGGGCGCGCCATCGCCGCAGTGCTGGCGCATGAGGGCTGCAACTTGATTCTCGTGTCACGCACTGCGGCCGACTTGGAGGCAGCGCGTCAGGAGATCGCCGCCAGCCACAACGTCAGTGTCGTCACCCATGCGCTCGATCTTTCTGCAAATCCTGCGATCAAGGAGCTTGTGGCGGCGCATCCTGACATCGACATTCTGGTGAACAACGCCGGCGCCATCCCGGGCGGACGCTTGTCCGAAATCGACGACACGCGCTGGCGTCAATCCTGGGACCTCAAGGTGTTCGGATACATCAACATGACCCGCGCCTTTTATGAGGCAATGAAAGCCCGCAAGCGCGGGGTCATCGTCAACATCCTGGGCGTGGCTGGCGAGCGGCTGGAGGCCACCTATATCGCGGGATCAACCGGCAACGCCGGATTGATCGCATTTACGAAAACCTTGGGTGGGGCCTCTGCGGCCGACAATATCCGTGTCGTCGGGGTGAATCCCGGACCGATCGAGACCGAGCGGCTGGAAGGCCTGATGCGCAAGCGTGCGCAGGATCAGTTCGGCGACGCCAACAAGTGGCGCGACTTCTACAAGCCGCTGCCGTTCGGCCGGCCCGGCACGCCCAAGGAGATCGCGGACATGGTGGCGTTTCTGGCCTCCGACCTCGCCAGCTACATCAGCGGCACCGTGATCACGATCGACGGCGGCCTGGCCAGCCGGGGCCTCAACGGCTGAGCGTCCAGGCTGCGCCTGATCAAGATCCGCGAAAGTTTGGCTTTCGTTTTTCCGCGAAGGCGCGGCGGCCTTCCTGAAGGTCTGAGCTGTTCCGGCAACGCTCGATCGATGCCTTCATGCGGGCATGGTCCGGTTCGCCCGATGCTTTCACAAACTCTTCGATAATCGTTTTGGAGTTGGCGATCGAAAGGGGCGCATTTTCAGAGAGGGTCTTCAATGTCTCGTCGATGAAGCCTTCGAGCTCTGCGTCCGCCGTGGCGCGGTGGACCAGTCCCATACTGAGCGCCTCTTCGGCATCATACCGCCGCCCCAAAAACATGAATTCACGAGCGCGCGCATGGCCGACCGTCTCAAGCAAACGTTTGTGACCTTCGATGTTGTAGCCAACGCCAAGCTTTGCGGCTGGAATGGCGAACTGGGCAGACGTGCCGCAGTAACGCAGGTCGCAGGCCAGCGCGAGCTCGAGCCCGCCGCCGAAGCAGAATCCGTGAATCATTGCGACCGACGGCTTCGATGACCCTTGGATCGCATCCAGGACCTGATCGAGAAAGCTTTCATACTTTCCCGTTGGACGTTCGGCGCGGATGTTGTCGAAATCGGAGATGTCGGCTCCGGCGGTGAACGCTTTGGTGCCGGACCCGCGAAGTACGACACAGCGCACGCCCGGGTCGGCCTCGAATTCCGCGAGCGCAACGGGAATGCCGCGCCACATCGCCGCATTGAGCGCGTTTCGTTTCGCCGGATTGTCAAAAACAAGCCAGCCGGCGCCTCCGCGCTTCTCGACCAGCAGCCGACCTTCGCTCATCGCACACACCTATAATGGCCGATCATGCGAGACATCCTTCCAACCAACAGATTCAGCACTGGCGCTACATCGATAAACAGTTCGAGATCGCGAACCATTGCACTACGCTCTGGCTCACTCGAGCGTGATGCCACTGTCCTTGATCACCTTCGACCACCGGTCGATTTCGCCGCGGTAATACCGATCGAACTCCGAGGACGTGGAACTGACCGCGACGATGCCGAAGCCTTGCAGCTTGGCGCCGACCTCCGGATCGGCCGCCACTGCGGCAACGTCGCGCTGGATGCGCTCGACGACCGCTGCCGGCGTGCCGGTTGGCGCCACCAGCCCGGCCCATGTCGAAATCTCGCCGAGCTCCGGCAGGTTCGCCGCGACCGACAGCGGCTGCAAATCTGGCAGGGACGGTAGCGGCCGGTTGTTGAGCTTGGCGAGCGCGCGGAGCTTGCCATCCTTGATCAATGGGATGCTCGCCGACACGCCGTCGATGGAGAAGTCGATGCTGCCAGTCAACAGCCCCTGCACCACCTCAGCGCTGCCTTTGTAGGGGATGAACACGGTGTCGATGCCGGCGAGCCGGCTGAACAGGTAACCGGCAAGCCGCGTCGTGATGGTGCCGGCGCCGTAATTGAGCTTGCCTGGGCTCGCCTTGGCCTTGGCGATCAATTCCTGAATCGTTTTGGGTCCGTCGGCGCGCACAATCAAGAGCGAGGTGTTCTGCGCGGTGAGCGATATCGGCGCGAAGTCCTTCAGCGCATCGTAGGGAAGATTCTTGGTGGTGATCGGGTTCATCACCAGCGTCGTGTCCATTGCCACCAGGAGCGTGTAGCCGTCAGGCAAAGACTTCGCGGTCTGCTGCGCACCGATCGCCGAGTTGCCGCCGGCGCGGTTTTCGATCACCACAGGCTGGCCCCAACGTTCGCTGAGCTTTTGCCCGAACACGCGCGCCATCAGATCGGTGGGCCCGCCAGGCGGAAACGGCACGATCAGCTTCACCGGCCGGTTTGGGAACGCGTCGGCCTGCGGCTGCGCTTGCGCGTGTGCTGCCACCAACACAGCCAGTATGCCGGCGCCGATGAAACGAACAAGTGGTTGCATCGTCGAGCTCCCTCGCGTCCTTGCGTACCGCCGCGCCGACCGGTTCAATGCACGATAGCATATCAAGGCGCGCATTCGCGCCAGTGGGGATGGCATGAACTGGGACGAGGTGTTTGACGTCGTCGTCATCGGCTCCGGCATCGCCGGCGTTTCGACCGCGCTCGCCGCCCGCGAGGCAGGCTTGCGCCCGGTCTTACTCGAGAAAGCCGACAAGCTCGGCGGCGGAACCTCGTTCTCGATGGGCGGCATCTGGATCGGCATGAACCATCTGATGCTTGCTGCAGGCTATAAGGACTCGCGCGACGACGTTCTGTCCTACATGCGCTTTGTCGGCGCCGAGGAGACCGACGACGAGCGGCTCTTGGCCTATGTCGATCGTGGCCCCGAGGCGCTGAAGTTCTTTGAGGATTTAGGCATCCGCTTCCGCATCTCGCGCGGGCTCACCGACCATTATTTCGGCGTAGCGCCGGGCTCGGTGGCGGAGGGCCGTTGTCTCAACACCGACTTCATCGCGGCGACCGATCTCGGCATATGGCAAGACTCGATTCTTGCCCCCCGCGACACGCCGATCGAGGTCAACAGCGAAGAATTGTTCAACTGGGGCGGCATCGCCAACATCAACAACTGGCCGAAGGACGTTCTGGAGGAGCGCCGACGAAACAAGATTCGCACCCGCGGTGTCGGCGTCATCACCCATTTCGTCAAGCAGCTCCTGGCCCGCGGCGTGATGATCAAGCGCGGCACCCGCGCACTGAGTCTCGTGACCGAAAACGGCCGCGTCACCGGCGTGGTCACCGACAAGGGCCGCATCGCGGGCACCCGCGGGGTGATGCTTGCCTGCGGCGCCTATGAGTCCAATCCGGCGATGGCGCAGGCCTACGAGGGACTGCCGGGCTTTCTCTCGATGTTTCCGCCGACCATCGACGGCGACGGCATGGTCATGGGAGCCGAACTCGGCGCGCAGACGCGCACCATCCGCAACAACCTTGCAGTGTTTCTGGGCTTCAACATCCCTGGCAAGCATCCGGGCGAGGAGCCGCTGTTCAGGATTGTCGGCATCAGCGAAATGTTCTGCCCGCACACCATGGTGGTCAATCGCGACGGGCAACGCTTCGCCGACGAAACCTATTTCCAGAACATGGTGCCGAGCCTGCGGCGCTATGACGTGAAAAAGCATCGTCACGCCAACCTGCCCTGCTACCTGATCTTCGATCAGCAATACATCGACGGCTTCTCGTTCATCGACGCGCCGCGCGGCAGCGAGGTGCCGGCCTGGGTGTCGCGCGCAGGCTCGCTCGAGGAACTGGCGGTAAAGCTAACGATCGATCCCACGGGACTTTCGTCCACTGTCGCGCGATTCAACGCATTCGCCCGCAAAGGCGTGGATGAGGATTTTCGTCGCGGCGAAGCGGCCTGGTGTCTCGCCAAGAAGGACGTTTGGAAGCCGACGCGCGAGGACGAAAA
>Ga0207670_10000705_pt1 | contig 17626 bp, 19 predicted proteins | sample KBSS23HmetaG_FD_184339 | JGI IMG/M metagenome (GOLD analysis project Ga0207670, IMG submission 184339) | Switchgrass rhizosphere microbial communities from Kellogg Biological Station, Michigan, USA - KBS S2-3H metaG (SPAdes) (version 2) | ecosystem: Host-associated > Plants > Roots >... | reverse complement strand
AGGTTCTCAAACGCCTGCTCCACCTGGGCGCGGAAGTCGCCGGCAATGTCGCCGTTCGGCTTCAGGCCCAGTTGACCCGCGATATAGACGATCCGGGCCGGCCCAGTGATTTCGACCACGTGGCTGTAGCCGCCGGGCTTGGCGATCGTGGAAGGGTTCATAAAACGCGTGTTGGAAGCCATGATATGCCGCCGAATTGGTCGAGCGCCGCCCCATGCGGCGCCCACAGCCCACTATAGCGGCATCCGCACGGCCGCCCGCAACCGATAATTAACGGTTTCGGCCCGATGATCCGTCGCAGCAATGGGACATTTGTGTCCGCAGATTGACGCGCGCCCTATCGATGTCCTCAGCAACCGCCGCCGCAGCCAAGCCCGATGCCGCCGCAGCCACGAGTGAGCGCCGGAGCGCGCTTGCCTTCATCATTGATGAAGAAAGCAGCATCCGGCAGTTCGTCTCGCTCATCCTGCAAGGCAGCGGCGTCGATACCATCGAATTCGTCGATGGCGCCTCGTTCCGCAGCACGCCGATCGCGCGGCTGCCCGACATGGTCTTCCTCAACGTCAATCTCGAGGTGCAAGACGCCGTCGCCTCGATCGAGACGCTGACCAAAGCCGGCTTTACCGGCACCGTGCAGCTCATGAGCAGCCGCGGTTCCGCCGTCCTCGACAACGTCAAACAGGCCGGCGAGCAGATGAAGCTGCCGATGCTGCCGGTGCTCAAGAAGCCGTTCGAGACCTCCGCCATTCAGAAGGTTTTGTCCGAGCTCAAGCTTGGCCATGGGCCGGCGCCGAGCGGAGTGAAGATCACGCTTGCCGAAGCGCTGCAGAACAACTGGGTCGAGTTCTGGTACCAGCCCAAGATCGATCTGCGTCGCAAACAGCTGGCCGGCGCCGAGGCGTTCGCGCGCGTCTGCCATCCGGAGCACGGCGTCCTGCTGCCGGGCAGCTTCATGCCAGGCGCCGACGACGCCAGCGTGCACACGCTCGCCGAACGGGCCCTGGTGAGCGCGCTCAAGTCCGGACTGAACCTGTCGCGGTTCGGCGTCAACTTGCGGATCGCGATCAACGTTCCGGTCAAATGCCTGGTCACGCTGCCGGTCGACAAGATCGTCCGCGAGCACCGCCCGTCGGTGGACGATTGGCCCGGTCTCATGATCGACGTCAGCGAAGCCCAGATCATCACCGAGCTCAAGCTCGCCAACGACTTGAGCAAGAAGTTCGCCGAACACCACGTCCGGCTGGCGATCGACGACTTCGGCAAGGGTCATGCGTCGCTGACCAAGCTGAAGGAGCTGCCGTTCGCCGAAATGAAGCTCGACCGCTCATTCGTGGTTGGCTGCGGCACCGACAAGATCCATGCACCGATCTGCAAGACCGTGATCGATCTCGCCCACAGCTTCGGCGCCTTGGCGGTCGGTATCGGCCTGGAGAAGGCCTCCGATGCATCGGCGCTGGTGAGCATGGGCTGCGATCTCGGCCAAGGCTTCCTGTTCGGCCAGCCGATGCCGGAGGTGCGCTTCACCGCGCTACTCAAGCAGCGCGTCATGGTGCGCCCTGCTGCGGCGACGCATACCGTGGCTCCTGCCGCGGCGCCAACGCTTCAGCCCGCCTGACGACGGGACGGCCGCTCCGACGAATAGGCGTACCGGCGGTGTTGCTCTCCTCGTTTGGCCCCGAGAAGCTTGGTTATCGAAAGGCCGCTTAGCGGATCAGTTGGGCTTGATGTTGAGTTCTCTCACCAGCCGCTCGTATTTGTCGTAATCCTCGCGCACCAGCTTGACGAACTGCTCGGGCGTGCCGCCGACCGGGTCCTGGGCCTGCTCGATGAAGCTCGTGCGCACCTTGTCGTCGCGTAGCGCCTTGCCGACCTCGGTATTGAGTCGCGCGGCAATGGCGGGCGGTGTTCCGGCCGGCACGAACATGCCGATCCATTGGTCGACCACCAGGCCTTTCATGCCAGCCTCCTGGTAGGTCGGCACATCGGGGATCGTCGGCGAACGCGTTTGCATCGACTGCGCCAGAAGCTTCAGGGTGCCGGCCTTGTAATGCGGCACCAGCGGCGTGGTGCCGAGCGATCCCAGCTTGATATGGCCGGCGATGAGATCGTTGATGGCCTGGCCGCCGCCGCGATAGGGCACCTGCTCCATCACGATGCCCACCATTTTCGCATACCAAAGCACGGTCATCGCCTGCGGGGCGCCGACGCCGCTGCCCGTGGCAAAGCGCAAGCCCGGCTGCTGTTTGGCGAGCGCCGTGACGTCGGCCAGCGTGTTCACGCCAAGCGACGGATGCGCCGCCAACGCGATCGGCTGCCGCGAGAACTGGATCACCGGCACCAGATCCTTCAGCGGGTCAATATTCATCTTGTAGACGTGCGGGTTGCTGCTCACCGAATCGGTGCTGATCAGGATGGAGTAGCCGTCGGGCGCACTCTTGGCGACGGCCTCGATACCGAGATTGCCGTTGGCGCCGGATTTGTTCTCCACCACGACCTGTTGGCCGAACGTACGCGACAGATGCTCAGCGACGACGCGGGCGGCGACATCGGTCGAGCCCCCGGCCGGGAACGACACGATGAAGCGCACCGGGCGAGCCGGCCAGTCTTGCGCCGCGGCGGTGAGCGAAGTGGCGAGGACGACGATCAGGGCTGCGGCGACAGCACGGGCACTGCGCATCGGATGTTGCTCCTGACTTTCGTGTCCCGCATCGACTATCGTACCAATCCCGACCGTCATCAATCCAGGATCGTCATGCCGTATTCGCATTATCTGCCAGAGCACATGGGCTCGATCACGCTCGCGCCGCCAGGCCCCTTCGTCGCCGGCTCCTATGCCGAGCTGACCCTGGTCTACACCGCAGGCACGTTCGGCATCGACGACACCGGGATGGTGAAAATCTCGTGGCGAACGACGTCCGACATGAGCAAGCCGCAGTTCGACAAGCCGCAGGCGGCGAACTTCACCACGGTGGAGGCGAGCAACGGCGCCAAGCTCGAAGTCTGGTTCGACCGCACCAACATCCGGCCCTGGGCGAACACGATCATGATCCGCGTCGGCCGCGGCTATCTGCGTCAGGGCGACACCCTGACGATCCGGATGGGCGATCGCCGCCAGGGCTCGCCGGGCTATCGGCTGCAGACCAATGTGGAGGCGCAGGTTGAGCTCCGTTCGTCGGTCGATGCGTTCGCAACCTATGAGTTCTGCGAACTGAAGCATCCGACCTTCGATCTGGTGGCAGGACCGGCGGCGAGCTTCAAGGCGATCGTGCCGTCGCTTGCGGTGGTGGGCGAGCCGTTCCGTCTCGCGCTGGTCGCCGAGGACATGTGGGGCAACCCGACCGACCAGGCCGATGCCGCGCTGGCGCTCGAGCCATCGCGGCCGGTGCGCGGCTTGCCGTCGGGGGTGACCTTGAGGAAGGGTGAGGGTCCGCGCGTGATTGAAAACCTCACGGTGGATGAGGCCGGCGACATCGAGCTGAAGGTGATGGCCGGCGACAAAGAGGTGGCCCGCGCCAATCCGATGCGTGTCGTCGCGGTGTCGCCACGGCTCCGCCGCTACTGGGCCGACCTGCACGGCCAGAGCGGCGAGACCATCGGCATGGGATCGGCCGAGGCCTATTTCCGCTACGCGCGCGATTCCGCCTTCGTCGACATGGTCGGGCATCAGGGCAACGATTTCCAGATCACCGATGCGTTCTGGAAAGAGCTGAACGAGCTGACCGCGGAGTTCGACAAGCCGGGCCGGTTCGTCTGCCTGCCGGGCTACGAATGGTCCGGCAACACCGGCATGGGCGGTGACCGGAATATTTTCTACCGCCACGAAGGCCGGCCCATCCGCCGCTCGTCGCACATCCTGGTCGAAGGCCAGACCTCGACCGAGGCGATTTACACCGCCGACAAGCTGTTTGAGTTTCTGAAAGGTGAGGATTGCTGCGTTATCGCCCATGTCGGCGGCCGCTACGCCGACATCAAATTCGCCCACGACGGGCGAACCGAGCGCACCGTCGAGGTGCATTCGAGCTGGGGCACTTTCGAATGGCTGCTGCACGACGCGTTCGACAAGGGCTATCGGGTCGGGGTGGTCTGCCACAGCGACGACCACAAGGGACGGCCCGGGGCGACACGGCCGGGCGCCTCGACGTTCGGCGCGATCGGCGGCTTGAGCTGCTACTTCATGCCGGCGCTGAACCGCGATGCGCTGTTCACGGCGCTGCGCCAGCGCAAGCACTACGGCACCACCGGAACGCGGATCTTCGTCGAGCTGAAGGGCGCGTTCGACCGCGAGGTGACGGGATTCTCGGACGATCCGCAGCTTGGGCCCGCGACGGAGCTCGCGGTACGCGAGGCGACCATGGGTGACATCATCCGGCCGGGCGGCGCGGCGATGAAGCTTTCGGCCGAGGTGATCGGCACGGCGCCGATCGAGCGGGTCGACGTGCTGCACGGCACCGCGGTGGTGCACTCGGTGCGGCCGTTTAGCGCCGGCGATCTCGGGCGCCGTGTCCGCGTGCTGTGGCAGGGCGCCGAATATCGCGGTCGCGGCCGCGAGACGATCTGGCAAGGCAAGCTCACGGTGACCGGAAACCGCATCGCGCGGTTCGCCGCGGTGAACTTCCTCAACCCGGAGCGGAAGATCGCCGAGACCACGCCGGGTGCGGCGCTAGCCTGGACCTCGGTGACGACCGGCAATCTTGCCGGCGTCGATCTCTGGCTCGATCAGGCGGAGGCCGGCACGATCAAGATCGAGACCAATGTGGCGTCGGGCGGTATCGATCTGGCAACGCTCGCCGATAACGTAGTGTCATTCGACGGCGGCGGACTTTCGCGGCGGCTCAGTGTCTATCGCCTGCCCGAGACCGGCTGGAGCCGACGTGTCACGCTGGAGCATTCGGTGACGCACGGCGGCAGCGCGGACCTGCCGGTCTATATCCGCGTCACCCAGGCCGACGGCAACCAGGCCTGGACCAGTCCCATTTATCTGATCGCTTGATAATGTGCGTAGACTTCGTTCGATCAGTGGGTCCAGGCGCCGCGCCGGCTGAACGAGAAATTGTCGGCGTAGGACAGACCACGGCGCTGAGCCGGCTTTCCTTCCTGCACCTGGTAGGGAATGCCGTGCCGCTCGGCGTAGGCGACGGCTTCGTCCTTGGTGCCGAATTGCAAGCGCAGCTGGCTCTTCATGTCGCCTGAGCTGGTCCAGCCCATCAACGACTCGACCACGCGCGGCTCCTCCGGCTCATAGTCGAGCACCCACTCCCGGGTCTTGGCCTGACCGGACTGCATCGCGGTCTTGGCCGGTTTATAGATACGGGCTGTCATGTCGTGTCTTCCTGAGAAAGCTGGTCGGAGCAGCAGGATTCGAACCTGCGACCCCCTCGTCCCAAACGAGGTGCGCTACCGGACTGCGCTATGCTCCGGATCGGCGTGTGAATCGCATGCCTGCCCATGCCGGTCAATGCACGAGATTTCAGGGCCGTTTTTCCCAATCACTTTGCGGAAACCGCACGACCGCGCCCTCGAACGGCGGCCGGGTGTTCTGGAACGCCCCGCCGGCGTAGAGGTTTCCCGAGTCGTCCCAGATCACCGTATCGACGAACGGCATCGACACCTTGAGGGTGTTGCGGTGCCGGCCGTCGCGGTCGAACAGATGCACGCGGCCCTCGCCGTATTCCGCCACCGCCAGCAGGCCGGGGCGGAGCGCGATGCCATCCGGCCCGGCCAGCGGAAAGGTGAAGGACCGGGTGGCATCCTGTTGCGCAAAATCGATCAACACCTTTCGCGAGGTGACGCGGTGGCGGCTGTCGAGGGTGAGCGCCAGCACGCGACGCGCCAGATGCTCGGAGACATAGAGCGTGCGGCTCGCCGGGTCGAAGTTGACGCCGTTGGCGTATTTGAGCTGGCCGACCACCTCGGTCATGACGCCCATTGCGCTGAGGTAATAGACGCGGCCGGTCGACGGCGCGTAGAGATCGAACTGACCGGCATCGGAAAAATACGCCCCGCCCTCCCCGTCGCTCACGGCGGCGTTGGGATCCTGCAGCGGCTGGCCGTCCTTGTTGGTGCTGAATTTGCGCCCGGTCACGCCCGCGGCCGAGACCTCGACCATGGCGCGGCCAAGATGACAGTCGACGACGAAGCCGGTCCCGAACCGCACGATCTGGGTCGGCCCGCAGCCCGGCAGGCGCCAGAACTCGCGCGTGCCGCCGTTCTCGATGATCGTCACCCGGTCGGCGCCCATCTCGGTGAAGTAGATGCGGCCGTCGTGCCACATCAGCCCTTCCGGATAGGCTCCAGAAGCGACCACGACGGGCTCGGCGTGGGTCGGCAGTGCCAGCGCCAAAAGCGCCAACGCCAGCGCCGTCCTCACGCGCTCGCCCCGCGCAGGAAACGGTCCGACAGCATCATGAGGACGCCGCAGGCGATGGTGACGCCGGCAAAGATCATGGTCAGCGCGCGGGAGCCGAATTCCGGCACCAGAACAAAGGTCGTCACCAGGGTGCCCAGCACATTGCCGACCGTCGACACGCCGTAAACGTAGCTCACAATCCGGCCGCCGAACGCGACTGAAACCAGCAGCAGCCGCACCGCGAACGGGGTGAACGTGCTCATCAGCGTGAGTGGCAGCAGCAACAGGATGGTGGCGGCCAGCACGATGCCGGTCATGCCGTCGCCGACGCTCGTCAGCATCCAGCCGAACAGCGGATCGACCCACAGCGGGATCGTGAACAGATAGATGCCGGCGAATGTCAGAAGCACGCCGCACAGCCGCGGGCTCATGGTCCGGTCGACCAGTGCGCCTCCGAGCAGATAGCCGAGCATCAGCGCCACCAGCACCGTGGCAATCAGGGAGGCCCAGGTGTTGATGCCGCCGCCGAAGTACGGATAGAGGTAACGGCTGCCCAGCATCTCGAAGCCCATCAACGCGAAGCCGAGGATCAGGGCGAGAGCGAGCAGCAGGGTTCCGCGAAGGTGAGAGTGCTGCATCAGCGGGGCGCTTCCGTCTGTTCCTTCCACTTCTCGTTGTTCTTCTCGATCGCGCGCATGGTCTCGACCGGGGCGAAATCGTCGGTCATGACCTTGCCGGTCGGCCGCGTCAGCACCCGCCGCTCGGCGGCGAGCTTGGTCAGGTCGTAGCGGAGCTTGTAGCGGTCCTGCACCTTGGCGGCGCGCGCCAGAAGCTCGGCCTGGGTTATCTGCGGCCCGTCGTAGCCGACCGCGACCACATTGCCGCCACCGTCATAGAGATCGACGGAAGGAAACACGCTCCGCAACGTCGCGGTCGCCGAATCGAACAGCATGGTCGAGGGCTCGATATTCTGCACCACCACGCCCCCCGGATTGAGCCGCGCCTTGACCAGCGTATAGAACTCCTTGGTCAGCAGGTGGAACGGCACAAACGGCCCGCGGTAGGCGTCGATCAGGATGACGTCCCACTTTTCGGTGTCCTTGAGCAGGAACGCCCGGCCGTCGGACACCACGGTGCGCAACCGCGCGGTCTCCTGGAACTTGAAGTATTTCTTGGCGAGATCGACCACGTCCTTGTCGAGCTCGATCGCGAGGATGCCGGTGTCGGGCAGCGAGGCGCTCAGGTACGACACCGTGCGGCCGCCGCCGAGGCCGATTTCGGCGATGCGCTCGAGCTTCGGCGGATAGGCGACGCCAAGCGTCATGAACCGGGTGTAGTCCACCGTCAGCGCGCCGGGGTCCGAGAGCTTCATGCTGCTCTCGGTGTAATAGCGCTTGTTCTGGCCGAACGTCATGCTGACGTTGTCGGAGTCGCCAAAGATGAAGATGTTGTTGTAAAGCGACTCGCGTTTTTCCAGCAGGCCCGGTTCGACGGCAACCGCCGGCGCCGCGGCCGCGATGCAAAGAAAGACGAGCATCGCTCGCCGGGACAGCGCCATCCGATCCATCAGTTGCTCCCGCGCGCGCCACACCAAACCACCGCCCCGAGCCTGACGGCCCGGGGCGGTTCGACGAGGCCAACACATAGGCAAGCCGTGGCCAAAAGACAACGAAGGCGCGGCAGCCAAGTGGCAGCCGCGCCAAGGTGTTGGGAGGAGTTTCTTGATCCGGCGCCATGAGCGGCACCGGCGGAGAATTAATGCGAGGCTGGTCCGGTCAGGGTTCCGTTATCCGGCCGCACCTCGGCCGCCATCAGGCCCTTCGGGCCGGGCCCGAACCGCACCAGCACGGTCTGGCCGGGCCGAAGTTCGGCGAGGCCGAAGCGGCGCAGCGTCTCCATGTGGACGAAGATGTCCGGGGTGCCGTCGCCGCGGGTCAGGAAGCCGAAGCCGCGGAGCCGATTGAACCACTTCACCATCGCCCGCTCGAGCCCGCTGGTCGGCGTCACGGTGACGTGGGTGCGGGCCGGCGGCAACGTCGAGGGATGGATCGCCGTCGACTCGTCCATCGACAGGATGCGGAAGCACTGGTAGCCCTTCGGCCGCTGCAGCACCTCGGCGACCACCCGCGCGCCTTCATAGGCGGTCTGGAAGCCGTCGCGGCGCAGGCAGGTCACGTGCAGGAGAATGTCCGCGCCGCCGTTGTCCGGCACGATGAATCCATAGCCCTTGGATACATCGAACCATTTGATGATGCCGGAGAGCTCGATGACGGTTGCCGTCTCGTCAGAGACATCACCGACCTGTTGCGGTCCAAGCCCCAGTCCCTTTTGAAAATCGTCCGCCGCCATGATGACGCGGTTGCCCCTGAATTTCGTCTCTTAACGGACGCTGCCGCGAATCTCTGCATTAAAGATAACAGGCGCGCTCTGATGGAAAAGGACTAAATGCGTTTCCGCATCAGTGTGTGCGTGGCCTGTGAATAAGATTTGAAAGCGAATCAGTGCGCGATGAACGGCGCGAGCGCCGCGCCGATGTCGTCATGCAGCACGAGATCGGCGATTTCGTCGAACTCCGTCTCGTCCCGGTTGATAATGACGAGCCGTGCGCCGTTGCGTTTGGCGGGCCAGTGGAAAGCCGCTGCCGGCCAAACCACCAGCGAAGAGCCGATGGCCAGGAAGAGATCGCATTGCTCGGTCAGTTCCTGGGCACGCCGCATCGCCGCCTCCGGCATCGACTGGCCAAACGAGACCGTCGCGGTCTTGATGAAGCCGTTGCAGTCCGGACAGTCGGGCGAACGGCCGCCGGAGGTGGTGAAGCGGTCGTGGACCCACGACAGTTCGTAGCGCTTGGCACAGTCCAGGCAGGTCGCGTAGGTCGTGTTGCCGTGCAACTCGACCACATGGTGCGCCGCAAACCCCGATTCCTGATGGAGATTGTCGATATTCTGGGTGATGATCCCCGGAATCTTGCCGGACTTGTACAGCGACGCCAGCGCCCGATGGCCGCGGCCGGGCTTGGCGCCGCCGAACTGCTCCTGCATGGCGAAGCGGCGCCGCCAGCTTTCGTCCCGCATGTCCCGGCTGGCCAGGAAGTCGCCGAAGTCGATCGGCTTCATCTTGGTCCAGATGCCGCCGGGCGACCGGAAGTCCGGTATCCCGCATTCGGTGGAGATGCCGGCGCCGGTGAAGGGCACCACCACGGCCGCCTGCTCCACCAGCTCCCGCAGCCGGGCGACACCGGTCTCAAGGTCGGGCGCGATCATTGCACAAGGTCCTCCGGGGGTACCGGCATCGCCGCCAGCATACTCAAGAGAGCAATGTCGTCGAGGGCTGCGGAAAAGCGTGCTTCTGACCGGCGGCCCGTTCTTGGGCTTCCGCAGCGAAACCGTGCCGATGATCTTGATGCGCTTTGCCTCGCATCTGCTCGATGCGCTTTGCCTCGCATCTGAATGACTGGCAATCACGTTACTGCCAAAGTGTGACGGCCATCACCCTGCGCTCGACGGATTCGGTGGAGGCTTCCAGCGTGGCGATGACCGCCACACGGAGCCGAAAATGGCATACTTCATCCTGTTCCTGTTCGTGGCTTATGTTGCCCCGGTGTTTTTCCTGAAGGGCATTGAGCTATACGCAGCCAACCACTCTGCTGAGGCAGCGGGCCTTCCTGTTGAGCAGGAAAAGCCTGCAGAGGATTCGCAAAAGTCTTTAGTGAATGCATAGTCCCCGCACGCTGGACATTTGAAATCGTTTTGCGTCCCCCTGATCGGGGTCACAGGTTCGTGACGAGACTTGCAGCCGCACGGTCGGCCCCTATTTCTGGCGCGGAGCAGGCATTCAGCCCCCCAGCACCCGCTTGCTCCGCAAAGGCCCCGCCTCTCCCCCCGAGGTGGGGCCTTTTTCTTTGAGCCGTCAGATCGAGGCCGTGTATATGTCGCCGCCGATTGAGAACGTTCGTACCGTTCTGTTGAGCGAGAGACGAGATGTAGAAGGGGCGCCTCAGCGCCTCAGCGCATCAGCTTCCAGGCCACGAGAAAACCAAAGGCGGTGTATGTCACAAGGGCTGTTGTCATCCCGGATATCTAGGTCGCGGCAGGGGAAAGTCACCGCGACAAACCCGCACGCGTTGCCCTGCCCCTGGTTGCGTTTTCCTGCTATTTCGTCCCCTGACGGGCTCAAGGTTTTCCCCATGTTCTCAAGGGAGAATGAAATATGCGGTTTTTGCACACCATGCTGCGCGTGCGCGACCTCGATGCAGCTTTGCACTTCTATGTAAACCTGCTTGGCCTGCAGGAGGTCCGCCGCCGGGTCGACGACAAGAACAAGTTCACGCTGGTGTTCCTGGCCGCGCCCGAGGACGTCGCCGCCGCCAAGGCTGCGCTCGACGCCGGCCGGCGGGATTCGCCGATGGTCGAGCTCACCTTCAACTGGGACACCGAGGATTACGGCGAGGCGCGCTACTTTGGCCACCTCGCCTATGAGGTCGATGACATCTATGCGACCTGCGAGAAGCTGCAGAAGGGCGGCGTCACCATCAACCGGCCGCCGCGCGACGGCAACATGGCGTTCGTGCGCTCGCCCGACAAGCATTCGATCGAGTTGTTGCAGAAGGGCAAGCCGCAGCCGCCCAAGGAACCATGGACTTCGATGCCGAACACCGGGAAATGGTGAGGCGGACCGATCCGGCTTGCCGCTGCGCCGCAAGGCCATTATAGGTCGCTGCGTCCGAAGCGAGCGCTTTTACGTCCCCATCGTCTAGCGGTCAGGACATCACCCTTTCACGGTGAAGACCGGGGTTCGATTCCCCGTGGGGACGCCAAATATTATTTCGAGCTTTGAATTTGCTGCCTTTTTGCAGCGAAACTGTTCCACCACCGCACGGACTGTTGCCTGCCCTCGTCGGGATTGATCCGGATGACGCTGGCCGCATGCGACCCGAGCAGGCATTCTCGCTGCGTCACTGAATGTCCAAACCCGCGCGATGACCATCGTATGCTACGATAACCAAATGCGAGATTTTGGAGAGTATTTGCGGGCCTATCGAGCCTATGTCTCGGCCAACCTTGGTTGGCGCAAAGCCCTGATGGGTGCACTTGTGTGGCTTGCTGGAATGTTTGCCCCGCTTTGGGCAAAAGCATTCGTGCAGTTGCCGACTTGGGCGGCGATAACGTGGATGATCTGCTGGGCGTTGCTCGGCTATGTTTTTGCGCCTTACGGAATGTGGAAACACCACCGCACCCAGATTCCAAGTTCACCTCAGCAAGACGGTAAATAGCCACTCCGCGCCAGCGCGTTCCGGTTGCGGTTCCGTGATTGATATCGCGGCCGCAGTGTCCAGATCACGGAAACTCGTCAAAGAACAGATAGACCGCGGCAATCATACCGTCCCGGAGGATCACGTGGAACCGAACACCTCTGACACGCGTTTTCTTGCGTCGTGGGGTGACAGGAAATCAGTGGGAGACTTGTCATGAAGAGAACGTTGTTTGCAGGAGCCGCGGCGTTTACCGTCATGTTTTCCGGCCAAGCCTTCGCCCAGAGCGTGGCGGTGGAGATCGATCCGGCGCAGCGGGCCACGATCGAGGATTACATCGTGAACAAAAACATCCCGCCAGCGCCGGTGAAAGGCAGCATTTCGATCGGCAGCACATTACCAGCCGATATTGAAATTCGGTCGGTGCCAGCCGGTTGGGGTCCCAATGTCTCTAAATTTAGCTACGCCTATGCGGACAATCGCGTCTATTTCGTGTGGCCGTCGACCCGGAAAGTCGCTCGAATTCTCGAGTCCAGCACCCTGGCGGCGGCCTCCCCGAGGCGCCAACCTCCGTCCACGACTGGCATGGGCTCGACGGCAGGCGAGCGCTGACTAGTCGAGCGCGCCGAGACGCCGGGGCCGCCTTGATCACGACAATCGGACTCCCAGGCTTTCGTCGTAGCCCGCAGTCGCGCTGACGAGTTCGATTTGCAGCGTATCGGTTTTGCCGCCGCGCTTCGTATCGCAGCAATATTGTGATGACCGGGACGTGGCTGCGTTGGTCGCAATCGGTGACGAGGAGGAATTAGGAGGAAGCCAGTTCATCTATCGTGTACGTCCTCTCGATCGCAGATTAAGCGCCGAGAGAAACTCATCCCGGGTCTGTTTTTGGGTCCGGAACGCTCCGAGCATACGGCTGGTGACCATTGTCACCTCGGTCTTGTGTACGCCCCTGGTTGTCATGCATTCGTGCGCCGCCTCAACCACAACGCCCACGCCATGGGGTTTGAGTCCAGAGTTGAGGCAATTGGCGATCTCCGCCGTCATCTTTTCCTGAACCTGCAGGCGGCGCGCAAATGTGTCGACCAAACGGGCCAGCTTGGAGATGCCGATCACCCGGTTGCGTGGCAAATAACCGATGTGAACGCTGCCGATGATCGGCGCGATGTGGTGCTCGCAATGTGACTCGAAACGAATGTCACGCAGCAAGACCATTTCGTCATAGCCGCCGACTTGCTCGAACGTACGCTGTAAATAGTCGCTCGGATCTTCGTCGTAGCCGGCGAACCATTCTTTGTAGGCTTTCGCCACGCGCTTGGGCGTTCCCTTTAGGCCTTCACGGTCAGGATCATCACCGACCCATCGGATCAGCGTGCGGACCGCGCTCTCGGCTTCCGCTTGCGTTGGCGGCTGTGCTTTTCGAGATCTGAGCGATCTATTTTTGTCAGAGCCGATCAACTTGCTGGGCTGTCCCATGAAAACTCTCGCCCGGCAGCGGGCTAGTATTCCGCCCGCAGGCTCTTCAGCGGCGTGCCGTCCGGCAAGGTGAAGGCCGAGGGCCGGCCCCACAGCGTGATGCCGCCGGACATGCCCTGCGGCCGGTAGCGCACGCTCCAGATGCCCTCGCCGTCCGACTTGCTGAGCAACGTCGCCGGTACGCCCGCGGGGCTGCGCAGGCAGCCGAGATCGCGGAGCCGATCCTGGCTTCTGGCCACCCGGCCGGCACCGGCGAGACTGTCGGCGTTGAGGCAAAGCACCGCGTCTGGGCCGGTCGCCAGTTCCTTCGGTTCCGCGGCCGCCGCGGAACCCGACGTCACAATCAGAATGAGTGCCCAAATTCGCATCATTATGTGCCTCTCCAGTCCGTAACGCGGCCAAGGCCCGTTCCGTTCCTCTTGGCGCGGGCCCCCGGTCCTTTGCTATATGGTGGGCCGCAAGGGGTTGCGGTGGGGACTGGTGGAATGAAAATCTCCGTTCTTGACGATTATCACGACACGGTGAGGACGCTGGCGTGCTTCAAGAAGCTCGGCGGCCACGACGTCACGATCTGGAACGACCATCTCCAGGACACCGACGCGCTGGCCGAGCGGCTGAAGGACACCGAGGCGCTGGTCCTGATCCGCGAGCGCACCCGCATCCGCGCGCCGCTCCTCGCGAAGCTGCCCAAGCTCAAGCTCATCAGCCAGCGCAGCGTCTATCCCCACATCGACATCGACGCCTGCACCCAGCAGGGCATCGTGGTGTCGTCGAGCCTGCATCTCGGCACCCCGTCCTACGCCACCGCCGAATTGACCTGGGGGCTGATCCTGGGTTCGTTCCGCCAAATCCCCCAGCAGATGGCCTCGCTCAAAGCCGGCACCTGGCAGATCGGGGTGGGCTCGACCTTGCGCAACAAAACGCTCGGAATCTTCGGCTACGGCCGCATCGGCGCGGCGGTCGCAAGCTACGGCCGCGCCTTCGGCATGAATGTCGTGATCTGGGCACGGCCGAATTCGCTGGTTCGCGCCAAGGCCGAGGGTTATCTGGTCGCGCCGAGCAAGCTCGCCTTCTTCGAGCGCTGCGACGTGCTCTCACTGCACATGCGGCTGGTCGAAGCGACGCGCGGCATCGTCACCGCCGACGACCTGCGCCATATGAAGCCGACGGCGCTGATCGTCAACACCAGCCGCGCGCAATTGATCGAGCGCGGCGCGCTGATCGAGGCGCTCCGCGCCGGCCGTCCGGGCTTTGCCGCGGTTGACGTCTATGAAGAAGAGCCGCTGCGCGACACCGCGCATCCGCTTCTCAACATGCCAAACGTGATCTGCACGCCCCACCTCGGCTACGTGACGCGCGACGAATACGAGATTCAATTCACCGACATCTTCGATCAGATTACGGCCTACGCGGCCGGCCGGCCGATCAACGTCGTCAACCCGGACGCCATCAAGTCGGCGGTGCAGAGCCTCCTGCAGGCGGCCGAAAGTTGAACGCCGCCCTCACTGACGCTGGCGGATATAATCAGGTGTCGGCGGCGTACCCCAGATGTCGCGCGCCTGATCCCACACCTTCGGCTTCTGCGGGCGGTCGCGGTGCCACGGCCGCGGATCGAAATAGCCGAGCTTCTCGTCGAGCATCTTGTCGAGTTCGGTGAACAGCTCGATGATCTGATCGTCGGGATTGCGGTGATAGGTGTAGATGTTGTGGCCCGGGCCGTGGCGGCCAGGCCCCCAGGCGAGCTGGATGTTTTTCGATCCGAGAAAATCGCAGGCATTCTGAATCTGCGCCCAATCCTTCAGCTCGAAGGCAATGTGATGCATCTGCGTGCGTGCGCCGCGCACGAAGTTCACCGTGTGATGGTCGGGACCGCAACGCATGAAGGCGAACCAGTCCTGGATCCAGTCCGACAGCCGGAAGCCGAGCACGCGGCTATAGTATTCGACGAACTCCTTGGGCTCCGCGACACAGAACGCCAGATGGCCGAGCTTGAGTGGGCCGATGCCGGCGACCGGCTGGTTCTTGGCGATCGGGGTCTGTTCGGCGAACACGTCGATCTTGGTCCCCTTCGGGTCCTCGAACGTCACGGTCTTCGGAATGCCCGGCGCGGTGTCGTTGCGGGATTCGCAGCGCACCCCCTCGGCTTCGAGACCCTTGCGGATGTCGCCGAACTCGGTGTCCGGATCGACCTGGAAGGCGAGCTTGGTGCAGCGCGCCTGATCGCCCTTGTCGAGCTGCACCACGAGGTCGCCGACCTTGGTCGCCAGATGCGCCCGACCGTTCTCCCGCGCCGCGACCGCAAGCCCCACGACCTGGGTAAAATAATCGATCTGCCGCTCAAGGTCGGGCGTCTCGAAGGCGGCGTGGCTGAATCGTTTAGCTTGGATCATTGCTGTCTCCGGCTGGGCGACCGATCGGCGCAGAGCTGTGGGTAAGGGACGATAGGGGAAGAGACGGCGTCGTTTCAACTTCATCGGCAGATCGAGCGGTTCGCAGAGGAAGGAACTGCCCTGCCGGAACCGCAACCCTGTGGCAACCTGATCGCAACCTAAGTCTTCGCCGGCCCCAGCGACTCCAGTTCTGGAAAACGCTGGTAGGCGAGACCGGCGCAGATCTGCGGGTCGCCCGGGATGAATTGCATCAGCCGGCCCCCCAGAAAGACCGCGAGTTTGGTCTCGCTGCCGGCCGGCTGGTTCTTTTCGTCCAGAGAACTGTACCGGACGCACGTGACGTATTGCTGGACCTTGTCCATCGGCCTGAGGACGGGCTGGCCGATATAGGCATCCTTGACCCTGGTCGTCAGCGAGCCCCGCAGGAAATTGATGATTTCCGCCTTGTAGTTCGCAGGAAAAAGACCCGGCTCGAGCGCCGGCGGATCGGGGACCTTGCCCGGCGTGATGTAGTCGAGCACTTTGGATTCACCCGAGCAGCCGGCGAGCAGCCCCGCGATCAATGCGAGAACGGGCAAAGAAACGGGCAAAGAAAAAAGCAGAGAACGATGCCGCTTGAAACCGAACACGTCCGTTGCTCCCACTCCCACACCTCGCCGGATGTTACACCGGAATGCTGTGTCCCCCATTGGGGTCAGATTTTCCTTGAGCAAAGCGTGATCCGGGCTGTATGCCGGTCATGACCGGTTATATTGGAAACCGGTTTCGGCTCGTAGCTCAATTGGATAGAGCATCAGGCTTCGAACCTGAGGGTTGGGGGTTCGAGTCCCTCCGAGCCGGCCAATAAAATGGGGGTTTTGGCGCGTCTTTGTGCGGGGCGGCTCTGTTGACGCCGTATTGAGGCGACTTATCCTTTCTTTTGTGCCGTAGGATTCAATGATGACGAACTGGTTTCGCAAACACTGGTTTGGGCCGTTCAGCATCGTGTGTTTGACCATAATCGGCACGGTGCTCGCCGACGAAATCTGGGTTAATCGCGATTTCAAGCGAGCGCTCGCGCCGATCGAGGTCTTGCAGATCGGCGTCATCCGCATCCCATGCGGAGAAAAGCATTGGTGGGGACATGTAGTGCTCTACCGCGAGCCGGGCCGCGAACAGCACTGGGGTTGGGTGTGCCGGGATTGGTTTGGGCAGCGGTGGGTCTTGAACGACGATAAGCCGCTTCATTAGCAGCCTGCCTGGACTTTCGCTTGGTGTACGGGACCGAACAGGTGAACTTGCGCTGCCATGTCATGGCTGGATCAGTCGCCGCTTTATCTCGATCCACTCCGTGCTGTTTTCCAGCGGTCCCGCTTCACCTTAGAAGTCCTGAGGCCTCAATGGCGGCAATGAGGTCACTTGCGAAAGTCGCCAGATCCGATGGTGGCCCAGATCGGCACGGGTGATGCCGCGCGCGGCGCTTCGAACCTGAGGGTTGGGGTTCGAGTCCCGCCGAGCCGGCCATCCGCCCAGTTTTCCTGTTTTTTCCGGTTAAGCCGGGAACAGACCGCAACCATTCCGGCGCCGCCGCGTTATTTGACGGCAGGATGGGTGTAATCATGGCTCATTGGTCGAATGAACTGAGGATTGATCCGGTTGTCTGGGCGACCGCCCTGTTCGGCGTCGTCACGGCGGCCATCCTCGTCACCGCGATTTAGAACCTTTGCGGCCCCTGTCATCCACCTTCAGTGGCTTTATCATCATCCCCAGCCGCCCCATCCGGGCGGCTTTTTTGTTGGTGGTCCGGACAACAAGGCTCGCCTGCCGTCCCCTTTGTCCGCTATTTTACCGGACGGGGATGGTCCCTCATGAGAGAGCCTCGTGAGAGCGTTGGGGTTGATTTCCGGTTTGGCGCTGGCCTTTGCCAGCGCCGGCAGCGCGGCGCAGAACGTGTCGGCGCCACGCTTGTCGTTCGCGTCGATCGATTGGCCCGCGGCCATCGCCACATTGACGGCCGTCGACGCGCCAGCGCTGGCGCCGATGTCGGCCAAGTCGCGGCTCGGCGGCGCCAGCCGTGCGGTTGCCCCCGCCCTTGCGCGGCTGAACGGCGTGATGTCGCAACAGTTCGCCGGCCTCGCCACCAGCCCGGTGCCGGTGCTGGTGCCGTTCGATGTCAGTGCGCTG
>Ga0207670_10000704_pt1 | contig 17626 bp, 13 predicted proteins | sample KBSS23HmetaG_FD_184339 | JGI IMG/M metagenome (GOLD analysis project Ga0207670, IMG submission 184339) | Switchgrass rhizosphere microbial communities from Kellogg Biological Station, Michigan, USA - KBS S2-3H metaG (SPAdes) (version 2) | ecosystem: Host-associated > Plants > Roots >... | reverse complement strand
GTCGAGCTGGTAATGATCCATGTCGCCGCCACGCTTGAGCCGCCGTCCGGCTTTGCGTTCATTCGAAACAAAACCATCGAGACAAGTGCGCAGAAACGTTTGAAAGCTGGCCTTACCGGCGTCGTAAGCAGCGAAATGATTTTTCTCGAATGCGTTTGCGAAGAAGCCCTGCGTGAGATCTTTTGCGTCTTCGTTATCTGCCTGCCACTTGAGTCGAATGTATTTGTAAGCCGGTTTCCAGTAGCTGGCGAGAATGGTGTCGAACGCGCGCCGGCGCACGACCTGATCGTCGCTGCGCGCACCTACGATTGCAGAGTGATTGGTGACCGGGAACTTGTGAAGCGGTCCACCTATATCGGTATCTGGATCCATAAGAGACCGGATTAGCTTAACCACAAAGACACTAAGGCACAAAGTTTTAATAAAATTTGGTGCCTTTGTGCCTTTGTGGTTAAGGCTGTCTCTTGACTATCACGAGGGTGATGTCGTCGGCGGCGCTGGTACCTTGTGCGAACTTCGTCAACGACGACTCGATGCGATCGCGTATTCCCGCAGCTGAGGCTTCGATGTTTCGCGACACGACCTCGTACAAACGCGTCGCGCCAAACTCTTCACCGGTTGGACTAACAGCTTCCGTCACACCATCCGAATAGATCACGAGCACATCTCCGGGCTGCAACTGCGTGCGGCCCTCGCGATACTCAGCGTCGCGCTTGATTCCGAGCGGCAAACCTCCCGAAGCGAGTTGCTCTACAGTTCCGGCGGAATGAATGATCAGCGGCGGATTGTGTCCCGCATTCAAAAACGAGAGCGCGCCGGATTCCGGATCGAGCTCCGCATAGAACAACGTGACGAAACGATTCGCGGGAATGTTGTCGGCGAGATACTTATTGACTGCCGAGATCGTCCCCACTAACGAGTCGTGTGAAGCCGATTGCGCGTGAATCGCCGCGTGCAGCGATGACATCAACAATGCCGCCGCAGTTCCCTTGCCCGACACGTCACCCAGCGCGATCACCAGTCGACCATCTTCGCGTTCGATAAAGTCGTAGTAGTCGCCACCGATTTCGTAACAGGGGAAACTGATGCCCTGCAATTCATAACCGTTAACATGCGGCGGCGCAGTTGGTTGAAAACGCTGCTGGATCTCGCTCGCCAATGCGAGCTCGCGTTCCAGACGTTCGCGCTCCAGGCGAGCTTCAATCAGCCGCGCATTCTCGACGCGTATGGCAGCGACCGACGCGAGTGTAGTCAAAACCTTCAAGTGATCTTCCGTGAAACGTCCCTCGGCGATCGGTGAATCCGCGTAAATGATTCCAAACACCTTATCGGAAACGCCGAGCGGCACGGCCAACACCGATCTCACGCCCTGCAACACCATCGTGCCGCTCGCAAACCGAGGATCGTGCTGCGCGTCGGACGTCAACACTGACTTACCACGAATCACGACTTCGTCGAGCACGTTGCGACTGACACGAATCTCGCCGACCTCACCAACTCGATCTCTCAATCGCGCCACGGCCACACGCAAATCTTCACTCCCTTCATCGCGCATCATGATGAGACAGCGATCCGCCGGCACCGCTTCAAACACGAGTGAGACAATCTGTTCGAGTGTTTCATTCAGCGTCGCCGAAGAGAGCAGCGTGATTCCCACCTTGCTGATCAAGGCGAGTAGATCGCCCTGCTTGGCGGCTTTCGGTGCTACGGCCGTCGACGTGACGATTTCCTCAGGCTGTGTGCGCGCGCCTTCGATCGCTTCGAGCAAACCAGACGTCGTCCGGTCGCCGGACGCGAGCGCGATCGTCGCTTCGGGAAGAGATGCGGCCGAGTTGTCGGTGATCATCGTCGCGCCCATGCCGGAATTGAACGTGCCGTCGTCAAAGACGATCTCCGTTTCTCCGATCTGAATGCGACCGCCGGCAGTCATATGAATCGCACCTTCGACTGTGGCGCCGTTGTAGAGCGTGCCATTTGCCGAACCGAGATCCTGGAGCACGTACTCGTCTCCCTCGCGACGCACCTCAGCATGTACGCGGGACGCGAACGGATCGGGAATACACAGATCGTTTCGAGCGGAACGACCGATAGTTATGCGCAGGCGGCCGAGTGGAAAATGGTCGGGGGCGCGATCGGGGTATTTAACTATTAACTCTGACATTGTTAGCAGACGTTTAGGCGGCGCAGCGGCAGCATCAACTAGACTGAACCCTCACGAACGACAATAGTGCCCGCTATAATATCGTGCAAACCTTTACCATGCACAGTCACCGCGGCGATTAAGAATCCGAGACCGAAGAGAGCAAATGAGAGGGGATAACCAATGAAGTGACGAAGCAATGCGCGCCCGATTCCCGGATTTCCACCGACTTTATGTTCGATCCGCAATCCGGTTGCCCACTTGCCGAGAGTCAAGCCTGTTAAGCCGGGAAGGACTCCCAGATTCATCAGGGCCATAAACACGGCGAGGACGATGCCGGCAGTTTCGGCTGAACTACCCGCGGCTCGCGCGCCTCCACCAAGCATGCGCGCGACGAGGGTTCCGAGCACGACGACGGAAATGAGTGCGATGTAGTCGATTAGCAAAGCACCGCAACGGAGAGGAAACGGGGCTCTGAGGCGTTGGCCGTCACGCCGGGCGGCGCGGCTTTTTGCCTGGGAGCGCGGCAGACCTTGAGCAGATGTCATTTTTGAATCTTTACGCTTAGCTTGGGTCGTTGTAGGGGCGGCCCTCCGTGGCCGCCCCAGCCTACGCATTCAACGCTGGGGCGGCCACGGAGGGCCGCCCCTACAACGACCCAAGCACAAATCATCCTACTAAAAAGTGAAGCGTTGTCTCGCCCACGCGCAGCTTGTCGCCACTGTCGAGCACGCGCGGTTGTCGCGGCGCAAGCCGAACCGAATCGTTGATCACTGTGCCATTCACGCTTCCGAGGTCTTCGACGAGAAATGTTTCTCCTTCGAGCCAGATGCGCGCGTGGCGGCGAGAAACTTTTGTTTCAGGATCAAATCTTGAAAGATCGATCTCCGGAAAGATATTCGAGTGCGGATCGGTGCGCCCGAGCAGATTGCTATCTTTCTGCAGGATGAACGACGCGTCGAGCTCCGTGGTTCCAGTGACCACGAGCTTCGCAGTCGGTCTCACAGCGTGCAGCAACGCACTCGATCCCACTGCCGCCAGCGGCTGTCGCGCGCCACAGTGAGCACAAAACACATCGTCAGCAGCAATGCGTCCACCGCAAAAACCGCAATAGACTGTTTGTACCTGAACCGTCTCCTGGCCCAGCACGGGCGCGGGCATTCCGTAGCTGACCCTGCCCTCCATCAACTTTTCGAGATGGTCCGCAAGCATGTTTCTCAGCTCGCGCGCGGTGCGGAAACGATCCTCGGGCTTGTACTCCACCGACCGCATCAGGATCAGTTCCATCTCGCTCGAGATCGACGGCGCTATCTGGCGTGGTCTCGGATTCTTCGTGAAATCAAAAATCAGGAGCGGATTGTCCTGTGGATCGGCTCCGGTCAACAGGTGAAACATCGTCGCGCCGAGACTGTAGACGTCAGAAGCAGGCTGCACTCGCCCGCTGAAGAGCTCCGGCGGCGCATAACCCATCGTGCCTACCGCAGTGACGCCCTTCTCCTGCTGCGTCACCCACCGAGCGATACCGAAATCGATCAGCATCACTCGACCCGTGTTGCCGTCGATCATCAGGTTCGCCGGTTTCAGATCGCGATAGATGATCGGCTTTGGTCTCGAGTGCAGGTAGTCGAGCACGTCGGCCACCTGCATGCCCCAATCGGTGACTGTCTTCTCGTCGATCCTGCCGCCGACTGCCGCACGCATTCGCGAAGCGAGGTCGCCACCCGAGATGTATTTCATCACGAGATAGAAACGAGGCTCGTCGTAAAAGTAGTCGTAGATCGTCGGTATCGACGGATGCTCGAGCGCCGTTAACAACAGCGACTCGCGTTTGAAGTCTCCGATCGCCTTCTCGTGTTGCGCGGGATCCAGGTGCGACTCGACCATCTCTTTCACGGCGCGCGGAGCATCACCAAGGTTGCGATCCTTCGCGAGGTAAACAGCGCCCATGCCGCCGCCGCCGATCCGTCGCACGATCTCATAGCGACCATTCAAAACGGTGTTGGCAGAGAGTTGCTTGACGGTCGGACGATGACCGCCGGTCGTGCTTTCTTTGCTCGACGTTTTCCCGGGCGCCTCGACGTTATCCGTGAACGATCCACCGAGTGAATTCGAAGATATCCGAGGCAACGACTCTTCCAGTTCTTCAGGTGGGACAACGGTCGTTTCAAGACTGCCTGAAGGTTCTCGTACCTCCGCCGCCACTGGTGCTGCTTCGTAAACTGGCTGCTCCTCGGCAACCGGCATTTCGCCGGCATCTTCGGGATCGAGCGTAGTGGCCCACTCGCGGCCTTCGCGTGGGCGCACGTTGTCGTCGTCTCCCAGAGTGGCAGACATGTAATCAAATTCCACTGAATTATTTGTTAGCTGCGAGCCGCAATTGCCGCAATAGTGTTCATTCTCGCGTACGCGGGCTCCGCAGGCGTTACATTCAGTCATCGATTAACGAGTAACCAGTCTTTCCAGATTAAACGCGGCTCTACCTAAGAAGACGTTGTAGCAGGCTACTATTTCACAATGTGGAAGCGTAGAAATGTCTTTCCGACGATAATTTCATCACCATCGCATAATGCCTGACGCTGTCCTGGGGGTAATCGCTTGCCGCGATTGATGAACGTACCGTTTGTCGATCCGAGATCCTCGAGAAAATATTGGCCGTTACTGAGAGTGATGCGCGCGTGACGCCGCGAGACCTTGGCTTCGGGATCGTCCGTGTCCAGATCGACATCTGGGAAGATGCCGCCATCGGCGTCCCAACGACCAATCTGGGCTTCTACATCACTCAACATAAACTGCTTTCCGGTCGAGCGGCCCTTTTCGATAACGAGACGGGCATGCGGTTTGGCAGTTGATCGCAATGCTGAAAAACTCAAGTTGGCAGAAACGCGACCACCGGCGAATTCCGGATGTGCGCCGGGCTGCGGTGCGTGATTGCCGTTGCCACCGTGCACAGGTTTTCTCTGAACGGGGGTTGGACGGCCATTCGGGCGCAAAGGTGCGCCACACTCGTCGCAATATTGCGAGCCATCCAGATTCTCTGTTTTGCACCTGTCGCAGGTAATCATAGCAGTTACATAAAGCAAATCATTTTAGCGCGAACGCGGCTGACACGCCAACGCATCTATAACAGTGATAGCGTTTGAATCATTCAGCCCATTAACGCCTAAGGCGTTGGCGATTAACGCCGAAGGCGTTGGCTAATTTCAGCCCAGGGTTGGAGCGCAGCGACAACCCTGGGGTTGCAATACGAAAAAGGAATCAACCCTGAAAGGGTTAGGCACGTGCGGTATTAACCCTTTCAGGGTTGATAATAGCGGTAGATTTTATTCCCAGGGTTGGAGCGCAGCGACAACCCTGGGGTTGCAATACGAAAATGGAACCAACCCTGAAAGGGTTAGGCACGTGCGGTATTAACCCTTTCAGGGTTGATAATAGCGGTAGATTTTATTCCCAGGGTTGTCGCTGCGCTCCAAACCTGGGCTGAAATTAGCCAACGCCTTCGGGGTTAGTAGTCCAACCATGCACTCAAGATTCGGCGTTAATTTTTGTTAATAAAATGCGCGTTTCGGCGTTAGGATGTTGGTCCGTGCATTTGCTCTTAAATGAAACTGTTTGATAAGTTTCCACGTAAGAGCTACTTCTTCAAGCATTAGGCCCCAGGTAGAAGGAACCCCAAGATGGCATTGAGTAAGAAAAAGAAGATTGTAATCGGCATCATAGCGGGGGTTGTGCTCCTGACCGTGGTCGTCGTTAGTGTTATTGCCACCCGCAAAGATGAGCCCGAAGTTATCACTGTAAAGATCGAGACCAGGCCCGAACTGAAGCAGACCGTCACCGCCTCCGGCGAAGTGCGCCCCATACGCTACATCAAGCTCACCAGCGAGGTAGCCGGCCGTATCGAAGAGATCTATGTGTCTCCGGGCGATCTAGTCACCAAGGGCAAGCCGTTGGTGCGGCTCGATCCAACCCAGTTACAGTCAGACCAGGAAGCCCAATGGGCTGCCACGCAAGCTTCACTCAACGATGTACAAAACGCGCGTAATGCCGTGACTTCGGCCCAGCAGGCACTCGTCGTCGCCGAGGCTTCAGTAGCCGCGGCGCGGCAGCAGACAGTGGCATTCCAGACTGCCGTGGACCGCGCCCAGGTTGATTTGAACACGGCTCAACGTGAGCTCAAGCGCAACACCGAATTGATTGAAGCCGGCGTTGCTTCGCGGTTTGAATACGATGCCGCGCGCGACCGCTTCGACACCGCCAAGATCGCACTGGAAACTGCCAAGGCGAATCTCGAAGCTCAGAAGATCGCCGTGAAGGAAGCGACGGAGCGTGCCAACCAGCAGCGTATCGCCGTGAAGGAAGCGCAAACCAGCATCAAGTCGTCAGAGATGCGCGCCAGCCAACAGTCAGCCATGTTGCGCGGCCAGCAGAGCCAACGGTCAAAGGCAACCCAGTCGTCGCCGCTGAACGGCGTCATCGCCGACATTCCTACGCGCGTCGGTGAATTTGCAACCGCCGCTCTGTCGTCAACGCCGTTGATGACGATCGCCGACATGTCGCAAATCAACATTGAAGTAAACGTCGACGAGACGGAGATCAACAACGTCCAGGTGGGCCAGGAAGCCAAGGTCAAGGTCGACGCTCTGGGTGAAAGAGAACTCAGAGCTGTTGTTTCACAAAAGAATCCGTTAGCGATCGCGAAGTCTGATGCGACCGGCGGTTTGTCGAACCGCGTGAACGTTCAGGAAGCGAAGGAATTCAAAGTCACGATGGAGCTGAAGGATTTGCCGGAAGACGTTCAGGCTGCACTGCGTCCGGGCATGAGCTCCACGGCGACGATTACGACGAACACGAAGAACAACGTGCTCGCCGTGCCGCTCGAGGCGATCGTCGAGAAAGCGCCGCCGGCGCCTTCTCCGGGTGCGTCAGTGGCTTCGAACGTTCCGTCTGCATCGTCCAACGGTGAAAAGCCGAAGTCGCAGAAGGGCGTTTACATTATTGAAGGAAACAAAGTCAGGTTTATAGAAGTGACCACCGGTATCACTGGCGAAGCCGATATTGAAGTTATGAGCGGCGTGCAGCCAAACATGGAAATCGTGCGTGGTCCAAGTCGCGTGTTGAAGACGCTCAAAGATGGTATGACCGTCAAACGTCAAACCAAGAAACCAGGCGGCAACGCAAACGAGGGCAGCTGATGAGCACTCTTACGATTACTCCCACAGAGACAGAGAGCGAAACAAGGACAGAGACCGAAAGTGTGGTCCGGCCGCGCGTCGAATACGACGGTCACGATCCCTCATCGCTGATCTCGATGCGTAACATCTGGAAGACGTACCAGATGGGAACTGAGGCGGTACACGCTCTGCACGGAGTTTCGTTTGATATCCCTCGTGGTGAGTACATCGCTATCATCGGACCCTCTGGGTCGGGCAAGTCGACGTTGATGAACTTGATCGGTTGTCTCGACACACCGTCGCAGGGACAATACTGGCTTAACGGCAAGAACGTCTCGGAGATGGACGACGACGAGCTTGCCCGCATTCGCAACCAGGAAGTCGGGTTCGTCTTTCAAACGTTCAACCTGCTCGCGCGCGCCACGGCGCTGCACAATGTCGAGCTGCCGTTGATCTACGGCGGCGTTAGTTCATCGCAGCGACACGAAATGGCGAAGCAGGCGCTCAAGTCAGTCGATTTGACCGAGCGCATGACCCACAAGCCAAACGAGCTGTCGGGTGGTCAACGCCAGCGTGTCGCGATTGCGCGCGCGCTCGTGAATCATCCATCAATCCTGCTTGCAGACGAGCCGACCGGCGCCCTCGATTCGCACACCAGCATGGAGATCATGGACCTCTTCGAACGTCTCCACTCAGAAGGCAACACGATCATCGTCGTCACCCACGAGCATGACATCGCCGCCCGCGCCCACCGTGTAGTCTCGATTCGCACACCAGCATGGAGATCATGGACCTCTTCGAACGTCTCCACTCAGAAGGCAACACGATCATCGTCGTCACCCACGAGCATGACATCGCCGCCCGCGCCCACCGCGTAGTCTCGATTCGCGACGGTCTAATCGAAAAAGACGAACGAATCAGGTAGGGCCACCAAAAGGCTCAAAAACAAAAAGCCTTCTGGTGCGTAATACATCAGTTGAGCTTTTTGCACTTTTTTGTGGCTTATGCTTCTGCGTTTCACAGCGATCTGGGAAGCTTTTCGCGTTGCCACCGGCAGCCTGCGCGCTAACAAACTGCGTACGGCGCTGACCTTGATGGGTATCGTGGTCGGGGTCACGGCAGTGATTGCCGTGGTCACGATTATCAAAGGTCTCGATCAAACGGTAGCGCAGACTTTCTCTTCACAGGGTTCAACCGTCTTCACCATTTCGAAGAACCCGCAGATCATCAAGTCGCGCGAAGATTTTATTAAGTTCAACCGCCGCAAAGACGTGACGCATGAAGATGCGGAAACGATCGCACGGCTGTGTACGTCGTGCTGGCGGGTTGGCATGGCTGCGAATGCGATCGAGACTGTCAAGTACGCCGATCAAAAGGCGGAGAACGTGCGCATACGCGGCGTCGATCCGATCTCGATGTTTGATATCGATGGCGTGTCGATCAATGTTGGCCGTATCTGGACCGAAAGCGAGGGCGCGTCTGGTCGCGAGATCTGCGTGATCGGGCCAGACATGCTGAAGAACCTGTTCAACGACGCTCCTGCCGACAGGGCGGTGGGCCAGGAGATCCGGATCGACGGGCGGCCCTACCTCGTGCTCGGCGTGCTCGAGCCTTTGGGATCGATATTCGGGTTCTCGCGCGACAACGTGGTCTATATTCCGTATTCGACTTATCAAAAGGCGTACGGTAGCAGGCGTTCGCTGATCACGTTTATCCAGGTACACACGGCTGAGCAGCTCGAAGTGGCGGAAGATCAGGTACGCACGATCATGCGCAACCGCCGGCATACGACGGGCGACCCTGAAGACGAGGGTTTTGCACTGGAAACGCAGGATGTGTTTCTCAATCTTTACGGTTCCGCGACTTCGAACATCTACATCGTCACGATTGGCGTGGCGGCAATCTCGCTCGTGGTGGGTGGGATCGTGGTGATGAATATCATGCTGGTGTCCGTTACGGAGCGCACGAAAGAAATCGGAATTCGCAAGGCCATTGGCGCGCGACGTAAAGACATCCTGACCCAGTTTTTGATCGAGGCGGTGACGGTGACTGCGATTGGCGGCGCGCTTGGCGTGGTCACGGGATTTGGATTGGCTTACATAATCTCGGCGCTGATCGGGTTTCCACTGCTCGTGAGCGTGGCTTCGGCGGTTTTGGGAGTTGGTGTTTCTTCGGTGGTGGGAATCGTGAGCGGCCTATGGCCCGCCTGGCGCGCCGCGAAGCTCGATCCGATTGAGGCTTTGAGAGCGGAATGATGTTCTAACCACAAAGACACGAAGGCACAAGATTAATGAGAAAATTTGTGGCTTCGTGCCTTTGTGGTTAAGTGAATCGATAAGCTGATGAGATTCGACGACGTTAAAGAATCGGCACTCATGGCGCTCGACACCTTGCGCGCTAACAAGCTGCGCTCGGCGTTGACGATCCTCGGCGTCAGTGTGGGCGTCGTCACGGTCATCTTCATGGTGTCGATCATCCAGGGCCTCAACAAAGCTTTCGCTGATCAAATCGAATCACTCGGCTCCAACACGATCTTCATCTCGAAGTTTCAGCCCAGCTTCGGACGCCCGCCTGGTCCGGACGAGATCCATCGCAAGGACCTGACGATGGACGACGCCGAAGCACTGCGCACCGAAGCGCCTTCAATCGTCGGCGTCTCGCCAATCCATCGCCTGTTATCGTCCACGGTCAGATACCAGGACAAACAAACCGACACGCCGATTCTCTTTGGCGTCACGCCTTATTACGAGTTTGTGCAAACGCAGTATGTCGCTGCTGGTCGCTTCGTCAACGACATCGACATGCAGGATCGGTCGAACATCGTGATCATCGGCGTCGACGTGAAGCAGGCGCTGTTTCCGTATGAAGACGCCGTCGACAAGGATGTCAGAATCAACGGCAATCCGTTTCGCGTGGTGGGCGTGATGGAGCCACTCGGCAACTTCTTTGGCCAGTCGCGCGACAACTCGATATTTATTCCGATAACAACGTACGACAAGTATTATCCCGACCGGCCTTTTCCAGAGAGTGTTTTCTTCGTGATCGTGCGCCCGCGCTCGCGCGCCCTTGTGAAGCCTGCCATCGACGAGATCACAGACATACTGCGCCGCCGTCGCCGCGTGCCACCGGGCGCGCCTGACAACTTCGGCATCTCTTCGCAGGATTCGCTGCTGGATGTTTACAACCAGCTAACCGGAGCAACCGCGCTGGTGCTGACGTCCATCTCTTTTGTGGCGCTGATGATTGGCGGGATCGGAGTGATGAATATCATGCTGGTGTCGGTGACAGAGCGCACGAAAGAGATCGGCGTGCGCAAAGCGGTCGGCGCCACGAAGCTGAATATCCTGTCGCAGTTTCTGATCGAGGCAATTGTGCTAACGGCAATCGGTGGTCTCGCGGGGCTTGCGGTGGGCGAGATCGCGAGCTTGTTGATGAACAAATACTCGCCGCTGCCCGCGTACGTTCCTTTGTGGGCAATCGGCGTCGGCGTTGGAATTTCCGCCGCGGTGGGGATCGTCTTCGGCCTTTGGCCGGCTTGGAAAGCAGCGCGCCTGAACCCCATCGACGCTCTCCGCTGGGAATGAGCCACAAAAAGGCACAAAAGGCGCAAACAATTTTTAGATGAGCTAATTCACTTTCTTCTTTTGTGCTTTTTGTGCCTTTTTATGGCTTAATACGGTAATTCTGTGAAGTTTATCGAGACTCTAAAACTGGCTGTCGCCGCGATCTGGGCGCACAAGCTGCGCTCGGCGTTGACGCTGCTCGGCATGATTGTCGGCGTCACTGCTTTCGTCGTCGTCGTGTCGCTAATCGAGGGATTCAATCGTTACGTGGACGAGAAGATCGCCGGCATTGGCGCGAAGTCGTTTACGATTCAGCGCTTCAACCCACTCGAAGACTTCAAAGACACCGACACCATTGCAGCAGCGCAGCGACGCAACAAAGACCTGACGATGGACGACTATGATTACCTGAAAAGCCGCGTCACGCTCGTCGGCAAGATCGGCGCCCGCGCTCGAGGCACTCCGTCTGAAGTCAAACGTGGAGACGAGCTTCTCGAAGATGTGTTTGTTTCCGGAGCCACGGCGAACTGCGTAGACATCGAGAATCGCGATGTTGCGGAGGGGCGGTTCATCGCCGAACCGGAAAACGACAACGCCGCGCGAGTCGCATATATCGGCGCTGACATAGCAGACAAGCTGTTTCCGGGCGGCAACGCAGTAGGCAGCGAAATCACCGTTCGTGGACTACCGTATCGAGTGATCGGCGTGGAAACCGCCAAGGGAACGGTCTTCGGTATTCCGCAGGATAGCTTTGTCATCCTGCCGCTGAAGACCTATTCGGTGACTTACGGCGCCTTGATTCGGCAGCGCTCGCTGTACTTCATAGCGACTTCAAAAACTGACGAACTTTTCAACGACGCGGTTGAAGAGTCGCGCTTTCTGATGCGCGTCAGGCGCAAACTGGAACCAAGTGAAAAAGATAACTTTGGTATCGTGACGCCGGACGCGATTACCGGGCTGCGCGATCGACTCTTTGGGACGATCTTTATCGTGGCTATCGCCGTCCCCGGTATCGCGTTGGTGGTCGGCGCGATCGTGATCATGAACATCATGCTGGTGTCGGTCACTGAACGGACCAAGGAGATCGGGATCAGAAAATCTCTCGGCGCGCGACAGATGGACATTTTGAAGCAGTTTCTGGTAGAAGCCGTGACGCTGGCTGTCATCGGCGGCGCGGTGGGAATTTTTCTGGCGTGGATCGTGGGGGCGGTGGTAACGGCATGGATCTTTCCGACGTACCTGTCGATCTTTGCGATTCTGGGCGCGCTCGGGGCGTCGGGCGGAGCCGGCGTGGCCTCGGGGCTTTTCCCGGCGTGGAAGGCGGCGAGATTGGATCCGATTGAGGCTTTGCGAGCGGATTGAAAGAGGGCAATCATGCGACTGATCCGGAGCGATATTTACGAGAATCTAAAGATGGCCCTGGCAACTTTGCGCGGCAACAAGCTGCGCTCGTTCCTGACCGTCTTCGGCGTCGTCATCGGCATCATCACCGTGATGCTGATTGCCTCGATCATCAGCGGTATCGACGTTTCCGTGAAGCGCGAAGTCGAATCGTTCGGCACGCGCTCGATCTACATCAGCAAATACAATCCCGGCATCCACATGGGCCGCATGTCGCGCGAAGAGCGGATGCGCAAAGAACTGACCTACGACGATGCCGTCGCGCTCCAGTCGCTCCCCGCGATCGAGCTGTCAGTTCCCTTTCTCGATATCACCAACAACTGGTTCGGGGGTAAGTTGATGGTCTCGGGCGGCGGCAAGACGTCAGCACAAGTCGCCCTCCAGGGCACACTGCCGGAGTTCGAAAAAGCCGGGACGCAGATAATCTCCGAAGGCCGTTTCTTTACGACAACTGAAAACGAGACCAACCAGGAAGTCTGTGTAGTGGGCTCCAAAGTCGCTGACGACTTCTTCAAGATCGGTTCACCCGTCGGACAAACAATCAAGATCGGTCCGCAGGAGTTTCGCGTTGTCGGCGTGCTCGAGAAACGTGAACAGTTTCTCATCGGCGGCGGCAGTGACGATCAGAACAACGTGATCTACGTGCCTTTCACGGTGGCACAGAAATTAAAACCAAATGCAGACGACATCTACATTCTGGCAGTGGCGCGTGCGGGCATGATGGACGAAGGGAAAGATCAGGTGCGCGACATGTTGCGCGTGCGCCGCCAGGTGCCGTTTGCCGCAGACGACAATTTCGGAATGGAAACTTCAGAGAGCATTCTCGATAACTTCCGTTCGATCACCGGCGGCTTAGCGATCGCGATGGTGGTGATCTCTTCGGTTGGTTTGATGGTCGGTGGCATCGGCGTGATGAACATCATGCTCGTCTCAGTCACCGAACGCACACGCGAAATCGGCGTGCGCAAAGCGATTGGCGCCAAACGGAGCGACATCATGTGGCAGTTTCTGATCGAGGCCGCGACGCTCACTGGCCTCGGAGGAATCGTTGGACTGTCAATCGGTTGGGGATTAACGCTCTTGCTGCGGTTACTGCTCCCGTCTTACGTGCCGCTCTGGGCGCCCATCGGCGGACTGGTCGCCAGCGTTGGCATCGGCCTGATCTTTGGCCTCTGGCCCGCGTGGAAAGCAGCCCGCCTCGATCCTATCGAGTCACTTCGCTACGAGTAACGCGGCTTGGTTTGTGATGCCACGGGCTTGCCCCGTGGTACTTCACGATCACAGCTACCAGAATTTCACCCCCCCCAAACGGCAGATGATATTTAGGCTTGCGTGTAGCGGATATCGTGAATCTCCACGGGACAAGCCCGTGGCATCTCTTACGAGATAAAGCTCGGGAACAAAGCGGTCAGAACCAGGGCAAAGAGCATAAACAGGATGTAAATCGTGAGCGAAACACCCCAGGCTGCGCCGCTGCTCACCTTGGTTCCGGCAAAACGCAGGCCCTTCGCTCGCAACCAGACCAGGTAAAACCACGTCAGGCCAATAAAACTCAGCATCACAAACAGAACCGGGTGCTCCGCGGGCGACATCAGGATCCCCAGGTTATCCTGAAGCGTGGTTTCCTGGTGGAGAATCGGATGTAAGTCTTCGGGTGATTTTAAATAAAGTATGACTAAGCCGAGCAGCTTTTGAATTGCCATCACCGGCAGCCAGACGTGAAAGACCACTGATAGCGACTGCCAGTAGTTGATCCTGCCCCCGAACACAAGAACGAGGAGCATGGAAAGTGCGGCCACGAACGCTCCCAAAGCAAACAGGCCGATGGAACTCTTGATAGCGGTGCCGGCGCGTTGGACCGGATCCTTCAACTGGGCCATCTGATCGGTCCGCATTTTTTCAATGGCCTGTGGCGGCGGTGTGAATGGCGCCGGCATCTCCGCGACCTTTTGCGTCATGTGCTCCACGATCCGTTCTGCTGTAATCCTTTGCACAAACGCAAAGGTATAGATCGCGCTGAGGACTATGACGACGACAAACGGGCCGACCCACTGTGGGTGCAATCTCAGATTGCGAAACACACGCGAGGGCTCGAAGAAGACTCCGGTTATCCTGTCAAAGAAAGATAGCGGCGCTTCCTCATTCGGAATCATCGGCAGCGGGATAAAGCTGAACGCGAACAGAAGAATGCCGAAGAAACAGAGCGCGGCTCCGGTTCCGACGCCTCCCCCAATTATTCCTGGAATTCCCGCCCCCAGCACGAGCAAACCGAGCACAAAGGAAGCGATTCCGAAAGGCCGCAACTTAACCGGGCGCGGAGCGCGCGGCTTCGACTCGGGCATTGGTGGTGGCGGCGGCGCCTGAAAACTCTCGTTTGAAGCACTCATCAGTTCAATCTCCTACGTGAAAACGGGTGAATTGCAGTCCTTGATACGGTGGATACAATTGCAAGGTTTCGGATCTAATCCGTGTTAATCCGTGCCTTGGCTTCTGTCCAGCCGGGCACGCGAATACATGCGACCTCGTGGCCCGGCGAGACTTCGCGCAACTCCGGATCGATGTGCGCACACTCTTCGATCGCGATCGGACAACGCGTGCGAAATCGACAGCCTGACGGCGGATTGATAGGCGTCGGAACGTCGCCTTGCAGAATGATTCGCTTGCGCTTCTGAAGCGGATCGGGAATCGGAATCGCAGATAGCAACGCCTGCGTGTACGGATGCAGCGGCTGCGCATACAACTCCGCCGCGCCGGCAATCTCCACGATGCGTCCGAGATACATGACCGCGACGCGCGTCGAAATGTGCTCGACCACGGCGAGCCCGTGCGAGATAAACAAATAAGTCAGCTTGAATTCTTCCTGAAGTTCCTGCAGCAGGTTCACGACCTGCGCCTGCACAGACACATCCAGCGCTGACACCGGCTCATCGGCAACGATCAACTTCGGATTGAGCGCAAGGCTGCGCGCCACACCGATGCGCTGCCGCTGCCCGCCTGAAAACTCGTGCGCGTAACGATTCATGTAATCCGGATCGAGCCCGACGCGTCGCAAGAGTCCGGCAACACGATCGCGCCGTTCACTCTTCGTCCCCTGGTTGTGAATAATGAGCGGTTCAGCAACGATGTCGCCGATCTTCATGCGCGGGTTTAGCGAAGCGTAAGGATCCTGAAAGATGATCTGCATCTCACGGCGGATCTCGCGCAACTCTTTCCTGTTGAGTGCGAGTATGTCGCGTCCCTGAAAATGCACGTGGCCGGCAGTCGGTTCAATCAAACGCAACAAGCAACGTCCAACAGTCGATTTTCCGCAGCCCGATTCGCCCACCAAACCCAGCGTCTCGCCCGCGAAGATCTCAAACGACACTCCGTCAACCGCACGCACCACGTCGTCAGAGCCCTCGACCGGAAAGTGCTTCACCAGCCCCTGCACACTGACGAGCGTGTCGCGGGAGTCTTCCGCCAACGGCGGTGGCCCGGCGTGTTTGTTTGTTTCAACTTGTGCGCTCATGAGCTCCTTCGTGGTCCGCCGCAACAGCAGCTGCAAGATCGTAAAGCACGCAACGCACTTCGACCCTGTTTTCGAGCTTGTAAAGCGGAATCTCTTCTGCCGTGCAACGAGGCATCCGATGATGGCAGCGCGGCGCAAAGTGACAGCCCGGCGGCAAATCAGTCGGACTCGGGACTACGCCTTCGATTGTTTCCAATCGTTCTTTGTGGACCACTTGCGTGCTCGTGAGTTTAGGAACAGAGCGCAGCAGCCCTTCCGTGTACGGATGCTTGGGCCGTGCAAACAACTCCTCCACCGGCGACTCTTCAACGATCCTTCCCGTGTACATCACCGCCACTCGATCGGCGACTTCCGCAACCACGCCGAGATCGTGTGTAATCAAGAGCACCGCCAACTCTCGCTGCTTTCGCAACTCGTCCAGCAACTCGAGAATCTGTGCTTGAATCGTGACGTCGAGCGCCGTGGTCGGTTCGTCTGCAATCAACAGTTTTGGATTACACGCGAGCGCCATTGCGATCATGACGCGCTGTCGCATGCCGCCCGAGAGTTGGTGCGGATAATCATCAACACGGCGCGCCGGATCCGGAATGGCCACTTCACGCATCGCTTCGATGGACGCCTGGCGGGCCTGCTTTTGCGACATCTTGCGATGCAGGCGCAGCGCTTCGGCGATCTGCTCGCCAACAGTAAAAACCGGGTTGAGCGACGTCATCGGATCCTGAAAGATCATGGCGATGTCGTCGCCACGCATCTCGCGCATCTGCGAGTCAGAGAGTGACAGCAGATCCTTGCCGTCGAAAAGTATCTCGCCGTTGACAATCTTTCCGGGCGGCGCGACGAGACGCATCACCGAGAGCGCAGTGATCGACTTGCCGCAACCCGACTCGCCCACAAGCCCGAGCAACTCGCCACGGTCAAGATGAAAACTCACGCCATCAACCGCGCGCACAAGTCCGGCGCGCGTAGGGAAATGTGTTTGCAGATTTCGAACTTCGAGCAGATGGGCCATTGGTGATCAATAGAGATTGTAATTGTATTCGAGCTGCATCCACATCGAGACGGTTTTTCCATCCTTGGTGGCTGGAATGAACTTGATCTTACGGGCAGCTTCGATAGACCTCTCTGTTAGTCCGCCCGGTAAACCCACAACGACTCGAATGTTGGTTACAGTTCCGTCGGCTGCAAAAACGCACTTTAAAACGACGGTGCCCGTGATCTGTTCGCCTCTGGCCTTCTCGGTGTAAACAGGTTCGGGTTTCCTTATAAGACGAGCCTTGGTATCGACATCCTTTCCGACGTAAATCGTTTCACCCGGGTTCAATGATTCAGCTTGAACATTCTCGGAAACCTCATAACTCCTTTTATTCTTCTTCAGCGAGAAATACTGAAAGAACGTCGTCATTCGGGGATCGTCCAGGGGAGCGCCGTATGCGCGAACCTCATAAAGCCGATCCTCTGTTGCAAAGAATTGCGCCATACCGTTCCCATCAGGATAAACAAAGGCTTTACCGGCATTCCCATCGAGAGTGAGATCACCTTTAGCGGTTAGCTTCTCGGCAGAGTTAGCAGTCGTTTGTTCCTGGATAAATGCTTCCAAAGACAGTCGCGGCTTGGGGTTCTCAACAATGTGAACTGTGTAGACGACTCCACTCGCAGAAAGCTTGAGGACGCGTCTCTTGCGATCCTTTTGAGGTCGCGCCCGAACTTCTTTGCTGGTCTGCATCCCTGGAACAATCGGTAAGGCGACTGTGAGATCCTCACCCTTGATTGTGTACAGGCTCCAGAGCGGACGACTAGAAGTTTGCGCGTTAGCAAGCCCACTGAGGATTAGAGTACATACCAGCAA
>Ga0207670_10000702_pt1 | contig 17671 bp, 15 predicted proteins | sample KBSS23HmetaG_FD_184339 | JGI IMG/M metagenome (GOLD analysis project Ga0207670, IMG submission 184339) | Switchgrass rhizosphere microbial communities from Kellogg Biological Station, Michigan, USA - KBS S2-3H metaG (SPAdes) (version 2) | ecosystem: Host-associated > Plants > Roots >... | reverse complement strand
CGCATTTGGAGTTCCGAGGATTTGACCAGGTTTCGCCGGGCGAATCCCAGGCCGAAGACGGAAACGCTGGCAAAGCATCCGATGATCCACCGCAGCCAAAGGTCCTGCGCGCACGTCTGCAAGAACGTTTCCGTGGACATGCCGATGGCCAAGCCATGCAAACCTCTTTTTTCCACCAGGCTTTTGTATTCCTGTTCACTCATCCAGGGGGGACGTCCAAACCGCGGCCGGCCAGGAGGGCGTTCTCGAGGGGCGCTGGCTTCGATCCGGTTGGTTGCGACCGAATCGTTGCCCGGAGAGTTGGCTGCAACGGCGACTGAGTTCGACTCGCCTGGCGGGGCGTCCGGCGGCGGCGCCTCGTTGGGTCGCAGTTCGCCGGGGGCAGGTCGTGGCCGCTCGCCTTCGCGCGGGCCGGCGGAGGGGTCGCGTCTGGGAAGCACAATCGTCGGGCGGTTGGTTTCGCCTTCTGGAGAGACGCTCGCGCCCAGATCAACCAGATTGACGAGCGTGACGCTCCTGGCATCCCAGTGTTCGCCGGTGCGCATCGTTCCCTTGGTTTCGACGTCGATGGCCGGGCCAGCGGAAGCAACGACTTCACCGGCGGCGTTCAGTAGCGCCACGGAGGTTAATTCACCTGACTTGACCAGTTCTTTCAGCGCCGACTCCAGGCGGTCCTGAAACAAGAGTCCCCCGAAACGCCGCTGCGACTGAATGACCGCCTCCAGTGTCCGGGTAATGTCCCGCGAGCGATTGATCAGGGCCGTTCGGGCCGCCTCCTTGGTCCGGCCATGTTCCACGATCTGCCACACGACGACCAGGCACCACAAGGCGATCAGCAATCCATAGACAGGCTGTGTTCGACTGGTCATTGACTCTTCAAATCGAGCAGACGTTGGAGGTTGCGAAGTTACTTTCCCTTCTTTGTGGGCGGTGGATTCTCATGCGATGGTACGCCTTCCAGGAAGCGATTGAGTTCCTGCTCCGGGAATGCTTTCGGCATCAGAGTGGTGTCCTGACGTTGCCTGGCGGACATGCCGGCCAGTTGCGCCGGTTCGGCCACAATATGAGGCGTCAGGAAAATCAGCAGCTCCGTCTTGACGTCCAGTTTGAGTTTGTGCTTGAACAAATTGCCCAACAGCGGAATGTCGCCCAGCAGCGGGATTTTAGATTCCGATTGCGTCTTTTGATTCTGCATCAGGCCGCCAATGACGACGGTCTGTCCGTCCGGCGTGACGACCACGGTATCGGCCGAGCGGATGTTGATGATCGGCGCACCGATGGGAGCGCCGTTGGTTCCGCCGCTTGAGATGGGAATGGTTTGGTCGGAAAGGGACGAGATTTGCGGCGAGAGGATCATTTCGATCAGGCCGTCCGAACTGATGAATGGGGTGACCAGGAGGATGATCCCGATGTCACGGTAGGTAACGGTGTTGATCTGGTTGCCGAACGTGTCGAAGCGCGTGGCGGTGATCAATGGAACCTGCTGGCCCACCGTGATGCTGGCCTGCTGGCTGTTCCGCGCGAGAATCGCCGGTCGCGACAGCACTTCGAGTTTTCCGGCCTCCGCGATCGCCCGCAAGGTTGCCTGAAAGTCGCTGCCGAAAACCTGATACAGACCTGCGCCATTCATCGATGTGTAGGGTGTCGTTGGCGCGGTGCCTTGCGCGGCGAGTCCGAACAAATTGGAAAAAGAGCCGGTGGTGGTGCCGTTGAAGTTGTGCGAGAAGCCTCCTTCAAAGCCGATATCCACACCATTCCGATACGTGACTTCCAGAAAGACGACTTTGATGAGCACCTGCGGTCGAGGGCGGTCCAAATTGCTGACCACCTGGCTGATGTACTGCCCGGTCTCGTCGTCCGCGATGATGACCAGCCGCCGCGTTTCCGGATCCACCGTAATCATGGCGTCGCCCACTTCGCCATTGCCGTAATACTCTCGAGCGGCCCCGCCGGAACCAGACCTCGACTGACCGGCGGCTCGCGTGCCCCCGGTCGTCCCTCGCTGCGCGTGAACCTGGATCGCCGCGAACAAAAGGAGGACCACGAAAACCGCGAAGCCGCCGCCCCATTTCCCGTTTCGATGGATCATAGTTTGAGTTCTCGTTTCAATTAGACCGCCACGCCTGAACGTGGGTTTCTTTGGATCAAAAGCTCGTACCGCTTTGGTTTCCACCGCCGCGGAATCCCGTGTTTCCTCCGGTGCCAGTCGTCGCGGTGTTCCGGTTGTTATTCTGCGTCCGATTCATCAATGCGCTGTTCTGATTCGCATTATTACGGTTCGCCGCCGTGTTGTTTCGCTGAAACATGTCCTGCAGCACCTGCTGGACTTGTTGCGGGTCCGCGTTTTCCAGTGGAATGATGAGGACCTTTTGTTTCCGGGCGCTGCTGGAATCGAGTTGGGCGACCACTTCCTCGATCTCGGGCATCAACTCGCTTGCCGCGCTGACAATGATCGAGGAGGTGCGTTCGTCCGCCACCGCCAGGACGCGGCCCTTTTTCTTCATTCGAGAGCTGGCTTCGGTTTGATTGTTATTATTCCGGCCACGCCCGCCTCCGCCTCCCCCTCCAAACCGGAACCCGAATTGGTTCTGGTTCGGGTCGTTGCCAGTCTTGGTGTCATCAGGAAACAATTGAGTAAAAACATCCGCCAATTCCACGGGATCCGCATTGCGCAAATGAAAAACGCGCAGTTCGGTGATGTCCGAGACACTGATATCGAGTTCCTTAACCAACTGTTCAATGGTCGGTATGAATTCATCCGGAGCGCTGACGACCAGGGAATTCGACCGCTCGTCGGATACGGCAACCACGCGCGAGGCCGCCGTGCGCGCTTCACTGATTCCGGTTCCATTTTGATCGCCGCCAACGCCAACGCCCGGGAAGCCGCCGCCACCAGGAAACCCGCCGCCACCACCACGCCCGCCGCCGCCGCCGAACCGGGCGAAGAATCGAGCGGCCGGATTATTATTGTTTTGCTGGGTCGGAGTCTGGAACACCTCCTTGACGGCGGCAGCCAGGTCTTTGGCGTCCGCAAATTTGAGCGGAAACACACGGACGGCGGAAATGCTGGAGATGGAGGTATCGAGCGCCTGGACGATCTCCGCCATCCGCCGGATGTTCGCCTGGGTATCGGTAATGACGAGGGCGTTGGCGCTCTCATTGGCCGTCATTTCCGCCCCGCTCGGCAGGAGCGGTAGCAGGTCCTTGGTCAATTGCGTGGCGTTGGCATAACGAACCGGGACAATCTGGGTCACCATTTCATCGTTTTTCTCAATGTCCTTGGGTTCGCTACCCCGGCGGACGGGGATGTCCTCTGTCTTGGCTTCCTTCCGGCTCATGATCGTCAGGGTGCGTTCCTTTCGAACCGCCGCGAAGCCATTCTGATTCAAGACGGTGTTCAGCAGATCCACCGCCTCGTCCTTGCTCAAAGGCTGATTGCTCCACACATCCACCTTGCCTTTCACATCGGTGCCCGGCTTGAGGTTGATGATGAAACCAGCCGCGTCGCTCAGATAATTCAATACCATCTCCAGCGGCACGCCGCGGAAGTTCAGACGCAGGCCTGTCTCTCCGTTCGGCCGGGTGGTTGCAGTTGCTATGGTCGGGGGTTGCCCTTCTTTTGTCGCTGGTGCTGCCGGCGCCTGGTCGGCCGGTTCGGCTGGCTTTAGCTCCGCGGCCGCCGGCGGCGTTGTGTCCGGCTGCTTGCCGGCTCCGGGCGAGTCTGCGGGTTGGCCCAAAGCGGTGATCAACAGTGCCCACGCAAAACTTCCCAACCGAATAAGGTTCATCATGGTTTTCATTTTAGCTCCTGTTCCCGTTTCTGCATGAGTTTCTTCAGGACATCGCTCTCCTCGCCTCCGGAGGCGCTATCGGGTTTTTCACTCGCAGTGGTTGCCGGACTCGACGTGGCGAACGATTCCGCTCGGCCGGATAATTGCCATTCGCCTTCGTCCTGTTTCTTCATCTGCATGCCAACGTTGAGTTCAATCTCATGGCCATTGGTCTGCAGTTTAACGCCGTCGGCGGAGATATCCGCTATTTTGAATCCGGCAATCGTCTCGCCGGCCTTGACGCCTTTTCTGTAGGAAGAACCGGTCCCGTCAAAAAAGGCGTAGGTGCCGTTCTCGTAACTCATAGTTCCAACCAAGGCGAAAGATTCGATTCTGGCCGGCCTTGTCCCTTCGGTCCGCCTGGATGCGCGCGAAGACCGGTTGGGATCGAAAATGTTGCGGTCAGTGATGATCTTGAACGATTGATAATCCAGCCGCACCGCAGCGTTGGTGCTTTGTGCTCGTCCAATTATGGCGGTCGCCAGCAGCAGGACGAGGATCGTGAATAGCGGCGCGGCAGAATGAGTAGTTGCGCGCTGACGCCCACTCAACTCTAATGCCGTTCGGAAATTCGATGTAAGTTTGTCCCGGAGGGACATCTCGATAATAGCCCGGCGTTTGAACGCCGGGAGTGTGGTCGCTAGCATTCGAGTCCCGAAGGGACGGCTGAATGGGTAACCGTGGGCAACGTCTTTCAGCCGTCCCTTCGGGACTTGTCTTGGCGTGGCATGCATCCCAGCGTTGAAACGCTGGGCTATTCTCAAGTGTCCCTTCGGGACACCCATTTCCTGAATGAAGAGCGACCTCATGGTTTTGCCGAGTTGAGCCGCAACCCGCTGACTTGCAGGCCCAGTGAAAGTTGCTGCCCAGTGTTGTCGCGGGCGTTGATCTCAACCGATTCGATTTTCAATGCCAGGGGATCTTTTTCGATTTCGTATATGAATCGGGTGATGGCCTGGAGGCTGCCGAACGCGTCGGCGCGGCATTCGTAGGTCATATAATCGTCATCGGCCTGTTTCCATTGCGGTTTGATGGACGCGATGCTGATCCGGCTGTCCTGCGACCAGCGGTCAAAAGCGCGAAGCACTTCGTTTTCGGCGGCGGAGATATTTTCCGGCAGCGTGTTCGTGCTCATGCTGTTCCACCGGTCCCGGATGATCTGTTCGCGGCCACGCAACTGCGCGCCCTGGGTCACGGCTTTTCGCAGCTCGACAATCCGCGCGGTTCGGTCCCTCCACGCGTCCCTCAACGGGGTGACGACCATTCGGTCCGCCACCAGCAGGCCGATGCCCGCCGCGGCCACGAAGGCCAGCATGTGTTGGCGGTTCTTAATTTGCATCGCCCGTTCCTTCTCCCCAGTGAAAGTTAAAGGTGAATTGCAACGGCGCGGAGCCGCGCGTTTGTTCGATATGCACACTCCGAACTCCCTCCGCGGCGCTCAACTTGTCGCGCATTTGCAGCAGCGCCTGATTGTTCCGGGCCGTGCCCGAACAGGTCACCGTCGCGAGATTGCGGATTTCCACAGTTTTGGCCGACACAGCGCCGTCCTCGGGGAACGACTCCGTGAGTTTGCGCAGAATGCTCAGGCTCTGGAATGATCCGTCGAACCAGGGTCGAAACTTGCGAATCTGTTGCTGCAGATTCTCCAGTTCTTTCACTTCTGATTCCATCGCCGTCCATTCCGACTGCAACCGCGAAAGCTGCCATTGCTGGATGAGAAATGCCCCCAGGACCAGCAACGCCACAGACCCGGCCGTCGCTCCGGTCCACGCCAGTTTTTTGGAGGAGAACCGCGTCGTGAATTGCCGCCAGGGGCGCACTTTCGGAGGTAGAAATTCGAAGCACGGCTTTGCGCCGGTCAAGTGTCTCGCAGCGAGACTGAGTTCCGGGGAAACCGCGGCGTCCGGGGGGAGCTGACTGCCGCCGAATTCGTCCGCCCGATAGCCACCGGCCAGTTCGACCCGCAGACCCATCGACTCGACGCGCGGCGTGACGTCGTTCACGAAGCGTTGAACAAATTCGCCGCGGCCGAAGACCCTCACTTTGCGGATCTTCTCGCGGAACTCGGCTGGCAATTGGCCCAAAGTGATTCTGATTTCACGCGCAATCAGATCGGCATAAAGCCGCTTCTGCACGCCCTCCATCTCGACCGCGCCTTCGAGCGCGCGCAAAGCGAGGATTCCGCCACCGCAGGTCACCTGCAGGTCCACGCTGTTCTCGCCAATTGCCAGCGCCAGCGCGCCTTGCGCTGGTTCCTGGAGCGGGTTTTGCAGCGCGGTGATGCCGAGCGTGAAACTCGCCGGACGGAGTTGCGCCGCTCGCAGCGCCTTCTCCAGTTGCGCCAGATGATTTCGGGGAACCGCCACGATGGTGGCATATTCCTCTCCGCCACCGACACGGCATCGTGAGTTCGAAACCGAGAGCGCGTCCTGTCCGTAAGGAAATCCGCGTTCCGCCTCGATTTCCAGAAAGCTGCTCACATCCGACTCGGGCAGGGCCGGCACCTTGGTTTGCAGCACCAACACCCAACCCAACGGAATACAAACGACACACCGGCGCTCCCGAACGCCGGCTTGTTCCAGATGATTGCGGATCTCGCGTCCGACCAGTTCCGGATCGCCGGTCAGCGGATTCAATGCGAGTGACGCGGCGAAGGTTTTCTGCAGGCGCAGCGAACCATTGGACCGCCGCAGCACCACGCCTTCGAGCCGGCTTCCCGTCAACGCCAGTCCCAGCACCGACGACGGAGCGCGTTTGGTTGGCAACAGGTTCATCATCGCATTCCCTTTGCCACGAGCAAACTCGCGCGGCCCTGTTTGCCCAGAGCCCACCCCAGGTGAGTGAGATCCTGCCGGTAAACAATCCGCGGAGTGCCGTCGCTCGTATCGAATACGAATTTCACCCGGCGAAATCCCCGGCCGTAATGCCCGACGGCGGCTACGTCCGCAGTGAACTGATAGGAGTGCGCCGTAATGTAGGGACCGGCCAGGCTCACCCGGGTCGTGTCCCGATCCAAGGCGTCCGCGACCCAGGCGATCGAGTTCGCCTGGCTCGGATTGGACTGGCGATACGAGACGAGCGCTGAGGCTTTGTCGGTGCCAATTCCGGGAATGGACATCAGCACCGCCTCGCTCGCGGTGCTCACATTGACCAAACCTTGCATGTTCGTGCTGGCAGTGAGGGAGGTTTCGACGAGGGCAAACTCCTCCGGGGTCATGCCACTGCGCAGATAGAATTCCAGAAGGCTAGTGAAGCTGGCGGTCGCGCCGCCCGCGCCACCGCCAGTTCCGCCCGCGCCACCGCCGGTTCCACCAGCACCACCGCGCGTTCCTCCTGCACCGCCACCCGTTCCGCCCGCACCGCCACCCGTTCCGCCCGCACCGCCGCCCGTTCCGCCAGCACCACCACCGGTTCCGCCTGTACCACCGCCGGTTCCGCCTGCACCACCGCCTTGCGCAGCTGTTACGATTTGATTCGCTCGCGCGGAATCAACAAAGCTCGAAAGCAGAGCCAGCAGTTGTTGCTGATTGTTGACGTTGGTCCTGGCGGTAGGTTCGCGACTGTAAACGGTCACGTATTCCAGCAGTCCCGGATCGAGCCGGTTGTCGCGATTGTCAGCCGGAGGCAGTGTCTCCCCGTCGGTCTCGTTCGGATCGAGCAAGCCATTGAGATTGGAGTCTTCACCGTAGAGCAGTTCAAGGCTGAGGCCGTAAACGAGGTGCAGCTCCTCCACGGTCTCGAAAGGTGCGTTCTTACATTGATAAGGCGGTTGCAGCCGCGTATAGGTCTCCGACTGCGCTCCGCCAACAGAAGCATCATTGGTCGATTGGCGCCAGGCAACGATGTTGGCAGCCAGTTCCGCCGTCATGTTAGGGAGCACTTGCAGCATTTCCATCGTGGCGGTATTCAGGTTCAGCTTCGACGCCTCGTCCACCAGACCAAACCTCAACCGGTCCGGGCCGTTTTGCCAGGTGTTGGTGTCGCGGCCTAGCAACCAGAACCGGGCGTCACCCACCGGCACGGCCTCGCTCCGAAAATCCAACGGGTCGGGCATCGTTCCCGGCAGTTGCCGCTCGGTGATGGTTTTTGCGAGAATGTTGCTCACGTAACGGGCAGCGCCTTCGATGGCTTGTTCCGCCTCGACTGCGGCGACCCGGTTGTCCGCGGAACGCAATTCGAAGGACATGGACTGCGCGAAGTAAAGAGCGAGGGCGACCAGACCGAACGCGACCCAGATCACGATGATCAGCACTGAGCCGTTTTCGCTGCGTGAGAGTGGTGCCGTTCTGAGCATTGGCAGCTTCATTGTTGCCCTCCGCTCGCCACCTGCGTTTGGTTCGTGCCCAGCTGCACATCGACTGGGATAACAAGTTCGATCGGCGCTGAAGAAGCCGAGGCGGGAACGTTACCCTGGGAGGCGAGCGAGATCTGGACTTTGATGGCCTGCGGCAGGTTGGTTTGAGTGGTTGAATCCCATGAGTCCAGCCACTGATCGCCGTCGTAGAAATGGAAGACAATGCCTTGCACACCGCCCATCAGCCTCTGTTGAGCTGGTGGGTCCTGGGTCTGGGAAAGCAGGTTGCGCGTCACCGCGCGATACAGGTCCATGCCGGGGGCGCGATTGGTCGAATCCACAAGCAGATACGAAACCCGCTCGATATCACCCCACGGAACTCGGTTATCCATCAACCCGGCCGAAGTGTAGAAGTCCGGGCTGGCCTGTCCGAGGACAGCGTTGGTGATCGTCGTTGTTTGCAACGCGCCAGATAACTGCCCCCCGGGCAGGACCAGGTTGGCCAGGTCGCGCTTGATGACGGCCACCGCCTGTTGGATCGGCAAGGCCTCGTCAAAGGCCGCGGCACTTCGATTGCGAAGTCGAAGTGCGCTGTAGAACACCGTGTTGATCGCGGCGAGAACGATGGCGAAAATTGCCACGGCGATGAGCACCTCGATCAAGGTAAAACCTCGCGCACAGGGCGCGTTCAAGAAATCGACTGGATAGGGGCGGGGACGGCTCGTCCCCGAAAAAAGAAATTCAACTGACATGACGCGGGGACGAGGCCGTCCCCGCCCCGTTCTTGAACGCGTCCTGCCTCGCCCGTGCCGGGCGTTGAGATGTGCCACGATCATAACGTCGAACTCGCATTTACCAGTGTGCTCAGGCGCACGTCGTAGTCGCGGCCCTGCGCCGGGTAGACAACTCGAACGGTCACGAGGTTCATGGTATCCTCGGACCACGTTTCCGAGCGGATCGACCAGCGGTATTGCACCACGCCTTCCTGAATGGTTCCGCTTTGCGCCGTGCCTTGCATTTTGCTCCCAATAATCCATTCGTTGAGCACGCGCTCGGCGATCCGGGCCGCAACCGTTTTGCGCTGCCCGACTTCACCCGCCAGATTCGCTATGCGCAACCCTTCAACGGCGACCGGTATGACGATCGCCATAAACGCCAACGCCGCCAACACCTCGGCGAGCGTGAAGGCCGCGCGCGCGCGCTGGATGGCCGATCCCGGGTTACCGGCTGGCTTGAATCTCATATTTCAATCGGTTCGTGCTTTGCGCGATCCAAATCGGGGCGTCCGCTCCCTGGCGAAACACAATCTGATCGGGACTGGTTTCGTTGATGAAGCCGTCGGGTTGAAAAAGGATCCTCGGCTGGTTGCCAACGGGCAGCGCGATCTGGGTCCAGAGATTTGATTGCGTCAGAAAAGTGACCTGCGGAACGACCGCCTCAACTTGCAAATCCTTGTCCAGGTTGAACTGGACCGAGTTGGTGTCGGTGTCGGCATAGCCGGCTTGCGCCTTGAGGCCGTAGGTTTTCTGCCGCGAATCGATCCACAAAACCATCGGCACGCCTTCCGACACCGCGCGGCTTTGGCCGTAGCGGGTGAGCGACAGAAACCGACGCGCTTCGGACTCCAGGTTTCTTCCGCGGAAGAAACCTTTCAACGAGGGCAGCGCCACACTGATGACAATGGCCAGCATTGCCATCACGAGAATGAGCTCGATGAGCGTGAAGCCCTCGTCACTTCCTCTGTTGCCAGTTGGTGATGTCATCTTCGTTCCCCTCGCGTCCGTCGGGTCCGACCGAGTACAAATCGTAGCCGCTGGGATTGTGTTTGCCCGGGCAAACATAAATGTAGGGATGATTCCACGGGTCCAAAGGGATGTCTTTCTCCATATACGGGCCGTGCCAGTTCTGTGCGTCTCGAGGTTGGGTGCGGAGGTCCTGCAGCCCGTCCTTGCCCTTGGGATAATACCCGTTGTCCGTCTCGAAGATTCCCAGCGCGGTGCTGAAGGCGCTGATCTGCGTTTCGGTCGCGCGTTGCTTGGCCTGCTCGGTGCGTCCGGCGAACTTCGGCACGACGATCGCCGCCAGGATCCCGAGGATGACAAGCACCAACAGCAGCTCGACCAGTGTGAACGCCTGTCGCGCGCGACGGCGAGTTGAACTTTGAAGATGAATTCTAATTTTCATGATGGAAGTTCATTTGATGTAGTCCTGCAGAGTGAAGATCGGAAGCACCATGCCGATGAAGATGGTTCCGATGAATCCGGCGATGAAGAAGAGCATGAGCGGTTCCGCCATCGCCACCGCCGTCTTGAGCTGGCGATCCAGGTCGCCTTCGGTCACATTGGCGATGCGGACCAGTTCCTGATCCAACCGCCCACTCTCTTCCGCGACCGAAATCATTTCCAGCACCGACCCGGAAAAAAGCGTGCGGCAATCGGCCAGGCTGGGTCCCAGTTGTTTGCCTTCTTTCACGCGTTCGATGGAATTGGCGACCGCGTCCACGAGCACCTGGTTGCCGATCGAGCGGCGGGCCACGTTGAGCGCATTGATCAACGGCACGCCCGCGCCGAGCAGCGTGCCCAGCATCCGGCAAAACCGTGACATCGCGAATTGCGCCACCAGCGGCCCGACCACCACCGCACGCAGAATGAGGCCTTCCCATGTTCTGCGGCCCTGCTCGGACGTAAACCACGTCCGCACCATGAAGCCGCCAACGATCAACCCAATCAGCAGAATCGGACCATACGATCGCATGAGATGGCTGACGCCCACGATGACTTGCGTGATCAGCGGCAGGTGCCCGCCAAAGCCGGTAAAGATCGTTTGAAAACGGGGAATGAAAAAAACCAGCAGAAACACCAGCACACACAAAGCCAGACCGAGCAGGATCGCCGGATACAGCATCGCCGTCATGACCTTCGAGCGCATTTCCTTTTCGCGCGCTTGAAAATCGGCGATTTGCCCCAGCACGACATCGAGAAATCCGCCGGTCTCGCCCGCTTCCACCATCGCCACGTAAACACGCGGGAACGTGTCGGGCGATTTCGCCATCGCGTCGGCCAGCGACATGCCGTCCACGACCAGATCGTGGATCTCCTTCCATTTGGTCTTGGCCGCGGGCGTGGACGCCTCTTTCGTCAGGATGACCAGCGCACGGCTCAACGGCACTCCGGCCGCCAGCAGGCTGGAGAGCAGCCGGGTGAAATTCTCGAGCATCCTCCCGGAAATTCTGTTTGAACGACCGAGAGGCAATTGGAACGAGGCGGGTTCACCAACGGCTGCTTCGCCTGTTGGCGCCTTCCCGTTCGGCTCGACTTTTTTACCATTCCGGGGTTCGGCCAGGCTGATGGGTTTCAGTCCGCGTCCTTCCATCTGGCGAAATGCTTCCTGCCGGCCGCCGGCTTCGATCTGGCCCTCCGAAATGGTGCCGTCGCCTTGCAGCGCTCTGTATTGAAAGACGGGCATGATGGAATTTGCGGCTCAGGCCGGGCTGGCTGCCACGATCGGTTCGGCGCTCTCGTCCCCACCGCTGGACAGAGACTGGTCCTTGGTCACGCGCAATACTTCCGCGGGTGTCGTGACACCCAGCCCAACCAGCCGCCAGCCGTCCTCCGCCAGCGTGCGCATGCCGGCCCGGCGCGCGGCGGCCGCGAGCTGATCGCTCGAACAGTTTTTCAGGATCATCTGGCGGATTTCGTTGTTGCTGTCCATCCACTCAAAAATGGCGCGCCGCCCGTGGTAACCGGTCTGGCGGCATTCGCGGCATCCGACCGCCTTGTAAATCGGAACGCTGGAGGGGAACTTGAGTTCTGCCTTGAGCGCTTGGGTTGCCGGAGAAGTGTCCTCCTTCCTGCATTGCGGACACAGCACGCGCACCAGACGCTGGGCCAGTACCGCTTCCAGGGACGACGCGACCAGATACGGCTCCACGCCCATGTCCACCAGGCGGGTCAATGCGCCGGGAGCGTCGTTGGTGTGCAGGGTCGAGAACACGAGGTGACCGGTCAGCGAGGCCTGCACCGCGATTTGCGCGGTTTCCTGGTCGCGGATTTCTCCCACAAGAATGACATCCGGGTCGTGGCGCAGGATCGACCGCAGCCCGCGCGCAAAAGTGAGCCCGGCCTTCTCCGACACCTGAATCTGGTTCACCCCTCTGAGCTGGTATTCAATCGGGTCTTCGATCGTGATGATCTTCCGGACCGAATCGTTGATTTCATGGAGCGCTGTGTAGAGGGTGGAAGTCTTGCCACTGCCGGTGGGGCCGGTTACGAGAATGATTCCATGGGGCAGGCCGAGGACGTGGCGGAACGACTTGAGTTCCCGCGAGTCCATCCCCAGTTCGCCCATGCCACGCAATGTCGCGCTTTGTCGCAGCAGGCGCATCACCACCGCCTCGCCGTGGAGCATCGGTATCACGGACACACGGATGTCCACTTCGTTGTTTTCCAGCCGAATCTTGATGCGGCCGTCCTGCGGCAAGCGTTTCTCCGCGATGTTGAGGTGGCTCAAGATCTTCACGCGCGAAACAATGGCCGGTTGAAACCGTTTGATCTGTGAGGGCACGGGTATCTCCTGCAACACGCCGTCCACGCGATAGCGGATGCGCAGTTCGTCTTCGAACGGCTCGAGGTGAATGTCCGAAGCGCGCAGTTCAATGGCGTCGCGCAACACCTGGTTGACGAACCGAATGATCGAAGCGTCTTCGGCCGCGCTGTCCAGGTTCGTGTCCTCGTCCTGGCCATCGTCCACGACCTGGAACGACGCCTCTTCATCCAGCGTGTCGATCGTGTCGGCGCCGACGCCGAGCCGCTTTTTCATCTCCCGCTCGATGGCTTCGGCCGGGGCGAGGACGGGTTTGAGCCGCAAACCCGTCATCGCTTTGAGTGCGTCCAACCCTTGAGTCGCGAAAAGACGGCTGGTGGCCACTTCCACCGTGCCGTTGGTTCGCCTCAGCGGAAGCAATTGCTCCTTGAGCAATATGCGCGCGGGGAACAGGGAAAGCAGCTGGCGATCCGGTTCAACATCTTCCAGCGCGGTGTAGGCAACATCGTACTCCGTAGCCAGCCACCGGAGCACGTCTTCCTCGGTTTTCAAGGAAGGCTTCGATCCCTGGCGGACTTCTTGCGCCAGAGACTCAGCGTCCGTCGCCGACAGTTGCTTCGCTTCCACCATTCGGTCGAGCAACTGCCTGGATTCCTGGTCTTCCACTGGAGTCATGGTTTCGGGTCGTCCGCTTCGCTGGTGATTCCTGATCGCTTATTGCAGCAGGCCCATTAACACGGAAGTCGCTTCCTGTTTGACGGTGAGCACTTTCTTCAGGTCCTCCTGCGCCTTCGCCAGTTTGGCTTCCTTGTCTTTGCGCGCTTCGCGGACCTTCGCGAGCTTCGTCTTCAGTTCTTCCTTGGATGCATTCGCGTCGATGGCCTTTTGTAATTCTTCTGCTTCGGGACTGGGCTCGCCTCCGGGGAACCCGCGCCGGGCGCCTTGATTGTTCCCATTGGCTTGCGCGTCATTGTTCCCTCCGCCGCCACGGCGACCACCCCCGCCGCGGCCAAAGCCACCGCCGAAACCAACGTCGCGCCGAGCGTCCATGACTTTCACGATCAGAGGTTGAATGGCTTTCCATTCATCGTCCCCTTTGATCTCGAGCCGCTCACGGTAATTATCCATCATGCGTTGACGGAATTCCTCAAAGTTTCCCCTGCCCTGGCCTTGTTGAGCCGCCACGGGACCGGCGCTCAGAAACATCGCGAATGCGGCACAAGCCACAACTGACAACGAATTGAATGTTTTCATAAATCTGCGGATCTTTTGGTGTTAAGTTTTCGGCAGCAACGCAACTCTGCGGCTCTGCCTGGTATGTTACATTAGCTCCTTACGCAAATGAGATGCCAGCCTGAAAACACTCGCTCTTTTCATCCAAGCGGCAGGGAAATGCGCAGTAATTGCTCAATCCGCCTTGGGAGGTGAGCAGATTTTGCGCGACCTGCGTTCCGTTGAAGTTGCAGTGACGCGGGTCGCCGGTGTCAGTCGACCGGGATTCAAAGCGACTTGGCTAATGTCGCTGCAGAGCCGCAACCAAGATGGCCACAAAGAACGCAAAGATCTCATAGAAAGAGCTCTTTGAGTTCTTTGCGTTCTCTTGCGGCAACAATCTGCGCAGCTAGAATTCGCCTTGAAAAATCATTGGCGGCTTTTGCCAGGGAAAAACGTTGCTAGAGTTGAAGTCATGAATCCGTTCCCGAAAGAGCCGTCGGGAACAACCGGCAAGAGCCCATGGTTTCAACCGTGGGATGAGGCAGGACTGGAGCCCCTCAAGGGCGAAAGAAAAAAGGGGACTGGACCGGCGTGTTCTTTCGTCCCTGACGGGACTCGATTCCTTGACGCGCCAAACCCAGCGATGAATCGCTGGGCTATTCTCAAGCGTCCCTCCGGGACTGGATTTGCTGCTGAGCTGGACCAACACCGGCTTAAATCTGCAATCCGCGCCCTCCGTCACCGGCGCGTTCACCAACCTTCCCGGCGCGACGAGTCCTTACACCAATCCCCTCACCGGCCCGCAACAATTCTTCCGGCTCAGAGGGGATTGACATACCAAGGAAACCGCGGGATTCACGACAATTCACTTGATGGAAATGGCCACAAAGAGGCACAAAATGCGCGGAAAGATTCAGATGTTGTGCTTCTTGCGCCTCTTTTCGGCCAACAGATGTGTGCTCTATCTCGCGGTCGGTCGAAGCAATCGCTTGCTGCACCGCACAAATCTCACGGAAACGCGACATCGCGCAGCGCATCCGCCGAGGAGGAGAATCTTGGTTCAGTCTCCGTTTTCTCCGTTTCCTCCTGTTCCATCCGCCAAGGCGACTACAACTTCAGAGCCGCCACCGCATGCGTGGCCGCGTTGACAACGACATCCGGAAACAATCCCAGATAGAAGATGCCGATGACGCAGGCGTAGAGGCAGACTTTGATCGGCTTGGATATCGCGATCGGTGAAAGATCGGCCGCGTCTTTGGACCAGTAAATGGCCCGCACAACTCCGAAGTAGTAGTAGAGCGAAATGACAACTCCGACGATGGTAATGGCGACCAGCCAATAGTAAGCGTGATTCGAAGCACCCTGTTCGATCGCCGCTTTCAGCAGGAGAAATTTTCCGAAGAAACCGGCGAGCGGCGGAATTCCGGCCAGCGACACCATCGCCAGGGTCATCGTCGCGGCGAGCAATGGCGAGCGCTGATTCAGCCCGGCCAGCGCGCTGATGTCTTCGCCTTCCACCCGCCGCATCACCAGACAAATGACTGTGAACGCGGCCAGCACAGTGAACAGATAGCCGCCCAGATAGAAGAGCACCGCGGATTCGCCATCCGAGCTCAGCGACGCGACGCCCAGGAGCATGTAACCGGCGTTCGAAATGCTGGAGTAGCCAAGCAGGCGTTTCAGGTTCCGCTGCGGAATGGCGCAGAGGTTGCCGTAGAGGATCGTGATCGCCGAAATCGTCAAAAGCAGCTTCGTCCAGTGCGCGGTGATTTCCGGCACGGCGCTGAACAGCACCCGCAGGAGCAGAACAAAACCCGCCGCCTTAGAACCGACCGCAAGAAAAGCAGTCGTTGGAGCGGGGGCGCCCTGGTATACATCCGGCGCCCAGATTTGCAGCGGAAACGCCGCGATCTTAAAGCCCAGTCCTGCCAACACCAGCAGCAGTCCAAGCAAAAAGATTTTGTTCGCCGAATACTCTGTGGCGACCGCGGCGAGTTCGGAAAAATTCATCCGGCCGGTTGTCCCGAACACCAGCGCAATGCCGAAGACCAGAAACGCCGATGCCAGCGCGCCCAGGATCAAGTATTTGACCCCGGCTTCGAGCGACGCCAGCCGGCTGCGTTGAAAGCTGGTGAGCACGTAGAACGTTACCGTGATGAGTTCCACGGACACGAACAGCAGGCTGAAATCGTTCGCCGAGGCGGCGAACATCATCCCCGACAGCGCCAGCAGGATGAGAGCGTAGTATTCGGAAATACCCGTCGGGATGCGGTCGGCGAACTCCACCGACATGACCAGCACGATGATCGCGGCGACCAGAAAGAAGCGTTTGAAGAAAAGCGCCAGTTCATCCTGCACGTACATGCCCTTGAACGCAGTCACCGTGACTCCGGGATCAATGAAATGGGAGAAGCTGAACAGGAGAACAAAACCGAGCGCCGCCGCCGCGGCGTAGCCGAGCTGGCGTTTCAGCCCGGGCGGCGTCCACAAGTCCAGCAACAGCAACCCCAGTCCCAGGGCGATAACCGCCATTTCCAAAATGCTTAACGAGTAGTTCATCTCATTTCATACCTCCAGCATGGCCGGAGGCCGATGCGGTCTGTTCCGCCGCTCCTTTTGCCCGAACCACCATCACACCGGACGGCGATTTGTTCGGCGGTTTTTCATTTCCACCGTTCACCAGGTCCACAATCGCCGCCGCGCTCGGCTTGATTTTTTCCGTCAACAATTTCGGGAAAAAACCGAACAACAACAACGCGCCCAGGAGCAGGACGAACGGCAGTCGGCGCCAGGCATTCGCGTCGGCCAGGGATTCGCGCGTTTCGGCCAAGGGCCCGTGCAACAGGCTTCGCACGGCGCGCAGCATATAGACCGCGCCGATGATGAGGCCACCCCACGTTGCCGCAGTGACGAGCCGGTGCGCCCCGTCCAGGTTGCTCTTCCACATTCCGAAGAACACCATGACCTCGCCGACGAAATTCGCGAAGCCGGGCAGACCGCAGCCGGCCAGCATCGCCATCACCATCGCACCGCCTATGAACGGAAGGCGTTGCAGCAGCCCGCCCAGCCGGGACATGTCGAGCGTCCGGGTTTGCTGAAAGAGATGACCGCTCAGGCCGAAGGTCACGGCCGCCAGCAGACCGTGCGCGACCATCACCACCACGGCCCCGGTCACCCCCACCAGGCTCAGGCTCGCGATGCCCAGGAAAACAAAACCCATGTGTGCCACGCTCGAATTGCCGATCAACAAGTTCAGGTCCTTTTGCCGCATCGCAACCAGGCCGCAGTAGAGAATATTGCCGAGGCAGAGCAACGCGAGGATGTTCATCCACGATTTCGCGCCGTCGGGCATCAGCGGCAGCGCCACGCGAATGAGGCCAAAAAGGCCGAACTTTTTCAGCACGCCCGCGTGAAGCATGGCCGTCGCGGTGGGCGCGGAGCCGTATCCGAGCGGCGCCCAGGTGTGGAACGGCCAGAGCGAGACGAGAATTCCGAAGCCGAACATGAGCAGCGGGAAGATGGACTGCTGCGCGCCTTCGGGCATGGGATTGGCGCGGAAATAATCCGTGATCTCGCGCAGGTCGAATGCGCGCTGATTCTTCGGCATCTGCAGGTACAGTGCCAGCAAGCCAACCAACGCGATGAGCGCGCCCAGGCTGAGGTAGAGCGTGATCTGGAATGTCGCGTAGTTTTTGTTTTCTCCCCGGCCCCAGACGCCAATCATGATGAACGTCGGCACCAGCGCCAGTTCGTGAAAGAAATAAAAGAAAAACAAATCGAGCGACGCGAA
>Ga0207670_10000701_pt1 | contig 17702 bp, 16 predicted proteins | sample KBSS23HmetaG_FD_184339 | JGI IMG/M metagenome (GOLD analysis project Ga0207670, IMG submission 184339) | Switchgrass rhizosphere microbial communities from Kellogg Biological Station, Michigan, USA - KBS S2-3H metaG (SPAdes) (version 2) | ecosystem: Host-associated > Plants > Roots >... | reverse complement strand
ACGAGCCGGCGGTGAGTGGCTTCGGCGCGGCACCCGCGCACGTGCCGTAGAGCGCCGTGAGCGCCGGAGAGCTCCCGGCGTCGTCGGGGGGCAGCGGAAACGGCGAGGCCGCTGCGCCGTCGATCGCGACGCCGGAGTCGCTGGAGCCGCCGGAGTCGCCGACCGCTCCGCCGTCCAACGGCGACGACGAGTTACCCGACCCACACCCCACGACGAGGGCACCCACGAGGACGACCGTCTTGCGCATGCCTCATTCTAAAGCAACCAGCACGCCAACTAGAATTCGGGAATTGCGTGCACGGGTCGTGTCATCGTGTGCCGGCATCGGGCCACGGTGTCTCGCGCGCGACGCGTGAGTCAGGTCTCTACCTTCGTCGTCGGCTTCGTGTTCGGGTAGATCTGCTCGACCGCCGGCTCGCCGGGACCGGGCTTCTTCATGTCGTACGCGTTCACCGGTTGCGAGCGGTTGACCCAGAGCGCGTAGTAGAGATGATCGGCGCGCGGATCTTCGGTATTGGGGTGAATCAGAATGGTCAACCCCAGGCTGTTGAGCTGCAGCCACGGAATGATCACCGGCAGTAGGTCGGTGGTGAAGCCGAAATAGAAGGACGGCGTCACGTGCGGGCCGCGAGGCTCCACGTTCCAGTTGCCGAGCTCGACGATGAAGCGCTCGGCCACCCATTTTCGGATCAACGCCGCCTTCTCGTAGTTGTCTTCGTCGAAATAGACGTGGGCGTGGTAGCTCTCGATGTCGGTATACTTGCGCGGGCTCGTCGGCAGCTCGCGTTCGCCCGGCCTCACGCTGACAGGGCGGGGCGTCGGCTCCTTGTACGTCTCGTCTCCCCACGGGCTCTTGCCGGCCGCCGGCGGCGGCCGCTTCGCGTCCATCGGCGGCGAGCTCCCGGCCGGCTCGTGCGGCCCGCTCGCGCCGGCTCCGCCGGCCGCCTTCAGGTTGGTCGCGGCCACGCCGATACCTCCGAGCGTCGCAACCGCCAGCCCCGCCGTGATCACCTGCCGCCGGCTCGGAGCGAGCCGGTCTGCCCAGGCTTGATCGTCATCGCCAGCGCCCTCGCCCCTCCTCGAGTCGTCCTTGCTCGACATCGCTCTTGCGTAAGCCGATATCGGGGGCCTGGCAACTCTCACTTCGGCCTTCTCGCTCACGACGCGCGAACGTAGGAGAGGCGAAGGTCGGGTTCCCACTCGGCCCCTTCCTTCTTCATCATCCCCTCCCCCGCCATCGTGCGCCCGTCCTTCGACATCGTGACGCGGAAGCTCTGCGAAAACTGCGGCGCATGGCGCGACCAGGTGAAGCCGTCCTCCTGGATCGTGACGTCGTATCGGCGCGCGACGCTTCGTTCGTCGAAGTAGAGCATCGTCCACGTCTCCTCGTCGCTGTCCGTTCCGAAGACGGCGACGCCCTCGGGAATTTCCGGGTCGTCCATCTTCGAATGCATGCGGACGAACGCGCCGCGTTCGATGCGTTCGAACGTCACGCGGCCACGCAATGTGCGGCCGGGTAGATACGGGTGCGAGCCCGTCACGATCCATGTGCCGACGGCGCGGTCCAGAGGCGAGAGCGCGGGGTTCGTCTTCATCGCCCCGAAGACTTATCACGGCGTGCGTTTGGCGACAGTTGGGTCGATCGAGATATGGGGCAAATGGAGGGCGCTGTCGTCGGACCGTACACCTACCGACCAACAAAACGGCGCTTCACGGCGCCAGCGACTCGATAGGATGAGATGGCTTGAATTCGTTCGCCGGAGCGGCGTCCGATACAGAAATCTACAGGAGAGGCCTGACCATGCCTCGTTATCTGCCGTTTACCGGGCTCGCCTTCGCGCTCGTCGGATTGCCCCACACGGCCGCCGCGGATCGTGGCGACGATCTCACCGCGGGACAGGTCGCTCAATCCTCGAACGCGGAAGACATCCGCGCTTGGACGACGAGCGGCCTCACCTACTGTGATGCCGTTGTCCTTTCGAAGCACTGGCGTGTGTCGGTGGACGAGTCCAAGGTCCTGGTTGGACGCAAGATCCGCTCGAACAACAAGCCGACCCTGAACGCCGTATTGAGGCAGGCTCGCTCCGATTCGGACAAGAACGCGGCGAAGCGTTGCGGGTTCGCCGACACCGGGTTCTCGTACAACGACGCGGAGAAGCTCGCGAAGCTGTGGAAAACGTCCGTATCCGATGCGAAAGCCCGCGTCGAACGGAAGGCCAGCACGGGAAATTCGTCCGTCGTCCACGAGCTTCTCAAGAGCAAGAAGTGACCACACGGCGGTCGTGAGCCGCTCGTGGAGCTGACATGGAAGATCGGCGTGGAGGTCGAGCTCGTCGCACCACGCGGCTCTTCGCGGCGTGACCTCGCGGAGGTGCTCGCGCGATCGCGTGGTGCGTCCGTACGCCCGTTCTTTCATCCGCAGTCCGAGCTGAGTCTCGTCCCCGACGTTCCCGTCTTCGAGAACCTGACGCTGGGCTTCGAGGTGGTCGACGACGCGGGAGTCGTGGCAGCACGCTACGTGGACGACCTGACGCTCCAGGACGATCTCGCGCGGGACGCCGGCCCGAAGCCGGGTTGGTATCGAGTCGTGAGCGACGACACCCGATTCCTCGCGCTCGTTCGCCGGTTCGGTCGTGCCGACGGCACGCCTCTCGACGCCGTGGAGCCGGTCGCTCGCCTCTTCGGCACCGAACCGGAGGTGTTCGACGACGGCACGATTCGCGTCACGGACGACACGAAAGCGCCGATCGTGATCGCGATGCCGCTCCCGAGCGAGCGCGAACGGCCGTGCGAGATCGTCACCGCCCCGCTCGCGAAGCACCACGCCGAGGAGCTGGAGCGCTTGCTCGCTCCTGCTCGCGAGCGCGGCTTCCGGATCGCGCGCGAATCCGCGACGCACATCCATTTCGACGGAGCGCCCCTCTGCTCGCCACGGACCTTCCGAGCTCTCGTGTCGACTCTCGCGCATTGGGGCCCGGCGCTCAAAGCGCTCGTGTCGACGAATCCGTCGTGTCGACGCCTCGGTGCCTGGCCCACGGCTCTCATCGCCACGGTCGAGGAGCCGGACTTCATCACGCTCTCTTGGCCGGAAGCGCGCGCGCGTCTATCGGAGCTCGGGCTGACGAAGTATTGCGATTTCAATCTCAAGAACCTCGTCCACGACATCGCTGGCAAGCACACCTTCGAGGTTCGGGTCTTGCCGGGGATGATCGAGACGGAGCCCGTCCTCGAGTGCGCGGCGCTCTTCGAGGCCATCCTCCGCTCCTGCGTCGAAGAGGGCGAGCCGTGCGCTCTCGACCTCGAGAGCACGGCGAGGCTCCTCGACCGGCTCCCGCTCGAAGCGAACGTGCGGCGCCACTGGCGACTTCGGGCCTGATACCGTCCACCTCGAGGTCGGGGGCGGTAATAAGTCCGCTCCGAGCTGGGAGGCCTTACTCCTTTATACCCAAACGATCCATCAGCTTCTTTCCGCCGTAGCGGAAGAAGAGTTGCTTCTTGTCTTGACCGGCGAGCGCGATGAGCGCCTTCGTCAAATCGTGTCCCTCCTCCGTGTACTCGTAGGGAGGGCTCTCGAGAACCGCCTTCCACATCGCCTGGGCATCGCTTTGCCCGTCGGGACACCCGCCCGATTCGATGCCCATGAGCGAGCCGACGACATTCCACATGTGGAGCCACGCGTCTTTCTGGTCGTCGGAGAATTTGTCCTGGCCCTCCCGGCCGAGCGCGTGGAACGGAGAGAACGAGAACGTGAGAAGCGTATACGCGAGGCTCACCTGGTTGATGTAGCGAATATCGGACCCGGGCTCCGTCCCGTTGCGCGCATCGACGTCTTGGTGGCGCTTCCCCAGCTTCACGAACGCCTCGTGCATGCCGGTGCCGCCGTCGGTCTTGAGACCCTTGACCACGGAGTGGATGACGGCGTCAGTCCGCCGGAGACGCCCGGCCGTATCATCGATGAACTTCTTCGTCTTCCCCAAGAGCAGCGCTATGTCCTCGTACGCATACGTCTCGGGCAGCGAGGAATAGAAGAGCGGCTGGTTCAATGCATTCAAGATGCCTTCGTCCGCACCCTTCTTGACTCGCTCGAGGCATTCTTCGGCGTAGCTGCGCTCGATGCGGCGATCCTTGACCAGCTGATCGAGGAACGCGTCGTTCCTCAAGAATTCGGGGGGGTCCTCGTGAATGATGCCGAGCGCCGCGCCGAAGAGCGTGTCGCCCGGATTGGTGTTTTGCGGCCTCTTGCGCGCGTCCTTGAGCTCATCTTGCGTTTTCCACACCATGACGTCACCCTCCTTGCGGTCGCTGCCCTCTGCCGACTCGGCAACTGCAATCGAGGTGCCGTCATGGTTGGATCCTCGCATTACGCCGCGAGGGCGCGGCGACGCCGGCGCGAGTCTCCCTTCTTCAGCAAAGAGTTGCCCCCCGGCAACACATTGCCGGGGGTCGACGCGCGGCGACCCGAAACCAAATGGCCGGCGGTGGGGATGGGCGGCCAGCGCCATGGCGGCGATTTCGTGTCGCACAACGCGAGCAAGGCCGTCGCCGTCAAAATACAACGAGGGCCCGCCCAAAAGGACGAGCCCTCGCGTTCATTTTACTGGAATGAAATCAGGGGCAGGTCTGGTGGCAAATCGAGCTGACCTCGCTGACGCAGATGGAGTCCCAGGTCACGCTGCAGCAGAACGAGTCCGCCGCGCAGATGCTGGTCACGCAGGAATCGCAGCCGGACTTCAGGCGGCCGCCGGTCGAGCACTCGTTGTGCGTGCAGGTCGAGGTCGTGCACGTGCCGGCCGCACTGCACGTTTGCCCGGAGGCGCAGGTGCCGCAGGTACCGCCGCAGCCGTCGGGACCGCAGGTCTTGCCGGTGCACTGCGGGGTGCAGACTCCGCCGCCGAGGAGGGTGCCGTTGGGGGTGCCGTTACCGGTCGGGCCATCCCAGCCTGCGGCGGCCTTGCAGAGCGCGCTCGTGCAGGTGCCGTTGGAGCCGCTGGTGACGTCGAAGAACTGCGACGGGTTCGCGTACGAATACGACGGCCCCACGTTGCCCTTCCCGTAGAGCGCGAAGACGCCGGCCACGAAGGGCGAGGAGGCGCTGGTGCCGCCCACCACGATCCAGCCGCTGCTCGACGGACCATTGTTGAAGACCGCCACGCCGGTGTTGGGATCCGCCACCGCCGAGACGTCGGCCGCGGCGCGGTGGCTGCATGCGGAGTTGGTCTGGAAGCTCGGCTTGGCGATTTGAGTGCTGCACGAGCTGCCGGCGCCGCTCCACGCGGTCTCCGTAAAGCCGCGCGAGTTGGTCGACGTCCTGAGCGAGGTGCCGCCGACGCCGGTCACGAAGGCCGAGGTGCTGGGATAATCGGGAGAGCTGCCCGTGTTGCCACTGTCACCCGAGGAGACGAAAATGCCGACGCTGGGCGTGGTCTGGAAGAAGTGCTCTTCGGTGCTCGGGGACGGATCGGAGCCTCCCCAGCTGTCGCTGATGACGGTGGCGCCAAGGCTGGCCGCGGTCTGCTGCGATACGAAGAGCGAATCGCTGGTGTCGTCCGTGGCCTGCACCAAGATGAGCTTGCAGTTCGGGCACGCGGCCGATGCCATATCGAGGTCGAGTGCCGCCTCGACCGTCCAGTCGTCGTTGGCTGCGGGCGCCGGCGGGAGCGGCGAAGTCTGTCCTTGATCGTTCACGATCTTGAGGCAGCCATTGGCCTTGGTGCACGGGGGCAATCCGAAATTGCTGCGGTAGGTCGCGAGATCGCTCTCCGCGTTCGGATAGCCGAAGGCGTCGACGATGGCGATGGTGGCGCCGGGGTTCCTGGTGGTGTCGATCTTGTAGGCGTTCTTCAGCTCCGTGGGTCCGAAGCCGCCGTTGGGGCCCAGATCCGGCTGAATCTTTCCGTTCATGGTGATCGAGCGAACGCGCGCCTTGCAATGGAAACGCGCGCTGGCATCGGCGCACACTGCCGTATGCGGAAATTGCGGAATGGCGTCGAGCGCCTCTTCCGATGCACGGTCTGTGGACGCTGCGTTGGGATCGGTCGGCTGTGCGGAAGAACAGCCAACCGCCACGCCCACGACAACGAAGAACAACGACTTCAGTATACGATTCATTCGAGCTCTCCTTCTCGACCTGAGTGGACCGTCGTGGAGCAAATCTCGGGGCCAACGCGCCCACTCTGTTCTTACGAACCGCCGTGCTTTCCGAGCGTGCGCCCATCGGTGGCGAGCTCGCGGCGGAGGACCGTATCAGGTGCCAGTCGTTTGTCACGTCCATTGATGATCGAAAACACCCATTTGCTGATCATTAAAAAAGTGGGCCGCGGGGCGAATGTGTGCCCGACCGAGAGCTCCCGCCGCGATGCATCGACGGAAATCGAGCTACTTGGGAATGATGCGGATTTTCGAATTTTCGCGCGCCAAGCACACTGCTGCTTTTTCGAGAAATTTCGTCGAGCCACCCGGGTCGTGGGATCCTCTGTCCCGGGAGAGAGCGGTATGCGTGGCGTTATGGACGCCCATCCAATCTGGACGGCGATTTCGGCACGAACGAAACGCGTGTCGTAGTTCGGGCGGTTATTTTGACCGTATCACGCTTGAACGTCGCACCCCCACTTACGCGGCCTTCTCGTCAGGTCGACGGCGCTCTCCGTAAAGAGGTCGTTTGGATTTTACGGGGAGTTTGACCCCGAAAGCGCTCGCCGGCACATGATTCAAGAGATCATGGACATATTCACGTACGAAAGATCGTACATGCTGGAGTTCAACGATCTCGGTGACAGCACCCGATTCCAATTCATCCGAGACGAACGTGTCCGCCGAGTCAATCGTACCGCTCTCGCCACGCGCAGATAGCTCGTTTCACGCGTGCGTGCTCGGCAAGCCCGCGTCGAGCGACACGCGGCCGCCGACCCAGCGGCGGCCGGCCCGGACGACCGCCTTGTCGTAGCGCGTGCCGCGCCAGATGATGGCGCCGCGCCGCCAAGCGAGGACGCCCGCGCGGGCGAGCAGCGCCGCGCCCAGGATCGAGCCGAGCGGCCAGAGATGCGCGCCGGGCGTGTCGAAATGGCGCGCGAGGATAACGTGCGCGGCGGTGACGAACGCGAGCGCGAGCGCGCCGAGGGCGGCGATGGGTCCGCCGCACGCGATCGCGGCGATCGGAACGGCGAGATCGACAGCGAGCCAAAGGCCGGTCGCGAGAGCCGCCTTGATTAGCGAGAAGCCGAGGACAAAGCCGAGCTTCTCGCCGGTCTGGAGGAGCTCCGAGCACGTCGCCGCGAAGGCAAGGTGGACGTCGGCGCGCGCCGCGAAGAGCCGGCAGCGCGCGCCGGAGGCCTTGAGCATCGCGCCGAGCGCGACGTCGTCGGCGATCTCCATCCGCAGGTAGCCGAGGCCGGGGCTGTTTTCGAGCGCGCGCCGGCGCACGAGGTTGAATGCGCCGACACCGACGCCGACGCTCGATCGGTCGTCGTTCGCACGCCAGGTGCGGCCGCCGAGCGCGAACGCGCGGGCGATCGTGGCCGCGAACGCGTCGAGGAGCACACTCGTCGGATCCATTCGCGGCAGGACCGACACGAAGTCGACGTCGTGCGCTTCGGCGTGCGCGACGATGCGCGCGAGCGCGTCCGGCGCGACGTGGACGTCCGCGTCGCTGAAGAGGAGCCAGTCGCCTGTCGCGCGCGCCGCGCCGATCGCCATCGCGTGCAGCTTGCCGAGCCATCCGGGCGGGACCGTGTCGACGCGCATCACCACGAGGCGCGGGTCCGCGCGCGCGAGGCGCGCGGCGATCGCGCCCGTGTCGTCCGTGGAGCGGTCGTCGACCACGACCACCTCGAGGTTCTCGTAACCGCAGCGGAGCTTCGACGAGAGCGCCGCTTCGATCCGGGGCGCCTCGTTTCGCGCCGGGACGATGATCGACAGGCGCGGCCACGCGCGGGGCGGCGGCGCGTCGATCGCGGAGAGCGGCGGCACGGAGGCCCGGACGCGCAGGGCGAGGGCGAGCTGAATCGCGGCGAACGCGGCGCAGAGCGAGACCAGGGTGACGGCCAGGACGGTCATGCCGAGCGCCGTTCGCAAGCGTCGTGCCTCGTGCAAGTGCGCGATCGAGCGGCGCGATCGAGCGCGGCGCGGACAAATTGGCGCGTGGCGCGCGAGACGAAGCAATCTTGGCAGACGATGCTTCGGCGAGACTGGGGCGTGCGCGCGCCTCGGACGCCGAGAGCCGCGCCGCCGAGGCGCGGGCGCTCGCCGCCCATCCGGACTGCACGGACGGGTTCCAGTCGATCGCGGACGCGTGGACCCGGTGCGTCGAGCACCGGGGGACCGCCGTCGGCCTGCGCGTCGACGAGATCCTTTTCGGCGACCGGGGTCGTGAAAGTCAATTACGATATGACGAACGATTGGAGATGGGACGTGCTCGGCGAGCCGGTGATCTTCGACTACGACGGAGACGGCGAGCTCGAGGCGATCGTCGCCGGCATTCCGAGCAACGCCGGCGTCGACGAATGGCGAGGGCACGAGTGGCGCGAGGCGTGGGCCTTCCACGCCGGTCGATGGCAGCCCTACGCCGCTGCGCGCACGTTCGCCCTGGCCGGGGTCGTCGACGCCGACGGCGACGGGCGCCCGGACTTCCTCACGCGCGGTCCCTACGAATCGGTGCACGTCGTCAGCGGCATGGCGGGGGCCGTCGCGCGGGCCGTGCCCCCGATGTTCGTCGCCCACGCGCTACCATCGCGTCCTACTGCGGGGACGCAGGAGAGCTTCCGGAGTGCGCTCGGCTGGGAAACCATCGTCGGTTGCCCCAAGCGGCGATAGCGCGGGCGATCGCCTGTGACGGCGGAAATCCGCCGGTGATGTCGGCAGCCGAAACCAGCACCAACATCGGCGGCCCATTCGACGAGATGATATATACGGTCGCGGGTTGCGTTGATTTCAACGCAAACGAACTCCAAACGAAGGGAGCCGACCATGAATCGAATCGCCCTGCTCTCGAGCGTCGTCATTGGCCTCCTCATTGCTGGAACGGGTTGTGGCAGCAGCGCCTCGGAGCCCACGGTCGAAGGGGCGCCCGATCAGCACGGAGCCGCGCGGAGCGCCGACCACGAAGAGGTCGACTCCGTCACCCCGGGGCCCGGCATTTATTGGTGTAAGGGGCCGACGAATCAGTGCATCATCGACACCTCCTTCTCGGCGTGCTCGCAGGCGTGTCACGCGGCAGGGTTTGGCAACTGCGTCTTCATGCAGCTCCCCCCCTGTTGAGGTCAGACACGCGGACATCGCCGTCGTGACATGCCCCACCGGGGCGCACGCCAAATGCCGTAGCGCTTTGGCGTGCGCCACGGTCGCTGCTCTCGCGACCCTCCACATGCGCGCAGTCAAACGCCCATTGGCTTAACGCGCAGGTTGCACGCACGGATGGCCGACCGCGCGCGGTGGGGGCGGCGGGCATACGAAAGGGGGCTCCGGCGGCTCCGGCGGCTCCACAACGACGTAACGCGACCCGTTCCATGTCATGCGATGGGACTCGCTCTCGACGGCCGCGAAAGAGACGCACGGTCCGGGCGGGCCACCGTCTGCGGACGCTGGGCATGAATCGACGTCGCCCACGTGCGCCGCGCGGAGCTCGAGTTTCGTCGCCGCCACGCCGCGACCGACGAGGACGTTCTTGACTGCCTCCGCGCGGCGAGCCGCGAGACGGGCAGCGTCTTTCTCCGTGATCGGGTAGCGGCGCGGCGCGCCGGCGCTATGCTCCAGCTCTTCCGATGTCGCCGCGCTTGTCCCTCATTCTTCGTCTGGCCGCACTCGCACTTGCGCTCGCGGGCTGCAACGCCGTTGCCTCGGTCGCCGCCGAAGGCGCCGACTTCGGCGGCGCGACTGCGGACGCGCACTGCGACCGCCGCTTCGTGCAGCCCGGCGGGCAAGCGTCCGCCTTTTGCCAGGAGATCGTCGCGACCGTCGCCGCGAGCCAGTTCGCCGACGATTGCCGCGTGAAACACGCGGCGTCGCCGAGCCCCGGCCTCTGCCCGCGCGCGCGAATCATCGCCGGCTGCAAGCTCGACGAGAAGCACAAGGACGACTCGGTCGCGTGGGATTGGTACTACGACGTATCGGATCTCGTCGCGGACGCCGGCGCCGAGGCGGGGCCGGACGGCGGCCCGACCTTCGCCGAGCCCGTCGCGCGCTCGCTCGCCGACGTCGTGAAAATCTGTGCTGATCGCGATCGCTATCCGGCCGGCGCCGAGCTCGTGATGCCATGACCGAGGCGGCGATCGTCGCGCCCGCGCCGGCGCCTGCGCCCGACGCGCCGAACATCGTCGCGCTCGAGCTCCTCGGCAGCGGTCTAACCTACTCCCTCGGCTACGAGCGCCTGTTTCGCGCCTGGTCGAATTCGACCATCGGTATCCGCGCCGGGGGCAGCTTCTTCACCTACGCCGTCAACGACTCGGCCGGCAGCGGCAACCTCACGATCCTCACCTTCCCGCTCGTCGCGAGCCAGTATTTCGGACGCGGCCCGCACAAGCTTGTCGTGGGCCTCGGCGCGACCTTCCTCTACGTGAACGCGAGCAGCGATTCCAGCGGCGTCACGTACTCGAGCGACTCCTCCGGCTTCGGCGTCGCCGCGACAGGCGTCCTCGGCTGGCGCTACGTCCCGCGCGACGGCGGCCCCGCCTTCGGCGTCGCCTTCACGCCGATGGTCCGCACGCACAAGGGCTTCCTCCCGTGGGGCGGCGCGAACGTCGGCTACGCGTTTTAGTTGCACGTAAAGGAGAAAGGGCGTGCCGCGCCGTGCACATTGATGAGTACGCGTCAGCGAAACGTGTAGATTGCACGTTAAGAATTTTCGCAGGCTCATGGCTGTGGGCCGCCGCTCACGCTAACGCGTGCCCTTTGCGAGGGCAGCGCGGTAGCGCGCGAGGGCCGCGAGGAGGTACTTCGGGTCGACGCTCTCCGGGACGAGCGCGATGGCGCGCGTTTGGTCCGCGACGGCCGCCGCCGCGCGGCCGGCGTAGAAGTGGACCACCGCGCGCGACGCGTGGGCGATGTAGCTCGTTGGATCCAGGGAGACCGCGCGATCCGCGAGGCGGATCGCGTCGTCGGGCCTGTGGTTCACGGCGAGCTGCTCGGCGGCGGCGGCGAGCTCGTCGGGCGTGGTGGCCGTCGCGGCCAAGCGGCGGAAGACGTCGATGACGCGACCGAGAACTTTACCGTCGCGGGTCTTGCGCCACACGGCGACGCCGGACCGCGCTACGCCGAAGAGAAAACGTGGATTCGCCGGCTCGTTCGCGAGCGCTTCGTCGAAGCGGGCGATCGCCTCCTCGGGCCGGTCCCGCACGAGCGCGATGCACCCGCGCACGTACGCGACGTCGGTCGACTGCGGATCAAGCGCGACCGCGTCGGCGATGAGCGCGTCGGTCAACGTCCTCCTGTCCTCTCTCCCTCCGAAGAGGCGTACCCAGAGAAGGTCGATATCGACGCTGGCCAACGGATGCATCCCTTCGATCGTCGCGGTGGTACCCCCGTGACGGCGATAGACGATCCGGTCCCACGACGTCGCGCGCTGGTAGGCCGCGAACTCGGCCTGAAGCTCCTCCTCGGAGGTCGCGCCGAAGACGCGGCTCCAGGCGGCGGCTGCGGAGTCCCCTTGCTTCATCGCGACGAGGAATCTACGGAATTGGGCTCGACGCTCGTCCGGCCCATTGCTCAGGAAATGCACGAGCGCCCACGCGGCGTGGTAATAGAGATTCACTATCCTGCTGCGTTCGTCGGGATTCCGTACGCCGCTGGCGTAGAACGTGGCGCGGTCCGCCGCGCGGAGCTGCGCGACCGTCGGCATGATCTCCGCCGCAACGGTGTATCCGCGCGGGACATCGCCGAGGAAGAGCTCGTCTCCCTCGAAGCGCATCGTGGAGAAATACGACGCGAGCCCCTCGTCCAGCCACGTCGGAACGGGACCAAACGTGAAGTGGACGAAGCGGTGCGTGAGCTCATGGACGAGCGACTCGAGGACATACGGGTCGTTCATCTGGTACTCGGCGCCGGCGAGGACCACCATCGGGTCACGCTCGATGTCGCCCGGCAAGCGGTCCATGTAGAATCCGAGCTTCTGAGGCCAATACGTGAGGAACTCGCGCTCATCGCGGAGGACGATGATCGGGAGTCGCGCCATCCGTGGATCCGGCGGGAACGCCGCGGCGACCAGGTCGGCGTAGACGCGCTCGAACTCCTGGGCGGTCCACCGTGCCTTCGCTTCGTCCATGTCGGTGCGAATCACGAAGTGCGCCGTCACGATCTCGTACCAGGGCGGTCCTCCACGCGCCGGCGTCTTTGGCGGAGCGAGCTCGCCGCCGCAGCCGGTTACGAAGAGCACACACACCACGACCCAGCCCGCCCATTTCCATCTCGGTGACATTCCGAGCCCCGTACGCCACACGCCGCGCTCCGCCAAATGCGATGCCGCGCTCCGCCACCGCGAGCGCAAGCGCCGTACGGCGCGTGTTCGCAAACGGACGCCGCGACGCGGCGGCCCGCCTCCGGTTCGATCACGCTCCTCGTTCGCGGGCCGGACTGCCCCGCGTAAGCCGTTTTTGAGTCGCGACGTCGCGAGAGTCGAAGCGAGGAGGTCGCGCGACCCCGCTCAGGCCAGCGAGCTCATTTCGCGTCGGAGCCAGCGTCGATGGTCGCGGGGCAGCTCGTGATCGACGTGATCCACTGGTCGATGACGCCCGTCCCCACGGTGTCGACCACGCGCGTCGCGACCGGCGGCATCCGCTTCGCGTCGAGCGCGTGCGGGCGCACGGAGAGGAGGGAGCGCGCGGGATCGCCGGGGGCGAGGAGCTTCGCGCCCGCGATCCCCAGATCGCCGTCCTGCGTGGCGGCATTGCACAGGCCCGTCGCGTCGAACGGCGCCGCGAAGAGGAGGTTCATGCCGCCGCCGCCGAAGCCGCCCGGCCGGTGGCAGAACGAGCAATTGGCGTGCAGGTAAGCGCGCGCGCGTGCGTCGAGCGCCGCCGTGCCGGCGGGATCCGGGAAGACCTCGAGCTGCGCCGCGGGCGCCTGCAGCGGCGCGTCGAACATCCCAATGTGGGCGAGCGTCGTGAGCTGATTGGAGAGTCGGTTTTCGGGATAGAGGAAGTCGCCGTTCAACTGCCCGGTCCACGTGCCGAGCGTCCGCCCCGCGATCGAGTTGTGGCAGGTGACGCACTCGGCGCGGCTCGGGTAATACCAGCTCTTTCCGCCGGCGAGCGGCCGCGTCTCGTTCGACGGGAGGAGCGTCGCGTCGGTCTCCGCGTCGTCCCAGGCGTACGTGTATCCAGCCCACTCGCCGTCGTCTTCGTGGCGCACGAGGAGGCGCGTCTCGACGCGCTTGCCGTCGACCGAGAACTCCTTCATCAACACCGAGCCGACCGGAAACTCCCAGTGGCCGTCGGCCTCGATGTGGATCTGTTTCCCGTCCGGGAGCGCCATCCACCGATTCTTGGTCGCGCCGTCGGCCCAGAGCTGGCTATTGACGCCGTACGGGATCAACCCGGACGCGGGGGCCTTCGGGTTCAGCGGGTCGACGCAGCCGGTCTCCGAGAGCTTGTCGGGGAACGGGGACGACGGCGGCGCGCCCCCGTCGGCGACGACGTTCGGGACCATCTTGTAGAGGAGCCCGCCGAACGCGATGGCGTAGATCTCACCGTCGTTGTCCTCGGCGAAGGCCGACCAGTTCTGCGTCGGGCCGGCGGGGTTGAGCAGCAGCGCCTGGTATTTGCCACTCGACGCATCGGGCACGAGCGCCCAGATCTTCGAAATCGCGAAGTCGCCGAAGATGTACATGCCGACGAGGCTCGGGATCGCTTTTCCGCGATAGACGACTCCACCGGTGACCGATTTCGACGCGCCGTCGGTGACGTGATCGTACTCCCACACGGGATCGATCAGGCCGGGCGTGTTCGCGCACGCGGTGATGAACGGGTGGGTCCCTTCGCGGCAATCCCACCCGTAGTTGCCATTCAGCTTCACCTTGGCGTCGACCTCTTCCCACGCGTTCTGGCCGACGTCGCCGACCCACAGGTCGCCGGACGCGCGATCGAAGCTCCATCGCCACGGGTTCCGGAAGCCCCACGCGTACGTCGCCGGCTCGCCGCCGCCGTTCTTGAACGGGTTGTCCGCCGGGATCCCGTACATCTTGCCCGGGTCGGGGTGATCGACGTCGATGCGGATGATCTTGGCGAAGAACCCGTTCGTGTTCTGGCTGTTCGTGGCCGGAACGGCGCCGTCGCCGAACCCGGCGTAGAGATAGCCGTCGGGGCCGAAGGCGATGTTCCCGCCCTTGTGGCTCGGCGTCGGCTGATCGAACGGCCCGAGGATCGTCACCTCGCTCTTCGGGTCGAACGTCTGGCCTCCGTCGGTGCTCGTCACGCGCGTGATGATCGACGCCATGTTGACCGGGCTCGTCGCGCTCGGCGTCGTGTACGAGAGATACGCGTAGCCGTTCTTGTCGAAGCTCGGGTGGAAGGCGAAGCCGAGGAGCCCACCCTCGCCGACCAGCCCGCCCTTCGCGTCGTGCGTGAGCTTCGCGCTCACGTCGATCGCGGTGTGGACCGTCAGCGGCGCGTCGGTGGTGAACCAGACGAGCTGGCCGAGGAGCTGGAGTACATAGATCCGTGACGAATTCCCCGGGATCTGCCGCAGGTGGACCGGCGTGGAGAGCTTCGTCCCCGCGAACGTGAGCGAGAACTTCACCGCGAGATCCGACGAAGGGCGCGCCGGCGGCTTGCACGTCGTGTTCGTCGGGCGATCGTCGAGGCCGTTCTCGGCGAGCACGGGGCCGTCCGCCGCCGAGTCGCCGGGCGGAGGCGCGGGCGAGTCGGCTACCGTGACGTCGCCTGCGTCGGGGGGCACGCCCGCCGTATCGTCACCGCCGCAGCCGGCCGCCGTCGCCGCGATCGCGGTCGCGAGGACCGCCGCGGCCAAGAGCACGTTCGATAAGCGCATCGGCGCAGCGTATCAAATTGCTCGTCCGGCGCATTCCTACCGGAATCACCGTCCGGGGTGCCGATGACCGCGCCGGCGACCAGTGCAACGCGTGCGGATTTGTGGCACCTAGTCTCGATGCGATCGCGTGCAGCCCGCATCTCCTTGGCTTCCCTGCTTTTCGCGTCCTCGCTGCTCTGCGCGTGGTCGTGCAGCAACGGATCGAGCACCGCGTCGAACGGCGGCGGTGGCGGACCGAACCCGCCGGTCACGCTCCCGGACGGCGGCGCGCTCCCCGCCCTTTCCTGCGGCGACGAAACCGTCACCAGCCTGTCCGGGACGTGGGACGTCATCGGGACATCGTCGGGCTCGGCCGAACAGACCACGGCCATCATCACGATCAACGACAGCGCGTTCTCGTTCGTCGTGGGGAGCTCGTCGATCACCTTTACTGCGAACGGCGGGACACTCACGCTGGTCTGGCAGAACCACACACAAGGTACGCCGATCACGACCACGCACGATCGCTCGGACACGTTCTCGCTGGGCCTCATCCCGCTCCCAGCGCCCGGGTCGTGGTCGTTCGCCAGCGCGGCCGACGGCAAGACGTGCACGGCGTCGCTCGCCAAGGACGCCTTCAATGCCACGTGCAACGACGTGTCCACCGGACAGTTCGGCGGCCTCAGAGGGACGATCGTCGCGCAGCGGATCGAGACACGCACGTCGCTCTTCGGCGAGCTCGGCGGCGTCTGGCACCTCACCGGCGGCGGAGCGGCGATCGACACGACGATCAGCGACAACACCTTCACGTCGGTGGTGAGCGAGGGCGCAGGGCACGGCTGGATCCACGTGAAGCTGTGCAACGGGAAGGCGTCGGGCGTCACGTCCGGCGGCTTCGAGCTCTCCGCCACCCGGCGGTAGCGACGATTCGCCGAAGGTCGCCTGGATCATGAAGACGGCCGCGGCTCGGTGCGCGTGCGCGGCCGTCCTCGTCGCGGCCGCCGCGATCGCCGGCGCGCGGTCGGGCGGAGCGGTGCGCGGGCCGGTGCTCATCGTACGCACGCCGCCGGTCGGCGAAGCGCGCGCCGCGGCGGACGACGACGAAGACCGCGCGATCGCCATTGCGATCGCGTCGACCCCGCCCGCCGAGCGGACGCGCCTCCTCGATGCGATGCGGTACACGACGGCGCGCCTCGAGGCCAGGCTGTCGCCGCTCGGCACCGACTTCGGAGAGGACGGAGGCGATGCCGTCGACGAGCTCCGCCGCGTGATGGCGTCGTACCTCCCGACCTTCAGCGCAGCGCGCGCGTTCGCGCGGGGCGCGTGGTCGGCGCCCGATCTCGAGGTGCGAGCGGCGGCGAGCTGCGGCACGCTCGCCGCAGGGGAGAAGTGCGTCGCGATGTGGCGCGCGACAGACACGCAGGCGACTGCCGAGCGGGCGCGCTTCCTCGCGTGGGCCGCCGCGCGCGCCGCGGTCGCGGATCTCGGATCGCGCGCCGCCGCGGAGGCATGCGCGCGTATGCTCCGTGAGCGCGCCGCGGCGCCCGGGTCGCCGGTCGCCCTTGCGCTCCTCGACGACGACCTCGCCCTCGCGCCGGTGGCGGAGCGCGAGGAGCTGAAGGAAGCGGCGCAGCTCCTCGGCCGCGCGATGCTCGCGAACGGCTTCACCGACACGCAGCACCTCGACGCGTTCGCCCGCGCGCCGCCGCGCGGGCAAGTCGCTCCGTGGCTCGACCTGCCGCGCACGGCGATCGTCGTCGTCCCGCGCCTCTCCGCGATGGCCGACCCGGGCGCGCTGGAGCGCGCGATCGAGCGCGCCGCGGGGGGCGCAGCGATCCGGTGGATTCACCGGCCGTAGGCTACCCGCGCCCTCGCGCCGCGAGCGCCGCGGCCGCCGCGAGCTTGTGAATCGCCTGCCACGGCGGCCCGAGCGATCGCCCCATCGCGCGCAAGAACGCGTCGACGTCCTCGCCGCCGAGCGCCGCCGACGCCTCGCGAAACACGCTGTCGCGGTCGTACCAATGCACCGCCCAGCCGCGCGCCGCGGCCGCGGTCGCCAGCGCCTCACGATACATCACCGAATCGGCGACGTTCGCCGCGCGAGTGTCCCGAATCTTCTCCTCCGTCGTCGCCGGGAGCTCCGGACAAATGCGAATCCCAATTTTCGCAATCGGCACGCCCACCGCGCCGGCCAACGCATCGAGCCCGTCGCGCGCCCCGCGCGCCGCCGCCTCGCGCACCCGATCGACCAGCGCCAACGCGTCGACCAGTGAAATCGACCGTGCCCACGAGCTATCGAGATACCGCCCGATCGCCCACGAACCTTCGTGATGATACGGGTGCGTCGGCAGATCGTGCGTAAGGTCGATGCGCCGCCGATCGACGAGCTCCCCGCTCGCCGTGAGCGTGACGAGCACCGCCGAATTCCCATGCTCGGCGACCCCTACGGTGGCTCCCCCTTTCGCTCGCGCCTTCGCCACGTGTCCTCCCAAGAAAGAGGATAGTGCCGCTCGCGCGAGACCGCATCAAGACGCGGGCACGGCATCATCAGCGGCGTCCGGCCTCCGCGAGCACGCGCTCCATCACCACGGGATCGACGGGCTTGGTGAGGTGCATATCGAAGCCGGCGCTCATCGCCTTCTCTTTCGACAGATAGCTCGCCCGCGATCCGATCACGATGCCGAGCTCGACCTCGTAGTCGAGCTTGGACGAGCCCTTCGGCGTGATGGTGTTGTCGTTCGGACCGCAGA
>Ga0207670_10000699_pt1 | contig 17725 bp, 26 predicted proteins | sample KBSS23HmetaG_FD_184339 | JGI IMG/M metagenome (GOLD analysis project Ga0207670, IMG submission 184339) | Switchgrass rhizosphere microbial communities from Kellogg Biological Station, Michigan, USA - KBS S2-3H metaG (SPAdes) (version 2) | ecosystem: Host-associated > Plants > Roots >... | reverse complement strand
GATCAAGCGCCACCAGAAGGCGAATCCGCAGGCTAATCGTGGCGGCGGCATTGTGGATAAGGAATCGTTTATCGATATCTCGAATGTGCAGTTGATCGATCCGCAATCAGGCAAACCCACGCGCGTGCGGTATCAAACAGAGAGCGATGGTTCGAAGACGCGTGTCGCGGCTTCCAGTGGACACTCGGTGGAGAAGTAGACATGGCTGCAAGGTTAAAAGAGCGATATCAAAAGGACATCGCGCCGCAGATTGCGAAGGAGTTTGGCATAGACAATCCGATGGCTGTGCCGCGTGTCGAGAAAGTCGTAATCAACATGGGCATGGGCGAGGCGATTGCCAACGCGAAAATACTCGACACGGCTGCGGACGAGCTGCGCGCGATCACTGGTCAGAAGCCGGTGATTACGAAGGCGAAGAAGTCGATCGCTTCGTTCAAGTTGCGACAGGGAATGCCGATTGGCGTGGTCGTCACCCTGCGTGGCGATCGCATGTATGAGTTTCTCGATCGGCTCGTCTCGGTAGCGCTGCCGCGCGTGAGAGACTTCCGCGGTGTTTCGCCGAAGGCTTTCGATGGCCGCGGCAACTACACGATCGGAATCCGTGAACAACTGATCTTTCCGGAGATCGATTTCAACAAGGTCGACAAGCTGCGCGGGATGAACATCTCGATCGTGACGACGGCGAAGAATGACGAACAGGCACGAGCTCTTCTGAAGAGCCTGGGGATGCCATTTAGAACTTAGCCACGGATTTACACGGATTTAGGACAGATTAATTTATGGCAAAGAAATCATTGATTGCGAAGGCGGCACGCAGACCGAAGTTTTCGGTGCGGGCCTACACTCGATGTAAGCGCTGTGGGCGGCCGCGAGGTTACTTGCGAAAGTTTAACCTCTGTCGCATCTGTTTTCGCGAGCTGGCGCTCCAGGGCCAGATCCCTGGCGTAGTTAAGTCGAGCTGGTAATTGACAACAACGGAGTTACTTCATGACTGATCCTATTGCCGATATGTTGACGCGAATCCGCAACGCCATCGCGGCGAAGCATTCGCGAGTTGATATTCCGGCTTCAAAGCTCAAACTCGAGATTGCCCGCATTCTGAAGGAAGAGGGTTACATCAACAACTTCGTCATCAAGGGCGAAGGCATCAAGCGCACTGTGCGCATCTTTTTGCGCTACGACGCGCGCGGCACGTCGTCGATTACACACTTGCAGCGCATCTCGACGCCGGGACGTCGCGTCTATGTCGGTTCGAGTGACATCCCGAAAGTGCTTGGTGGTTACGGTATTAATATCGTCTCGACTTCAAAAGGTCTGATGAGCGGCAAGACCGCGCGCCGCGAAAACATCGGCGGCGAACTGTTGGCGCAGATCTACTGACAACTGGGAAACGTTATGTCAAGAATTGGGAAAAAAGTGATTGCGGTCCCGAAGGACGTGACCGTCACAGTTCACGAGCGTGAGCTCGAAGTCAAAGGCCCGAAGGGCACGTTGAAGACTCCGATTCCGCAGGGGATTAGCTTCAAGCTCGAAGATGGGGAACTGCAGGCCGAGCGTGCGTCCGATGAGCAAGCGGCCCTGCACGGGCTCGCGCGCGCGTTGGCAAACAATGCCATCGTCGGCGTGACGCAGGGGTTCAGCAAACAAATGGACGTTGTCGGTGTTGGTTACAAGGCCGACGTTCAGGGCAAGAAGATCGTCTTCTCGCTGGGCTACTCGCATCCGATCGAGTTTCCGCTGCCGCCCGAGGTTGAGGCCAAGGCCGAGCGTCTGACGACCAAGGGAAGTATTCAGCAGTACCAGACGACCCTGACGTTGACGAGTATCGATAAGCAGAAGCTGGGCCAGGTGGCGGCCGAGATGCACAAGCTGCGCAAGCCTGACGCTTACAAAGGCAAAGGCGTGCGTTACGCGGATGTGCCGATTAAGTTGAAGCCCGGTAAGACCGGTAAATAATTGTCGGATATTTGAGAGATGGCAAATACAAACAGAGCAGAAGTGCGAACCGCGATTCACTCGCGTATTCGCCGCAAGGTTAAAGGAGACACGGAGCGGCCGCGGCTCGCGATCTATCGCAGCCTGAACCACATCTACGCGCAGGTAATCGACGACCGTGTCGGCCAAACGCTGGTCTCGGCGTCGACCACCGAGAAAGATTTGCGTGGCAACAGTGGCGGTAATCTCGATGCAGCGCGACGCGTCGGTCAGACGATCGCGGAGCGCGCGATAGCCAAGGGCATCGAGCAGGTGGTCTTTGACCGCGGCGGCTATCTTTATCACGGCCGTGTCAAAGCCTTGACCGATGCGGCAAGAGCAGCGGGCCTGAACAAAAACGAAGCGGTTGCGGAGCCTGAAGCAGAAGAACCCGCAGCGGTGCCCGAAGAAAAAACCGAAAAGAAGTCAAAGAAGAAGAAACAAGAATAGACTATGAGACAACCCAAGCAACGCATTCCCGCGCAAGGGCTCGATTTGAAAGATCAGGTGATCTCCATCAATCGCGTGACCAAGGTCGTCAAAGGTGGCAAGAACCTCTCCTTTGCGGCGCTCGTAGTGGTAGGAGATGAAGGTGGTCACGTCGGTTTTGGCACCGGCAAGGCGCGCGAAGTGCCCCTGGCGATCAAAAAAGGCGTCGAAGCTGCGAAGAAGAACCTGATTCGCGTGCCGTTGATCAACAACACGTTGCCGCACCAGTTGATTGGTAAATATGGCGCGGGCCGCGTGATGGTGAAGCCGGCGTCGGAAGGTACAGGCGTGATTGCGGGCGGTGCTGTGCGTGCAGTGATGCAGGCAGTGGGCGTCAGGGACGTGCGCACAAAGGTGCTGGGCTCGACGAATCCACACAACGTCGTGCGCGCTACGTTCGACGCGTTGTTGCGAATGAAAGATCCGATGGAGCTGGCCCGCTTGCGTGGCAAGCAAGTCGAGGAGATGTAAGTCATGCCGCGTAGAGCCAATAACAACGAAGAGTCACAGGGCAAGATCCGGATACAGTACTATCGCAGCTTTATCGCTGCGCCGAAGACGCATAAGACAATTGTGCGGAGCCTGGGTTTGAGCAAGCTCAATCAAATCGTTGAGCGTCCGGATACTGATGCGATGCGCGGGACAGTGGCGAAGGTGCCGCACTTGTTGCGCATCGTAGAATAGAGCCACGGATTACACGGATTTCTAACGGATGGAGTTGATATGGCGATCAGTTTGAACAGCCTTAAGCCGGCGAAGGGTTCGACGCATAAGAAGAAACGTGTTGGGCGTGGTCCCGGATCGGGTTTGGGCAAGACCGCGGGCCGGGGCGAGAAGGGACAGAAGTCTCGCTCGGGTTATTCGCGCAAGATTGGTTTCGAAGGCGGGCAGATGCCGCTGCACCGGCGTCTGCCCAAGCGGGGGTTTACCAACATTTTCAAGAAGCAGTGGGTGGAGATCAGTCTCGCCGCTCTGGATCAACACTTCAACGCCGACGAAGAGATCACGCCCGAGGTGCTGCACCACCGGGGGCTGATCAAGAAGGCGAAGCACGACGTGGTGGTGCTCGGAAACGGTGAGGTTTCGAAGCCGTTGCGCGTCTCGGCGCACCGGTTTACAAAGAGCGCTCGGCAAAAGATCGAGCAGGCTGGCGGAGCAGTGGTTGAAATTGGTGGACCGGTCGCGGAGACTAGTGCCTAACGCGTCGGCTTAGCCGCCGGAGTTGGCTTCGCGGCGGTGGCTCTGCCCCGCCGGCCCAGGAGAGTTTTATGGAAAAGTTTCTCGCCGCAATTCGCAATATGTTCAATGTGCCGGATTTGCGCCGGCGCATTTTCTTTACCCTGGGTCTGCTCGCTGTCTATCGTTTTGGAGCGCACGTCGGCGCGCCCGGTATCAACAAAGTGCGTCTGGATGAAGTCTGGCGCGACGTTGCCGGCACCCTTCTGGGTGTGCTCGATCTCTTCTCCGGTGGAAACTTTCGCACCATCTCCGTCTTCGCTTTAGGTGTCACTCCTTACATCACTGCGTCCATCATTCTGCAGCTCATGACTGTCGTCTCGCCGCAACTGAAAAAGTTGCAGGAAGAGGGCGAGATGGGCCGGCAGAAGATCAACCAGTGGACTCGTTATCTCACGGTTGCGCTTGCCGGCGTTCAGACTACGTTTGTGGCCCACTGGCTACAGGTTAACGGCGTCGGCGCGCCCGGTTGGGGATTCATGCTCAGTACGATCCTGACCCTGACCACGGGAACGATGTTTGTCATGTGGCTCGGCGAGCAGATCACTGAACGTGGTATCGGCAACGGTATTTCGCTGCTGATCTTCGCGGGTATCGTGATTGGTTTGCCGCGCGGCGTCACGCAAGTCGCGCAGCGGCTCAGCGGCGGCGACACGATGGCGACGATCGGCGTGTTCGGACTCGTAGCGGCGCTGATCGCGATTATCGCTTTCATCGTCTTTGTCGAAGCGGCACGGCGAAAGATTCCAGTCAGCTACGCGAAGCGTCACGTTGGTCGCCAGGTTGTTGGCGGACAGCAAACGACGATGCCGTTGAAGCTCAATATGGGCGGCGTGATCCCTGTGATCTTTGCGTCGTCGGTGTTGTCGATGCCGCAGAGTGTCTTTGCCGCGATCCCGCCGGATCCGGCCAAACAAGGCTCCCTATACGCCAAGATCTGGCAGGCATTTCAGCTATTTCACCCGGGCAATCCGTATTATGAGTTGATCTTCCTGTCGCTGATCGTCTTCTTCACGTTCTTCTACGTCTCGATCGTTTTCAACGTTGAAGAAGTGGCTGACAACCTGCGCAAGCACGGCGGGTTTATGCCGGGCATTCGCCCTGGCCGCGCCACCGCGGATTATCTCAATACGATCCTGACGCGTTTGACGACGGTAGGCGCGATCTACCTGGCGCTGGTGGCGTTCGTACCGCAATTCATGTTGAGCGGGTTCCAGGTGGCGAGGTTGCCACTGATCGGACCGTGGCTCGACGCGTTTGTCAGCACTACTCCCGGTTTCTCGTGGATCCCGACCGGCATGGGCTATCAGTTCTATTTTGGTGGTACGTCGCTGCTCATTCTCGTGGGCGTTGCGATGGACACGGTGGCTCAGATTGAAGCCCAGCTCGTGATGCGCAATTACGAAGGCTTCCTCGGCAGTGGCGGCCGTCTGCGCGGACGTCGAGCCTGATCCAAGAATGGCGAAAATTATCGTACTGATGGGTGCGCCTGGTGCCGGGAAAGGCACGCAGGCGCGATTGCTTCAGGAGCGTCTGCACTTGCCGCAGATCTCCACCGGCGACATCTTCCGCGCGCTGAAGAATGCGCAGACTCCTCTGGCGCAGGAAGTTAGAGAGATAATGGAACGAGGACAGCTCGTTCCCGATGAATTGACAATAAGGCTGGTCAAGGAACGCACCGCGCAACCCGATTGCCGGAACGGCTACATCCTCGACGGTTTCCCGCGCACTCCGGCGCAGGCCGCCAGTCTCGAGAAGCTGGCCGTGGAGCAGGGAAACAATATCGTTGCGGTTCAGATCGACGTGCCAGGCGAGTTGCTTGAGCAGCGCATGACCGGACGGCGAAACTGTCCTGTTTGTGGCGAGATTTACAACATCTATCTCAAGCCACCGAAGTTCGATAATGTCTGCGACTTTCACCCGGAATCGCAGCTTGTGCATCGCGCCGACGACAACGTGGAAACCGTGAAGGCCCGGCTGGCAACTTACGAAAAGCAAACGCAGCCGCTGATCGATTACTACAAAGCAGCAGGTCTTTTGCACGTAGTCAATGGGACTGGTGAGCCTGAAGAGATTTACGAAGAGATCTTGCCACGGATAAACACGGATTGACACGGGTAAAAGAAAACGGTTTTACCGGTGTGCATCCGTGAAAATCCGTGGCTAAAATACTCTGCATGATTATCGGTAAGTCAAAACGAGAACTCGAAAAGATGCGCGCGTCCGGCCGGCTTGTTGGGCTCGTGCGTGATCATCTGCGGAGTCTCGTCCAGCCTGGCGTGTCCACCATCGAGATCGATCGGGTCGCGGAGAAGATGATCCGGGATGCGGGCGCGCTCCCGACGTTCAAAGGTTACAACGGTTTTCCTTATTCCATATGCGCCTCGGTCAACGAGCAGATCGTTCACGGCTTTCCTTCCGACTACGTTCTGAAGGAAGGCGACATCTTCTCGATCGATTGCGGCGTGACGCTCGATGGTTTCGTGGGCGATACGGCCACCACGGTTCCTGTCGGCAAGGTCAACGAGGACAAGCTCAAACTGATTCGCGTGACCGAAGAGTGTCTGAAACGAGCAATCCAGAAATGTCGTGTCGGAAATCACCTCGGCGACATCGGTTGGGCGGTCCAGCAGCACGCGGAGGCGAACGGCTATTCAGTCGTCCGCGACTACGTCGGACACGGGATTGGCCGGCGGATGCACGAGGATCCGCAGATTCCGAACTACGGCAAGCCGGGATTGGGGCCGAAGATTAAGGCGGGATACGTGTTCGCGGTTGAGCCGATGGTCAACCAGGGGACACATTTTACAAAGGTTTTGGCCGATGGCTGGACGGTTGTTACCCTCGACGGCAAGCCCAGCGCACACGCGGAGCATACCATCGCCATCACGGAAGATGGCCCGGAGGTGCTCACGATGGTTTCCTCAACCGCACCCCTTGAGCCCGCAACGGTTTAGCGCGGCTTGGCAATGAAAAGGGCGCATGTTATTATTCGCAGTTTGTCGGCAGCGTCGTAATTCCACTCTGAGAGGTTATGGCGAAGGAAGAAGCGATAGAAGTCATGGCAAAGGTGCTGGAAACTTTGCCTAACGCTATGTTTCGGGTCGAGTTGGAGGACAGCCAGCATCAGGTGCTTGCGCACATATCGGGGAAAATGCGCAAGCATTTTATTCGCATTCTTCCCGGCGACAGGGTTTTGGTAGAGCTTTCGCCGTACGATCTCAATCGCGGGCGAATTACATATAGATACAAGTAGATAGAGGTTAAGTCATGAAAGTCCGTGCGTCAGTAAAGAAGATGTGCGACAAGTGCAAGGTCATCCATCGCAAAGGCGTGGTGCGAGTGATCTGCTCTAATCCCAAACATAAACAGAGACAAGGATAACGAGAAATACAATGGCACGTGTAGCAGGAGTAGATTTACCGCCAAACAAGAGAGCTGAGATTGGTCTCACTTACATCTACGGCATTGGCCGCTCGCGCTCAAATTCGGTGCTCAAGGAAGCCGGCGTCAATCTCGACACTCGCGTACGAGACCTGAGTGAAGATGAGCTGAGCCGGATTCGTGCCATTCTGGAAACGCAGGGAGAGATCGAAGGCGACCTGCGCAAGCGTGTGCAGATGGACATCAAGCGCTTGATGGACATCGGTTGCTATCGCGGGTTGCGTCATCGTCGCGCGCTGCCCGTGCGTGGCCAGCGCACTCATACAAACGCTCGCACGCGCAAAGGTCCGCGACGTGCCACCATTGCGAAGAAGAAGGCGCCCGGGAAGAAATAAATAATCTATGGCTAAAGCAGGCGGAAAAAAGAAGGTCTTTCGCAAGAAAGAGAAGAAGAATGTTCCCAACGGCGTCGTGCACATTGCCGCGTCGTTCAATAACACGATGATCTCGATCACGGATCTTGAAGGGAACCTGATCGCGCAGTCGTCGGCAGGCGCACGCGGTTTTCGTGGCTCGCGCAAGGGGACGCCGTTCGCGGCTCAGCAGGCGGCTTACGAAGCAGCGAAGAAGGCACACGAAGCCGGCATGCACCAGTGCGAAGTGCGCGTGAAGGGACCAGGTGGTGGTCGTGAGTCGGCGATCAGGGCGATCGCAAACGCCGGCATCCGAGTGATGACGATTCGCGATACGACGCCGATTCCGCACAACGGTTGCCGACCGCCAAAGCGGCGCAGAGTTTAAGTAAGAAGAATAGGACGTATAGGTCCGATGGGACCTATTTAACCCAAAGGATGAAGGGTTAGCGCGCAAGCGCGACCTGTAAACTTTTCCGGCTAGCAATAGTCCGGAGGCATATAGACCGGAGGCAATTAATTGGCTAGGTATAGAGACGCTGTGTGTCGCCTTTGCCGTCGCGAAGGCGCGAAGTTATTTTTGAAGGGCGATCGTTGTTACAAACCGGCTTGCCCGATTGAAAAACGTGGAACGCAACCCCCCGGACAGCACGGTAACTCGCTGCGCCGCGGCAAAGCGCTGGTCGGCTATGGCCAGCAGTTGAGAGAGAAGCAGAAGGTTAAACGCATCTACTTCATTCTCGAAGGGCAGTTTCGAAACTACTTCGAACGCGCTGCCCGCATGAAGGGAATTACCGGCGAGAATCTTCTGTTCCTGTTGGAGCGACGCCTGGATAACACAGTTTACCGGGCCGGCTTTTCCACCTCACGTCGCCAGGCGCGACAGTTGGTGAACCACGGTCACATTCTGGTAAACGATCGCAAAGTAGATATTCCCTCTTATCAAGTAAAGCCCGGTGACGCGATCACCGTGAAGGAGTCGAGCAGGAAGAACGCCCACATTGAAGGTGCGTGGCAAACTGCGTCCGGTCGCGGTCGTCCGTCGTGGATTTCTGCGAACGGCGATATGACTGCGCGCGTGATCAGCTTGCCGGTGCGCGACGACATCGATCGCCTGATCAACGAGCAGTTGATTGTTGAACTTTATAGTAAGTAATTAACCCCGAACCGGCGACGGTGGTGCGCAACGCCCGTCGCCTGGACCAGTGCATTTTTAGGAAAACTGAACGCTATGGCTATGGATCAAAATAATCTTTGGACAGGATTTCAAATGCCGCGACGACTTGCGGCAGACGCGGAGACGCTGACGGAACGATATGGCCGCTTTTCGGCGCAGCCATTCGAGAGAGGGTTTGGGACCACCGTCGGTAATTCTCTTCGTCGAGCTCTGCTCTCTTCAATCGAAGGCGCTGCGATCACCGCAGTCAAGATTGAAGGCGTCGAGCATGAGTTTTCATCGATCAAGGGCGTGGTGGAAGATGCCACCGACGTGATCCTCAATCTCAAGCAGGTCCCTTTCAAGTTGCACAGTAGCGAGCCCAAGACGCTGCGCATCAACAAGGAAGAGGCCGGCGAAGTCACGGCGGCGGATATCGAAACTGATGCCGACGTCGAGATTCTCGATCCTTCTGTGCACATCGCTACCGTCAGTGACAATGGATCGCTGCGAGTTGAGATGCGCTTGAAGCGCGGTCGTGGATACGTTTCGGCGGACAGAAACTTCGACGAAGATCTTTCGCTGGGCTACATTCCGATCGATTCGGTTCACACCCCTGTCAAGAAAGTTAACTATAACGTCGAAGCAGCCCGCCTGGGCCAGAACACTGAGTTTGACAAGTTGACCATCGAAGTTTGGACCGATGGCTCGGTGAAGCCGGAAGATTCGATCGGACTCGCGGCGAAGTTGATCAAGGACCACATGTCGATCTTCATCAACTTCGAGGAAGATACGGACGACTTTGCTTACGCGAAGATGGAGCGTCCGCCGCTGCCGCGCAACGATCAGTTGGATCGCTCGGTTGACGAGTTGGAACTGTCAGTCCGTTCCTACAACTGTCTCAAGAACGCCGACATCAGGACGATTCGCGATCTGGTCCAACGCACGGAGCGTGAGATGCTCGCCACCAAGAACTTCGGCAAGAAGTCGCTCAACGAGATCAAGGAGATCCTGAACGGTATGGGTCTCGACTTCGGTATGGAGTTCGACGAGCAGGGTAATCCGATTCCGGGTACCGGCGGCCGCGATGGAGCGGATCTTTCGGACTTTGAAGGCGACGACGAATAGTAGGTTAGAGTCATGCGACACTTAAAGGCACATCGAAAACTCGGTCGCACCAGTGAGCATCGTCACTCGATGCTGCGCAATCTTGCGACTTCTTTGATCAACTCGCGCGAAGAGCGCATCGTCACCACTTTGCCGAAAGCGAAGGAGCTGCGGCCGTTTGTAGAGCGAGCTATCACTCTATCGCGCCGGGCGCGGAGCTTTTCTGACGAAGGTTCAGCCGCGCAGGCGCTGCACCTGCGTCGCCAGGCGGCAGGTTTCTTTCATGCCGGCAACATGACTGTTAGCGAGACTACCGGTAAGCGTGGTCAACTCCGTCCGGAACGGACCGCGGGCGTCGCCGCGCTGAAGCGGCTCTTCAACGATCTCGGCGAGCGTTACAAAGATCGGCCGGGCGGTTACACGCGTATCCTGAAGTTGGGCTACCGCGAAGGAGATCGCGCCGAGTTGGCCATCATCGAACTGGTTGACAATCCTCGTGAAATCGAAGCCGCGGAAACGGCAAAGAAACGAAAAGCCGCGGCGTCGAAGAAGAGGAAGGCCGGCAAGGGTAAAGAGGCTAAGGAAGAGGCGGCTGAGTCGAAAGCCGAAGACAGCGACAGCTAAAGAACTTCTCCCGCAAAGGCGCAAAGGCGCAAAGTGAATCCTTTGCGCCTTTGCGTCTTTGCGGGAAAATCAAATGTCTGCACCTAAAGAACAGAATGAAACTCCCAAGCGCGTTCGTGCGGCCCAAAAGCCGGCAGCGTCCGTGAACATGGAGGAGCTTCGTGAGTTAATCGCACTTTTGCGTGATAACGGGCTGGCAGAGCTCGAGCTCGAGAACGAAGGATTCCGCGTTCGTCTTCGCCGCGACTCCGGATATGTCGAGGGCGTGCAGTATGCGCCGGCTACGGTCGCGACTGTCGCACACAGTCCGGCGCCAGTTCAGACGTCCGCTCCGCCGCCGTTGTCTGGTCCATCGCATCCGGGCACGCACGCTTCGACAGAAGCTTCTCAGGATCAGGACCTGCACATCATTCCGTCTCCGATTGTGGGTACGTTCTATCGTTCGCCTTCTCCGACCGCGGAGCCTTTCGTGAAGATCGGAACTAACGTCGAGCCGGAATCGGTTGTGTGCATCATCGAAGCCATGAAGCTCATGAACGAGATTCAGGCTGAGGCTGCGGGTGAGGTAGTTAAGATTTACGTTGAGAACGGCCAGCCGGTTGAATACGGCCAGCCACTGTTCGGGATCAAGAGTTAAGCCACAGAAAGGCACAAAAGGCACAAAATCATTTTGTGTCTTTTGTGCCTTTTTGCGGCGAATTTTTATATGGCTTTCAATCCGCGCAAGTTCAAGAAGATCCTGATCGCCAATCGCGGCGAGATTGCGTGTCGCATCATCTGGACCTGCAAGGAGATGGGCATCAAGACTGTCGCCGTTCATAGCGACGTCGATCGCGATTCGCTACACGTTCGTTTCGCCGACGAAGCCGCTTGCATTGGACCAGCGCCTTCCGCGCAGAGTTACCTGAACATTCCCGCGATCATCAGCACGGCTGAGATCTTCAACGTCGACGCGATTCATCCCGGCTATGGGTTTCTTGCTGAATCCGCTTACTTCGCCGAGATCTGCGAAGCGTGCAATATCAAGTTCATTGGACCAGCGGCGAATGTCATTCGTCTGATGGGTGACAAGATTGAAGCGCGTCGCGCGATGAACAAAGCGGGACTGCCAATCGTGCCCGGTAGTAAGGGCGGAGTCAGCTCCGAAGAAGAGGGTATCAAAGTCGCCCGCGACATCGGATATCCAGTGATCGTCAAGGCTTCGGCTGGCGGGGGTGGACGCGGGATGCGCATCGTTCGTTCCGAGCAGGAGTTGGGAAAAGCGCTTGAGACTGCTTCGACTGAAGCCGCGGCTGCGTTCAACGACGGCAGTGTTTATATCGAACGCTATATCGAAAAGCCGCGCCACATCGAGATCCAGGTGCTGGCGGATGAGTTTGGCGAGTGCATTCATCTTGGCGAGCGTGAGTGCTCGATTCAACGGCGTCACCAGAAGTTAATGGAAGAGGCGCCGTCGACGGTGCTGACTCCGGAGCTGCGCCAGCGCATGGGTGAAGCGGCGGTCGCGGCGTGTAAGAAGTTGGGTTATTCGAGCGCGGGTACAGTCGAGTTTCTATTGGATGCGCAAGGCGACTTCTACTTCATGGAGATGAACACGCGTATCCAGGTCGAGCATCCGGTGACCGAGATGGTCACGCTCGCCGACATCGTTCGCAACCAGATCCGGATTGCGGAAGGCGAACCGCTGGGCTACACACAGGACGATTTGCTAATCGTCGGTCATGCGATTGAGTGCCGGATCAATGCGGAGAATCCGGAGACGTTTGCGCCGTCGCCGGGTGTGATTTCGGCTTTCAACCTGCCGGGTGGGCCGGGCGTGCGCGTGGATACGTTTGTTTATTCGGGTTACCAGGTAACGCCTTTCTACGATTCATTGATTGCCAAGGTGATCGTTCACGCGCGCACGCGTGAGCTGGCGATTGCGCGCATGAAGCGAGCTTTGGAGGCGATGGTGATCGAAGGGATTAAGACGACCGTTCCGCTCCACTTGAAGATCATGGACGATCCGCGCTTCCGCTCCGGAGACATCGGGACGGATTTCATGGAGTACTTCCTGGCAGGCAACGGGCGAAAAGCCGCAGCCTCATAGTTTTTGTAGGGGTGGCCCTCCGTGGCCACCCCAACGTTGATTTCCGCAGACTGGGGTGGCCACGGAGGACCACCCCTACAACGACTGCGGGTTTGCGGTTTGAGCGCCGGTTGCCTTATAATACCCGACTTTTCTATGACGATTGGACTCGTCTGAGAGGTAAATTGAAGATGTCACACGCAGTTATCAGAGCCGGTGGAAAGCAGTTCCTGGTCGAAGAAGGCCAGACGATACGCGTGCCTTCCATCGAGGCCGATGCCGGTAGTTCGATCGAGGTGGAGGCGCTACTGAGTTCAGGCGACGGAAACAAGATCTCCGCCACCGTTGTCGCCCACGGTAAAGACCAGAAGATCGTGGTCTTCAAAAAGAAGCGCCGCAAACAATACAAGCGCACACGCGGCCACCGGCAGGGCTATACAACTTTAAAGATTGATTCGATTGGGTAAAGACAATGGCACATAAAAAGGGTGTTGGCTCATCTCGTAATGGTCGCGACTCGCAGTCGCAGCGTCTGGGGCTGAAGAAGTTTGGCGGTGAGAAAGTTCTCGGCGGCAACATCATCGCGCGCCAGCGAGGCACGAAATGGAAACCCGGCAACAATGTAGGCCGCGGCAAGGACGATACGTTGTTTGCCCTGATTGATGGCGTCGTCAAGTTTGAAGACAAAGGCCGGTCTGGAAAATTCGTCAGCGTTTATCCGATGGAGCAAACTGCTGCTTAGTAAAATTTCTGTGCAAGTTCGCGACGCCTGAGCCGCAAATCCTGCGCGCAACAGGCGTCGCTTTCAATTTAGGATGTTTATTGATCGCGCCAAGATTCACGTGCATGGGGGTGACGGAGGTAACGGTGTTACGGCTTTCCGGCGCGAGAAGTTTGTGCCGCGTGGTGGTCCATCGGGCGGCGATGGTGGTCGCGGCGGCGACGTTATCCTCGTAGCTGACGGCTCGCTGAACACGCTTCTGCACCTGCGCTATAACCCGTTGCACACGGCCCAACGTGGTTCGCACGGCGAAGGCTCGAATCGCTCGGGTCGCGAAGGCGATGATTTGATTGTGCGCGTGCCGGTGGGCACGCAGATCTTTGACGCTAATACAGGCGACCTGCTTCACGATCTCAACCACGATGGCGATCGCTGGCTGGCTGCGCGCGGTGGGCGTGGCGGGTTTGGAAATGCGCACTTCACGACCTCGACCAACCGTGCTCCTCGCTACCATCAAACCGGAAGCAAGGGAGAGGAGTTGGACCTGCAACTCGAGCTGAAGCTGCTCGCTGATGTTGGTCTGGTGGGTTTTCCAAACGCGGGGAAGTCGACGTTCATTTCCACAGTGTCGGCGGCGCGTCCGAAGATTGCAGATTATCCATTCACCACTTTGGAGCCGCATCTGGGTGTAGTGGATCTCGGCGACTTTCGTACCTTCGTCATCGCCGACATACCGGGACTGATCGAAGGAGCTCACACAGGCGCCGGGCTGGGCGATCGCTTTCTGCGACACATCGAGCGCACGAAGTTGTTGTTGCACCTGGTGGATGTTTCATCGGTTTCGGGAAGAGAAGCTGCCGGAGACTACGAAACGGTTAATCGTGAGTTGGCTTCTTACAATCAGGAGTTGGCGACGAGGCCACAGTTTGTAGTAGCGACAAAGATAGATGCGCTTGACGAGCCGGAGCGCCTGGAGTCGTTAAAGAGAAGCGCTGAGAAAGATAATAAGCCGTTCTTCGCGATCTCTTCGGCGACTAGTGAAGGTGTTCGCGAGCTCGTGAACGCGATCGCGGCGAAGTTGGAAGAGTTGAGTGCGGAGCGCAACCGCAGCGAAACGGTGGAGCTGGCTTTGTAAAAGATGTGCGCGCAACAGCGGATAGCATTGTATGGCGGGACGTTTGATCCGGTTCATGTAGGCCATCTGGAAATTGCACGCAAGGTTTCGCAGTTATTTGAGATTGAGAAAGTACTTTTTATTCCGGCCCAACTGGCGCCGCACAAAATCCGGCGTCTTGTAACCGCGCCGATACATCGTTATGCGATGCTCGCGTTGGCGACGCAGGACGATCCGCAGTTGTTGATCTCGAGCTTCGAGCTCGATGCTCCGGATCGACGTTACACGGTTGATACAGTTGCGCATTTTCAGCGGGCGCTGGGTGATTCGACCGAGCTCTTTTTCATCATGGGCGCCGATTCGTGGGCTGAGATCACGACGTGGCGCGAGTGGGAACGGTTGTTGACGATGATTAATTTTATCGTCGTCACCAGACCCGGATATGAGCCCGGAACCGCCCACGCGTCGAACATCTTTTTCACTGATGCGGTGATGAATGATGCTTCGGCTACAAACATCAGGCGGCTCGCACGCGAAGGACGCTACGACGAGTTAAGGAATCTTTTACCCCGACCGGTGCTTGAATACATAAAGAAGTACGAGATTTATCGAGAGAATGAAGCAAGACTCAACAGTTAAGGAACAGTCGTTAAACCCGCAACCTAACGTACGGCCCACCGCTCAAGCTGCGGCCCCTGAAGGCCTCGACGAGCGTGTGCTGGCTGCGCTCCACGCTGCGAGCGAGAAGAAAGCGTTGGAGCCGGTCGTCCTGGATTTACGCGAAATCGCGAGCTTCACTGACTACTTCGTGATCGTGAGTGGCGCCAACGAGCGGCAGGTGCAGGCGATCTCAGACGAGGTCTACGAGACATTGAAGAAGTCGGGCCATGCGGCGGCGCGCGTTGAGGGTTACAAGACTGCTGAATGGATTCTTTTAGACTACGGCGATTTCGTAGTGCACGTGTTTGAGCAGAAGGCGAGAAAGTTCTACGACCTCGAACGTCTCTGGCGCGAATCGAAACGCGTCGACGTGCCGGCGGAGTTCAACTCAGACAGTGCTGGTTCTTTGAGAAGAGAATCGTGATCGAACTATTCGCGCGCTCCCCCAAGATGCGCGAGGCTGTCAGTCTCGCGGAGCGCGTGAGTGCAACCGACACGAATGTTTTGATTACGGGTGAATCTGGAGTGGGAAAAGACCTGCTCGCCGCTTTCATTCATTCAAAATCTCGTCGCTCGCTGCAGCCGTTCGTGAAGATCGATTGCGCGACGTTGCCGGGTGAGTTGCTAGAAGCGGAGCTGTTTGGCTTCGAGCGTGGCGCTTTTACCGGTGCTGTCGAGACAAAGGCTGGGCGCTTCGAAGCCGCACAGAAGGGCACGATCGTACTTGACGAGATAGCGCATCTTTCGATTGACGCGCAGGCGAAGTTGCTGCGTGTGATCGAGAGACGTGAGTTTGAGCGGTTGGGAGGTCGGCGGACGATTAAGCTCGATGCTCGTCTGATTGCGTTGACGAACGTAGACCTCGATACGGCAGTGAAGATTGGACGTTTTAGAGAAGATCTTTTTTATCGTTTGAACGTAATCAACATTCGCGTGCCGCCCTTGCGTGAGCGCAAGCAGGATCTTTCCAGGTTGATCCAGTATTTCCTAAAGCAGTATGCGGCGAAGCATGCGCGGAAAGTGGATCACGTCTCGCCGCCCGCTCTGGCGATGCTCAAGGCGTACGAATATCCCGGCAATGCACGCGAACTGGCGAACGTTGTAGAACGAGCAGTGATAATGGCCACGGGACGCTGCATTGAAGAGCAGGACCTGCCGGTTGGATTGAACGCGGCGGTTACGGTGCAACAACACCGCGAGAAGCCGCGCAGTTTGGCGGAAATGGAAGCGGCTTACATCGCAGAACTGCTGGCAGCGACGGGAGGCAACAAGACTGAGTGCGCGCGCATACTCGGAATCAGCCGCAAGAATCTTTACGAGAAGATCGCGCGCTACGAGCTTGAGTAATGCGCCTGCGGATCATCTGGACCGGAAAGACGCGGGATGCGAGGCTGCGCGCGCTGATTGAAGATTACTCCGGTCGACTTGGTCACTTTGCTCGTTGTGAAGTGACTGAATTGAGAGAGCTTGGGCGCACTGACAAGTCGGGCATCGATAAGGAGACGAAACGCATCTCAGACGCTCTCCGTCCCGGCTCGTTGACAGTGTTGCTGGATCCGGAAGGCACGGAGTGGACGTCCCAGGAGTTGGCCGCTCAGGTGCGGAGTTGGGAAGGAAAAGGGATCAAGGAAGTCGCGTTTGTCATCGGCGGACCTAATGGCCTGGCAGACGATTTCAAATCCCGCGCGGACAAGCGTTGGTCGCTGTCGCGCTTGACGCTGACGCACGAGATGGCACGAGTACTGTTATTTGAGCAGTTATATCGAGCGTACACGATCATTCATGGTTTGCCGTACCAGAAATGAATACGGCAGACGGGGTCATATCAAGTAGGGTGTGGAGGATTAAAACAGATAATGGATAAGAGGCGAACCAAAGTTTTCCGAGACAAGTTGTTGGACCGTCGCGAAGGTCTCGTCGGTCAGGTGCAGGCGGCGGAGCTTTACAGTCGCGAACGCGATGCGGAAGCGACGCAGGATCCGGCGGACATGGCCGCGAACGCCTACACGAAGGAGCTGTTAGTCTCGATGTCTGACAACGATCGGCAGTTGCTGAACCTGATCGATGAAGCGCTCGAGCGGATCGAAACGGCTGGTTACGGTAAGTGTGTTCACTGTGGTGAAGCGTTGCCGGAGAAGCGCCTCGATGCGGTGCCGTGGGCACGACACTGCGTTCGCTGTCAGGACCTCCAGGAGCGCGGGTTGTTGGGTGAAGATGACGATTAATCCTGCTCCCGGGCGGTAGGATTAGCACGGCCTCCTCGAAATCGATTCGGGGAGGCCGTTTGATTTAGGCAACAGTTTGAATAACGCTGAAAGCGTTGGCTAATTGCAGCCCATGGGTTGGAGCGCAGCGACAACCCTGGGTGGGCATTCAAAAATTCGTTCAAACCCTGAAAGGGTTTGTTGCGGAGCGAACCCTTTCAGGGTTGGTTGTGATCTAGATAAGCTAACCCAAGGTTGTCGCTGCGCTCCAACCTTGGGCTCAAATTAGCCAACGCCTTCGGCGTTATCCTACTATGTTCCTCACTAGTGCGACACGACTGTTCTACGATGCTTTACTCACATTGTCTTATCCACAGAGCTGCGCGATCTGCTGTCGTAGTGTTGAACAACGCAGGTTTGGGGTGACGTGCGAGAAGTGCTGGAATGCGACGCGGATCTTGAGCGGAGCGGAGACGATTTGTTGGAAGTGCGGGTTGTTGTCGGAGGAGGTTTCAGCGGCTCGGCTTGATGAGGTGAGATGCCGGCGTTGTGAGGCGCAGTCGTTTACGGCGGCA
>Ga0207670_10000689_pt1 | contig 17866 bp, 18 predicted proteins | sample KBSS23HmetaG_FD_184339 | JGI IMG/M metagenome (GOLD analysis project Ga0207670, IMG submission 184339) | Switchgrass rhizosphere microbial communities from Kellogg Biological Station, Michigan, USA - KBS S2-3H metaG (SPAdes) (version 2) | ecosystem: Host-associated > Plants > Roots >... | reverse complement strand
AAAGCGGTCAAGGAAATCTGGGTGCGCTCGGCCCAGGCGATGGGCGCCGACGACCGCCGCCTGTTCGTCAAGGTGATCGTGCCGGGCGCCCTGCCCTACATCCTGACCGGATTGCGGCTCGGGCTGGCGCAGGCCTGGCGCATCCTGGTCGGCATCGAGATGCTGGCCGCGGTGCCGTGGGGCCTCGGCTGGATGATCTTCGGCGCCCGTGAATTCCTGAACACCGATGTCATGCTGGCCGGCGTGGTGGTGATCGGCGTCATCGGCCTGGCGCTGGAAAAACTCGTGTTCCAGAAGCTCGAGGAATACACCGTGATGCGCTGGGGGATGATGACGTGATCGCCGTCTCCGCCCGCACCCGTTCGACCTTGCGCGCCACCGTGACGATTGTGGTGGCGGCGCTGCTTTATGAAGCGGTGGCCCGCACCGGCTATTTCCCGCCGGCGCTGATGCCGACCTTGCCCAAGGTGTGGAACGCGCTGATCGGCTCGCTGATGGACGGCAGCATGGTCGTGCATGCCGCCAGCACGCTCTACCGCGTGCTGGTCGGCATGGGCCTCGCGGTCGTGGTCGGACTGCCGCTCGGCATCCTGATGGCACGGTGGAAGCCGATCGAGAATTTCTTCATGCCGCTCGTCAGCGCGCTGATGCCGATCCCGTCGCTCGCCTGGGTGCCGGTGTTCATCCTGTGGTTCGGCCTCGGCAACACGGTGGCGATCCTGATCGTGTTCTACGCCGCGCTGTTTCCGATGCTGCTCAACACCTGGTCCGGCGTGCGCGCGGTCAATCCGATCTGGCTCCGCGCCGCCGGCGCGATGGGCGCCAACGAGCGGACGCTGTTCTGGAAGGTGATCGTGCCGGGCGCCTCGCCGTTCATCATCACCGGATTGCGGCAGGCGTTCCTGCGCGCCTGGATCGCGGTGATCGGCGCGGAATTCCTCGCGGCGTCGGATTTCGGCCTCGGCTGGGTGATCTTCGACGCCAAGGAATTTCTCAACGCGCCCCTGATGCTCGCTTCGCTGATCGTCATCGGCGCGATCGGGTTCGCGTTCGAGCGTCTGGTGTTCGGTTCGATCGAAAAAGCCACTGTGCTGCGCTGGGGGATGGTGCGGGTGGTAAAGGGATGAAGGGGTGAAGACATGAACGGACGACGGCTCGCCGTCTCGGCCGCGCTGTGGGGACTGTTTCTCGGCATCGGCATCGCGCCGGCACTCGCCCAGCCGGCCGAACTCGTTCGCGGCTGCCTGGTGGAATCGATCGCGCCGCTGCGATTGAGCGAACTCGCGCAAGCCATCTCGCGCTGCGAGCAGGTGATCGGTGACGCCGCATCGTCGCGCGATCTGCGCGGCCAGGCGCTCGGTCAACGCGGGCTGCTCTATGCCAAGCGGTGGTCGATCGTTGAGGTCGAGCAGGATGCGCTTGCCGGCATCGCCGATATCACCGAGGGGTTTCGTCTCCACAATCCCGAAAAGGCCAAGAAGCAACACCTTATCAACGTTCGGGGGCAGCTCTATCTGGCGACCGGTCAACACAAAAAAGCCGCCGACGATTTCAAGGCGGTCCTGGCCGAAGCTCCGGACAACGAATCCGCCCGCGCCGGATTGAAAAAAACCGGAGCGGCCGAGAACTATTGATCGCCGCGCCGATCACCACAGCTGGCGCGTCGCCAAGCGGGCCCCCTCGCTGAGCGAGGCAAGCTTCATCCACACGATCTTGGTGTCGACCTGGACGCGGCCGGCAAAGGTGCCGAAGCCGCAGTCGGCGCCGGGAATGACGTTCTCCCGGCCGACCACCTTGGCGTACTGCACGATACGGTCGGCGACCAGCTCCGGATGCTCGACGAAGTTCGAGGTGGAATCGATCACGCCGGGGATGATGGCCTTGCCGTCCGGCAGCTTGACGTCCTGCCAGACCTTCCACTCGTGACCGTGGCGCGGATTGGCGCCGGGGAACGACACCGCCTGAGGTTTCGCCTTGAGGATGATGTCGACGATGTCTTTCAGCGGCACGTCGCCGTGATGCGGGCCTAGGGTCGAGCCCCAGCAGACGTGCATGCGCATGCGGTCGGCCGGCAGGTCCTTTATCGATTGGTTGAGCGCCTCGACGTTGAGGGCGATGATCTTGCGATAGTCGGCGATGCCGATGCCGGGATAGAGCGCGTAGGACATCGCGAGGTCCGGGCAATCGAGCTGCAGGATGAAGCCGGCCTCGACGATGGCGCGATACTCCCGGCTCATCACATCGGACAGCGCGAAGAGATAGTCCTCGACGGTCTTGTAGTGCGCGTTCTTGAGATAGCGCGCGATCTGGCCGGGCGACGGCGAGGTCATGAAATATTCCTCGATGCCCGCCTTGGTCATCGCCGCCTTGGCGCGGGCGATGTCAGCCTCGACCGCGGCAAAGTCCTTCCACGAAACCGAGCCGGAACAGGCCGGACGATGCTGGAACGGCGAGGCGAACTGGCTCAGCAGTTGCGCAAGCTCGGGGAATTCCGGTTCGCCGGTGCCGCGCGGCGCATCGGACTGGCCCTCGAAGCCGTTCAGGCGATCGATGACATGGACCGTATAATCGGTGCGGCCCTGCTCACCGTCGTTGACGATGTCGATGCCGGCGGCCTTCTGCTTGGCAATCACGTCGGCGACCGCCTCGGCGACGGCGGCATCGAGCGCGGCGCCGCTTCGCCGTCCCGCGAGCAGCTGCTCGACCACCTTGGCGGGGCGCGGCAGGCTGCCGGTGTGGGTGGTGAGAATCCTGGTCGTGCTGCGCCGCATGGTTCTTTCCCCGATTTCGGGAACATCTAACCCGGAGCGCCGCGGGACCGCTAGACAGCGCCGCGCCGGTGGGCGCAGACTTTGCCCACTGGACGACGGACCAGCGCGCAAAACGACGCGGTCCCACCGGGGAGGCGATCATGACCACATCGAAGCACGATCCGGCCTTGCAGCCCGTCGCCGGCAACGAGCTGCTCGACCGCCGCCTGCTGCTGCGGCGCGGCCTTGCTTTCGCCGGCGCGACGGCCGGCATGGCGGCGACCGGCGCCGCCGCCGAGCCGTTGGCGGACGATCCGTGGAGCCGCATGCAAGGCACCACCACCGTTGCGATCGAGCCGCGCTCGAAATTCGAGGATAAGGTGACGCGCACCCTGAGCAATCCCAAGGGCGAGCCGCGCACCCAGCACGCGCGCACGCCGCACCAGATGCTCCAAGGCACCATCACGCCGAACCAACTGCACTTCACCATCATCCACAACGGCACGCCGGACATCGATCCGGCCCAGCACAAGCTCGTGATTCACGGCCTCGTCAAAAATCCGCTGGTGTTCACCATGGATGCGCTGGCGCGCTATCCGATGGAATCCCGCATGGCCTTCGTCGAATGCGGCGGCAACAGCGCACCGATGTTCTCCAAGGAGCCGATCCAGGCGAGCGTGCAGGCGCTGCATGGCCTCGTCTCCTGCGCCGAGTGGACCGGCGTGCGGCTTTCGACCTTGCTGGAGGAAACCGGCGTCGATCCGAAGGCGAAGTGGGTGATCGCCGAAGGCGCCGACACCGCGGCGCTCAATCGCAGCGTGCCGCTCGCCAAGTGCCTCGATGACGCGATGATCGCGCTCTACCAGAACGGCGAGCGCATCATGCCGGGCAACGGCTATCCGATGCGGCTCTTGCTGCCCGGCTACGAGGGCAACATGAACATCAAATGGCTGCGCCGGCTCAAGCTCACCGACCAGGCGGCGATGACCTATTACGAGTCGCGCAACTATTCGCCGATCCTGCCGAGCGGCAAGGCCTACAAGTTCTATTTCCTCCAGGAGGTGAAGTCCTTCATCACCAGCCCTTCGTTCGGCGCGACCATGAAGGAGCCGGGCTATTACGAGATTTCCGGCGTGGCCTATTCCGGCACCGGCCGCATCGCCAAGGTGCTGGTGTCGGCCGACGGCGGCAAATCCTGGGCCGAGGCGGCGCTGCAAGGCCCGGTGCATCCCAAGGCGTTCACGCGGTTTCGCATGCCGTGGCGCTGGGACGGCGGGCCGGCGGTGCTGCAAAGCCGCGCCTGGGACGAGTCCGGCAACTTCCAGCCGACGCGCGCGGAGTTCGTCGCGGTGCGTGGCGAGACGAAGACCGTGCCGAACGTCGCCGGCTTCCCGAACCAGCATTACAACAGCATCACCAGCTGGAGCGTCGACGCCAAGGGGGAGGTCAAGCATGTCTATGCGTAGGATCGTTCCCACCGCCCTGCTCGCGCTTGTGCTCGCTCTTGGCACGGCGCACGCCGCCGACACGCCGAAGCTCGGCAAGCCGATCAGCGAGGCCGACATCAAGACCTGGGACATCACCATCCTGCCCGACGGCACCAACCTGCCGCCCGGCCGCGGCACGCCGGCGGAGGGCGCCAAGGTGTACGTCGAGAAGGGCTGCGCCGCCTGCCACGGCGAGAACGCCAAGGGCGCCACCAACATGGCGCTGGTCGGCAAGCCGCCGATCGACCGCATCGAGGCGCCGAAGACCATCGCCAACTTCTGGGCCAACGCGACGACGCTGTACGACAGCATCCGCCGCTCGATGCCGTGGCCGACGCCGCGCACCTTGAGCGACAGCGAAACCTACGCGCTCACCGCCTACATTCTTTCGCTGAACAAGATCATCGGCGAGAACGACGCGATGGACGCGGAAACGCTGCCGAAGGTGCAGATGCCGAACCGGGATAATTTCATCATCCGCTTTCCGGAACGGCTTTGATCTGGATACGCGGCCCATCCTTCGAGACGCCCGCCTTCGGCGGGCTCCTCAGGATGAGGCGGAGAGTGTAGATCGGCAACACATCTCAGCCTCATGGTGAGGAGCCGCGCGAAGCGCGGCGTCTCGAACCATGGCCAGAGATTCAAGCGATGCAATCCGCTATAACGACTCCATGAATCCATCGAACACAACCGGCCCGGTGCTGTGGAGCGTCGACGGGCGCGGCGTCGCCACCGTCACGCTCAACCGCCCGGAGGTCAACAACGCCTACAACGGCGAGCTGATCCAGGGGCTGCTGGCGGCGCTCGACGCGCTCGGCGGCGCACACGGGCTCCGCGCCGTCGTCATCAAGGGCAACGGCAAGCATTTCCAGGCCGGCGCCGATCTCAAATGGATCGACGCGGTGCGCACGTCATCGGCGGCCGAGAACGTCCGCGTCTCGCGGGCGACCGCGGAAGCCGTGGCGCGGCTCAACCACGTGCCGGTGCCGACGGTGGCGCTGGTGCAAGGCGGCTGCTTCGGCGGCGGCACCGGCCTCGTCGCCGCCTGCGACGTGGTGATCGCCGCCGACAACGCCACGTTCTCGATCGCCGAGGTGCGCTGGGGCCTGACCGCGGCGATCATCGTGCCGCAGCTGAACGATGCCATCGGCGTGCGGCAGCTGCGGCGCTATGGGCTGACCGGCGAGCGCTTCAACGCCGAGGAGGCGCGGCGGATCGGCCTCGTTCACGAGGTGGTGCCGCTCGCCGAGCTCGCCGCGGCGGGCGAGCGCGTGGTCGGCCACGTGCTGGAGAACGCGCCCGCGGCGATCGCGGAGACCAAGGCGCTCACCTTGAAACAGGCGTTCGGCGATCTCGATGCGGCGGCATTCGCGGCGCTGATCGAGAGCCACGCGCAGAAGCGGCAGTCGGCGGAGGCCGAGGAAGGCCTCGCCTCGTTCGCCGAGAAACGCGCGGCGAAATGGGCGCCGAAGAAGACTTAGGCAAAAGGTGTCCTACTCGATCACCTCGTCGGCGCGGGCGAGTAGCGCGGGCGGCACGGTGAGTCCGAGTGCCTTGGCGGTCTTGAGGTTGATCGCCAGTTCGAACTTGGTAGGTTGCAGCACTGGCAGGTCAGCGGGCTTGGTACCCTTAAGGATCCGACCGACATACAAACCGGCTTGACGATACTGGTCGACCGTACTGGCACCATAACTTATGAGGCCCCCGATTGCGGGGAACTCGCGACGTCCGTAGATCGCCGGTGTGGAATGGCGAGCCGCAAGATCAACAAGCCTTTCTCGTCTGTTGATGAAAAGTGCATCGTCCGCCACAACAAGCACACCAGCACGGGCCTGGATGATCGCATTGAAGGCCGTGTCCAGGTCACGTTCGGTTCTGGCGTGCAGAACAAGTACATCTTGTCCGATGGCACGCGCAGCCGTCCGGGCATCTCGGATGGCAGGCTCGGCGGTTTGGTTATTGGGGTTGACCAGCACCGCGACGATGGGCGCTGTGACTGCCAGGAGATCACGAAGCAGTTCCAGTCGTTTCGGCCAGAGTGCGGCACTGATCACAGTTATGACCGTTGCGGTTCCTCCCGGCCTGTTGAAACTATCGACAAGCCCAAGCGCGACGGGGTCGCCAGCGGTTCCCAAGACAATCGGGGTCGTCGAAGCTGCTGCCTTCACGGCGCGTATCTGGGTGTCAATTGCACCTGCGAAGATCACGTTCACATTACGGCGGACCAAATCGGCTGTTAGTGCCGGAAGTCTATCGAGTTGACCTTCAGCCCAACGGAATTCGATCGCAACGTTTTGGCCCTCGACGTAACCGCTCTCGTTCAGCGCTTGGCGGAACGCAGCCACCAGATCAGAATCGGAGGCGGGTGATCTCCCATTCACGAACCCTACCACCGGCATAGCTGGCCGTTGCGCGCGCGCTGCTAACGGCCAAGTTGCCGCCGCGCTTCCGAGAACGCTGAGAAATTCTCGCCGCCTCATGTCCGCCCCAGGCTAAGGACAAGGGATCGTATCGAAGAAGTCGCGCCTTGGAAGCCACTGTTGGACCGAAGCCACAGGTCGCTGATGTCGCAGATCGGTCAAACGCACGTGACGCGCTGGAATTGGGATGTCTGATTTAGCGCCGAAAGCGAACATGGATCAGCGCGTTGGATGCCCGCTAAGGCGGCGCTGCTGTGACTTAACGCACAGTGACTTTGCGCACTTCTAACTTGCCTAGGATCGGTCGATATTCCAAACAGCAAACTTGGGAGACTTCCCAAACAGCAAACTCGGGAGACTTCAATGTTCCCCACCGGCGGCACCACTCAGATCATCACCCCGTTCGGCAGCGGTTACGTCCCGATGCAACACGGCGAGCCGACCCGTTGGAATTTGGCATCGGCGGATTTGGACGACATGGTCGAGACGCTCAGGGCTTCGGCGTTTAGCGAAGTGCTAAAATCTCTGAGGTCTGCACTGTCGCTGAGGTAATGCTCCATGTCCGGAGCGCAGTTTCATGTCGTCATCGTGCCCAGAAGCTGACATGGCGCGCTCATTTGATGACCTCGTCGGCGAGGGCCATCACCAGACATTTCACCGGCCTGGTTAGAAGCCCCTGGCGAGGACAACATCAAATTCGCCGCGCATGAACTGGCCATCCTGTCTGAGCTTGATAGCCATCGATGGCTTGCGACGAGCCCACGGGTCTTTCGCGATATAAGGATCGTCCTTGAAATAGAGCTGGGTCGTAAGCGGTACGTGCAGCGATTCCGAAACCCTAAAATGAATGTGAGCCGGTCGGGTAAGGCCCGCATATTTCTCCAGCCCAGGGAGATTTGGCGGGACTGGATATCGTCCCGGCATGATCGTTTCGACTTCGTAATTTCCTTGCTGGTCGGTCAGCATCATACCTCGCAGGTGGAAATCCACGCGCTCCGTGAAGTCGCCAGGCTTATCCGTATCGTACTGACCAGCTTTGTTCGCCTGCCAGATTTCAATCAACGTGTTGGGTAATCGGGTGCGGCAGTCAGAACTAAGGACTTTGCCCGAGATGATCAGCCGCTCGCCAGGTTCGTTCGGTCCAGCCAGTTTGGTTTGGAACGGCGCACCGAAGCGATAGTACGGCCCGATAATATCGCGTTCCGTCAGCTTGCATGATTTGGCGGCAGCGAAGGCGCTCGAGGTCGTCGCGCAGCCAATGAGCGATGCCATGCCTTGCAGGACCATCCGCCGCGGCAAGGATAGGGCCCGGATCGAGACAAAATCGCGATTCATCGAAACCCCCATTCTGAGCCGACACGTTTCGGCTATTCGATCACCTCGTCGGCGCGGGCGAGCAACGTCGGCGGTACGGTGAGGCCGAGCGCCTTTGCGGTCTTGAGGTTGATGACCAACTCGTACTTTGTCGGATTCTGCACCGGCAGGTCGGCCGGTTTCTCGCCTTTGAGGATGCGGTCGACGTAACCAGCCGCGCGGCGGAACTGGTCGATCCGATCAGGCCCATAGGAGATCAGGCCCCCGCCAACGACCAAGAAGCGTTCGACGTAGACCGCAGGCAGTTTGTGGCGGGCCGCCACAGTGACGATCAGATCGCGATGAACTGTTGCTGAGCTGCCCGATGTTATGATCAGACCACCGTTCGCAGTCCGCGCGAATGCCGCGACGGCGCGCTCGATCTCTGACGCGTCCTGAACATTGATCGGGCTAACCTCAATCCTGAGCGAGGCTGCTACGGTTTGGATAGCGGCAAACTGGGCGCTTCCGGAGGGGGAGGCCGAATCCCGGAGGACTGCCGCCCGCATCACGCCTGGCGCGATCTCTTTGAGCAACTCCAGCCATTTCCCGCTTAAGCTATATTCGAACTGGGTGAAGCCGGTCGCGTTGCCGCCCGGTCGCGCCAGACTGTCGACGAAGCCGGCGGCGACTGGATCAAGGACGGCCGGAAACACAATCGGCAGCCTGCGGGTCGCCTGCAAGATCGCTCCCACGGACGTGGCCCCAGTGGCCAAGATAACATCCGGCGCGAGCGCAGCCAGTTCCGTCGCATGCCGGCGAATTTCGGCAGCATTGGCTCCGGTCCAGCGGATGTCAAAGCGCACATTGCGGCCGATGATCCAGCCGAGGAGCGCCAGCGCCTGATAGAACGCTGCAAGGCGGGCCTGAAACTCTGCATCGTCCGCGGCTGAGGGCAACAGCACGCCGATGAGCCGCGTCCGCTCGCGCTCTTGCGCGTATGCGGTGAGCGGCCAAAGCGTCAGCGACGTGGCCGCCGCACCACCAACCAGCGTGATGAACTCCCGCCGCTTCACTCGATCACCTCGTCGGCGCGGCCCAACATGGTTGCCGGGATGGTGATGCCGAGCGCCTTCGCGGTCTTGAGATTGAACGCCATCTCGAATTTGCCGGCAGCCTGCACAGGCAGTTCGCCGGGCTTCGCCCCCTTGAGGATGCGGTCGACGTAATTCGCCGCCTGGCGGACCTGGTCAAATGTATCGATGCCATACGACATCAAGCCGCCGCTCGCCGGATAAAGACGCACGACATAGATCGAGGGCAGATGAAACCGCAGCGTCGACGCTGCGATCAGCGCCCGGTTGGTCGTCACAAGCGGGCTTGGCAACAGGATCACCCCGCCGTTCGGTTGCTGCCCGAATGCCGCAAGCGCGGCCTCCACCTCGTCGGCATTGCGCGCCGGCGCGGGCGTCACTTCGACGCCCATTCTGGATGCCACTTCGCGGATCGCGTTGAGATACGCATTCCAAGCGGGGTGATCGGGGTTCTGCATCACGGCAACGCGGGTCATGGCCGGCACGACCTCCTTGAGCATCTCGAGCCATTTGCCGGCAAAGGAATGCTCGAAGATGGTGAAGCCGGTGACGTTGCCGCCCGGCCGCGCCAGACTTTCGACAAAACCGTCGCTGACCGGATCGGTGACCTGGATGAACACGATCGGGACAGTCTTGGTTTGCCGGTGCGCCGCCGCGAGCACCGGTGCGGTGCCTGTCAGGATGACGCTGGGGCTTAGCGCGGCAATCTCCGCGACCACGGCCCGGTTCTGCTCGGCGTTCATGGAAGAGCGGTATTCGAGCCGAACATTGCGGCCGTCGATCCAGCCTAGCTCGCGCAAAGCGTCCCGAACGATGTCGTGCCGCCTTTGCGTTTCGGGATCGCCGGCCGAACCGCCGAACCAGACAAGAACGAGCGGAGCGCGGCCTTGACCATACGCCGTCAGTGGCCAAGCCGCCGTGCCGCCGAGAGCACAAAGAAATTCCCGCCGTCTCATGTCCGCCCCTAGGCTCAGAAGACGGCATCGTATCGGTACAAACGAACACTTTGATAGAGGCTGAAACCGGCTTCGCTACTGCAACATAAGGCTTTGGTTTGGTCCGTTCAGTGCCAGGAACACGGCTGCGACGCCCCTTCCGCCTGCTCGTGAATACTGATTAGCTTGCGATCAAGCTGCTCGCGGGTCGTGCCGAAGTCTCCGCTTCATTGTAGCAGCGCGGGTGGGGTCATCGGCGGGCGTGCCCAACCCTCATCCGTTCACAAGTTGAATCAGGGGGATTGCCGTGATTGCACGTCTCGCCCTGTTGACGCTGTCCGCCTTCCTGGCGCTTGCGCCCGGCGCGATCGTCGCAGCCCATGCGCAGTCACCGATCTGGCCGAGCCGGATCGTGCGCCTGGTGGTGCCGTTCACGGCAGGGGGACCGACCGACATCATCGCGCGCATCGTGGCCGAACAGCTTTCAAAGGGTTGGGGCCAGCAGGTCGTCATCGAGAACCGCGGTGGCGCCGGCACCAACATCGGCAACGAGATGGTCGCGCGCGCCGACCCTGACGGATACACGGTGCTGTTTGCCACTTCTTCGCTGGCGGTGAACCGCAGTCTCTACCGCGTGCTGAGCTACGATCCGGTGGCTGACCTGGCGCCGGTCTCGCAGGTTTCCAGATTTCCGCTGTTCATGTTCGTGCCGAACTCGTTGCCGGCGAAATCGATCATGGAATTTGTTGCCTACGCCAAGGCCAACCCGGGCAAGGTCACTTTGTCATCCCCTGGCACCGGCAGCACGCCGCATCTCGCCGGCGAACTGCTCAAGCAGATGGCCAATTTCGAGATGACGCACGTGCCTTATCGCGGGGCGGCGCCCGCGCTCAACGACCTGATCCCCGGTCGCGTTGACTGTTATTTTGGCAGCGGCGCGCTGCTTGAAACCATGCGTTCGGGCCAGGTGCGCGGGCTTGCGGTCACCGGCGCGCAAAGGGAGCCGGCGGCGCCGGAACTGCCGACGATCGCCGAGGCCGGCGTCCCGGGCTATGATGTAACGTCGTGGCATGGCTTGTTCGTGCCGGCCAAAACGCCGCCTGACGTCATCAGGAAATTTCACGCGGACACCATCACGGCTCTGGGCGACCCCGTGGTCAAGGAGAAGTTGGCGCAAGCGGGCTATACGGTTGTCGGCTCGAGGCCCGAGGAACTGCGCGAGCTGCTCAAGTCGGAAATCGAGAAGTGGGCGGCAGTGATCAAGGCGGCAGGAATTCCCCGAGCGAATTAGCGAGCCGATTCCGCGGAAGTCGCCAGGCAGCGGCTGCCGGGTGCTTCGGCATTGGTAAGCTTTGATTAACCTCTCGCCCGCGCAATTTTGCGCGGATGCGGTTCTGGTTGCGCGATCTATTTTGTCCAAGATTTAAGATATTGCCCCTAACGTTACGCAAATATGTTCCCGACGGACCACGTGACAATGCCGACCCCGTCCGCACTAAAACCGTCCGATGCACGGAAAACCGAGCGGCGCACCTCGAACGCCCCCGCTACGGTTCATGACGGCTCGACTTCAATTCCCTGCCATTTGGTGGACATTTCCATGGGCGGAGCGGGCCTGCTTTTCGCAAGCTCGCCAACAATACCGCAGGTTTTCGTTCTAACGGTCCCCTCCGAAAAGATTCACCGCCGCTGCGGCATCGTGTGGAGACGCGGTGTTCGGGTCGGTGTGCAGTTTTTCTGAGGGGCTCATTCTCGGCCCGCGTGACCGCCTCTTCGATCACCCGGTCGGCGTCTCTCCCTAATCCACCACGATATTGTTCTTCTTGATCACCTCGCCCCAGATGCGCGCTTCGTCCTTGATGAAGGCCGCGGTCTCCGCCGGGGTCTGGCCGCCCGGCTCGACGCTGAGCGCCCGGAACTTCGCCTGCACGTCCGGCATCTTCAGGACTTCGATGAAATCCCTGGCGATCTGATCGCGCACGCCTGCCGCCATCTTGGGCGGACCGGCGACGGCGAACCAGCCGACGGCAACGAGATCGGGCATCCCCGCCTCCGCTGTCGTCGGCACATCGGGCATCTGCGCGGAGCGCTTCTTGTCGAGCACCGCCAGCACCTTGACCTTGCCGTCGCGCCAGAGCGCCAGAGCCGCCGACACATTGCCGAAGAACAGGTCGACGTGACCGCCCAAGATGTCCTGGAGCACCAGCGTCTCGCCGCGATAGGGCACGTGCACCATGCTGGTGCCGGTCATGGTCATGAACATGTTGGCGGTGAGGTGCGGCGTCGCGCCGTTACCCTGGCTGCCGTAGACGACCTTGCCCGGATTGGCCTTGATGTACTCGACCAGCTCCTTCAGCGAATTCGCCGGCAGCTCCTTCTTCACGATGGTGACATTGGGCACGCTGCCGAGCACCGTGATCGGCACGAAGTCCTCGGGCCGGTACGACAGCTTCTTGTAGAGGCTCTGGTTGATGGCGAGCGGGCCAGGCGGGGCGACGAACAAGGTGTGCCCGTCGGGCTCGGCCTGCGCCGCGAGGTCGGCGCCGATGTTGCCGCCGGCGCCGGTCTTCTGCTCGACGATGATCGGCTGACCCCACTTGACCTGGAGCTTGTCGGCGGCGATGCGCGCCAGCACGTCGTTGATGCCGCCGGCCGGAAACGGCACGATGAACTTCACCGCGCTCTTCGGCTGGAACGCGCTCTGCGCGTGCGCGAGATTGGGCAGTGCAAGGATCGTCAGCGAAGCGAGCAGATGCAGCGCAGTGCGTCGGTTCATGATTCTCGTCCTCACTCGGGCTTCACGCCCGATTCCTTGATGATCTGAAGATACTTTTCGCTCTCGGCCTTGGCGAAACTCCCGAACTGCGCGGACGAGCCCAGGCGGACGTCGGCGCCGGCGTCGCGCAGCTTGGCCTGCATGCCCGGCGAGGCCAGGATCACGTTGATCTCGGTGTTGAGCCGGGCCACCACCGCGGCCGGTGTGCCGGCCGGCGCGAAGAAGCCCTGCCACAAGGTCAGGTCGAAGTTCGGATCGCCGATCGCCTCGGCGACGGTCGGCACGCCGGGCGCGCCGCCGGCGCGCTTGGCCGAGGACACCGCGAGGATTTTCACCTGGCCGCCTTTCAACAGCGGCGTCGCCGCCGGAAAGCCCGGGAAGTACATATCGACGTGGCTGCCGAGCAGATCGTTGAGCGCGGGGCCGGCGCCCTTGTAGGGCACGTGGGTGAGGGTGGCCTTGGTGCGGAGCTTCAAGAATTCGCCGGCGAAATGTCCTGGCGTGCCGGTGCCGGCGGAGGCAAAGGTAAGCGGCTGCTTCTCGGTCAGCGCCTTGGCGAGCTCCGCCATCGTCGAATACGGCGCCTTGGCCGGCACGACCAAAGCGAGCGGCACCACCGAGGCGAGCGCGATCGGCATCAGGTCCTTCTCGGCGTTGTAGGTGAGCCCCTTGATCCAGTGCTGGTTGATGGCGATCTCGCCGGTCTGGCCCATCAGCAGCGTGTGGCCGTCCGGCGGCGCCGAGACCACGGCCTGGGTGCCGATGGCGCCGGTCGCGCCGGCGCGGTTCTCGATGACGATGTTCTGGCCGAGCGCTTCGGCAAGCGGCGCCGCGATGAGGCGCGCCACGATGTCGCCGGTGCCGCCCGGCGCATAAGCGACGACGATGTGGATGGTGCGGTTCGGGAAATCCTGCGCGGAGGCCGGAACGGCGGCGACGATCAAAGCCACCAAAACGAGGCAATACCGAATAAACATTCTCTTGCTTCCTCCGGCGGCGATTGTCGGGGGCGCGGCTGGCGCTGTCCAGGGGCCAGGCAACTTTCGCTGCTTGGCCTTTGACCTCAATGAGCCGCGCTGCGTTCAGTGCGGGTGAGGTCTATGCGGCGTCCTAACGGAAAGAATAGATCTGAGTTTCACTCGGCGAGAATTCCCGCCGCCCGATGAGACATCGGTGACTGTCAGATAGTAAGCTAACGGAGCAGACGACAACACAGGCGTCAGGCAGGGGTCAGATGTTCGATTTTGTACGGATGATTTCGCGCAGGCGCGCGCTCGTCGCGGGCATCACGGGGCTGAGTATCGGGCTTGTCGGTCTATCGGCCCTGAGACCGCTGTCCGCACAGAGCCAGGTCCAGGGATTCACGTTCGCGTTGATTGGCGATCTTGGGTACGTCCCAAGTGAAGAGCCTTGGCTGGAGAACGTTCTTGCCGATCTGAACAAGGACTCGACTCTATCATTCGTCGTCCACGTCGGCGATCTTTCGTCGCCACGCTATGGCTGCACCGACGAAATGCAGGCGCGGCGACTTGCGCAGTTCAATGCGCTTTCCCAACCGCTGGTCTACACGCCGGGCGATAACGACTGGACCGATTGCCACGAAGGCCAAGGCGTCAAGGGCTTTGATCCATTGGAGCGGCTCGCAAAGGTGCGAACAGTTTTCTTTCAAGGTGAGCAAAGCCTCGGCAAGCGGGCACTGCCATTGCTTCGCCAAAGCCGGGACGCTGCTTTCGTCAAATACCGAGAAAATGTCAGATGGGACCAAGGTGGCGTAACGTTCGTCACGCTGCATGTCCCAGGCAGCAACAATGGCCTCGGACGCTCCCCGGAAGGTGACGCCGAGTTTGATGAGCGCAACAAGGCCAACATGACATGGCTTCGGCAAACTTTTGCTCATGCCAAGGCCAACAACAGCCGCGCCGTCATGGTCATGCAGCAAGCCAATATGTTTCCGGAAATTCCGCCGTTTCCAGGCAAGGCGGAAACACCGAGCGGATTCACCGATCTGCGAGCGCTGCTGGAGCAGGAAGCGACCGCATTTCAAAAGCCGGTCGTCCTGGTCAACGGCGACAGCCACTATTTCCGGATCGATAATCCGTTCAGGAAGAATGCGCCCACCGGCCAGCGGGCGCCGCCATCACTGGAAAACTTCCTGCGCGTCGAAACCTTCGGAACGCCCAATCATCACTGGCTGCATGTGACGGTCGAGCCGAGCGACCCCAACGTCTTCGTGTTCCGACCGCGCATCGTCTCGGCGAATGTGATCAAGCGCAATTAGAGCGCTTCGCGGACCTCAATCAATGTCGGACATTCGCCCGACGAGATCGACACGGGGCGGCCATCTCATGCCATGCCGGCAGAAAAGGCAGCCTATTCGATCGGTCCAGTGGGCCAATCATCGCCGGCCAATGGGGTAATCATGACTCCGCGGATCAGTCCGAGTTTCAGAGTTGGATCAAAATAACGCATCGTCTGTTCGTTGAAGTCGATGACACGACCGGGTTTGAGCGGCCCGACATCATTGATCTTGATGATGGCCTTCTTGGCGGCGCCCTCAACCAGGGCATATGCGGGCCGATATTGCTTGCCGAAGCTGACGCCGCCAAACTTCCCACGCAAACCAGTTTGGATTGCGGCTGTCCACTCGACGGGATTATATCGCTCGCCGGAGGCGGTTTGCTTGCCACCCTCGTAGCGTCCGGGTCGAAAGGGGTTGTACGTCGATGCTACGCCAGTGATGGTGCCCCTCCCGACTGCCTTTGCTTTTTGATCCAACCTCACGCCGGTCCCGAAGTTGACGATTTCGTCGACGAGCTCGAGCGAAGCGTTGTTATGAGCCGCCACGATCTCGGCGATTCCGGCCGGTGCGGTCGCCAAAGCCGCATCACACTGATTGCCCGTTGCCGGGACATGAAGGTTCCCGTCGTTGGTCATTGTTATCGTCGGCCCGACGCTGGGGACGCCCCACACCGAGGTCAGATGGCCCAGAGACAAAGCGATTGAAGTCCCGGTGAAGAACAGAGCTCCAAAAATGAAGCTGTGTCGATCATTCACTTGTCGCATGTGCGCAGCCTTCGTGGTTGTTGGCTGCGCTACATTGATTGACTTCCGAAGCCCGGCAACGAATTGAGCGAAGCAACCTTAATTCGGCGAAGCAACCTTAACGGCAAGATTCCGATATCGGGATTGGTGTGCTGATAGTGGTCGCCACTTACCGCCCGTGGCTTCGTTTCGAGGCCATGTTGGTTTCGTTAACGCGCAGCCAAAGGCTCTTGTCCGCTTCTGGAACAAAGCCGGCGCTTTATGCCCGGTCTGGAACTTTTCGCTTATGGTCCAACTGAGTAATTTGCTGCGCCCGAGTCATGCGAGATATTTGGCTGCCGTAGCGGTGACGCCACTATTCAGAACCCGCCCAACGCGCGCGGCAGCATTCGTTTCAGCACGTTGTCGCGGCGGATGAAGTGGTGATAGAGCGCCCCGCTGATGTGTGTCAGCGCGAGAACAATCACGATCCAGCCCGCCCAACGATGGAGCGTGAAGAGCTGCGTCGCGAGCGCTTCGTTCTTGCCGGCGATCGGCGGCAAGTCGAATAACCCGAAGAACGGCGTCGAGGCGCCGTAGACGGAGTTGGCGATGTAGCCGACGATTGGCATTGCGAGCAGCAGGACATAGAGCGACGTGTGCACGATCGAGGAAACGGTCTTTTGCCAAGGCTCGATCCCCGGATCGGCAATTGGCGCGCCAACGACGAGGCGGTTGATCAGGCGCAGGATCATCAAGATCAGGATGAGGACGCCAAGCGATTTGTGGAAATTGTAAAGCGCGTCCTGGGTCGGGCCCTGGCTTACGCGGACCATCGCGATCGCGACCGGCGCCGTGGTCAGTACGCAGATTGCAACCAGCCAATGCAGCAATTTCGACGTTGCCGGATAATGGTCTGTCCTCGTACCGTAGGTCATCTATCTCTCCTACCGGCCAGCAGAAGTGAGAATAGAGTGGTTTTTTTGCTGATCCCACCCGCCAGAGGTCAGTTCTTGCTGTCCTGAACGATCTTCTCGACGCTGCCAACCAATTCCGTTCCGATTTTCTCGGCCCATTTGTCATAGACCGGGCGGGTTCGGCGGCGAAATGCATCGAGCTCGTTCGGCAAAGGGTTGTTGACCTCCATGCCATACATATCTTGCAGCAGCTCAACCAGCTTCGCGGGCCTGACCGGCGCCTCGCGCGCTTCATCCTTTTGGAGACCCAGGATCACCTCTCCAACCTTGCGCACCGTGTTCTGGTCTTCGCGGCTAAAGCTTGCCCAGGTTTTGGCGTTGACCGCCAGGATGAGCGGATCGATCGAGTAGCGCCATAGAGTAATGTATCTGTGCCAGAGCTTGTAAGGCAAAATAAGCGCGACTGGATTTTCCTGCCCGTCGACCGTCCCGAGCTGGAACGCGACCAGAGCCTGGTCGAAGTTCATGGCGACCGGGTTCGCGCCGAGTGCCTGGAAAATCTCAAGATAAATTGGCGAGCCTGCCACCCGCATGTTCAACCCGTGAAAATCTTCCGGCTGGCGGATTGGACGTTTTGAGTTTGTAACCTCCCTGAAACCGTTCTCGCCCCAAGCGATCGGAACGACACCCGCGTCCTCGATGAAATTGAAAAGACGTTTGCCCGGCTCGCCTGCCTGCACGGCATCGACCGCAGAGTAGCTCGGAAACATAAACGGCAGACCGAAGAGATTCAGTTCCTTCACTTGAGGGGACCAATTTACGGTCGATCCGATCGCGAAATCGGCCACGCCTTGCTGCAAGAGCGCAAACTCGGTCGGTTGTCTCGCAAGCTGGCCTTCGAAGTAATTCCGAACCTGGATGCGCCCCTGGGTCCGGTACTTGATTGCATCCGCAAACCGCTGCGCCGCGCGACCCCAAGCCGTGTCCTGGTTGACCACGAGCGCCAGTTTGAGCTCGGCCTGTTGCGCGCGTGCAATTGGCGGCGCGAATATCTGCGCCGCCGCCGCGCCACCCAGAAGAGAAATGAATTTGCGCCGTCTCATGCCGGTCCGCCGAGAAATGCCGCAAAATATTTTTTGCCAATCTGTTTTTGGTGTCAACGATAGAATCGCT
>Ga0207670_10000687_pt1 | contig 17875 bp, 17 predicted proteins | sample KBSS23HmetaG_FD_184339 | JGI IMG/M metagenome (GOLD analysis project Ga0207670, IMG submission 184339) | Switchgrass rhizosphere microbial communities from Kellogg Biological Station, Michigan, USA - KBS S2-3H metaG (SPAdes) (version 2) | ecosystem: Host-associated > Plants > Roots >... | reverse complement strand
CGATACGAGATTTTAAAACAGCACCTGGAAGCGGAAGGAATAGATGTAGAACTCGACGTTGCTGCTGAATATTTTCTTGATGATAATTTAAGGAAATTGCTTGCAGATAAAGAACCTTTATTAACATTTGGAGATAACCTGGTATTGGTAGAATTTTCAATGGCCAGCGAGCAATACAATTTTAAAGAATTACTTTTTGAAATGCAGATGCAAAGCTACCAACCTGTAATAGCTCATCCTGAACGGTATGTCTACCACGAAAAAAATAAAGAGTTTTTTGAAGAATTGAAAGCAGCTGGGTATCTTTTTCAACTCAACATCATGTCACTAGCCGGAGTTTATGGGAAATCAGTTAATGAACTGGCCCGCTATTTTATAAAACATGAATACTATGATATTGCCGGTACTGATCTGCATAACACCCACCATTTTTCTCATTTACAAAGTTCATCAATAGCTCATGGATTAAAAGAATTGCTTGATGCCGGAAAACTGCTGAATCCGAAACTGTAAATTTTGTTGAACTTTTTTGCAGGTCATTTGTAATTATTAAACATGACCAAATTCACTATAAAAGATCTGGAAAATCTTTCGGGAATTAAAGCTCATACGATCCGTATTTGGGAACAACGCTATTCTTTTCTGAAGCCTTCCCGAACAGATACAAATATCCGGTATTATAGTAGTGACGATCTGAAAACAATTCTGAACATTTCAATTCTCAATAGATATGGTTACAAGATCTCCCATATAAATAGAATGTCCGTCAATGATGTGCAGGCAAGAGTGGCAGAATTGAACTTAGCAGGAGCTCAGCAAGAACGCATCGTAAATGAATTGATACAATTAATGGTGGATCTTGATACGGCAGGGTTTGAAAAATTATTAGATAAACAGATCGCAGCAATTGGAATTGAAAAAGTTATCATCCGCATTATTTTTCCTTTCTTCGAACGTATCGGTATTCTTTGGCAAACCGGTCATATCAATCCTGCGCAGGAACATCTTACAACAAATATTATTCGTCAAAAATTGATCGTTGGCATTGACCAGGCAAAGTCATTGGTAAAGATCAAAAGATCTATTCTTCTTTTTTTGCCAGAAAGAGAACACCATGAACTTGGTTTATTACTTGTTTATTATTTATTAAAAAAACGTGGTGCTGAAGTTTTGTACATTGGCGCCAACGTACCATTAAAAGACGCAAAATTTGTAGCCGACACTAAAAAGCCAGATTTTGTTTATATACATCTTACCTCTACTTCGCCCGGGTTTAATTTTGAAAAATTTCTTCAGCAAACTGCCGAAAAAATTCCAAAGCCAAAGATAATCGTATCAGGTTTTCCTACACATGGCTATAAGAGATCCATTCCCAAAAATGTTGAATTTAAACATTCCCTTGTTGAGCTTATCGAATTTATTTCTTCACTGTAAGCTTATTCCTTTCATTCTTCCTTATTTTTTGTTGAGCAGATCTTCTTCTTTTTCTTTTAATCGTTAAACAAAGAAATGTAGGCTATAAAATACTGTTTAATTTTGAGGTATTAAAAGTTAAACAGAAATTTATGTCAGCTGCGGAGTTTAATGAATTATTGTTAAGTAATGCGGACCCGCTAAAACCATTTGCAGTAAATCTTACTCGTGACCAGGAAATAGCAAAAGATCTTTTCCAGGAGACATTGTATAAGGCGCTTGCAAACCAGAATAAATACAGCACGGGGACAAATATCAGAGCATGGTTGTTTACAATTATGAGAAATATTTTTATCAATGATTACAGGCGAAAAGCTAAACAAAGAATAATTTTTGCCAATAATTCAAATGAGACACTGATAAATTCAGGTAAAATAATTGTAAATAATGGAGGTGAAAGTTCTTTACTATTGAAAGAGATCCATAAAGCCATCTACCAGTTGCCACAAATTTTTAAAACTCCTTTTTTGTTGTTCTTTGACGGGTATAGGTACCATGAAATTTCTGAATCATTAAATGAACCTCTAGGAACAATAAAGAGCAGGATTCATTTTGCCCGTAAACTTTTGAAAGAACAGTTAAGCCAGTATTAAAATTTTCTTATGTCTTTATCTGTGATAATTGTGGGTAGTGGATTTGCAGGCTTATCAGCGGCTTCATTTATGGCGAAGTCCGGGTGGAAAGTAACTGTTATAGAAAAAAACAGTGGACCAGGCGGTAGAGCAGGACAGTTAAAAGAAGACGGTTTCACTTTTGATATGGGGCCGAGTTGGTACTGGATGCCAGACGTTTTTGAAAGTTATTTTGAAAAATTCGGTAAAAAAATCTCTGACTTTTATTCATTAAAACGCCTCGATCCTTCTTATCGTATTTATTGGAATGATGGCTTTACCGATGTACCTGCCGATTACGATGAATTTATAAAAATGGCGGATGAATTTGAACCAGGCGCCAGTGAACAGCTAGAAAAATATTTAGCAGAAGCTGCTTATAAATATGAAACAGGTATCAATAAATTAGTACATAAACCGGGGAGATCATTTACTGAATTTATTGATCGGGATATTTTCAAGGGAGTGTTTAGGTTGGATGTTTTTACGTCAATAAAAAAACATATACATAAATATTTTAAGAGCAAGAGACTTCGTCAATTGATGGAGTTTCCTGTTTTATTCCTGGGCGCTTTGCCAGAAAATACTCCTGCACTCTATAGCTTAATGAATTATGCCGATATAAAAGGCGGAACATGGTACCCGCAGGGTGGTATGTATTCTGTGGTGAAAGCAATGTATGAGCTGGCAATTGAACTGGGAGTAGAATTTTGTTTTAATGAAGAGGCCGAACAAATATTTATACAAAATGATACCGCAAAAAATTTAGTAACGAATAGATCGGTCCACGAAGCAGATGTGATCATCAGCGGAGCAGATTATCATTTTACAGAAGAAAAACTTCTGCAGGAAAATTATCGTAGTTATAGCGAAGCTTATTGGGAAAAAAGGGTGATGGCGCCAAGTTGTTTATTATATTTTGTCGGGTTGAATAAAAAATTGAATAATGTAATTCACCATTCATTGTTTTTCGATGTTCCATTTGAACAACACGCAAAAGAGATCTACGATGATCCTCAATGGCCTTCGAACCCACTTTTTTATGTAAGTATAAATTCTGTTACTGATGATACGGTAGCTCCGGCTGGTTGTGATAATATGGTTTTGCTGATACCTATCTCATCAGGCTTACAGAATGATGATGAAACGACAAGAGAAAAATATTTTCAGCAGATCATAAAACGAATGGAAAAACATACGGGACAATCTATTCTTGATTCGGTTATATATAAGAAAACATTTTCTGTTTCTGATTTTGCAAGCGAGTATAATTCGTTTCGGGGGAATGCATATGGTTTGGCAAACACATTAATGCAAACCGCTATATTCAAGCCATCCTGCAAAAGCAAAAAAGTAAAAAATTTATTTTATACCGGCCAGTTAACCGTACCTGGCCCCGGTGTGCCACCCTGTTTGATCAGTGGTGAAGTAGTTGCGAAAGAAGTAGTTAAAGATTACGATCGGTATTCTAAACGGTATCATGAAAAATTAATTAATGATTAAACGAAGGGTTAATGATTGCGAAATTTCATGCGGTGAGTAATAAAAGCAGCGAGATAACGACGATGGAATATAGTACTTCGTTTTTTTCTGCTATTCGTTTATTACACCGGGACATGCGACAACCTATTTATAATATTTATGGTTTCGTTAGGTTAGCTGATGAGATAGTGGATACTTTTCATGATTATGATAAAGCTTCGCTTCTGAAAGAATTTAAAAAGGAAACATTTGCTGCCATTGAAAGGGGAATTAGTTTGAACCCAATATTAAACAGCTTTCAGCAAACTGTAAATGAATACAATATTGACCATGACCTGATTTACGCTTTCTTTAATAGCATGGAAATGGATCTGAGTCAAAGAAATTACGACACAAGAAATTTTAGTGACTATGTTTACGGGTCGGCAGAAGTAGTGGGGCTTATGTGCCTTTATGTTTTTTGTGAAGGGAAAAAAGAGTTTTTTGAAAAACTGAAATTTTCAGCACAGGCATTAGGAGCTGCTTTCCAAAAAGTAAATTTTTTGCGGGATATGAAAGCCGATTACAACAGCTTGTGCCGTATGTATTTTCCCGGCTGCGATTTCAATAATTTTACATCACAGGATAAAAAACAAATCGAGGGCGATATTCACAAAGATTTTAAAGCAGCCTATACAGGCATTTTAAAATTGCCGTTGAAATCAAGATTTGGCGTGTATGTTGCTTATAAATATTATTTGTCATTGTTTAAAAAAATAAAAGACCTGGAACCGGCAAGAGTGTTGGAAACAAGGATCCGGATACCAGATTATGAAAAAATAATCATAGTATTAAGAGCAGGAATTAAAAACCAATTAGGATTAATAGGATATGGAAAATGATAAAGTAATATTAGTGAACGAATTTGATGACATGGTTGGCATCATGGATAAAATGGAAGTACATAAACAGGGCTTGTTGCATCGTGCTTTCAGCATTTTTATTTTCAATCGGAAAGGGGAAATGCTCTTGCAGCAAAGGGCATTCAGTAAATATCATAGCGGTGGTTTATGGACCAACGCCTGCTGCAGTCATCCCATGCCAGGTGAAAAAACAATGGATGCGGCGCAACGAAGATTAAAAGAAGAACTTGGTTTTGAAATTCCGGTTGAAAAAATTTTTGATTTTGTGTATAAGGCCGGTTTTGATAATGGATTAACAGAGCACGAATTCGATCATGTATTTGCAGGTGAGTATGAGGGAAAGATAAATGCCAATCCCGAAGAAGTGAATGAGGTTTGTTATAAGGAAATACCAGAAATAAAAAATACGATGCAAACTCATCCGCAAAAGTATACGGCATGGTTTCATCTGGCATTTCCAAAAATTGAAGAATGGTGGAAAAATCGATACGCAGATTCAGCTGTTGAAGTAAAGTAATTATGACCTGGCTATTTTACATACTGGTCCTTGCTGCAACTTTTATAATAATGGAAGGTATTACATGGCTTACCCACCGTTATGTTATGCATGGCTTTCTCTGGTACTTGCATGAGGATCATCACCAGGTGCAGCCCGGTTTTTTTGAAAAGAACGATGTATTCTTTATCATTTTCGCAGTACCAAGCATACTGTTGATCTATTTCGGAACATTTAATAATGTATGGTGGCTGCAGGCAATCGGTTTTGGTATCATGGTTTATGGCGCCGGATATTTCTTGGTGCATGATGTCATTATTCACCAGCGGTTCAAATGGTTTACCCGTAGCAATAACTCTTATGTTCGTACAATTCGCTGGGCACATAAAATGCATCACAAACATCCTGATCGACATAAGGGAGAAAGTTTTGGTATGTTACTCGTTCACAAAAAGTATTGGGATAAAATAAGACGGGATAAAAAATTAATGGCGGGAAATCGGAAAGTTGAATATGCACACGAAGGCAATTGATATTTTGACGCCAGCATTTATACCGTGAGTAAACTCCTGTTGCGATGCGGAGCCTGCGCAGAACGAAGCGAGGTGTTCATCGTCCTTATCTTTAATCAGCAATTGTAATTTGTCACTCTCTTCAAAATATGATTTTATTTTCTGTGGTGCAGGTTGTGCCTCACTAAGTTTATTGATGAGAATGATCCGTAGCGGCAAGTTTGCCGACAAAAAAATTCTGTTGATAGATAAAGAGATAAAAAACAAAAATGATCGTACCTGGTGCTTCTGGGAAACTCAACCCGGTTTTTTTGAAGACATAGTATATAAAAAATGGGATAGGATTTCCTTTTTAAGTGAGGACTTTTCTGATACAATGAATATTAGCCCTTATCAGTATAAAATGATAAGAGGAATAGACTTTTACAATTACTGTTTTGATGAAATCAAAAAGAGCCCGGGTATTGAAATTTTGAATGGGAATCTCAGTGCTGGATATTCTCATAAAGAGGGAGTCACAATAAAAATTGATGATAAAACACATCATCTTGACAGTGCAACTGTTTTTAATTCCATTGCTAACCTGGAAAATAAACTAACTGAGGAAATAAAATTACTTCAACATTTTAAAGGATGGGTAGTAGAATCTGCTAAACCATTTTTTGATCCCGGTATTGCTTCCATAATGGATTTCAGGGTACACCAGGAGCATGGAACAACTTTCGCTTATATACTTCCTTTTAGCGAGACAAAAGCACTAGTCGAATATACTTTGTTTTCAAAAGCTCTTTTGGAGCCGCAGCAATATGATGTTGAATTAAAAAAATACATGGCCGAAATTTTAAAACTGGATAACTATACTGTTTCTGGTACAGAGTTTGGCGTTATCCCGATGACAAATAGAAAATTTGAATTTCAAAATAACGGTGTGTTTAATATTGGAACCGCAGGTGGCCAAACCAAAGCTTCAAGTGGCTATACTTTTCAATTCATACAAAAGCAATCAAAGCAAATTGCAGATTGCCTTGCAAACGGCGATTCGTTGTTTACCATCTTTGATCATCCTAAAAGATTCAGATTTTACGACAACACCCTCTTGCATATCTTATATAACAAAAAATTGCAGGGAAAGAAAATATTCACCAGCTTATTTAAAAAAAATAAACCGCAGGCGGTGCTGCGGTTTTTGGATAATGAAACTTCTTTAAATGACGAACTCAAAATAATTTCTTCACTTCCGACCTGGCCTTTCTTAAAGGCTGCATTTAAGCAGATCTAGTTATTGGTCGGGATCCAATTGCATAAACTCTCTTTTTACTGCTTTCAGCATGCTGAATAATTGCGCTACCTGTATTAAGAGTAATACGGCCAAAGCAAGAATTACATACCACGGCAGCCTGATCGTCTTCACCCCCTGGATATCCTGGAATTTTTCAATATGATAACCTGTAAGAGCAGAGCCAATAGCCATGCCTGCTATCAAAAAGGATAGAAGTGAGAATAAGACTTTTAAAAACATTATTCGCATGGTGGAATAACCAACTTTAAAATTTTCAAGAATAGCGGCAGGAATGATCAATACCAATGCGATCCAACTCCAGTGCTTATTAAACCATTCATCGTTGAGTGCAAGATTAAGACCCAGTACTAAAACAATTGATAAAAGTCCCCAGGGGAATATTAAAAATGAAGAAGGTTTTGACGTTGGTGCCATGATAAAGTTTTTTGTTTGGTAGAAAGATAAAAATTATTTGAAGATGATTGCATACTTTTATTACACATACTTACACCTGTTATCAGTAAAACCCATTAAATTGATACCTTTTATTAAACATGTTTGCGTATGAAAATTGTTACAGGTAAAAAGGAATTTTTTCCCGGCATTGGAAAAATAAATTATGAAGGTCCGCAGTCAGATAATCCTCTTGTTTATCGATGGTATGATGAAAATAAAACGGTAGCAGGTAAATCAATGAAAGATCATCTTCGGTTTGCATGTGCATACTGGCATAGCTTCTGCGGTAGTGGCGCTGATCCTTTTGGAGAACCAACACATTTATTTCCATGGAATGAAAAAGCAGATGCAGTTGAAAGAGCAAAAGATAAAGCTGATGCTGCTTTTGAATTCATTACAAAACTTGGCTTGCCATATTATTGTTTTCACGACCTGGATGTAGTTGATTATACCAGTGATGTAAAAGAAAATGACAAGCGATTAAATGCGATCACGGATTATTTAAGTGAAAAGCAGGCAACAAGTGGCGTAAAACTTTTGTGGGGCACAGCAAATTTATTTTCCAATCGTAGATATATGAATGGCGCTGCAACGAATCCTGATTTTCATGTATTGGCGCATGCTGCGGCCCAGGTGAAAGCCGCATTAGATGCAACAATTAAACTTGGTGGTGAGAATTATGTATTCTGGGGTGGAAGAGAAGGGTATATGAGTTTGCTGAATACAGATATGAAAAGAGAGAAAGAGCATTTCGCTATTTTTCTTCATAAAGCAAAAGACTATGCAAGAAGTAATGGATTCAAAGGAGCATTTTTTATTGAACCAAAACCTTGCGAGCCAAGTAAGCATCAATATGATTATGATTGTGAAACGGTGATCGGATTTTTAAGGCAATATGATCTGTTGAATGATTTTAAATTAAATGTTGAAGTAAATCATGCAACATTGGCTGGTCATACATTCACACATGAATTGCAGGTAGCAGCTGATGCAGGTTTGCTTGGAAGCATGGATGCCAATCGTGGCGATTATCAGAATGGCTGGGACACTGACCAGTTCCCGAATAATATAAATGAACTTGCTGAAGCGATGATCGTAATTCTTGAAGCAGGCGGTTTTGGAGGTGGCGGTATCAACTTCGATGCGAAGATCCGCAGAAACTCAACTGATCCTGAAGATCTTTTTCATGCACATATCGGAGGTATGGACACATTCGCAAGAGCATTGATCATTGCAGATAATGTTTTAAACAGATCGGATTATAAAAAAGTCAGAAAAAACCGGTATGCATCATTTGATAAAGCGCAGGGAAAAGAATTTGAAGAAGGAAAGCTATCGCTCGAAGATCTGAGAACTTATGCAATTGCCAATGGCGAGCCATTAACAAAGAGTGGCAAGCAGGAATACATGGAAAACATTATCAACAGGTATATTTAAGCTCCCAAACTTTCATGAAGAACATTAGTGAAACAGTTAATTGGGGCATCATCGGTTGTGGTGATGTATGTGAAGTTAAAAGTGGACCGGCATTCAATAAAGTTGCAGATTCCAAATTAGTTGCTGTAATGCGCCGCGACCTTGATAAAGCAAAGGATTTTGCAAATCGGCATGGCGTACCAAAATATTATGCGGAGGCCGCCGAACTAATAAACGATAAAGAAGTAAATTCAATTTATATTGCTACGCCGCCTTCTTCACATGAATCATATTTAGAGATGGCTTTAAAAGCAGGGAAACCTGTGTATGTTGAAAAGCCAGTTACTGTAAATTCTGCCTCTGTAGAAAGAATGATGGAGATGGAAAAGAATCATGATGGCAAAGTAAGTGTGGCGCATTACAGACGAGGATTGCCGCTGTTCAATAAAATAAAAAAGTTAGTGAATGATGGTGCAATAGGAAAAGTGAAGTTGATATTGTTGAAAACATTGCAACCGCCGGTAAGTAAGATCATAACTCAGACAGAAGATAATTGGCGGATCAATCCCGAAATATCAGGGGGAGGCTTATTTCATGACCTTTCGCCACACCAGTTGGATATTATGTATTGGATATTTGGAGCGCCGCAACAAACATATGTGCAGTCCGCTAATCAGGGCAAACAGTACAATGCACCCGATCTTACAATGGTACAGCTCGCATTTGCAAATGATATTTACTTTAATGGTATATGGAATTTTAATGTGGCAGAAACAGCTACGAATGATTCATGTGAGATTATTGGAGACAAAGGCAGTATACGGTTCAGTTTTTTTCGTGTAAGTGCAATAGAATTAGTTACAAATGCCGGCACAGAAATATTAGAACTGGAATACCCGGTAAATATTCAACAACCGCATATTAATAGTGTAGTAAAATTTTTCCGTGGTGAAGGACCTAACCCGTGCAGTCTTGAAGAAGCATTGGTTACTATGAAGGTGATGGATAAAGCAAGTTGATTTTTAATTTTTCTAATATTCATCAACCGACCTTATTTAAAACTGGCTCCCTCGATTCTTCCAGGCAACGAAAAACTATTTTATAAAATTCCGGATGCGACTGCCATGTTTTTCCCGTAACAATTTTCCCATCTTTTACTGCTTCATCCGGGGTAATGTAAATTCCACCACATGCTTCCACTTCAGATTTTACATGTTCATAACAAGCTATCTTCTTATTGTTCACTAATCCTGCAGTCACCAAAATTTGTGAGCCGTGACAAATAGCAAAAATATATTTATCACTTTCTGAAAATTCCTTTACGATCTGAATTACTCTTGAATCATTACGCAAATATTCTGGCGCCCTACCTCCGGGCATCAAAACTGCTGCATATTCAGAAGGATCCACCTCATCAAATGAAATGTCTGATTCAATGATGTAGCCCATTCTTTCTACATAGGTATCCCATCCCGGTTCGAAATCATGCATTACAAGGTTCATTCTTTTTACAGAAGGTGCGGCAATTACAGGGATATAGCCTTCTTCTCTTAAGCGATGTGATGCGTAAAGAATTTCAAAACTCTCACCTGCATCTCCGGTGATGATCAATATCTTCTTTCCTGTTGCCATAAAATGGTATTTAAATATTTAAAAAAATAATGAGAAGTACTTTTAATGCATACTCAAATACGCATTAGCAAATCGCTTTCCCATTGTCCTTTGTCCTTTTGAATTAAAATGCAAATGATCACCTTTGTCTTTTAAATCCTTTGTTGAAATAACACGGCTGTTTTTATCTTCGACAGCATATTCATGTATTGTATTGTTTATCAAATTAAAGTTTACAGGGTTTTCTGAAAAAGAACCAAGTTCACCTAGTAAAACAGGTAATTCGTTATTTCCAACCGCTGCTCTGAATTTTGAAAATAGTAAATGAAGTCTTTGTTTGTGAAGAGGAATATCTTTTTCATTGGCATCACTTTCTCCCTGGTGCCAGAGAATTCCCTTGATGATCCCGTTTTGTTTGGCAATTTCAACTTTTGACAAAAAATTTGAAAACAATTTTACATTACGATAAACTGAATCACCCAGCCATTGCCTTATCGAACTTCCGCCAACTGCGGTTGGAATTATTAATATTGAAATGGAATCAGGAATTTTTTTAATAAGGGTCTTTGCAAATGATAGACCGCAATCAAGCCCTGTTCGTTCGGGTTCATAAAAATGCAACGGTTCTTTTGCGATGATAATTTCCCCATCTTTATTAATTGATAGAATTCTTTTATCAGAAACTGTATCCTCCGGTTCAACAACGCCACGACCGGCCATATTCGATTGTCCCGCCATTATAAATACCCAAACATTTTCTTTTTTTATACTATTAGACATCGTTTCAATTCGTTTTGGAAAATAAGTTGTTCTTTCAGCTACAATTTTATGGCTGCAAGCTGCTAAAAAAATAATTGAAAGAAGATAAACAGTACGCATCATTTTAATTGATCCTGATCTTACAGTGACAGGCTAACTTTTTTGCCACTTTTAATAGCTACATAAATCGCATCAATGATCTTCAGATCTTTTAGGCCCTCTTCACCATCAACAGGTACTATTGGTTGTTTACCTTCTAAAATAATTTCCGCCATTCTATCCATTTGCACTGTCTGGTGAGTTACATGCGGATAATCTAAGTCGCCTTTATTTGTTTTTCCCTTTATAGGTCCATAGTTGGTGGAAGGTTGCATTTCTGCAAATCCTTTTTCAGCATTTAAGAAAAAGCGGTCAAGATTATTCATGGTATAAGTAGATAAACAAGATGCCACCGCTCCACTGGGGAAACCTAATTGAAATTGAATTGTTTCATCAACTCCTTCTTTAAATTTTTCCTTATCCGTTTTTGTTTCCTGCGCTGTTACCCAAATCGGTTCTTCACCTACCATATACCTTGCGCCATTGATGGAATAAATTCCAATGTCCATCATGGCGCCTCCGCCAGATAATTCTTTTTTTAATCGCCATTGTGTTGGATCGCCAATGCGAAAACCTGATAATCCCTGGAAGAACAAGACTTTTCCAAACTCTCCGTCTTTTCTCATACGGATTATTTCAAGAGTCTTTGGTTCAAAGTGCATACGATAGCCCACCAGCAATTTCACATTCGCTTTTTTACAAGCGTCGATCATCTGTTCCCCATCTTTAGCATTGATCGACATTGGTTTTTCAGAAATCACATGCTTACCAGCTTTGGCCACTCTTATCGCTGCATCTTTATGCAATGCGTTTGGTGTAATAATATATACTGCATCAATATCAGGGTTATTTTTTATGCTATCGTAATTTTCATAGTTGTAGCAATTCTTTTCAGGAACACCATACTTGGACTGCCATGCAGTTATTTTAGATGGAGTGCCGCTTATTACACCGACCAATTTTGCTTTTGTGCAATCCTTCATTGCATCTGCTACACGGGTTCCATAACTACCCAGACCCATGATGGCTACACGTAATACAGGTCCATCATACGACCTGTCCTTTGCATCATTAAAACTTTCTAAATATTTATTCTTTGATAAGAAAGGGATTGCAATAACTGAAGCAGTTATATTTTGCAAAAACTCGCGACGGGATTTCATAATTTTTTAATTTATTGATGACGAGATCTATTCAAAGGAATTCCTGGTATTGCTATTTTTCATTCCTTCTCATTATTTCAACTCAATGCCAGGCTTTTCAGGAAGGGTAATAACTATCTTTTATCTATTCGCCATCATATTTTATAACATCCTTGAACATTGGAAAAAATGCAACCATGTGAGGAGCGAAAAGCGTAAGCTTTACTCCTGACATGGATATGAATATTTATGATGATGAAATTTGTATCTCAATTTTTGATTTCTTTTTTTCTTCTTCAATATCTTCTTTTGGTATCCGGTTATGCCACCAGCTTGCCAATGTTGATCCGGTAACATTCATTACAGGTCCGAATATAGCAGGCGCCAATCCTGCAGTAGCCAATTTTCCCATTGACAATGCAAGGCCCGATGCAAGGCCTGCATTCTGCATTCCAACTTCCAATGCTATTGTTCTTGAATCTTTTTCTGTGAATTTTAAAATTCTTGCTGACCAGTAACCAAAAAAGTAACCCGCAAGATTATGTATGAGAGTCGCCACGATCAATAAGCCACCAACCTTTATAAGATTGTCTCTTCCTGCAGCCGTAATAATCGTTAATATAAATGCAATACCACCCATTGAAAGAAAAGGCATGGCTTTATCAAGCCATTTGAATTTCCCGTGAACAAGATAGTGAAATGCGAGACCAGCAGTAACAGGGAGTATAACAATCTTTGTGATATCCCAAACCATACTCCAGAAATTTATCTCAACGAAACTTCCTCCCAGCAATCGCATTAACAGTGGTGTAAGAAAAGGAGCAAGTATTGTTGATATAGTGGTTACAGAAACTGATAAGGCAAGATTTGCTCTTGCGAGATAGGACATTACATTAGAAGCAAGACCACTTGGACAACAACCAACGAGAATAATTCCTGCAGCGATCTCATTGGGGAAATTAAATAAGGTGGCGACAGTAAATCCAACAAGAGGCATGATGATATAGTGACCTACAACCCCAATGATTATTCCTTTTGGCATTTTTATTACATTGGCAAAATCTTTTAAACTTAATTCCGTACCCATGCCAAACATAATGATCTGTAATAATGGAATGATCAATGCAGATAATTTGTAATCACCGATGGTTTTAAAATATTGCGGATGATACATGGCAATGCTAACTGCTCCCAGTATCATCATAGTGTAAGAAAGACCTTTTAATGTTTTGCTGCCTCTGAATGCAAAAGCAATGCTGAGAAAAAATGCCATCAGGAACCATCCGCTTACATTATGCATTTCCTTCAATGAAAAAAATGCAAATAGCAAAATGCAGATCGCTGCAAGACTGTATAAAACCCGGGAAATATTTTTTGAAGAACTCATAGGTCTATTTGAATGTATGACTAGCTGAATATCCTGTCATGCGAACGTTTATCATTCCATTGCGGCGTTGGTTCAAAATAAGTTTTATCGGAAGGATGAAGATGTTGTTTTACTACTTCATCATTTAATTCAATACCCAATCCTGGCGCACTAAGCGGGAGATTCGCAAAACCTTTTGTTATTAACTTTCTTCCGTCAGTAGTTTTTACTAAGCTTTCCCACCAGGGTAAGTCAATTGAGTGATGTTCCAATGCTAAAAAGTTTTGAGTAGCTGCTGCACAATGCACATTGGCCATAAAAGAAACCGGGGTACCTGCCTGGTGCATCGCCATTGCTACACCATGTTCTTCTGCATAGTCGCCAATTCTTTTTGTTTCCAGCAATCCACCGGATGAAGCTAGATCCGGATGAACAATATCTACCGCATGAATATCAATCAAAGGCTTAAAATTTTTCAGCAGGTAAATATCTTCTCCGGTAAGGCAAGGAGTTTCTAAAGCGTCAGACATCATTTTCCATTGGTCAGTCAGTTCCCATGAAACAATATCTTCAAGCCATGCCAGCCTGTATTTTTCAACGGCTTTGCCGAGTCTGATACCGTTGTTAAAATCAAAATGTCCGTAATGATCTGTTGCCAATGGAATATCATATCCTAACATGCCTCTTACTGTATCTACTAATTTTGCCAACTCATCCAGACCTTTATCGGTGATCTGTATTTGTGTGAATGGATGAAGCGTATTTCCGTAAGACATATAATTGCTTTGATCTCCCCACTGGGCAAGGTCACCTTGGGCATTTTGCCAGAACTTATCATTTACTAATGCTCCTGGTATTCCTTTAAGTTCTCCAATACCGAGGTCCATCTTCAACCATGTATATCCCTGGTCATTGATGCGGTAATTCATTAATTTTTTTTGTTCTTCAGGGGATCCTGCTTCAGGCGTGTCAGCATACAATCTTATTTTGTCACGATACCTGCCTCCTAATAATTGCCAGCAGGGTACATTATAAGCTTTGCCGCATATATCCCATAGTGCCATTTCAACACCACACACACCGCCCGCTTGCCGGCTTTGCCCACCGAATTGTTTTATTGATTTAAAAATCTGTTCTACGTTGCATGGATTCTGTCCCAGCAGGCGGCTCTTCAGCATTAAAGCATAACGCTCATCGGCTCCATCTCTTACTTCGCCCAAACCATAAATTCCCTGGTTGGTATCAATGCGGATAATAGATGTACGGCCAAGTACTGTTGTAGTCGCATAACGCAGATCTGTAATTTTTAGATCGGACGGTGCTCCGTAACGGCTTACTTTCTGAGTACTTTGTGCCACCAGGTCTTCAATGGGTGAAAACATAAACGCACCGCCTAAAGCAATTCCGCCCATTGCTGATCTTTTAAAAAATGAACGACGACCGTTATCATTTTCTTCTTTTTTATTGATTACATCAGGAATTATGTCTTGATCTTTTAAACCAAGTTTTTTTAAATATTTTTCTGAAGGTGTCATAGCTCTAGAATTTTAAGTTGTTAATTATTGTGTTGTTGGATGCTGGATACTAGATATTGGCACCCAGCGACCAATTTACCAGTTGCGGTCTTTCATAAATTTATCTAACTCCTCTCTTGTCATCGGCAATTTATCAGGATTATCTTTTATCCATTGCAAAAAATCTTTTTTGATCTCATCGGTCCATTGTGTGTCTATTTGTCCCGGTGTATATTTTCCTTCACGCAAACGTTGATGACCAAATTGATCTCTCAAAGCAATAAATTCAGCATTCAATACAACTGTATCTAAAAGATGAGCAGGAATAAAAACTACTCCATATTTTTTTGCAAGCACCGCATCACCTGGTAAAACAGTTGCTCTCCCGATACGAATAGGAACATTAATACCGCTAAGCATCATTTGCTGAATATAAGAGGGATCATTTCCTTTTGTCCATGAATTAAAACCATTGATCTCATCCAGGCCTTCCACATCTCTTACCGAGCCATAAAAAATTACACCCCGATGCGACTTGGCATAAATAGCATTCCCGAGATTGTCACCGATCAGCGTGCCGTCAGCTAATTTACCATAGCTATCTGCCACATATACATCTCCGTCTTTCAGTACATCAATGGGCCATGAATTTGGTGCGCCGATCCGTTTCTCATTCTTACCAATTTCTTTTACGATCTTATCAACGTCGGGGCGCATAGGCATGTATTGTGCCGTCACAACTCTTCCGGTCATTACGGAATCAGGAAATTGGATCATCCAATCCCCTTCAAATTGATTTTGATATCCTTTATTGCGCAGTACTCCCCAGGCTTCTTCTAAATGAACTTTCTTTAATCTTTCCAGCATTTTGTCAGATACTTTAGGTCTTCCATCCGGGAAACGTTCACCCTTCCATTCAGGAGTTAATCCTTTTATCTGATCGGGAGTAAGCGTGACCTGCTGTGCTGTTATTGTTAATGAAAAATACAACAGCATGAAGATTTGTGACATTCGTTTTTTCATATAGTGTAGTTTTATTATTGAAAATTTATTTATTATTTTTGAAGGTTTGCTATTTCTTCAAACTCAGGCGCCAATTTAGTGCTTAATCGTTCAAAAATTTTGAAGTAATTCATATACAAATTGTGATTTTGTCTTTCTGGTAAGTATTCGTCAGGCAATACAACTGTTTTTGCAGCTTCATCCAAATTTTTATAAATACCCATTTCTGTTGCAGCAACAAGGAATGCGCCATAACTAACACTATGAAAATTTTGGCGTAGTTGTACAGGCTTATTAAAAATGTCGGCGATCATTTGCGTGCAGAAAGGAATACTGGCAAAACTTCCATTGATGGAAAGTCGTTTGATCCCCCGATTTTCTTCTAATGTTTTTCCAATACTGTAGATCTCGTAAAGTATTCCTTCAATTGTTGCTCTTATAAAATGTTTTCTTTCGTGTCTTATATTTAAGCCAAAATAAGCTCCCTTTGCATTGGCATTCCATATTGGTGCTCTTTCGCCAAGTAAATATGGAAGGAACAATAATCCTTCCGAGCCGGCGGGAACTTTTGATGCTTCTGCGATCAATTCCTGCATGCTGTATTCAATATCGAACGGGTTTTTAAAATCGCCGAATTGTTTTGAGAACCATTCGAAAATTACCCCGCCATTATTGGTTGGTCCACCTGAAACATAACAACCCTCTGTAAGCAGGTAATTAAAAAAACGTTGCTTATCATCTTTTAAAACTTTATCGCCCATCACTCTCACGGCGCCACTATCTTCTATTGTGATCGTTGCTTTACCTTCTCCTTTCACACCATCACCCAATATTGCCATACAGCCATCGCTTGAACCAACAATTATTTTTGTATCGGCAGGTAAACCAAGTGAACTTTGATATGCTTTCTTCAATCTAGCCAATGGAGTAAATACAGGAACGAGATCGGCTAGCATAGCGGAAGTTATTCCTGCGAATTTTAACGCATCGGCATCCCAATTTATCTTATGGATATTTAATAAACCGGTGGCCGATGCTATACTGTAATCAGTTATATACTCATCAGTAAGTTGTTTGATGATATAACTTTTGATGGATAAGAACTTACTCGTTTGCCTGAATCTTTCTTTATCGTTATTTTTTATCCAGGCTATTTTCATTAATGGAGACATTGGGTGTAATGGGGTTCCGGTGGCTGTGTAAATCGTTTTTCCTAAGGCAGACGATTTTAATTTATCTGCTTCTTTTTTTGCCCTGTTGTCAGACCACGTAATTGCATTCCCTAAAGGATTTCCGTTTTTATCAACTGCCAGTACACTATGCATTGATGCGCTAAAACAAATGGAAGCGACTTTATATTTCTTAGGATATATATATTCATTCAATAGGTTTTTTAATGAATACAACATGGTGATGAACATTTGGTCAGGATCCTGTTCACTGTAATCGGGTTCGGTATGGAAAGTGGGATAGTAACCCCGCTGCGAACCGATAACATTACCGTTCAGGTCAAAGGCAAATACTCTTACCGCATTTGTGCCGAGTTCAATAGTTATTATACATTTCATAGTATGCAATTAATCATGTGATAAATTATTTTTTCTAAAATCACTCGGCGTGTAACCAGTGAATTTTTTAAAAGTTGTTGAAAAATGTTGTGATGAATAAAATCCGGTGTCTAAAGCGATGTCTGTTATACTCACATCTTTTTTCTTAAGCAATTTGATCGCTTCAGAGATACGAATGTTGATCAGG
>Ga0207670_10000684_pt1 | contig 17900 bp, 14 predicted proteins | sample KBSS23HmetaG_FD_184339 | JGI IMG/M metagenome (GOLD analysis project Ga0207670, IMG submission 184339) | Switchgrass rhizosphere microbial communities from Kellogg Biological Station, Michigan, USA - KBS S2-3H metaG (SPAdes) (version 2) | ecosystem: Host-associated > Plants > Roots >... | reverse complement strand
GAGCATGCTCGCAAGCCGCCTCCCGGGCCTGCTCCCCGCGCTCGAGCCCAGCGAGGCGCTGGTGGTGACGCGGCTCCACTCGGCGAGCGGGCTGCGCGCGCCCGGCCGTGGGCTCATGCGCGTGCGGCCGTTCCGTTCGCCGCATCATTCGGTGACGCTGGCGGGGCTCGTGGGCGGCGGCAATCCGCCGCGCCCGGGCGAGATCTCGCTCGCCCACCGCGGCGTGCTGTTCCTGGACGAGTTGTCGCAATACCAGAGGCACCTGCTCGACGGCCTCCGCGATCCATTGGAGAGCGGCGAGGTGATGATCGTCCGCTCGGGCAGCCACGCGCGCTTCCCCGCGCGGCCGCTCATCGTGGCGGCGATGAACCCCTGTTTGTGCGGCTGGCTAGGGCATCCGAAGCGCGGCTGTCGCTGCGGCCCCGCGGAGCTGGCGCGCTATGCGGCGAAGATCTCCGGGCCGATTCTCGACCGCCTGGATCTGCAGATCGAGGTGTGTGCGCTCACGTCCGAAGAACTGTTGACCGCATCGCACGGTGAGCCGTCCGCTGATGTGCGCAGCCGCGTGCTCGCGGCGCGCGAAGTGCAGCGAAAGCGCGGCTGGCTGAACGCGCAGCTCCCGGCGCCCGCGCTGCGCGAGCACTGCCTCTTGGACGCCGCCGGCCGCCAGCTCGTCGCCGACGCCATCGACCGCGGCGGCATGAGCGCACGCGCCGTGCACCGCGCGATGCGCGTGGCACGGACGATCGCGGACCTCGCGGGCGAGGAACGCGTGGGCGAGCTGAGGCTCGCGGAGGCACTGCAGTACCGGGCGTACGAGGCACGGCGGGCCGGGACCATCATCGCTTGAGCCATTCCTAAGCACTGCCCCAATGACCTAGAAATAGCTCGCGAGGCCGAGCACCCAGGTGGCGAACTCGGCCGGATTGTTGAATCGGTCGCGACGTTCTCCGCGTGTGAACGCCAGCTTGAAACAGGTCTCCGGAATCGGCCGGACGTTCACGCCGAGCGTGAGACTGCGGACGGAGTCGCCGCGCAGGTCGCGGTCGAAGTCGACGACGTCCACGCGCGCGGCCGCGGTGAACCAGGACTCGGGGAGCTTCGCGAGCCAGCCGCTGCCGAACGCTCGGCTCACCTCGGTGAAGAAGCCCCCCTGGCTGGAGGCATAGAGCCCGCTCAGGCCCGCCGGCACGTCCACCTCCACGAGCGCACCCTCGGCGACGAGCCGCACGCCCAGGAACCGCGTGTCCACGTCGCCGGCACCCACGCGCACGGCACGCCGCTCGTCCACTTGAAGCCCGTCCAGCGTGTGCACGTTGTAAACGCCGGCGTAGCCGGACAGACCAAACGCGTGGCGGCGGCTCGGGCTCCACTCCAGTCGGCCGACCCAGGCCGGAGAGGCGTTCGAGTCCTCGCGGTTGAACCGGCCCGCGGGAAGGCGGGTGCCCACGCTCGACTCCTCGATGATCCGATGGTCGTAGCCCGTCACCGCGTAGGCTTCGTACGTGAGTCGATCGCCGTCCGGGTCGCCGAACTGGCCGAAGGCTCCCATGCCGGGCTGCGACAGGGCAGAGCCGAGCAGCTCGGTCGCGAGGAGGGGCCGGCTCGGCAGCTCGTTGCGCGGGCCGTCGTGCGCGAGGTTGAACCGCCCGATCGGCAGCAACAGGATGCCGCCGCGAAGGTTCATCCACCGGTGCAGCAACAGGTCGACCTGGGCCAGCTCGAGAACGATCTCCTCGCCCCCGTCCTCGAACTCGATCTCGCCCCACACCTGGACGCGCCCGCGCAGATCGGTGGACGTGAGCAGGTTCATGCGCGTCAGCTCGACGCCCAGCTCCTCGTTGACGCCGTCCTCCCGCTCCCACTTGCCCGCCGCTTCGACGTAGCCGCCGACGCGGATCCGGCCGAACACGCCCTCGATGTACGGCTTGTCGTTGTAACCCCCGGGCACGAACGGACGCTGCGCGGCCGCGGTGCTGTCCGCGGATGAAGCTTCGTCGGGCTGTGCGTCGGCCCCGCAAGGGCTGAGCGCCATGACCAGGGCCAGAGCGAACGGGGCTCGCCGGATCCTCATCGCGACTCCACGAAGTCCAGGAGCGCGGCGCGTTCCTCCGGCGGGAGCGCGGCGAACGCGTCGCGCGCTGCCAGGGCCTCTCCCCCGTGCAGCAGGATCGCCTGCTCCACGCTCGACGCGCGGCCGTCGTGCAGCAGGAACGCCTGGCCGTCGAGGAAGTCCCTGATGATACGGAGCCCCCAGAGCGGTGTCGTGCGCCACTCGCGACCGTCGGCGTTGCCATCGCTGCGATAGTCCGCGAGCCCGTCGCCCATGTCGTGGAGGAGCAGGTCGGAGAACAGCGGGACATTCCGATGGGCCAGGGCTGCCGTGGTGCTTGGACCGGTCCGGAGCGACGGCACGTGGCACCCGGCGCAGCCCACGGACTCGAACCGCTGCCGGCCGAGCTCGCGTTGCGCCGTCATCTGCCCCGGCGCCGGAGGCGCCAACAACCGCAAATAAGCCACCACGGAACGCACGGCGCTCGCCGCCAACTCGGGATCGGCCACACGGTCGGCGGCTTGCGTGGCGGGCGAAGCCTGCGGGTTCGCGATCTCGTCCGGGCGGAAGTCCGTCGTGATCCCCATGTCCTGGTGATACGCGTCCACGGTCTGCTGCAGGATCGACGACGTTTGAGCCTTGCGTCCGAGGCGGCCGAGTACGGGGCCTGCCCCGCCCCCCGGCTCGTGCGCCGGCACGAAATCCGGCGGCGTCACCATGTTCGGCCGACCGGAGATGCCGTCGCCATCTGCGTCCGTGGGATCGGCGAGCGCGAGAATGCTGTCGGCGGGAATCGCCTCGATGAGGCCCATGCCGAACACGGGGGGCGGCAGCCGGCGGGATGTCTCGACGCCCACCGGAAGCTGCTCCGCCACGGCGCCAGGAATGGCCTTGTCCTGCAACTGCGGCCCGCCCTGATCGAGCAGCAGGTCGGCGCCCAGGCTGAAGCGGGTCAGGATGTTCTCCGGTCGCCCGCGGCCGTCGCCGCTGTGACAACTCGCGCACGAGACGTTGTTGAAGATCGGCCCCAGCCCCTCCCCGATGGCGAACGGCCGACCGAACTGCGCATCTCCCTCGACGAATGCCGCCTGCTCAGCGCTGGTAAGGCCGTCAAGCGGCGCATCGAACAGATCGCCCGGATCGGGCGCCGTCGTGAGCATGCGGTCGCACGCGCCGAGCGCGAGGAGCGGGGCGACGACGAGGCCCGTCGCCACGAGGCGAAGCGCGTGAGCGGACCGGGTCGATCTGGGAGACGGCAAGGATTCCCTCCGCGGGGGGTGACGGCTTCCAACCGAGACATAATTAGCTACAGCAAATGAAATCGTTAGTCAAGGCTAACATCGACCCTGGAGCCGGGAACCCGGTACGACCACCGTGTGGGCGACGAGCGTCGTTCCGCCGCGCTCAGCCCCCGGAGCCTTCGGTCCCCTCGGTGTCCAAAAGGATTTCCTCCGGCAGGCGGCCCTTGCGCAGCTCGTGGACGCCGCCCTCGACGACGAGCGCGGACGAGGTGGCCATCGCCACGCGTCTCGCTCGCCGCGCGCGAAGTACAACGCAAGCGCGGCTGGCTGAACGCGCAGCTCCCGGCGCCCGCGCTGCGCGAGCACTGTCTGCTCGACGCCGCGGGTCGCCAGCTCGTGGCCGATGCCATCGACCGCGGCGGCATGAGCGCGCGCGCCGTGCACCGCGCGATGCGCGTGGCGCGCACGATCGCCGACCTCGCGGGCGAGGAGCGTGTGGGCATGCTGCGGCTCGCGGAGGCGCTGCAGTACCGGGCGTACGAGGCAAGACACAGCGCGCACGCGTGAGACAGACTCACCGAGAGGTGGGCAGACGAAGGGCTGGACCAGGCCCAGACGAAGGCCATAGGCTCACGGCGTTGGTCGGAATCGTCGCCCGGTATCCCGGCCGCTGGGCGGTGGCGTGAGGACTTGAAAGGTGCTCTCGATTCTCTCTTCCGGTTGGCCGACGCGAGTCAAGATCTCCCGAGTGGCGCAAGAGGAAAGCCGTTCCGGAGGCGGGTTCTCGCGATGTCTGGGCATGCTCGCGGCGGCCCAACGGCTGCGCACCATTCCGAGGATCGTGGTCGCCACCGCCCTCCTTTCGCTACCGGCGTTCTCTGCACATGCGCAGCAAGTAGACCAGAAGCTGTGGGGCGTGGATCCCAATGTGAACCTGACGGCCGTCGCCGTCTCGGGACAGACACTCTACGTGGGCGGAAGCTTTCTGTACGTTTCACCCGTGATCGGCGGTGGCGCAATTACGGACCGGATCACGGGTGCTCTCCGCCATGATAGTCCCAGAGTGGCGGGGAGCGTATTCGTCTGCATCCCGGATGGTCGGAGCGGCTGGTTTATCGGCGGCGACTTTGCAGGTGTCGGCGGGCAACCGAGGAGAAACGTCGCCCACATCTTCGGCGATGGACGTGTGGATGCTTGGGCGCCCAACCCCGATGGCGAGGTGGATGCTCTTGCCCTCTCCGGGCAGACGCTTTACGTCGGCGGCGTGTTCACGGCTGTGGACGGCGAGCATCGAGACAACCTCGCCGCGGTGGATGTCGAGTCCGGGCGAGTTACAGCCTGGAATCCCGGCGTCGGCAATTTCGTGCGGACGCTGCTCGTCTTGAAGGACAGGGTCTACGTCGGGGGTGTCTTCCCTACGGTCGGTGGTCAGCCCCGACGCAATCTCGCTTCCGTAGACGTGACGACCGGCCAGGTCACCTCGTGGGATCCAGAGCCAGATGACGATGTCTTCACGTTGGCCGCACATGGTGACACTTTGTTCGCTGGCGGACGGTTTTATGGTCTGGCCGAAGGCGCAGTTCGACCACGGCTGGCAGCGTTCGACATACGGACTGGCGCGCTGTTGGACTGGAACGCCAACGTGGACCGGACTCCACCGTACAGGTACGACTGCGGACCGTGTGTGACTGCCATGCTGGTGGACGGCGATCAGCTCTACATCGCGGGCGGGTTCAACCGGATTGGAGGCGCGGTGCGCCCGGGCTTGGCGGCGGTTGACCTTCACACCGCCGCCGTGCTGGGCTGGGATCCCCACGTGACCACACCCCCCGATGCCGGACCTGCGGAAATGGACGGCATCGCGCTGCGCGGAACGACCATCTACGTAGCAGGCCTTTGTGACAGCTTGGGTGGTCAACGCTACCGCTGGGCTGGCGCTGTGGATACCCGGACGGCGCAGGCCTTGCCATGGGATCCACAGCCGAATTTTGGCGTGTTCTGCCTCGCAGCCAGTGGCGACGCGGTCTATGTCGGGGGAACCTTCACGAGCGCAGGCCCCACCGTCGCCAGACAGGGGCTGGCGGCGTTCGACCTTCGAACTGGGCGCGTGACTCCGTGGGACCCAGGCATCGATGGACTGACCTACACGATGGCGGTTCGCGACGGGGCGGTCTATGTCGGTGGCTCGTTCGGTTTCGTCGGCGGGCAAGCCCGAGCCGGGCTTGCCGCGTTGGACCAAGCTACCGGCAAGGCGACGTCGTGGGACCCGAACAGTGCTGGTCCGGTGTGGTCACTGGCCTTGGCTGAAACGACGGCATACGTGGGCGGGCTGTTCGGGAGAATCGGCGGCCAAGCGAGGTCCTTCCTAGCCGAGGTCGACCTCAGGACCGGACTCGCGACACCGTGGGCTCCGGAGCCAAACGACCTCGTCACAAGCGTTCTTGTCAGTCATAACATTGTCTACGTGGGGGGCTGGTTCACTGCTCTCGGCATAAGCGGGCGCGCTCGCATTGCCGCACTTGATCGTAGAACCGGGCTCCCGACGGCATGGGATCCCCAAGCCGACGTACTCGTCAACTGTATGGCAGTGGACGACACTACCGTCTATGTGGGCGGGTACTTCAACCACATCGGCGGACAGGCTCGTGATGGATTCGCCGCGGTGAGCGCGCTCACCGGAGCGGCAACGCCAATGACCGCCAATGTGGACCAGGACGTGAAGCAGCTCGCGGTCCAGGACGGTGTTGTCTACGTGGGCGGCGCGTTCCAGAGCATCGGCGGCGTGACACGCTTCTACTTGGCGGCGCTCGAGCCCGGAACAGGCCGGGTGCTGGACTGGAACCCTGATCCCGACGGCGTGGTGTGGGGGATGACCGCTGACGCGAATGGGGTGTATCCGGTTGGGTCCTTCGCAAGGATGGGCGTGACGCCAGTGAGCCTGATGGCTGCAGTGAGCCATGCGACGGCCGCGCCTGGGCCAGGGCCAATTGCTGGACTCCCCCAGCTTCAGTTCATTGGCGTGACGAACCCATGCCGCAGCAGCGGTGTTGTGCACTTTGTCCTTCAGAACGCCGCCTCCGTGAATCTCGACGTCTTCGACATGCAGGGCCGGCAGGTGAGGCGGGTTCTAGAACAGTCCCCTCAGGCCGCCGGAGAGCACGAGATCCCTGTGGACACGAACGGCTGGGCGCCGGGGTTCTACTTCTGGAGGCTCTCCGGCGGTTCGGATCGGGCCACGCGGAAGATGGTCGTACTCCCGTGATTCGCCTCTGAACTCGTTGGGCATCTTCCATTTCGTGGTCAGTTGCTCGCGTTCAAGACGCGCTCCCGGGAACCGAATGGAGCTTGGCCGAGGTAGCAGTGAAGGATGGTCTCCTACAGCCAGCCCAGCCTCATGGCGAGGATTCGTTGCGTCCGAAGGAGCAGCAACTACGGACTGAAAGCTCTTGCACGGGCGGCCTCGATTGGTTAGTTGACGAGGTTGTGCTTCGGGACCAACTCCTCTGATCGGTGGGCATTGGAGCTCGAGATGATGGGCGCAGACTGCAAGCAAGCCGCTATCATTTTCTTTCGGCGAGGAATATGCGCGATCGCGTGCGCTCTCGCGGCGATCCCGCCACTCCTTGTTGCAACGCCGGCCGAGTGTCGCAAAGGGGTGCATGAGGTGCACCTGACGCTTGGAGACCAAGCGGCCCATACTTCTAATGGCGCTGAAGAAATGGGAATCTACGAGGAAAGGCGAGAAGCAGGTGAATTCTCAAAGGCGGATTCTGTCCGCTGGTTGAGCGGAATGAAGCCTGACACGGAAGTCGCGTGGACGGAGCCAACCACGCGCGCGGTGGACTTTACTCTCACGGGGCGGAGCACATCAGACACAGTCAGTGTTTGGATCACCCGGACGTATGGAATAGTGCGACAGAACATGTCTTTAGTAGCCGATCACAGAGGGAGATATCGCTGTCGATGGAACTTGGACAATGATGCGGGCGCAAGGGTCGAACCAGGTGTCTACTGCGTCCGGTTTGAGCGGAAAAAGTTCAAGGCCACAATCTTCTATGTGGTTGTTCGCTGAAATGGAGCGACTAGGGGTCAACGCGATCGTTGTTCTCCCGGCGGCACCTGCGCCTCGCGTCGTCACGGCTTCGGCTTCGACAGCTCCTGGAACAGACGGTTGTAGTGCACCGTCGCCGAATCGTTGGTCGTGCACGTGAACGCCGCGGCCCGCTCGGCGCCGTTCGCCGTGTAGCCGATCTTGATCCAGGCGTTCGGCCGGTCGTCCTTGGTGCCGCCGTAGCGAACGGTGCTGATCGCGCCGCGTGGGATCTCCACCGCCACCGAGTCGCCGCGGGTGAACCGCAGCGCGGTGTCGTCCAGCACCAGCTTCCCGGGGTTGTGTTCGTACACCATCGGATCCGTGGGCGGCGCGTCCAGGTCGCGGTACCAGGCCTCCTTGACCTGGATCGGCGGCGTGGCGCGGGCGATCGCCTTCAGCCGCGCAAGCGAGTCGGCCTTGGGATCGTTCTTCACCTTCTCGAGATTGCGCTCGAGCGAGCCCATGCTGCCGGGGCCGCTCACCGCGAGCTTGAAGCCGTTCGCCACGGCGAAGTCGGCATAGCCCTCGGCCGAGTCCATGACGAAGTCGGAGTACCAGGTGCCGTTGACGATCACCTCGCGCATGCGCAGCAGGTAGCGGCCGTCCGCGGCGGCGTTCACCCACGTCGCCACCTTGAGCCCGCGGCCGAGCCAGACCTTGTGCATGCCGGCGGGCACGATCACGGTGACGCCGGTCTTGGGCAGGATCACGCCCACCGGCGTGCGGTCCACGTAGACGAACTCGGGCTTGGGGTCCTGCCGGAGCTGGCGCTCGCGCACGATCACGAGGCGCGCCATGCCGGGGTCCGGCGCCGGGAAACCGGTGGTGTCTCGCAGCACGACGTCCGGTTGCGCGCCGGCCGGCGTCACGCACACGATGGTTGACACGAGCAACACAAGTGCGGAGAACAAGGTGGACTTCTTCATGGCGCAGCGGCCTCCATCGGGATGCTCCCGGCTCGACAGCGGTGGGTCGCGTCGACGCGGCCCACGCGCAGATCCGCGGAGGCTAACAGCACGCGCGATCCGCGCCAATTCGCCGTGCTTCTCGTGTCGCGCGCACACGCGACGCGCGTGTGATGCACGCAGCGGATGCACACTCGTACACGCGTGCACGGTGACGTTGTCGGTGTGACGAATGTGCACGTCGATGCGCATCGCGTTCGTGTCGCGAACGCACTCGTTCGCTCGTCGAAACCGGTTTTGCGCTTGCAATCGGTGAGCCAACGGCGTACAAAGCAAAACAGAACGGTGAACGCGCAGTTCCCCCATCGCGCTCCCGCTCGTGCTGTGTAACCACGGAGTCGCTGCCGATCGAGGCGACGCGCCTCGAGCCGGTTGACGGTAGGCGGAACGACTCGATCCCAGGCTGGAGCCATCTCCCCGAGAGGATCTCTGGGGTGGGCGAAGCCGACGCAGAGGAGTGCTGGTGATGGCACGACGTCGTAGAGCCAAGAGGGCTGTTCGCAAGGCCGTGCGCCGCAAGGTCGCCCGCAAGGCGGTGCGTCGCAAGGTCGCGCGGAAGGCTGTGCGTCGCAAGGTCGCTCGCAAGGCCGTGCGCCGCAAGGTCGCGCGGAAGGCTGTGCGTCGCAAGGTCGCTCGCAAGGCCGTTCGCCGGCGTGTGGCTCGCAAGGCCGTCGCCCGCCGCATGGTGCGCCGCGCGGTGCTTCGCCGCATGGCTGCCGCGGCCCCGATGGAAGGTCAGTCGTAGGCACGAGGTCGGCGGGCGGACGCGTCGACTCTGTGTCCGCCCGCCAGGCCCGCCCCTTTCCCTGACGATGTCGCCGGCCGCGACCGTGACGCGCCGCATGTCAGCTGCCTTGGCGTCGCCCCTCCCCTGGCTCTGCCTCGCGGCACTCGCCTGCCCGGTCCTGGCGCGCGCCGCTGAAACTCCGGACAGCACGACCGCCACCGCCCCGGTCAAGAAGTCGTTCCTGCCGCTCCTCGGCGAGGAGGCGACCAAGCGTGGGATCGAGCTGCCGCTGCCGTTCGGCGGCGGGCTCGTCTTCTACCACCTCGACCGCGACATCCAGATCACCGACGTCCGCCTGGGGCTGAACGGCGCGCCGCCCACCTCGGTGAGCCAGTACGCGCAGCTGTCGTCGACCTCGCGGGTGAACAACCTGAACGCCAAGCTCGACGCGTGGATCCTGCCGTTCGTGAACGTCTACGCCATCGCCGGCTACGTCTGGAACGAGTCGGATACGCACATCGACGCGGCGCTGCCGCCGCTCCTGCCCGGCGGGCCCACGCGCCGGAAGCAGATCACGATCCCGACCGAGATCCAGGGCTCGGTGGGCGGCGTCGGCATCACGCTCGCCGGCGGCTACGGGCCCTACTTCATGACCTACGACGCCAACCTGGCGCAGGCCGACCTCGGGTTCGACGACCGGTTCAAGGCGGTCATCACCTCGATCCGCGGTGGCTGGAACGGCAAGGCCGGCGTGCGGCCGCTGCGGCTGTGGGCGAGCGTCACCGACTGGAACACGTTCGCCACCGCCACCGGAAGCGTGAACGACCCGGACGGCGGCACGCTGAGGTTCGAGGTGGACCAAGGTCCGGCTTATCGCACCACGTACGGACTCGGCGGCCAGTACTCGTGGCGGCCGTGGCTCGAGCTGGCGCTCGACGGCGGCATCGACGGCCACGGCGGCTGGTACCTCGCCGCCATCCCGGTCTTCCGCTTCTACCTGTAGCGTCGCGCAGGCGCGGGTGGTCGTTCATGCGTCGTTCCCTCCGTCCATCGACGGCACCAGGCCGTCGTGCGTCGAACCCGAAGCGTCGCTGCCGTCGTCCGCGCCCGCGCCCGCCTGCGGCGGATCGAGGACGTGCCGCCCCACCACCAGCCGCTGGATCTGGTTCGCGCCCTCGTAGATCTGCGCCACCTCGGCGTCGCGCAGGATCCGCTCCGGGGCGCGGCCGCGGAAGCACCCGTAGCCGCCCAGGAGCTGGATCGCGTCGAGCGCCACGCGCACCGCCGCGTCCGTGGCGTGGAGTTTCGCCGCCGCCGCGAGCGCCGTGGCCTCCCGCCGGCCCGTGTCCACGACCTCGGCGGCGCGGCGCACGAGCAGCCGGCTCGTTTCCACGGCGACCGCCATGTCGGCGATCATCAGCCGCACGCCGTCCAGGCTCGCGAGTGGCCCTCCGAAAGCCCGCCGCCTGCGGCAGTGCTGTACTGCCTGCTCGAGCGCCGCGCGCGCGAGCCCCACCGCCTGGGCACCCACGAGCGGCCGCGAGCGGTCGAGCGTGCGCATCGCGAGCGAGAAACACTCGCCCGCGCGCCCCAGCAGGCGGCACCGCGGCACCCTCACCTGCTTCATCACCACCGACGCGGTGGGCACGCCGCGCATGCCGAAGAGGTCGTTCTTCGCCGCCACAAGTAGCCCGGGCATGCCGCGGTCCAGGACCACGGCAGAGACGCCGAGCTCGTGGCCGCCGTGGACGTGCCGGCCGAACACCACGAAATGATCCGCACCCCAGGCGTTCGTGACCAGCCACTTGGCGCCGATCACCTCGAGATGGTCGCCGCGATCGAAGATGCGCGTCTCGAGGTTCCGTGCGTCCGACCCCGCCCGCGTCTCGGAGAGCGCGAACGCGACGAAGTGGCGCTCGCGGATGCTGGCGGTGTAGCGCGCGCGCTGTTCCTCGTCCGCCGCGAGCAGGATCGCCGTCGTGCCCGTGGCCTGCGCCAGCGCCAGCAGCGCCAGGCCGCCCGAGTGATGCCCCAGCTCCTCGATCCCGTCGCACAACGACGCGGTCGAGGCCGGAAGGCCGTCGCCGTCGGGAAGCGCGAGCGTCATGAGCCCGCTCTCCCACATCCACTCGTGGAGCCCGGCCGGCACCTCGTCGTTCCGGTCCATCCGCTCGAGCGCGTCGCGCGCGGCCAGGAGATGGCGGCGGATCTCTCTGAGCCGTGAACCGCTCGGCTCCTCGACGCCCAAGGCCTCGATCATGCTCGTTCCCCTCTCCGAGCCCGTGAGGGCAGCCCTCGGCCACGTCAATTGGATGCGCGTGCAGGGCCGGTAGTCACTGCAGAGCACACCCTCGCCGCGCCGGGATGTCACCGGACAGCCCCCCTAGGGGATTCCCCTGCGGGGCGCCGCGGCCCTTAGTACACGCGGTCGATCGCCGACTGCTCGAGCCAGCCGCCGCTGCCGCCCGGGAGCTGGACGAGCGCCCACTCGCCGCGCGTCTCGCGGACACGCACCTCGGTGCCGTCGTGGAGCAGCAGCACCTGCTTGAACTCGTCGCCGGGTCCGCTCGCGGCGCTCACCTCGGGCACCACCACCACCGCCGGACGCTCCGCCACCTCACCCGCCCACAGCTGCTGCGCGAGGAACGCGTAGAGCCCGAGCAGCGCGCACACGCCGGTCGCGAACCCCAGCAACCGCACGCGCCACACGATCCAGGCGGAGAACGCGAGCCCCGCGAGCGTGAACAGCACGCCGGCGAGAAGCGCCGCCTCGCTCCGCGACAGCGAGCGGAGCGTGCGGTCGGCGAGGTGCGCGAGCGGACTGGGGCTGGCCGTCGACTTGTCGAGGCGATAGGCGCGCGCGAACGCCAGGTTCGTCGCCACGTCGTGGTCGCGCGGTGCCAGGTAGTAGGCGCGCCGATAGTGGACGATCGCCTCGCCGATCTTGCCGGTACGGAAGAGCGCGTTCCCGAGGTTGTAGTGCGCGCGCGGATCGTGGCCGGCGCGGAGCGCCTCCTCGTAGGCGCGCACGGCGCCGGCATAGTCCTTCTGCGCGTAGAGGCGGTTGCCCTCGTTGTACGCCTGCACCGGGCCCAGGACCAGGGCCAGCACCGTCAGCCATGCGAGCGGCCCCACGCCGGTCAGATCCTCGCCATCACGTCACGCGCCGCGTCGAAGAGCTGGCGCGGGTCGCGGCTCGCGGCCTCCGGCGAGAAGCGCGCCACCTCGCAGCGGTCCACGACCTCGAACAGCGCATCGATCGTGGGCGTCGCCACCGAGCGCTCGCTGAGCGCCGAGCGCAGCTGGTCGCGCGTCAGGGCCGGCGTGTCGAGGTTGAAGCGGTCGCCCAGGTAGCCGAGCAGCGCGCGCGAGAGCTCGGCGTGGAAGCCCTTCTCGTCGTGCTTCTTCAACAGCTGTTCCGCCTGCTTCAACCGGCGCTTCACCAGCGCGGTCGAGCGGCTCATGCGCGCGTAGCCGCGGTCCGACTGGAGCCGCTGGCTGTGGCTCCGGTAGCCGACCGCGAGCCCCACCGTGCCGAGCGAGAGCAGCATCATCACGTTCGGCCACCACGGCGGGTCCATGCTCATCTGGCCCAGCGAGGTGACGTCGGGCTTGATGTAGTCGATGTCGGTGCCCAGGACCTTGAGACCCGAGGCCTCGGTCACCGGGGCGCTGGTCGTGGAGCCGCTCGCAGAGAACGCGAACGGCCCCACGGAGAGCTTCTTGTAGCCTTTCGTCTCCGGGTCGAAGTAGGCGACCGTGACCGCCGGCACCTCGAACTTGCCGTCGCCCTGCGGGATGATCGGGAAGCGGAATGTCTTGGTGCCGCGCACCGAGCCGTCCTCCACGCGCACGTCATCCTTGGTCTCGGGGGTGAGGATCTTGAGCCCGGGGACCAGCCCCAACTTCGGCGGCTCGATCATGCGCAGGTTGCCGGTGCCGGTGAGCCGCACGGTGAGGTTCACCGGCTCGCCGTTCGTGGTGACGGTGTGGTCGAGCGCCCCCGTGAGCGTGAACCGGCCCACGCCGCCGGTGAACTCGGCGGGCTTCCCGGCCTCCGGCAGCGGCAGCACCTTGATCGTGATCGGCTTGGAGTCCACGCGCAACGACTGCGTGCTCCCGAGCATGTCGAAGATGCTCTGCGACTGCTGCACCACGGCGACGTTGAAGCCCATCGACTTGATCGTCGCCTCGCCGGGCGAGATCGGGAACAGCACCGCGCGCTTCAGGTCCGCGACGCCGAAGGTGCGGCCGTCGATCGTCTTGCGCACGAAGTCGAACCGGTTCGCATCGAACACCTTCTCGTTCCAGAACCCATCGAACGTCGGCACCACGGCCCAGCCGCCGTTCTCGACCTGGAACCGGGTGTAGAGCGCGATGTCGATGGCGATCGGCTCGCCCACGTAGACCGAGCGCCGGCTCGCGGTCACCGACAGGTAGAGGTTCCCCTCGAGCGGGATCTGCGAACGCGTCTGGGGTACACCCGGCCCGCCCGGCGCACCCTGCATCGGCGTCGCCTGGCCCTGCGGGGACTTCTCCACGGTGAGCTCGATGGGCTGGGTCGAGTAGGTGCGGCCCTGGTAGCTGAGCGTGGCCGCGGGGATCGTGAGCTTCCCGAGCTGCTTCGCCGCCAGCGCGTAGATGAAGCTGACCGTGGCCTCCTTCTTCATCTGCCCGCCGATGAAGGAGATGTTCGTGGACTGGGAGCTCGAGCGCCCGAGCACGTCGATCGCCGTCATCGCCGGGAGCGAGGGCTGCGGCACCGAGAGCATGTCCTCGCCGCGAACGGAGAGCACGAGCTGGAACTGCTCGCCCAGGCCCACCGTGGTCTGGTCCACGGAGGCCGTGAACTCGATGTCGCCCGCGCGCGAGGCGGCGGCGAGCGATGCGAGCAGGCATAACGCGAGGAACGGAGCGGCGAGTCGCCTCACCAGTCCTTCCCTCCCGGGGCGCCGGACTGCGGCGGCTTCGGCTGCTTCTTCAGGTTCTCGCGCTCCTTGCTCTGCAGGGCCTGCAGCATGCGGTCCGCCTGCTCCCTGGGGATCGAGCCCTTGGGCGCCGGCTGCGCCTGCGCCTGTTGCTGCTGCGGTTGGGGCTGCTGCTGCGGCTGCTGGGGCTGTTGCTGGGGTTGCTGCTTCTTCGAGGTGTCCGGGTGCTGCTGCATGTCCTTCTTGATCTTCCAGCACAGCTCCAGATTCTGCTTCGCCTCGAGGTCGCTCGGATCCTGGATCAGCGCCAGCGAGTAGCCCGCGATCGCCTCGTCCAGCTTGCCCTGCTTGAACTGGGTGCTGGCGAGATTGTAGAGCGCATGGGCGCGCACCGTCTTCTGCTTGGAGAGGAGCCCGAGCTGGAAGTGGTCCGCGGCGTCGTCGAACTGCTTCTGCTGGTAGAGCACGCGGCCGAGATCGTAGCGGATGCGCACGTTGTCCGGCTCGAGGACCAGCGCTTCCTGGTAGGCCTTCGCGGCGTCCGCGAGCTTCCCCTGCTTCTCCAACTCGAGGCCGCGCCGCATGCTCGAGCCCACGTCGGCGCCGGCGCGCGAGGCGGCGAGGATCCCGGCGAGCACCAGCAGCATCGCGGGGCGCGACGGCGTGCGGCCGCGCGGCAGCAGCTTCGTGATCCCGCGCAGCGCGCGCGCCGCGTCCGGGAACCAGGCGCCGCGGCGGTCGCTGATCAGCGTCCCCGCGAACAGCAGTAGAAACGCCACGAGAAGGAACACCTGGTAGCGCTCCTCGTATTCCACGTACTCGCCGCCGGTGATCGCCTTCTTCTGCACCTGGTCGAGCGCCCCGACCAACGCGTCCAGGTTGATGCTCTCCGCGCGGAAATAGCGACCATCGGTGGCCTTGGCCATCACCAGCAGCAGTCGCTCGCCCAGGCGCGACATCACGATCTTGCCATTCTCGTCCTTCTCGTAGCTCGTACCCGAGCTTCCGGCCTCGGGGATCGTCGAGCCCTCGGGCGTGCCCACGCCCACCGCGAAGAGCCGCATGTGCTCCGCCATGGCGATGCGCGTGGCCTGGGCGGGGTCGCCGTCGAGGTTGTCGCCGTCGGTGATGAGCACGAGCGCCCTGGAGGCGTCCTCGCTGGGGCCGAACAACGATGCCGCAGCCTGCACCGCGCGCTCGATGTTCGTGCCCGGCACCGGCATGTTGGTGGGGTCGATGATGTCCAGGTAGAGCTTCGCCGCCTCCACGTCGGTCGTGAGCGGGCACATGATCTGCGCCGTGCCCGCGAACGCCACGATGCCGACGCGGTTGCCGGAGAGGTTGTCGAGGAGCGACGCGAGTTGCACCTTCGCGCGCTCGAGCCGGCTGGGCGGGATGTCGGTGGCGAGCATGCTGCGCGAGGCGTCGAGCGCGATCACCACGTCGATGCCGCGGCCCTTCACCACCTGGAGCTTCTCGCCCCACTGCGGGCGTGCCGCGGCGACGATCATGAACACGAGACCCGAGAGCACGCACGCCACCTTCGCCGCCGACCAGCGCGCGCTGCGGCTGTCGGTGAGACGCGGCACCAGCGTCGGGTCGGCGAGTTGCCGGAGCGCGCGGCGTTTGAGCCAGGCACCGAGCACGAGCAGCGCCGCGAGCGCGGGCACCAGGGCCAGGAGCCACAGCAGTTGCGGGGCGCCCCAGTGGATCACGGCAGCCTCCGCCACAGCAGCGCCGGGACCAGCGCGCCGGTGAGGAACAGCAGTGCTGCGGGCAGCAGGAACAGGCCCGCCTTCTCCGAGTACACGGTGTGGTGCGTGGCCTTGAAGTGCGTGGGCTCCATGCGGCCGATCTCGTCGTAGATGTGCTTGAGCGCCACCGCATCCCCGGCGGTGTAGGTGTGGCCGCCGGTCAACGTGGAGATGTCCTCGAGCGTCTTCAGGTCGAAGTCGGCCTGCACGGTCTGCGGCCGCTGGCCCCAGAACGGGTCGTTCACCATCACCTGGACCGGCTCCTGCGAGCCGACGCCGATGCAGTACACCTTGATGCCGTAGGTCTGCGCCAGCCGCGCCGCGGTGATCGGCTCCACCTCGCCGGCATTGTTGACGCCGTCCGTCAACAGGATGACCACCTTCTCCTTCGCCGCCGAGTTCTTGAGCCGCGACACGGCATTGGCGAGCCCCATGCCGATCGCGGTGCGCGTGCCGTCCAGCGTGCCGATCTTGAGCCGGTCGATCACCGCCTTCAGGACCTCGCGGTCGAGCGTCAACGGACACAGCGTCATGGCGCCGTTGCCGAACACGACGAGCCCGATGCGGTCACCGCTCCGCCCCGCCGCGAACTCCTGGGCGCGCATCTTGGCAGCAGTGATGCGGTCGGGCTGGAGATCCGGCGCCGACATGGACTCGGAGATGTCGAGGCAGAGCATGATGTCGACACCGTGCGACTCGATCTCCTCGAACACGCGTCCGCGCTGCGGGCGTGCGAGCGCCACCACCGCGAGCACGAGGGCAGCGACGTTGAGCGCCAGCACCACGAGCCGCAGCCAGCGGCCGAAGCCCTGCTGCTGGCGCAGGAACCCGGCATCCGAGAAGCGCACCGTGGCGGTGCGCTTGCCGAGCTCGAGCCACACGAGCACAACGATCGGGACGAGCAGCCAGAGATAGGCGGGCGAGGCGAGGCGCATGTCAGGAGCCTCCCCCGGCTGTCGCGGGCGCGGGCTGCCCCGCCGCGACCGGCTTCACCGGCTCGGGCGCGGGCGTGGTCTTGAGGACGAAGTCGCGGAGCTGCTCCAGCGCGCGCTCCGCCTCGTCCTCGGGCGGCACGGTCTTCGCGTACTTCACCAGGTCGCAGCGCGCGAAGAAGCGCGAGATCTCGTCGCGCATCGGCAGCTTGTGCGCGCGCATGCTCGCCAGCAGCTCGGTCGTGGTCTGCTCGACCGCGTCGAACCCGTAGCGGCGCTCGAGGTAGCGCTTGAGGATCTCGGAGAGCGCGTAGTAGAGGCGCTTGAACTGACCGTCGCCGAGCCAGTCGCGCCACGGCAGCCGGTCGAGCGCGCCGAGCGCCTCCTCCCAGGGCGGGAGCGGCGGCGGCAGCGCCTCGTGCAGGCGCCGGAGCCGGCGCGCGAGCTTCCACGCCAGCCAGGCGAGGATCACGACCAGCAGCGCGATCGCGGGCACGAGCCACGCCCAGTAGTTGGGGAATGTCTCCGGCGGCTTGAGGGCGCGCACGTCCTTCATCGAGTCGGGCAGCACGCTGGCGATGGTCACGGCCACCGTGTCGCCGGTGAGCGTGTCGCCGCGCGAGCCGAAGCTCACGGTGAAGCGCAGGCCGGGCAATGTCTGGCGTCCCGGCTCGAAGCAGGCGAAGGCGAGCTTGTACGTGGTCTCGTCGAGGTCGCCGCGGCGCGCGGTCTTGCGGTCCTGCTTCACGACCACGAACGCGCCCATGGAGTCGGCAAGTGGGCCCGTGACCAGGCTCGGATGCTCCGTGGTCACGACGTAGGTGACGAAGAAGCGATCGCCCACGGTGAGCCGCGGCATCGTGGGCACGCGCGTCTTGATGCGATCGGGGCCCTTCTCGCGTGCGGCGGCCGTCGGGCGCGCGGGCGGCGGGCTGATCGCCGGCGCGGAGGCCGCGGGCGCAGCCGTCGCGGGCGCGGAGCCTGCCGGCGCGGCGCCCGCGAGCGCGATCGTCAGAGCGAGCGTGGCGAGCGTCATGTCAGTGGAAGCGCCGGGCGCGGAGCTGGAAGAACTTGTGCAGCTTGGGCGTGAAGTCCTCGTCGGTGGCGAGCGGGATGCAGTCGATGCCGAGCTGCAGGAACAGCCGGTCGCGCCGCTCCTCCATGCCGCGCATGTGGTCGGCGTAGCGCCTGCGGAGCGCCGGACGCG
>Ga0207670_10000679_pt1 | contig 17991 bp, 7 predicted proteins | sample KBSS23HmetaG_FD_184339 | JGI IMG/M metagenome (GOLD analysis project Ga0207670, IMG submission 184339) | Switchgrass rhizosphere microbial communities from Kellogg Biological Station, Michigan, USA - KBS S2-3H metaG (SPAdes) (version 2) | ecosystem: Host-associated > Plants > Roots > Rhizosphere... | reverse complement strand
GTGCTTGGTCCCTGGGCTTCGGTGGGTGTCCAGGCAATGGCGCCGGCGGAAGAGACCGTCAGTCCCGTTGGACCCGAAACCAGCGCAAAAGTGAGAGTGTTGGTAGGCTGATCCGAATCGGTGGCGGTGGCGTTGACGCCCAGGGCGGTTTGCTCGGCAACGGTCTGAGTAGACGGGAGCGTGAGCAACGGCGCGGTGTTCACTTCGGTGACGATGACCTGGAAGGAGTTGGTCGTGCTCATCGCAGGCGAGCCGTTGTCAGAGACGCGCACGGTGACGGTGTTGGTGCTTGGTCCCTGGGCTTCGGTGGGTGTCCAGGCAATGGCGCCGGCGGAAGAGACCGTCAGTCCCGTTGGACCCGAAACCAGTGCAAAGGTGAGAGTGTTGGTGGGTTGGTCTGAATCGGTGGCGGTGGCGGTGACGCTCAGGGTGGTGGTTTGCTCGGCAATGGTCTGAGTGGCTGGGAGCGTGAGCAACGGGGCGGTGTTCACTTCTGTGACGATGACCTGGAAAGAGTTGGTCGCGCTCATCGCCGGCGAGCCGTTGTCGAAGACGCGCACGGTGACGGTGTTGGTGCTTGGTCCCTGGGCTTCGGTGGGTGTCCAGACAATGGCGCCCGCCGAAGAGACCGTCAGACCGGTCGGACCCGAAACCAGCGCATAGGTAAGAGTGTTGGTAGGCTGATCTGAATCGGTGGCGGTGGCGTTGACGCTGAGCGCGGTTTGCTCGGCAAGGGTTTGAGTGGCTGGGAGCGTGAGCAACGGAGCGGTGTTCACTTCTGTGACGATGACCTGGAAAGAGTTGGTCGCGCTCATCGCAGGCGAGCCGTTGTCGAAGACGCGCACGGTGACGGTGTTGGTGCTCGGTCCCTGGGCTTCGGTGGGGGTCCAGGCAATGGCGCCCGCGGAAGAGACCGTCAGACCGGTCGGGCCTGACACCAGAGCAAACGTCAGGGTATCGGGGGGCGTATCCGAATCGGTTGCTGTCGCATTTACGCTCAACGCCGATTGCTCGGCAATTGTCTGAAGGCTCGGAACGGTGAGCACCGGGGCGTTATTCACATCGTTGACCGTGACCGAGAAACTCTTGGTGTCTGTGAGTCCAGTCGGGACACCGTTATCGGTAACCTGCACAGTGAATGTATTGGTGCTCGGACCTTGCGCTTCGGTTGGCGTCCAGGTGATCACGCCGTTTGAACTGATGGAGGCTCCCGATGGCGCCGCGAGTAAAGCGTAGCTCAAGGGTCCTCCCTCCGGATCCGAGGCCGAAGTTGCGACCGTCAACAAGGCGCCTTCATTGATGTTGCGGTCGGTGATGGCGGTTAAGGCGGGAGGTTGGTTCAACGTCAGAAGAGCCGATGAACTTGTGGTTAGCGATCCGTTGTCAATGACCACCGAGTAGGTTCCGGCGTCGCCACCGTCCACGTTGGTGATGACCAGGGTGCTGCCGTTCGCTCCGGCGATCGGATTTCCGTTGAAAAGCCATTGATAAGTCAGGGTCCCCGTGCCGGTGGTGGCATCGACGCTGAAGGTGGCGGTGCCACCCAAATTAACGTTCTGGCTCTGCGGTTGAGTAGAGATGGAGGGCGGCGCAGGGGGCACATGTTCGCCGACAACGAAATCGCTGAAATTGGTCATGCCGGTGGCCAGGATATTGGTGGAGGTTCGATTCGTGACCGCAGGCAAAGTCCACACGCCGCCATCCCGTTTGGCGACGATAAAATTCGTAGGGCTCGCGCCGGAGTCGACATTGTTGGTGACGAAGTTGAAGAGGGCGTCGTAACGGCTGAAGACCGCACCGCTGTTGGTGATTGTCCAGTAACGATCCACTCCGCGAGTGGCGGAAACAAGCGAGTTGGTGATGTCCGGATGAGTCGCCGGAGTTGTCCTGGCGGTCAGATTTCCGGCGACAGTCACGTTGGTCAAGACCACCGTGACCGGCGTGAAGCTGCCGGTGTCGCCGATCTCGAACGAGTTGGTCACGCGCGCGCCGGTCGGGACGCTCTTTTGGAGTTGGCCGACGATGTGTCCGCTGGTTCGGGCGACGCTGCCGGCCGTGCTAATGATCACTTTGTTGGTGGTGGTGGAAAGGTTACCACTGGTGAAGATCAGCGTGCCAGTGACGGTCAGGTTCGTTTCAGTCAGGGTGGCTCCGTTGAGATCGTTCAGTTCGAGGTTGCGATAGGAGCCGCTGCCCGACAACGAATGCTCCTGCGAGCCGGACGTCAGCAGGATTTTGCCTGTCCCGGTGTGAGTCGCGTCATTGTCGGCATCGCCCACGACGGTCGCAGTGAACCCGCCATCAGCCAAAGGGGCGGACAAGCTGAGGGCGCCGTTGACGACGATGTCACCGGCCAGGGTTTTGGTTCCGCTCCCGCTGGTGCCGAGGTTGAAAAAGGTAAAGGCAGGGATCGACTGAGCGGCTCCATTGAAATTGATGGCGCTGTTAGTGATTGTGTAGGTATTGGCGCCCGGAGTGAATGCGCCTGCGATTCGGATCGTTCCGCTCGAGGGAAGGATTCTGGCTCCAGTGAGACTGCTGACCAGGTTGTTGTAGTTGAAGGCGGGAATGGTCTGGGCACCGTCGCCGTTAAAGTCGATCGTGCTCCCGGTGATGGTGTAGGCGTTGGACCCGGGACTGAACGCGCCGGCGATGCCGATCGTGCCGACGGAAGCGAGTAAGCGAGCGCCCGTTGAGCTGCTGGCCAGGTTGCCGTAGTTGGCAGCGCTGATCGTCTGTGTGCCGGTACCGTAGTATTCGACTGTGCTGGCGGGGTCGAACAGGTACAGATCGAATGCCGGCAACGTGCTCGTCCCTCCGATCCTGAGGAGTGCACCGGGGTTGACACTCAGGCTACCGCCCGCGGCGTTCTGCGTAATGGCGAAAGCGCCTGCATCAAGTGTTCCTCCATCCACGGACAATTCCGTCAACTCGCTGAGACTCACGGCCAGAGCGGTTGTCGCGGAGGTTTTGGCAATGGTCAAAGAATCGAAGGGCGTCGGAGTAGTGGTGCCACTGATGGTGGAGAGGGTATTCCCGATGAATAGCACGGTGGAACCCGTCCCGTCGAAGAGGCCGTTGTTGACAAAATCGCTCAGGACGTTGAAGTCGGTTAAGGCGGTCGCAGTGCCTGCGATCAGCAGCCTGTTGAAGGTGGTCGAACCGATTCCCGACAATTCGGTCTCCCCGTTAAAGAGGATGGTTGAGCCTGTCCCGTCGAAAACGCCGTTGTCGGTCCAATTGCCCGAGATGCTGTGAGTCAGACCCGCTCCGCCGTTGAGCAGTGCGCCTGCCTCGATCAAGAGATTATCGGTGACGGACCAATTGGACGCCGGCGTGACCCCGGTTGTATTGGCAATGGTGACGGAACTGAAGTTGGGCGGGCCTCCCGCCACCGTAATTGGCCCTGTGCCGCCGAAGATCACCTGTCCGACACTGGAAAATGCCGTGCCTCTGAGGGTCAAAGTGACTGGATTGGCAGGATCGAAGAGAAGCGTGCCGCTGCTGCTCACCGTGCCCTGGTTATTGAACGCGCCTTTAACCGTGATGGTCGATGACCCCGCCGTGAAGACGGCCCCGCTCCCCACGAAAAAGTCTCCATTGACCATCCAGTCTGTAGCACTGGAGACGCCGCCGGTGTTATTGATGTTGATCTGCTGAAACGCGGGTGACGCGCTGCCGGCGACCACGATCGCAGCCGTGCCGTTGAAATTTACCGTGCCAGAACTGGTGAATCCACCATTCAACAGGATTGCATGTGAGCCGGTTCCTGGAAACGTGATGGCACCGCTGCTGGTGAAGGTGCCGGTGTTGAAGAAGTCCCCGCCAAAGGTGTTGGTCGTCGAACCGCAAGAAAGCGTCCCCGAAAGGTTCAGAGTGCCGTTGACAACAATCCCGTTCAGCAGGGAATAAGCGCCGCCCACGGCCAGGTTGTTGAAGGTGGTCAGGCCCTGGACGTTTTTCGAGATGCCACCGAGCGTGACCGAACTTGCGCCCGGGAAGAAAGTCCCATTGTTCAACCAATTGCCCTGCACATTCAGCACGAACGCGGATGCCGCCAGCGTCGCCCCTGCGTTGACGAGCAAATCCCCTGCAACACTGGTTGAGCCGCTCAACGTCTTGGCGCTCGCGCCACCGTTGGAGAGGTGCAGGTGACCGTAGTTTTCCGCGGAGACGCTTTGAGGTCCGCTGCCTAAATACTCCACCAGACTGTCCGGAGCCAAAACGTGCGCGCCGAAATTCAGGGGGAAACTGGTTCCGACAGTTAACGTGGCTCCAGAACCCAGGCTGAACATACCACCGAGAACGCTGCGATTGGCGGTGACCAAACCGAGATCGAGCACTCCGAACACATCCAGATTTCCATTGAGCAACAGATTGCCGGTTGGCGTCGCCGCCCCGCCCGCTTTGTTGATGCTGAGATTATTGAACGTTGATGCGGCGATAGACTGGGGTCCGGTGCCGTCAAAAATGACGGTACCGGTGCCGGGCGTAAATGTTCCGCTCCGGACCCAATCGCCCCCGACTGTCATCGTCGCGGCCCCGATCTGCAGTGCGGCACTGCTGCCAACGGCCACATTGCCGGCAACGCCAAGGTCAGCTTCTGCGAGGAGAACGCTATTGGAACCAACCGTGAGGTCCCCGGTTGCGGTCGCCGGGAGCGAAAGCGTGGCGATGCCGGCGGATTTGTCGAACGCAAGGTTGTTGTAGGAAATGCCGCCGGCAACGATTTGCGCCGTTGAGCCATTGTAACGGACCGTGCCTGCGCCCGCCGCAAAAGGTCCGTCAACGTAACTAAAATCGCCGCCGATCTCCAACTCGCCGGCATCGGTGAATGTCAACGCCGCGCCCCCGGACTGGCCAAATTCGTCGGCCACATGCACGGTGCCGGTGCCGATGTTCAAGTTGATAGCGTGTCCATTGGTCCCGTCGCTAAGGAGAAAGACTCCGCCAATGCTCAAGACCTGCGCTCCGACATTGATCGTGTGAGTTGCGTCATTGGTCCAGATGCCGGTGATATTCCCGGAATTGCCCGCCAGAACCAAAGTAGCGCCGGTATCCAACGTAACGGTGATCGGTTGAACGCTTCCGAAGGAGAGTGTCCGGATGCTGACCGAGGTGCTGATCCTGGGCTGATTGCTGAATGGAATCGAGGCCAGTTCAACAATGTCGTTGGTAGATGGCGGGAGATGGGGACTTCCCTGGGCGGCAATCCAGTTCCCGGCATTCTCCCAGGCGTCGTTGACCGCCCCGTTCCAGCGGACGGCATTCACGTCGTCAGAAAGTGTCCAGCGGCCAATGATGTTGGTCAACGAACTTTGCTCCACCCAGTTGTCGGTTGCATCGTTGGCCGTCTTTCCGGAAGCTGCCCAGGGCCCGCCAAAATGCCAAAAGCCCATCCCCGATTCGGAGTTTCCGTTCAATCCGAGGTCCAGGTAATGGAGCCGAAGCGTGGCGGTGTAAGGCGTGCCTGAGGTGAGCCCGATGGCATATTGCCGGTTGATGCTCCCGCCGAAAGGGAAATCGCGCACCGGCCCCAGGACGACACTCACGGTGACCGAGCTGACGGCGCTGCCGGAGGTGAAGTTGATGGTGTTGAAAGGTCCCTCGAAGGCATAAGCGGTGCCCGTTAGAAACGGGTGCGTTCGAGTGATCGTTCCCAGGATGATGCCATTGCCGGTCCGGTTGGAGGTGATCGTGACTGTGTTGGTGCCGGTGTGCAGGTCGCCACGTGTCATGTTCAACAGGCTCACCGAAGCGTCGTCATCCAGGGTCACGATCGCGGCAGCGGAATTCTTGTTCAACGTGAGCGTATTGAACGTGTTCGCGCCGCTCACGATTGTGTCCTGGCCACCGAGCAATTCGATAGTGCCGGTTCCTGGCGAGAACGTGCCGCTGTTGATCCAATTACCATGGATGGAGTGCGTCAACGGCGTGGACGGACTGGCATTGAAAGCGGTTCCACCACCGATGCTCACATCGCCAAAAACCGTCAATGTTCCACCGGCAGACTTCGTTCCGCTGCCAGCGAAGGACAGATTGTAATAACTCAACGGAACCACGGTTTGTGGTATGGCGCCATTATAGCTGACCGTATTCGGTGTCGTGGAAGTGGTGTCGAAGGTGCCTGAGGTGATGGCAAGACTACCTGCGATGCCGAGGACGGAGCTGGGGCCCAACTGTAGTTTCGTCCCATTGAGCGTCACGTTAAACAGATTGGCGGCGCCGGAGAGAGTGGAGGTGCCAGCAAAGGTCGCTGTGCCGGCGCTGGCACCGAACGTTCCCGGCACAATAAGATCCGATTTGAGAGTGAAATTGCTCGTGGTGGAGATCGCGCCCGGTACGTTGAGAGAGTTGAATATCAGGCTTCCCGCGCCGCTGATGGTTTTCCCCGATCCGCTCAGGGTAATGGAGCCGCCGTTGGCGGTCAGCGACCCACTGACCAGCAGATTGCCGGCGATCGAGAACGAAGTCGTCGTGCTGATCGATCCGCTTACCGTCAAATTGTTGAAATCGATGCCGGTGCCACTGATCGATTTGCTCGCGCCGCTGAGGGTGACTGTCCCCGAACCGCCGGCCAACTGCGCAAAAGTGCCGGCACCGGCCGTCGTGAAATTTCCACTTACACTCAAGGAGGTGGTGGAAGCAGCGGTGACGCCTGTGCCAGTGAGGTTCAGGTTGCTGAATTGATTGCTCCCGGCACCCGCAATGACGGCGCCATTCCCCTGCAGAGTCACTGAGCCGCTGCCGCCCGCAAACACGCCATCGTTGGTCCAATTTCCGCCGATCGTGTGACTGAAAGCACCTGCATTGAATGTGGTCCCCGCCCCGATGAACACATTCCCGTTCACGGTAAGGGCGCCGCCAGCGGTGTAGGAAAGTGAACTGCCTGCGCCCGCAGTGCTGGTCAGGTTTCCCGCGAGGGTCATCGCGGCAGCCGGCATGGTTTTCGTGACTGCACCGCTGCTCGTGCTCAAGGTTAAATTGCCATAGGACTCCAGCGGAACGGTTTGCACGGCTCCGTAAAACTCCACGGTGCTCGAAGGACCAAGAATATGAGTATGGTAATTTGCCGGAATCGTGTTTGTCCCGCCGATCCTCAAACTGGCGCCGTTGGCGACACTCAATGTCCCGCCCACGGTGGTGGTTCCGCGATTGGCAGAGAAGCTGGCCACGTCGAGGATGCCACCGTCCACCACTAGATTGCCGGATGTGACCTGGGAGGACGCGAGCGCGGGCAGATTGCCGGCCAACGCCTTGGTCAATGCGCCGCTGACCCGCAAACTGCCATAAACGAAGGTATTGTTGATTGTCTGATTCACTGCCGTGGCGGCGTAATCGACTGTGCTGGCGACATTAAAAGTCTTGGCTCCAGTCAAGGCGTAGTTGCCTACAAAAGTCGCGGCTTTGACCTGGAGGCGTCCGCCGGAGTTGACCACCAACTTGCCCGCGCCGGTGACCGTGCGGGTCGGGGCTTCGTTCGGGTCCAACGTCCCCGAGACGGTCAATTGCACGGCAACCACGACATTGGTGTTGAGCACCGTTGTGCTGCTCGCATTGATGGCCAATATGCGAAACGTTGTAAACCCAGCCAACGACTGCGTTGCGCCAGAGAAAGCCACCGTCGTTTTGGCGCCACTCGCGGTGTAAGTGCCCAACTTCGTCCAATTACCTGCCAGTGACATTGTGCCGCGGCTGTGCGTTATGGTCCCATTCGTGCCGATGACCACATTTCCGGATACGGTGAAGGTTTGGTCCACTTTTAAGGTGGAAACTTTGGCGCCAGTCCCGATCGTAAGCGACTTGCACACAGAACTCTTGCTCAGATCAGGTTGATTGGCCCCGGTGAAATTGGCGTCCCCTATGATGGCATCCAGGCCGGCCGTGGGCACACCCGCAGTCCAATTACCCGCAGTCCGCCAATCCTTGCTGATCGTTCCCTTCCAGGACGTGCTGGCGCCAAAAACGCTGAACTGGACGAGTAATAACGCAATCCAACTGAGGCGGTGGAGTGGCTTCATAGGTTTGGTGGATTTCTCGGCGCATTATGGATTGTGGCGGACCATCTGGTGGCGGCAACAACCGGAACTGGCAACACGTCAAATGAAACAGCGCTCGACTCTTCAGTCGTGTGCTCGACATCGGAAAGTCAACGGATGCCGCTGCTTAGCGGCTGACGACGTAGTCTTTGAGCGCGGCAAGAATTGCGCTCGGGGCGGATAGTTGTCGAATGCAGCTAACGGGTCAACTGCTATTTTGGCGCCGGCTTGCGAAGGATTTTCAAACCTGCCGGAACTTTGCCAGAAGTCTTGGAATCCCGCGGTTGAACTTAAACCATTTGATCGCTTCTGGATGCGGGCTGTTTGGTCACGGCGCGGTGCTGCTCGTCCAGTTCGAGCAACCGGGATCTCTTGAAGATCGTCCGCATGGCGATCAACAGATCGTGCATCTGGAAAGGCTTCCAGAGCATCAATCCGCGAACACTCCGAATGAACGCGTCCCATTTCGGATCGGCTTTATGACCGGTCATGAAGATGAATCGCTTGCACAGCATCGGTTTTACGCGTTCAACCGCGATGTAGAATTTGTCTCCAGGGAATGTTGGCATCACCATGTCGCACAGAACAAGGTCGAAGTCGGCATTGACGATTCTCCTCAAACCTTCGACGCCGTTTTTGACGCGGGTTACCTTGCAAGAGTATAATTCGAGGAACTCCTGCAGAATCGATGCAAACTGGTCATCATCCTCAAGCAGCAGGATGCTGCGAGTATTGATGTACGCCATGTTCCAGCTTTGATCAGCCATAATCTTGGTTGTTTAGAATGCGTGCAACTTTTGTGCCTTCATTCGCGCGGTGTGGAAATCTTTAGCAGAATTTCGCAGTAATTCAAGTGACTGGATGCGATACCCAAGATTTCCCGCACTAATCCCCGATTTTGTGTCTCTGTGCATTACCCTTGATTCGGTTTGATAACAATTCATCACCCGCCCAGACGACGAAATCGGCCAATGCAGTCTGCGAATGCATGCCGGCTGCGATGCGAATGCAGCATGATTCCGCTTCCATCAGCGTGGGTTCGTTGAATGTGGAAAACCTCAAGTTCACCTCTGTTCTCACAGAACTAGCGAGACCGCTTTGGATGATAAATTGACAAAGGTGTCCTCAAAAATGTGGTTGGCTTGGCACGTGAATTTTACTGCCAACTTCCCCGAGTTGGCATAGCCAGAGGTTCGATTTTCTCCAACCTGTTGGATTTCAACGATTCAACTTTTTTTGGATTGGATTTCCAAAGCCGTTTTTCACTCATTTTGTGACAGTGTCTTGCCAGATTCTAGACGGCAACCTGCGTGCTGATTCACGCTCGACCGGAAAAAAAGCTAACTGAAAAAGCTATGAGAATCTTCGTTCCTGCACACTCGAATTCCCGTTCGCCGCTATTCGCATATACCCTGGCTGAGGTGATGGTCGGAGTTGCCATCATGTCGGTCATGTTCCTCACACTCTATCTGGGATTCACGCAAGGATTCGGCGTCGTCCAAGGGTCACGAGAAAACCTGCGCGCCATACAGATACTCCAGCAACAGGCCGAAGTCATCCGACTTTACACCTGGGAACAGATCGACCCCGCTTCGGGGTGGATCCCTCCCACCACCACCTGGACATTTTACCCTCTGGGCGGAGGCGGAAATCAAGGAATCACCTACACCGGGACCGTGAACATTGCCGCCGCTCCGATGACCGAGAGCTATGCGGCAGATAATAAACTCGTCACATTCGCCCTGACTTGGAAGTCGGGAGCCATTCAACGCAAACGGCAAATCTCCACCCTCGTATCCAAATATGGACTGCACAATTACATCTATAACCCACAAGGACAATAAGGCTGGCCGCGCCGGCATGACCCTGGTCGAACTGCTCATGGCCGTCGGTATCAGCGGACTGGTCTTCGCCGCCGTTGCGATTCTGATTCTCTTCAGCGGCCGCAGCTATGCCGCCCTGGCAAACTATGTCGATCTGGATAACAAGAGCCGCGGCGCTTTGGATCGGATGTCAAAGGAAATTCGCCAGGTTGACGCCGTCGCAAGCGCGGGGACGACAAATCTGCCCAGCGGCCAAGTGGTGACCAACCGGCTGGTGCTCTCGGGGAAGGAAACCAACGGGGGCGCCTACACTCTCACCTACGAATACGATCCGGAGTCTCAGTCGCTGGTCCGCACCAAGGCGGGTGGGTTTTACCCCGGGACGATGACCCTGTTGACCGGATGCACCTATTTGAACTTTGGAATGTACCAGCGCGTTCCAAAAACAAATAGCTTCGACCAGTTCGATGCGGCCGACCTTGCAACCTGCAAGGTGGTGCAGCTCGACTGGGTTTGTTCCCGAAAAATCTTCAACAATACAGCCAACACAGAAACCATCGAATCCGCCAAGGTAGTAATCCGCAAAAAATAACGCTCAATCCAAACTCGAACGAATGACAATAAGAACCAACCTAACAAAGTCCCGGAGGGCGAATCTTGACACCGGTACCATCGGACGGCGGACCGTCCCTCTGCGCGTCGGTGTAGCCGGTGTGAAGACTCTGGAATTCTCCCGACTACCTCGACCGAGAGACGTGCTGCGGGCGGGGACCGACCACGCCCTGAGGGTGGCGTCGAGCTGCGCCCAGGCCCAGGGCAGCGTCCTGCTGGTAACATTGTTGACCGCATGGGTGATCGGCATCGCCCTCGCCAGTTATTTAGCATTGGTTGCCAACCAAAACCGCTCCACATACCACTCGCTGACGTGGAACGCCTGTGTCCCGGTGATGGAGGCGGGTGTCGAGGAGGCGCTTACTCAACTCTACTATAATGACATCAGTCAGTTGGGGAACAACCAGTGGACTTATAGCGATGGGCTCTACCACAAGACCAGTTATCTCGGAGAGGATGGAAGCAAATACCATGTCACCATCGAGCCGGTCGATCCGCCAGTGATTGTTTCCACTGGCTATTGTCCGGCGCCGGCAAACACCGGCATACCTCTGGGCGGCCAGACGGCATTCGGAATGATTCTGGGTACCGCCACCGAATCATCAACTCCGGCCTTAATTAGTCGCACGCTGCGTGTCACCACCAAGAGGATCAGACCGGGCGACGGAGGAATTCAAGCCAAGGGCAGGATCAACCTGAGCGGTCCAAGTTGGCTCGACAGTTTCGATTCCACAAACCCCCAGGAAAGCACCAATGGCAAATATGATCCCGCCAAGCGCACGGCGAACGGCCTGGCCTTGTCCAACTCCACGGAGGCTGATGCCGTCCATGTTGGGTCGGGTCATGTCTATGGCCGGGTAACCAGCGGTCCGGGCCCGTTGGCCGGCTTGGACGCGACTGTGACCTACACGAGTGGCGCGGTGGGAGACACGGCATGGAACGCGGCGAATTCGGGGATTAAGGATGGATACGCGTCGAACGATGCCAATGTCCAATTCAACGATGTGACCGCGCCATTCACCTGGGGTAGCGGCTTGAATCCAATCGCTGGAGACGGCCCTGATGGCACAAACTACACTTGGGTGGTCGGGCCTGGAAATAGTCAATTGGCGAACGTCAACATCTCCGGCGGCAAGAAGATGATCGTGACGGGCGACGCCACCCTCTACGTGGATGGGAATTTCAACACCAGCGGCACAGGCTACGTTTACGTCGCGCCGGGCGCGAGTTTGAAAGTGTACATCAGCGGGACCGGGTCTTTTTCCGGCACGGGCATCATCAATGGGTCCGGCTTTGCGAAAAACTTCTCCGTCTTTGGTCTGCCGACGTGCACGGCGTTCAGTTACAGTGGCAGTTCGGCGTTTATCGGCACTGTTTATGCCCCCTCAGCCGATTTCAGTTTTAGCGGTTATGCGGGCGCGTTTGGATCATTTGCAGCCAACACCGTCACGGTCAGCGGCGGTGCGCACGTTGCCTATGACAAAGGCCTCAACGCCTTGGGCAGGTACGTCGCGAATAGCTGGAATGAGATTTAATCTGAACCACGCCGGAACGCAGACGCCAGTTTGCAGTATCGCCGACTGTCAGTCGGATGCGTGTTTAGTGTCGGCTTGCGGCTGTAGCGGCAGCCATCCTGGCTGTCGTAGAGGGCGGCACCTTGCCGCCCGGAACGGTAACTCGTAACGAGGAATTGACGGCGCAACTCAAACGAGAATCCGTGGGGTAGGCTGCCCCGCTCTACGGCGGGCGTCCCGCGCGGGACGCCCGCCGCTACGCTAAACACGTATCCGACTGCTGGTTTAGAGTTCCGCCTTCAGGCGTAACTCTGTAGTTAAATCTTTTTTGAATCCTCGTGATTTTTCATGGATGAATAGATGACAACCGTGTCCAGAATTCGCGAACGACCTCAGTGCCGGGTCGAGAAACCTGGTTCAACTCCTTCAATTACAACGCTCCAGCCTTTTCGGGTTCGATTCAGGCAAACGGTTCTTTCACGCTGCTTCGGCAGAAAATTTCCAAATTTGAGACGGGATGACACGTGCCGAGGATCGGGCTGGAACGAACGCGGATGTTTATGCAAAGCCTGTATCCACAACGCCCTCTACGGGTATGACCGCGGGGTCGGCAGGCCACGTGCTATAGCTATTCCAGCAGCCGGAACTATTATGAAGATGTCTATTCCTGGAAATCGGGAGGGCGCACTGCGGCAGTCCGCGTACACGTTGCCTGAGGTGATGATGGGAATGCTGATCATGTCGATCATGTTCGTCACTCTCTACCTGGGGTTCACTCAGGGGTTCGGCGTGGTGCAAACGTCGCGAGAGAATCTACGCGCCACCCAGATTCTCCAGCAATACTCCGAACTCGTCCGTCTCTACACCTGGGACCAACTTACCAATGGGGTCACACTCCCGCATCCTTACAGCAAGACCTGGAAATTTTACCCGCTCGGCGCGACCGGAAATCAGGGCATCACCTACACCGGCACGATGTCCATCGATTCCTCTGACCTGTCCGAAGGCTATGCGGAGGACACCCGAAAGGTAACGTTCACCTTGAGCTGGACTTCGGCAAACGTCATCCACCAACGCCAGATGACAACGCTGGTTTCAAAATATGGACTGCACAAATATTACATCCCGACCGGGCCGTAGCACCGGCGTCGCCGGCATGACGCTGGTGGAACTGCTGATCGCCGTTGGCATCAGCGGGATCATTTTTGTCGCCGTGGGGGCGATGATTTTTTTCAGCGGCCGGAGCTATGCCGCGATGGCCAACTATGTGGATCTGGACAACAAAAGCCGGCAGGCGCTGGACCAGATCACGAAGGATCTTCGGCAGGTCGATGGGGTGAGCTCGATTGGCACGAATACCGCATCGGGCCAGACGGTGACCAACCAACTGGTGGTTGCCGGAACCGAAACGAATGGAACGGCCTACACCATCACTTACAATTACAATCCCGCTTCGACGAACCGAACCCTGACCCGGGTCAAGTCGGCCGGTCTCTACGCCGGCACGACCACACTGCTGACCGGTTGCACTTATCTTAACTTTCGAATGTTTAACCGGGTTCCGCAGGACGGCACGTTGGACAATTTTCCCGCCGCCTCCGTTGCGGAGTGCAAGGTGGTGCAAATCGACTGGATCTGCGCCCGCAGAATTTTCAACCAATCGGACAACACAGAGAGCGTACAGTCCGCCAAAGTTGTGATCCGCAAGAAGTGACCTTCGAGAGTCTCTGCCTGCGAAGAGTTTCCTTCCTGCTTTCAGAGCTGTTTCGTGGCTAACTGCTTACCGACCTGCGCACTGTTTGTATTAGTTAGCATCTGACGACCATACTCACGTCGCACCTCCGTCCCGGAATTTCATCGATCGAATTCTCCTTCACGGATTTGTCGCGCCAGCTTCATGCGTGATAAATTGATGATGGCATCCTCAGTATTGCAATCGACTTAGGGCAGGCAGGCAGTCGGTAGTTTCTGCAAAACGGAGTGAGTAATCGAGCGAGCCGCTTCAACTCGTTCATTTCCAGCGGTCCAACCATTGCCTGATCCTTTATGGAGCGGCTTGCTCCATATCATTATGAGACAGTTTTTCCAGATTTAAGACGGCAAGGGGCGTGCTATAGCTCCACCGGCTAGAGCAAGTGCGAATAGAAACAAGGATGTGAATAGGAACAAGGAAAACCCATTGCGGCAGGCTGTGCCGGCGCTGAGTGAAATCGAGACGGCTAGACTCGCGCCACAGCTATTCCAGCCGCCGGAACAAATATGAAAATGACTATTCCTGCAAATCGTGAGGGCGCACTGCGGCAGTCCGCGTACACGTTGCCTGAGGTGATGATGGGAATGATGATCATGTCGATCATGTTCGTCACGCTCTACCTGGGGTTCACTCAGGGTTTTGGCGTGGTGCAAACGTCGCGAGAGAATCTCCGCGCCACCCAGATTCTCCAGCAATACTCCGAACTCATCCGCCTCTACACCTGGGACCAACTCACCAATGGGGTCACACTCCCGCATCCTTACAGCAAAACCTGGAAATTTTACCCGCTCGGCGCGACCGGAAATCAGGGCATCACCTACACCGGCACGATGTCCATCGATTCCTCTGACTTGTCCGAAGGCTATGCGGAGGACACCCGAAAGGTAACGTTCAACTTGAGCTGGACTTCGGCGAACATCATCCACCAACGCCAGATGACAACGCTGGTTTCAAAATATGGACTGCACAAATATTACATCCCGACCGGGCCGTAGAACCGGCGTCGCCGGCATGACGCTGGTGGAACTGCTGATCGCCATTGGCATCAGCGGGATCATTTTCGTCGCTGTGGGGACGATGATTTTTTTCAGCGGCCGGAGCTATGCCGCAATGGCCAACTATGTGGATCTGGACAATAAGAGCCGGCAGGCGCTGGATCAGATGACGAAGGATCTTCGGCAGGTCAATGGGGTGAGCTCGATCGGCACCAATACGGTATCCGGCCAGACGGTGACCAACCAACTGGTCGTTGCCGGAACCGAAACGGATGGAACGGCCTACACCATCACTTACAATTACAATCCCGCTTCGACGAACAGAACCCTGACCCGGGTGAAGTCGGCCGGACTCTACCCCGGGACGACCACACTGTTGACGGGCTGCACCTACCTGAACTTTCAAATGTTTAACCGGGTTCCGCAGGACGGCACGTTGGACAATTTTCCTGCCGCCTCCGTTGCGGAGTGCAAGGTGGTGCAAATCGACTGGATCTGCGCCCGCAGAATTTTCAACCAATCGGACAACACGGAAAGTGTCCAGTCCGCCAAGGTTGTGATCCGCAAGAAATGATTTTGCTAATAGAACCCCAAGTATGAGAATCAACACAACCAAAACCAAAAATCAGGGCAGCGTGCTGCTCGTAACCCTGTGCACCGCCTGGATCATCGGCATTGCCTTGGTGAGTTATTTGACTTTGGTCGCCAACCAACACCGCACGACTCATCACTCGCAGACCTGGAGCACCTGTATCCCCGTCCTGGAGGCGGGCATCGAGGAGGCGTTGACCCAGCTTAACTACAACGATGGCCAGGGTACCAACAATGCCGCGACGTACGGCTGGACGAATGTAAGCAGCGGGGTTTACTCCAAGAGCCGCGTCGTGAGCACGGATGGCAGCTACTATGAAGTGACGATCAATGCGACCGGTGCGACGCCGGAGATCACCTCCAAAGGGTACGCGCCCGCTCCGCAGAACACCGGAACGCCGATGGGTGGCCAAAACGCGTTCGGGATGATTCTGGGTACCGTCAGCCAATCCACGGCCGCGATGGTCAGCCGCACCGTGGTAGTCGGCACGGTGCTCGAAAACTCCGGGAACGCAAAGGGAGGACTTGTGGGCAAAGGCAAAATCACGTTCAGCGGTGGCGGCACGCTCGACAGTTTCGATTCCTCAAACCCCCTCTACAGCACCAATGGCAGATACGACGCTACCAAACGCAGAGCCAATGGCATGGCAATGAGCAACGCCGCCGTGTCTGATTCCATCCACATTGATAATTCCTTTATTTATGGGTCGGTGGCCACTGGCACGGGCTCGGGAACGGTTACCATCACCGGCGGTTCGGTGGGCGATTTGGCGTGGAACGACAACAATACCGAGACAGGGCTGAACAGGATTGAGTCCGGGCACATGGCGACAGACGCGAACCTCCAATTTGATGACGTAGCCGCGCCTTTTGTTTATGGAAGCGGCTCGACTCCCGTGGCGGGAGCGGTTGATGGCACTAACTATACTTACGTCGTCAATGCAGCAGATAACACCAAATGGAATTTGGCAGCCATTAACCTGACCACCGGGAAATCACTGATTGTGACCGGCGGCGACGTTTCTCTGTATGTTAACGGCAATGTCATCACCAGCGGCAGTGGATTCGTTTACATCGCTCCCGGCGCTAGTCTGAAGCTTTATGTCAACGGCACGCTTTCGGTCGGGGGAACCGGCATCATGAATGGGGCCGGTTACGCCAGCAAGCTCAGCATTTACGGTTTGGGTACATCCACCACGCCCTGGACTTGTAACGGCAGTTCGACTTTCATCGGCACTGTTTACTCGCCGTACCATAGTTTTACGTTGAACGGTACGGCGGGCGCTTATGGGGCGTTTACCGCCAACAACCTCACGATCAGCGGTGGCGCGTCGGTTCACTACGACGAGAGCCTCAGCAGTGGCGGCCAACCCCAGTACATTGCCTCCTCCTGGAACGAAATCTGACCGGCGGGTAGCCTGTGGTTCGCCTCCTGGGAGAGGTTAGCAGCCCATTAAAAATTGTAGGAGCCGACGTGAGGAGGCACTCGATTGCATGCATCGGGGCCAATGTACCTCTGAGTTAAAACTACACAGAATTTCCAAATTTGAGACGGCAAGGGAGGTGCTATAGCTCCACTGGCGAGAGCAAGTTTCAAGCTGACCAGAGAGTAGCCGTCGCGGCAGGCGGCGCAGGCTCTGACTGAAATCAAGACGGCAAGACACGTGCTTTAGCTCAGCGACCGTATGATAATCAACACAATAAAAACCAAAAATCAGGGCAGTGTGCTGCTGGTAACACTGTGCACCGCCTGGATCATCGGCATTGCCTTGGTGAGCTATTTGACTTTGGTCGCCAACCAACACCGCACGACTCATCACTCGCAGACCTGGAGCACCTGTATCCCGGTCCTGGAGGCGGGAATCGAGGAGGCGTTGACCCAGCTTAATTACAACAATGGCCAGGGTATCAACAATGCCGCGACGTACGGCTGGACGAATGTGAGTACTGGGGTTTTCTCCAAGAGCCGCGTCGTCAGCGACGATGGCAGCCGCTATGAAGTGAGGATCGATGCGAACGGTGCGACGCCGGTGATCACTGCCAAAGGATACGCGCCCGCTCCGCTGAACACCGGAACGCCAATGGGTGGCCAAAACGCGTTCGGGATGATTCTGGGTACCGTCAGCCAATCAACGGCCGCGATGGTCAGCCGCACGGTGGTAGTCGGCACGGCGCTCGAAAACGCCGGGAACGGAAAAGGCGGACTTGTAGGCAAAGGCAAAATCTCGTTCAGCGGTGGCGGCTCGCTCGACAGTTTCGATTCCTCAAACCCCCTCTACAGCACCAGTGGCAGATACGACGCTACCAAGCGCCAGGCCAATGGCCTGGCCATGAGCAACATCGCCCTCGCTGATTCCATTCACGTTGATACTGCTCATATTTATGGGTCAGTCGCCACCGGCGCTGGTGCGGGGACCGTTACCTACAGCAGTGGTTCGGTTGGCGATTTGGCTTGGAACGCCAGCAGCTCGGGGATTCAGACCGAGCACATGACAACTGACGCGAACCTCCAATTCGACGATGTGACCGAGCCTTTTACATGGGGAAGCGGATCCACTCCCGTTTCGGGTGCGGTCAGCGGCACGAACTATACTTACGTCCTCGACGGAGCATCAAACACCCAATGGAATTTGGGAGCCGTTAATGTCGGCGGCGGTAAATCCA
>Ga0207670_10000678_pt1 | contig 18002 bp, 19 predicted proteins | sample KBSS23HmetaG_FD_184339 | JGI IMG/M metagenome (GOLD analysis project Ga0207670, IMG submission 184339) | Switchgrass rhizosphere microbial communities from Kellogg Biological Station, Michigan, USA - KBS S2-3H metaG (SPAdes) (version 2) | ecosystem: Host-associated > Plants > Roots >... | reverse complement strand
CGCGGGCGTCACGCGCACATCCGATCCGATCACCACGGTGCCGGTGCGCGAATTGACCACCACGCGCGCGGGCGCATCGCCCGGCGTGACGTCGATAGCCTGGATCGCTCCCAGCCATGCCACGCGCTGCGACGCATCGACCGGTCCGCGCACGCTGACCGAACCGCCATCGACGGCGCTCGCCGTGCCCACGCCGTAGGTACGGTTCACCGCTTCGGCGATGCGCGTGGCGGTGATGAAGTCGGCCGTATTGAGATTCAGCATCAGGTCGCCGCCGTTGGAGAACGTCGACGCCACGGAGCGTTCCACCGTGGCGCCGTTGGGCACGCGACCGCTCGCCGAGATGTTCACCTGCACGCTGGAACCGCTCTTGCCCTGTGCACTGATGCCGCCGACCACCACACTGCCCTGCGCCATCGCATAGACGTTGCCGTCCGCGCCGCGCAACGGCGTCATCAGCAGTTCGCCGCCGCGGATGCTCTTGGCGTTGCCGATCGAAGCCACCGTGATGTCGATCACCTGGCCCGGCTTGGCGAACGGCGGCAATTGCGCCGTCACCGTCACGGCCGCGGCGTTCTTCAACTGCGGGCGCACGTTGGCCGGCACCGTGATGCCGAACTGCACCAGCATGTTTTCCAGGCTTTGCGTGGTGAACGGCGCCTGCGTGGTCTGGTCGCCGCTGCCGTCGAGGCCCACGACCAGGCCGTAACCGATCAGCTGGTTGCTGCGAACACCGCCCACCTGCACGAGATCGCGGATCTTGTCCGCGTGCAACGGCGGGTTCACCGAGAAGACGGCGCACACCACGATGGCCGCGGAACTGAGCGCGGACAGCACGCGTTCGCGAAGACGGATGAGTTTTGCGCGGGACGGGAAACGGATGTTCATCAGAACGGCATCCACTTGGAACTGAAGAAGCGCGACAGCCAGCCCTGCGTGTTCGCATCGGCCAACGCGCCCTTGCCGGTGTAGCCGATCTGCGCGTCGGCCACGCGCGTCGACGGCACGCTGTTGTCCTGCAGGATGTCCTGCGGGCGCACGATGCCGGCAATGCGGATGCGCTCCTGACCCTGGTTGATGGTGACCATCTTCTCGCCGCGCACCAGCAGGTTGCCGTTGGAAAGGCGCTGCGCCACGGTCACCGTGATCGAGCCGGAAAGCTGGTTGCTCTGGCTGCTGTCGCCGCTGCCGTCGAAGGCGCGGTCGCCGCTGAGCGTGGTGTCGGCGGTCTGGCCCGCCACTTTCAGCGTGTGGCCGAGAATGCTCGGCGCAGCGATATTGGTGGTGTCCTTCTTGCTGGTGCTGGTGCTGGCCTTCTTCGAGGCCTGCGTGCTTTCCACCAGCGAGATGGTGAGGATGTCGCCCACGCGATGCGCACGCGCATCGTTGAACAACTCCATGCCCTGCTCGGCGTGATAGATCGAACCGTCGGTCGGCGGCGGCGCCACTTGCTCGGCCGGCATGGTGGCCGCCCACTGGTGGTCGTCGCGCGACTGCGGCATGACGCAGCCCGCCAGCGCGGCCAAGGCCAGCGCAACGCCGATTCGAGGAAGGGAACGGATGCACGACATGGCAGTTCTCACATCTTGTCGGTCAGGTCTTGCAGCATCTGGTCGGTGCTGCTGATCGCCTTGGAATTCATTTCGTAGGTGCGCTGCGTTTCGATCATGTTGACCATCTCGGCCACCACGTTGACGTTGGACGATTCCAGCGAACCCTGCAGCAGCGAACCCATGCCGTTGAGCGCGGGCTGTCCGGTCTGCGGAGCGCCGCTGGAGGCGGTTTCCACATAAAGGTTCTGGCCCAAGGGCTGCAGGCCGGCAGGGTTGATGAAGTCGGCCAATTGCAGCGTGCCCAGTGTCTGCGGCGTCGCCGCCGAGGTGGTGGTGGCCGACACCGTGCCGTCCGCACCGATGGTGATGTTCTGCACACCGGGCGGCATGGTGATGGCCGGCTCGAGCGGATAGCCATCCGCGGTCACCAGCTGGCCATTGGGATCGGTGTGCAGCGAACCGTCGCGGGTATACGCCACCGAACCGTCCGGCATGCTCACCTGCAGGAAGCCGCGCCCCTGGATGGCCACATCCATCGAGCCGCCGGTCTGGGTCAGGTTGCCTTCGGTGAACAGCTTCTCGTTGCCCACCACTTTCACGCCGGTACCGAGCATCAGGCCCGACGGATTGAGCGTCTGCTCGGTGGTCTGCGAACCGGGCTGGCCCTTGTTCTGGTACATCAGGTCCTGGAACGCCGCACGCGAACTCTTGAACGCGGTGGTGTTGGCGTTGGCCAGGTTGTTGGAGATCACGTCCATGCGCGTCTGCTGCGCGTCCAGGCCGGTCTTGGCAATCCACAGGGAAGAAAACATCGGTTACTCCGTGTATGTCGGCGTGCTTAGTTGGACTGCAGCAGCTTGATGCTGGAATCGGCGTTGTCCTCGGAGGTCTTGATGGACTTCACCTGCATGTCGTACTGGCGCGAAAGCGCGATCATCTTCACCAGCTCCGCCGACGGATTGACGTTGCTGCCTTCGAGCTCGCCTGAAGCGATGGTCACGTTCTCGTCGGCGCCGGCGGTGCTGCCGTCGCTCATGTGCATCAGGCCGTCGCCGCCCTGGGTCATCTGCGCCACATCGGGATTGACCAGCTTGATCCGGTCGATCTGCGACACCGAGTTCGGTCCCTGTCCCTGCGGCACCGTGGAAATGGTGCCGTCGGAACCCACGCTGATGTCCGTGGCCGGTGGAATGGAGATGGGCCCGGAACTGCCCAGCACCGGATTGCCGCGCGAGTCGGTCAGCCCACCATCGGCGGTGAGCTGCAGATCGCCGGCTCGCGTATAGCCTTCCGAACCGTCCAGCGCCTGCACGGCGATGAAGCCGGCACCGCGCACCGAGATATCCAGCGAACGCCCGGTATTCACCGGCGAGCCCTGCGCGCTGCTCTGGCCGATGCCATGCGCCACCGCGTTGATGCGCACCGGCGTGCCGTCGCCGAGCACCGGCACGCTCTGGAACGCGGAAAGCTGGCTCTTGAAGCCGACCGTGGATGCGTTGGCCAGGTTGTGGCTCACCGCATCCTGGGCGCGCATGATCTGCGTCGCCCCGGTCATCGCTACGTAGACGGAACGGTCCATGGCGTTCTATTAACGCGACACGGCGTTGAACAACGACGACGCCAGCGTGTTGTCGGTCGACAACACCTGCGCATTCGCCTGGTAATTGCGCTGCGCCTGGATCATGTCCACCAGCTGCGCCGTCGTGTCGGCCGTGTTGGAGCTTTCCAGCTGGCCGGACTCGATGGTGCCGAACTCGCCCGAGCTTGCCGTACCCATCGTGGCCGGGCCGGAATCGGTGCTCGCCACCCAGGTGGTGTTGCCGAGCTGGCGCAGGCCCTGCACGTTGGCGAAGTTGGCGATCGCCACCTGGCCGATCTGCGTGCTCTGGTTGTTCGAATAGGTCGCGGTGATCACGCCCTTCTCGTCGATGTCGATACCCGACAAGGTGCCCGCTTCGAAGCCGTTCTGGATGATCGGAGCGGCCGAATAGTCCGTGCCGAACTGGGTGATATTGGTCACGTTGAGCGACAGTGTCAGCGGCGAGGAGCCATTGCCGAGATTGACCGCGTTGAACGGCAGCGTGCCGCTGGTGGGCGTGGTCAGCTTGCCGGTGCTGTCGAACGTCATCGGCTGCGTGCCGGCGCTCTGGCCGTCCACGTAGAGGTTGGCATTCCAGGTATTGGTGCCGGTCTTCACGTAGTAGATCGTGGCCTGGTGCGAACCGCCCTGGGAGTCGTACACGGTGACCGGTGCGGCGTTGTTGTAGCTGGTCGAATCGGTGGTGCTGAACGCGTTGGCCGGCACGGTGGCGCTGGCCGGCAGGTTCGACGACAAGGTGATCGACGAAGTGGCCGTGGCGCTGCTCTGCGCGGTCTGCCAGCTGAAGTCGGTCAGCGTGCTCATGTCGAAGCCGCCGTTGCCGTTGGGCGGATAGATCTGCAGGCGCGAACCGTCCGGCGAGGTGATGAAGCCGTTGGAATTCTTCTCGAAGTCGCCGGCGCGGGTGTACTGCACTCCGCTACCGTTGTTCACCGCGAAGAAGCCGTTGCCGTTGATGGCCAGGTCCAGGCTGTTGCCGGTGGTCTGCAGGTCGCCCTGGTTGAACTGCTGGGCCACCTCCTGCAGGGTGACGCCGCTACCCACCGCGGTGGCATTGAGATTGAGACCGGTCACCGCGAAGATGTCCGCGAACTCCGCACGCGAACCCTTGAAGCCGGTGGTGTTGGCGTTGGCGATGTTGTTGGCGATGACGTTGAGATCGGACTGGGCAGCGTTGATGCCGCTGAGCGCCGTGTTGAGTGCCATGTTCGGTTCCTCGTGATGAGAAGACGCCTAGGGCGTCAGAGAATCTGTGCCACCTGGCTGAGCGGCACGCCGCCCACGCCCGATACCTGCAGGTACGTGCCCACCGAGCTGCCGCCGAAGCCCACGCCCGTCACCGTGCCTTGGAGGTAGGTGTCGAGCGAAGCACTGCCGGCGGCTGCCTTGACCGTGTACGTGCCTGCCGCAACGGCGTTGCCGTTGTCGTCCTTGCCGTCCCAGCTGAATTGCGCCAGGCCCGCGTTCTGCGAACCCAGCGGAAGACTGCGGATGACGTTGCCGCTGCTGTCCAGCACCTGCACGGTCACGCTGGAGGCGGCCGTCACATTGACCGCGCCCTTGACCGCGTCGCTGCCGTCGTAGCTCGCGGAGCTGCCGGGCACCAACACCTGGCGATTGACCAGGTTCGCCGAACTGAGCACCTGCGAGGTCTGCATGTTCGAGGTCACGTTGCTGCTCATCGACTGCAGGTCGGTATCGAGCTGCTGCGTCGCCGACAGCTGGCTGAACTGCGCCATCTGCGAAACGAACTGCGAGTTGTCGACCGGGTTGGTGGGATCCTGCGCCTGCAGCTGGGCCGTCATCAGCTTGAGGAAATCGGCCTGCGTCATCGTGCTCGACAACGCCGAATTGACGTTCGGCGTGCTGCTAGTACCGGTGTTGTTGGTCGTGCTGGGAACCGTGGACATGGGATTTCCTTAGGACTTACTTGCCGAGGTCGAGTGTCTTGAGCATCAGCTGCTTGGTGGTGTTCATCGCCTCGACGTTGTTCTGGTACGAACGCGACGCCGTGATCATGTTCACCAGCTCATCGATCGGATTGACGTTGCTGCCGTAGACATAGCCCGTGTCGTCCGCCATCGGATTGCCCGGCTCGTAACGCGCCTGCACGTCGGCTTCGCTTTCGGTCACGCCCTTCACCTGCACGCCCACCGCGCTGTCGGCATCAGCACTCTTCGCGCCACCCATCGCGCGCTGCACCGCGGAGAACAACGGCTCCTTCGCGCGATACGCACCTTCCGGCGTGCTCGACACGCTGTCGGCGTTGGCGAGGTTGGACGCCACCGTGTTGAGCCGCAGCGACTGCGCCGCCATGCCCGAACCGGAGACATCGAAAATCTTGAACATGGACATCAGCTCTGACCTCCGGTGATGGCCGTGCGCAGCATGTGGATCTGCGCGGTGATAAAGGAGAGGCTGGCCTGGTAGTGCACGCCGTTGGCGGCGAAATTCGCCTGCTCCACCTGCGTATCCACCGTATTGCCATCCATCGACGGCTGCGTGGGCATGCGATACGCCAGCTGCTGCGCGGCCTTGGCCTGCGGATCGATCTGACCCGGCTGCGTGATCGTCATCGCCAGCGTGTTGCCGTTGGCACTGGCCAGCGCCTTCTTGAAATCGACATCGCGCGCGAGATAACCGGGGGTATCCGCATTCGCCAGATTGCTCGCCAACACTTCGCTGCGGCGCTGCCAGGTATCAAGCGCCTGCGTGTGCAAACCGAACAGGTTGTCGTTGATCGAACTCATCGCTCACTCCTGCGGCGGAGGCCGCGGGTGGGTTTGAGCAATTTGCGTGCCACGGTTCAGCTGATGGCTCGGAGGGCGCGTGGCTGTTGGCTTTGCGCTTCTTGGCGGCTGGTGCCTGGCGTGGATTTTCGGGGGGTCGTCGGAATTTCGACGCGGGTGGTAGCGGGTTACCGACGCGGGGCGGGATTTCTATATCGCTTGGTTGTTGCGTTGACGCCAGGGTGCCGCTTACGCAGCGGGCGTTTCGATCGGCTGCCGCCGCTCGAGTCACTTTTCTTTTGCTGGCCCAAAAGAAAAGTAACCCAAAGAAATGGCCTTTAAAGCTGGCAGCATCGTGTTGAATCCAAGCGCGAACGCTCGAGGCGCGTCCCACCAGATCTCCGTGGGAGGCTACCCCAGGGGTACTTCCAAGCTCTGCGCAACGCGCCCGAATCGCTGAGGACTTAAAGCGGAGCTCGCTTCGCATCGCGCCTGAAGCGAAGTGATGTACCGCACTTCTCCCTCTCCCCACCGGGGAGAGGGCCGGGGTGAGGGGCGGGTGCTCGCGGGAACCTGTGTGCTTTCTGTGGGAGCGCACTTGTGCGCGACAGCCACGCATGGATGTACCGCTCCGTCGGCTTGTCGCGCACAAGTGCGCTCCCACAGTAGCCCTGCAGCTCTCGCTCTTAGCTCCGGCTCTTGGTTCTTAGCTCCGGCTCTTGGCTCTTGGCTCTTGGCTCTTGGCTCTTGGCTCTTGGCTCTTGGCTCTTGGCTCTTGGCTCTCAGGGGACCCCGTATGACGCGGCGGGTGGGTGGAGGAAAGCCCGCAGGGTGGCCCGCATGGATGCGGGCCAGTTTTTCGCCAGGGCAGGATGCCCTGTCGAAAAACCCCGGAGCCCACCCGCGCACCTGGAGGGCGAAGCCCGGAAGGCGCGTCATCCGGGGGGCCCTTCTCTTTGGTTACTTTCTCTTGGGCAAGCAAGAGAAAGTGACCCGGGCCGCGGCAGCGGCACGGAAGCCCGCGGCAGGCGAGCCAGGTCGCGGCAAAGCGACAACCAAGTACCGGGGCTCTGGATCCCGGCCTGCGCCGGGATGACGAGCTAGGGAACGCTCCCGCGAGCACCCGCCCCTCACCCCAACCCTCTCCCCAGCGGGGAGAGGAAGCAAGAGTGCCGCACCATCAAAGCCTCAAAACTCCTCAAACCTCTCCGGCATCAACTCCAACACCGTCTGCGCCAACAGATCCGGCTGAAACTTCGCCACGAAGCGATCCGCATTCACCTCGCGCACCATCGCCTCATTGAAGATGCCGCTGATCGAACTATGCAAAACCACCTTCAACGACCGCAGCGACGCCGTCTCGCGAATCGCACGGGTCAACGCGTAGCCGTCCATGCGCGGCATCTCGATATCCGACACCACCAGCGTCACGCTTTCCTCGCCCGGCGCATCAGCCAAGGCTTCCAGGCGCTCCAGCGCCTCCCTGCCGTCCTGGGCGATCACGCATTCCACGTCCATCTGGCGGAACAGATTCACCAACTGGTTGCGGGCGACCAGCGAATCGTCCACCACCATCACGCGGCGGGGCTGCAGGTCGTGCACGCGGGCGATGCGCTGCATGGGCGCGGACAACTCCGCCGTGGTCGTGTTGAGCGTGGCCAGCACGTGCTCCACATCGACCACCGCCACCAGCGCACCATCGACACGCGTCACCGCGTTCACGCGACTGCCGAAGCCCAGCGCGGCAGAGGGAGCGGCTAGCGATTCGCCTTCGCAATGAACCAGCCGCTGCGGCTCGGCCACCAGGAAGCCCTGCACGCTGCGATTGAACTCGGTGACCATCAGGTGCGCCGAAGCCACGTCGCGCAGCGATGGATAGCCCAGCGCCACCGCCAGGTCGATCACCGGAACGGTGGTGCCGCGGTAATCGCAGCTGCCCGCCACCAGCGGATGCGCGTCGGGCATGCGCTCCATCGGCGGACGACGCATCACTTCGCGCACCTTGAATACGTTGATGCCGAACAGCTGCTCGTCGCCCATGCGGAACAACAGCATGGCCACCCGGTTGTGGCCCGCCAGCCGGGTTTGCTGTTCCACCTTGTCCATCCACGCACTCATGCGTCTTCCTCGTCGCGGCACGGCCGCTTTTCTCTCCCGCGTATCGGCCGCCAGCGCCTCGGCTTGAGCGGGACCAGGGCCATGGCACGTCGCTTGCTTCTCAAGTTCCGACGTTCGCCGCCGATGCCGGAAGCGACCCTTATAGGAAGGAAAGATCCACCCATGAGTCTGATCTGGAGCCAGCATCTCGCCGAACTTGCCCGTGCTGCCGCGGCGGGTGACCGCGCGCAGGTCGCGCAGTGGTCGGCCCGGCATCCGCGTGCAGCACAGGCGCTGGCACCGCTGCTGGCAGCCGTTTTCACCGCCAAGCCGCCCGTGGCCGTGGCCATGCAGACCATGGAGCAACTGGGCCTGGTGCTGGGCGCCGCGCAGCAACTGGCCCGCGAACAGGCCTCGATGCACCAGTCGGCGCAGGAGAGCCGCGATGACGTCGGTCGTTTGACGGATGGCAGTGCCGGAATCTCGACATCGCTGCAGCAGGTCGCCACCGGCCTGGACTACGCGCGCAAGACCGGCGAAACCGGCGAACGCAGCGTGAGCGAGCTCGACGGCCAGCTGCGCCTGCTGCGCACGGCGCTATCGGCGATGAACCGCAACCAGAGCAAGCTGGCCGAACAGGTGGCGCAGATCCGCAAGCTCACCAGCGTGGTGCAGGAGATCGCCCACCAGACCAACCTGGTGGCGCTCAACGCCGCCATCGAAGCCGCCCGTGCAGGCGAAGCCGGCCGTGGCTTTGCCGTGGTGGCCGACGAGGTGAAGCAGCTGGCCGAGAAAACCAGTCAGGCCACCAACGAAATCGAAGGCGTCACCGTTTCCATCGGCGACTTCTCCAAGCAGCTCGATGGCGACGTGCAACAAGGCCTGCAGCGCCTTGACCGCGCGCAGGGTGGCCTCACTCAGACCGAAACCTCCCTGCATGACAGCAGCGAAGCCTTGCGCCAGATCGGCGAGCGCATCGGCAGCATGCACAAGAACCAGGATGCCCAACACGCGCGAGCCGTGGCAGCCCAGGCCGCGCTTGGGGCGTGGCATCGCCGCTCGGCCGAGGCCACCCGCCAGTCCGAAGCGCTGAGCCGCGGCGCATTGCTCGGCCATCGCCTCGCACTGGACTGGCTGGAAACCGAAAGCGGCGAAGATCCGGCCAGCCTCAGCCTGACCGTGCGCGAAGCCGCCCAAGGCCTGCGCCAGGCGATGGAACTCGCGTTGCAGGAACCGGCCGCGCTGGATCGCCGCTGGTTCGACACCCAGGCACTCAGCCGCACGCTGACCCGCCTGACCGCCGGCCGCCACGACAGCGCCGCCGCCGGCGCACTCTCCGCCGCCGGTGCACGCATGCGCGAGCAAGGCAGCACCTTCGCCACGCTGCTGTGCGACGGCCAGCTCGACCAGGCCAGCCAGCTGATGCAACAGGTGGAAGGCGAGCGCGAGACCCTGCTGTCCCAATTGAATTTGCTGCTGGCCGATCTATGACGCGACGCCTGGCCGTCCTGTTACTGACCGCCCTCGTGCTGCCCGCCCATGCCGCGGAGCCGGCACAGGCGGCGCGTGCCGCGGCCGAGCAGTGGCTGCGCGGCCAGTACGAAACGTCCGGCAGCCGCGTGGTCGCGCAGGCGGCGGAGCTGGATACACGTTCGCTGCAACTCACGCCCTGCCCCGCCGCGCTCAGCGCCGGGCTGCAGGCGGGCGCCCGGCTGATGCCGCGCATGAATGTGGTGGTGCGTTGCCCCGGTGCGGACGGCTGGAGCCTGCACGTGCCGGTACAGCTGCAGGTGTTCCGCCAGGTGCTCGTGCTGGTGCACCCATTGCAGCGCGGCGACGGCGTGCGCGCCGACGATGTGCACAGCGAGGAGCGCGACATCACGCGCCTGGGCTACGGCTACGTCAGCGACATGGCCGACCTGGAAGGGCGTACCCTGTCGCGCGCGCTGGGTGCCGGCTCGGTGGTCACGCCGGCCGCCCTGGGCGGGCGCAGCGCGGTGAAGGCGGGCGACCAGGTCCAACTGGTGTCCCGCTTGAACGGTATCGAAGTACGCGCCAGCGGCGTCGCGCTGGGTGGCGGAGACAGCGGTTCGCGCCTGAAGGTGCGCAACGGCAGCTCCGGCAAGGTGATCGACGCCATGGTGATGGCTCCAGGGGAAGTTCTTGCGCTTCCATGAACCTGTCGCCTGAGCACTAAAGTTTGCGGCCCCCCGGCCGATCCTGTAAGCAACAGGGCCAGAAATCCACGAGAACGGACCCATGAATACCACGATCTCCAACAACGGCTTGCCCAAACTTCCCCAGCCCGCCACGGGCCAGGGCAGCGGCTCAACGCAGGGCACCTCCAGCACGACGTCCAGCGACGCCGTCGGCAGCAGCACGGGTAGTACCGACCGCGTGCAGATCACCGACTCCGCGCGCGCCCTGCAGGAAGCAGCCCGCACGCACAGCGGAGCCACCATGGACACGAAGAAAGTCGAGCAGATCCGCCAGCAGTTGGCGAACGGCACCTACAAGGTCGACGCCGGCAAGATTGCCGATCGCATGATGTCCCTCGAAAACCAGCTCAACGGCAAGTCATGAGCCCGTCACTGCAAGCCGAACTGGACCATGCGCTCACGGCGGCGGTCGACGAGATGCGGCTGGCAGTGGGTCAATTGATGGATGCGCTCACCACCGAGCGCACCGCCCTGGAAACGGCCGACGTCGACACGCTCAACCGGGCCGGCGCCAGCAAGCACGAACTGATGCTGCGGCTGGAACAGCTCGACAGCGAGCGCGTGCAGCTCAGCCAGAACGCCGCCGAAGCCAGCCGCGTGCTGGCACCGAAGTGGCAAGAGATCCTGCAGTCGCTGCGCGCCTGCCAGCAGCTCAACCAGCGCAACGGCTACCTCGTCGGTATCCGCCTGCAGCAGGTGCGCAAGGCATTGGCCGTGTTGACCGGCAATGAAACAGAGGCGAGCGTGTACGGCCGCGCGGGTGATCTGCGCATGAGCCTGCGCTCGCAAACGTTGGCCGAGGCCTGAGCCGTTATGACGCACGTGTTGCTCGCCCACACGTGTGCTTGTTTGCAGGCGGCAATCGCCGCTCCTCTCCACCATCGTCACCACATCGACCGATCATGAGCGAAGCTGCGGCCATCCCCTCCGCCCAAGACGCCTCCGTCGCCGCCAACGAACAGGCGCTGCCGGTCATCCGTCTGCCCATGCTGGACAGCAAGCGCGAATTGTTCGCGTACGAGATCGTGTTCCAGGACGATGCGGAAGACGAAGCCACGCTGATGCGTCGCGCGCTCGCGACCATCACCGACGGCGCACTCGCCCGCCTGGTGCGCGGCAACCGCACCTTCCTCCGGCTCAGCCACGAACTGCTGATGGAAGAGACCGACGTGCTGCAGCACCAGCCGCGCTTCGGCGTGCTGCTGCGCCCGGAAGCCGCCGCCGATGCGGCGCTGGTCGAACGCCTGGCACGCATGGCGCAACGCGGTTGTCCGCTGATGCTCGATGCCGGCGACACTACCCTCGAATTCAATCCGGCCGTCGAACCGCTGCTGAAGATCGTGCAGTTCGTGCGCCTGGATGCCAGCAAGCTCGATCCGGCCACGCTGCGCTCGCGCAGCGAATACCTGCATGCACGCGGCACCCATGTGGTCGCCGGCCATGTGGACGATCACGACACCTATCACCGTTGCGAATCGCTGCCGCTGCAAGCGATCCAGGGCCAGTTCCTGCTCAAGCCCGAACCGGTCGCCGTACCGGTGCTCGCCGCCAGCCGCCTGAGCCTGCTGCGACTGATGAAGGCGCTGCAGGAAGGCAACCCGGGTCCGGTGGAACTGGGCCAGATCGTGCGCGACGACGCCATCCTCAGCTACAAGTTGCTGGGCTGCGTGAACTCCGCCTATTTCGCCTTGCCGCGCCAGCTCAAATCGGTGCAGCAGGCCGCCATCTTCTTCGGTGCCGCGCGCCTGCGTAACTGGATCTACACCATGGCCCTCAGCGGCACCGGCGACCGTCCGCCGGAACTGCTGCGCGCCGCGCTGATCCGCGCGCACATGTGCGAGAAACTCGCCCAGCACATGCCGGCCGAACAACGCGAAATGGCCTTCACCGCCGGCCTCTTCTCATTGCTCGACGCGATGATGGAAGCACCGATGGATTTCGTGCTGTGGCATCTGCCGCTGGCTCGCGAAATCAGCACCGCGCTGCTGGAGAACAAGGGACCGTTCGCCATCCTGCTAGAGCAGATCCGCGCATGGGAAGCAGGCAACCTGCGTGGCGGCGAAGTGCAGCCGCAACTGATCCGGCGCATGGCGGCGATTTACCTTGAGGCAACGCAGTGGGCGGACCACGTCTATGCGTTTGCGGACCAGCGGCCGAATTGATGCCGCAGGTTTTGGTTGTCGTTCCCTAAGTCCGCCGAACAACCGTAGTACGTTCCTGCTCGTCATCCCGGCACGGACCGAAATCCAGACACCGAACCGTCCCTCTCTCCTGCGCGGAGAGACCAGGGCATTACTGCCTTGGGTGCTCGCGGGACCATAAGTGTTTCCTGTGCGCGACAGCCACGCAGGAATGTAACGCTCCGTAGGTTTGTCGCGCACAGGGTGCGCTCCCACAGTAGCTCCGCAGCTCCTGGCTCCAGCTCTTAGCTCCAGCTCTTAGCTCCAGCTCTTGGCTTCAGCTCTTAGCTCTTAGCTCTTGGCTCTTGGCTCTTGGCTCTTGGCTCTTGGCTCTTGGGGTCCCCGTATGACGCGGCGGGCGGGTGGAGGAAAGCCCGAAGGGTGGCCGCATGGATGCGGCCAGTTTTTCGACAGGACAGGGATGTCCTGTCGAAAAACCCCGTAACCCGCCCGCGCACCTGGAGGGCGAAGCCCGGAAGGCGCGTCATCCGGGGGGCCCTTCTCTTTGGTTACTTTCTCTTGGGCAAGCAAGAGAAAGTAACCCGGCCTCCGGCAGGAGGACGGAAGCCCGCGGCAGGCGAGCCAGGTCGCGATGACGCGACAACTAAACACCGAGGCTCTGGATGACCAGCCGTTCGGCTGTTGAGAAGCGCCTCCGGCCTGCGCCGGGATGACGATCTAGGGAGCGCTCCCGCGAGCACCCGCCCCTCACCCCAACCCTCTCCCCGGAGGCGAGAGGGAGAAGATCAGGCAGCGGTCGCCCGCAACCTCCACACCGCCAACCCCATCCCCAGCAGCGCCATCCCAAACCACACCCCACCCACCGCCATATCCGTCCCCAGCCACATCACACACGCCACGGCGGAAATCAGCAGCGCTCCGCTGCCAACGGCAAGCAACGCATCGTGATGCGTACGAGGGCGCTCGGGAAGCAACAGCAACGCACCAAGCATCGCCAGCAACAACGCCCCGATACGGCGCGCCCACACAAACGAAGGCGGCGCAGGCACATCGGGCACCACGTCGACCAGCGAACGCTCGCCGATCTGCACGTCGAATCCCTTGCCATCGGCAGCATTGGCAGACGGCACCAGCTGATCGCCACTGACTTGGGCAAACACCGTGACCACCTGCGCCGGAACCGCCTCCCAACTCACGCGCAAATCGCCGAGCTGCGGATGATCGGGATGCTCGCTGGTGGTGAAGTAGTTGCCGTTCGGGGCGAAGCTCGCCGCCAGATTCGAAGGCAAGCTCTTGATGTTGGGCTCAATCAGCTCGACGCCCAGCAGCGCATGCAGCAACGGCGCGGACAGCACGTAGTTGCCCACGCGGGCCTGCCCGGAATCGAACTGCTTGCCTTCCAGCGGGAAGCGCTCGGGATTCGCGTGCCCCCTGCTCTGCGCGAAACGCCGCGAGTCGACCGGGCGATCGACCCAATCCTGCTCGTAGTGCACATCGCCACCCAGACGGATTTCCCGCCACTGGAACATCTCGACGTGACGAATCAACACGGGCGCATGGGCCCGCTGGCCGAACTCGGGATCGAACGGTTCCTCGATCACGCGCACGGGACCGGTGACGCGCACCAGATTGCCGTGATGGCCGTTCGGCGCGGCACCATCGCCGATATCGAGGATCGGCCCGCCGTGGCGGTCGGAGGCATGGCGGTTGTCGAGCAACCCCTGCTCGGTCATCGCGACCAGCCCAGCGCCAGCCAACAGCAACAGCACACCCAGCACCCGTCGCAACCAAGGCTGCATATCCATCCCTCTCCCCTGTGGGCGGCCGGTCAGGCCACCTGTCCCCGCATCTCTGGTTGTTCCTGGGTGGTACCGTAACGCCCCCGCTCGTCGCGCACCACCTGTGCCACGGCGCAATCGTGATCGTGCGTGAAGAACAACCGCACGCCGCGCGCCAGCTTGTCGTCCAGGAAGGCCTGCTTCTCTTCGATCAGCTTTTCCGGATAACGGTCGTAACCCATGGTAATGGGCAGGTGCACCCAGAAGCGTCCCGGGATGAGGTCGGCGCAAAATACTACGCCAGCCACTTCCGCCAGCATCAATCCGGGCGTATGCCCGTCCGAGTAACTGAAGCGCACCGCTTCGCCCAATGCTTTGGCATGTTCGCCATCGACCAATTCCAGCCGACCGCTCGCCTCCAGCAGCGGCTGAAGTTCCGGCACGAACGACGCGCGATCGCACGGATGCGGCTTCAACGCGCGATGCCAGTGATGGGCACCGACGATATAGGTGGCGTTCGGAAACAACAGGCGCGGCGTCTGCCCTTCTTCCCACGCCGCAAGCAAGCCGCCCGCGTGATCGAAGTGCAGATGCGACAGCACCACCGCATCGATGTCTTCGTGGGTGAGTCCCGCCTCGGCCAGCGAATCGAGCAATATGTGGCGCTCTTCCACCACACCGTAGCGCTCGCGCAGCGCCGGCTCGAAGAACGCACCGATGCCGGTTTCGAACAGTACGTTCTTGCCGTCGAGGTCTTTCACCAGCAGGCAGCGGCAGGCGAGCGGGATGCGGTTTTCCGCATCCGGCTTGATCCAGCGGGACCACAAAGCCTTCGGCGCATTACCGAACATCGCGCCACCGTCGAGCCGCTGCGAGTTGCCGGTGAGCGACCACAGTTCCATGGTTACTGCACCTTGCCCAGGCCCGACTCGCGGCGCGGATCGCTGGCGGCATCGAGCTTGTTGGTCTTCAGGTCCCAGGTCACCACGTTCATGTAGCCCCACGGGCTGCGTTCCTTCAGCTCGTGACCCATCTGCTTGAGCGCATCGCTGGTGGCTGCATCGAAGGTGCCCGGCTCCACGTCCACGCGATCGGGCATGTACTGGTGGTGGTAGCGCTTCTGCGCGGCGATGCCTTCAGCGTTCTTGCCGTCCATGAAGGCCATGATGCCTTCCAGCACCTGGGTGATGATGGTGGAACCGCCCGGCGAACCGATCACGCCGACGCGATCGGGACCGAACACGATGCTCGGCGTCATCGACGACAGCATGCGCTTGCCCGGCGCCGGCGCGTTCGCGGCACTCCCCAGCAGGCCGTAGACGTTGGGCTTGTTCGGCACCAGCGCGAAGTCGTCCATCTCGTCGTTGAGCAGCACGCCGGTGCCGGCGGCCACGAAGGTGGAACCCATGGTGTAGTTCACGGTGAGCGTGATGGAGGCAATGTTGCCGTCCTTGTCGATCACCGAGAAATGCGTGGTATGCATGCCCGGATCGACGCCAGTGCTGACCGGCAGCATCGACGACGGCGTCGCCTTGTCGGGCAGGATGGTCATGCGCAGGCCGGCCGCGTAGTAAGGCGACAGCAGCATGTCCAGCGGCATCTTCACGAAGTCCGGATCGCCGAGATAGTCGTTGTGATCGCGGAAGGCGCGACGCATCGCTTCGATCACCAGATGCGTGCGATGCGCTTCATCGAGCTTGCTGAGGTCGTAGCCGGAAAGGATGTTGAGGATCTCCGCCACCGCCACGCCGCCCGACGACGCCGGCGGCGCGGTGACCACGCGATAGCCGCGATAGTCCACCGTGATCGGCGTGCGTTCCTTCACTTGGTAACTCTCCAGGTCTTTCGCGCTCCAGTTGCCGCCCGCGGCGCGCACGGCATCCACCAGCTTCTTGCCGATCTCGCCGCGATAGAAGCCATCCGCGCCCTGCTCGCCCAGCACTTCCAGCGTGCGCGCCTGATCCGGATCGCGCCACACCTGACCGGCCACCGGCGGCTTGCCGTTGGGCAGGTACTTGGCCACCGACGCCGGCCAGCGCTGGATGTCCTGCTGGCGCTCGCTGATCGCATTGATCAGGCGGGCATCGGGCTGGAAGCCGTCGCGCGCCAGGCGGATGGCCGGCGTCAGCGAGTCTTTCAGCGGCAACTTGCCGTAGTGCTTGGCCAGCCACGCAAGGCCGGCGGGTTCGCCGGGAATGCCGGCGGAAAGCGGCCCGTTCAAGGCGGTGTCGCGATTGGGCGAACCGTCCTTGTTGAGATAGTCCTTGGTGTTCACCGCCGCCGGCGAGGTTTCGCGGGCGTCGATGAAGATGTCCTTGCCGTCGGAAGCGCGATGCAGCACCGCCATGAAACCGCCGCCGATGCCCGAACTTTCCGGCTCCACGATGGAGAGCGTGGAAGCCACTGCAATCGCCGCATCGAACGCATTGCCGCCCTTGGCCAGCACTTCGAGACCGGCATCGGTGGCGTGGAAATTCGCGCTGGCGATACCGGCATGACCGGGACGCTGGGTGATGACGTGCGAGGGAGCGGTGGCGGCGGGAGTCGCGGCGGGGCGGCTGTCGGCGTACGCAACGCTGGAGGAAACAAGCAGGGCCAGCAGCGTCACGCGCCAGTTCAACGGGTGCTTCATGCGTCGTCCTTTGTGGAACCATGCCCCGACAGCGCCGCGGCGTCATCGCCCAGCCCCATCAGGTGTCGGTATTTGAGGTCGAGTTGGTCGTGGGTTTCGGTGTGCTCGGGGTCGACGATGATGCATTCGACCGGGCACACCTCCACGCATTGCGGTTCGTCGTAGTGACCGATGCACTCGGTGCACAGCGACGGGTCGATCACGTAGTACTCCTCGCCCAGCGAGATCGCCTTGTTCGGACAGGCCGGTTCACAGACGTCGCAGTTGACGCAGGTATCGAGGATTTTCAGGGACATTCGTTGAGTTTACACGTTGGGCACGATGGTGCGCCGCAAGATCCGAAGTGTTGAACCATCAAAGATGGATGCGCGCCGCAAAAACAAAAGCCCGCGGCACTTTCGCGCCGCGGGCTGAAAAACCGCTCCGGAAACCGGAACTTACATGTTCACGTAACGGATGGTGGCGCCGGTCGGCTGCAGCGTCGCGGTCACCTTGTCCTTGTCGCCGGCATCGCCGATCACCAGCACGATCACGTCCTTGAACGCACCGGCCTTGGCGTCCTTGAAGGCATCGGCCACGAACTGCGAGGTCTTGGCCGAATCCGGGCCGGCGAACACCAGCATGTTGCCCGGCAGCACGCCGCGGGCGACGGTGTCCTGCACCTGCTCGAGCTGGCGCTGGCGCAGTGCGTTGGCGTCGTCGCTGTCGCCGGCCGGCACCAGGTACGGGTACGGGCGCTCGGCCGTCATGCCCTGCATGTTCTTCTGGACGATCTGGCCGAGGTAGGCATTCCACGCCTTCGAATCGTTCGGATCGCTCGGCTTGGTAACGGCGGCGACCTGTTCGGTCGGCTGCTGGGCGGACTCGTCCTGCTGGCTGCAGGCGGCGAGGCCGGTGATCGCGATGGCGGCGAGGAGAGCGTACTTGTACATGGTGGTCACCCTGGAATGGTGGAAGCTGGTCATGGGATCCGTTGGATGACCGACTTTCGGCCGTCACGCGACAGAGCCTTGTTGGACCGAGGGAATGCACCGGTTCCATGGCGGCCTTCGCCATAAAAACCTTGCCTAGCCCCGGCCCGCGGCGAGCGACTGTCCTGTCCGCAGGATGCGGGCGAGGATACACGACGGCGGCCCGGCCTGACACCGCCACAGCTGTTGCAGTGCGGGCTCAATCGGCCGTGTTGGCGCGGTCCCGGTGCCAGCGTTGGCGCATGGCCTGCTGCACGGCCGGGTGCACGAAGCCGGAGATAT
>Ga0207670_10000677_pt1 | contig 18013 bp, 23 predicted proteins | sample KBSS23HmetaG_FD_184339 | JGI IMG/M metagenome (GOLD analysis project Ga0207670, IMG submission 184339) | Switchgrass rhizosphere microbial communities from Kellogg Biological Station, Michigan, USA - KBS S2-3H metaG (SPAdes) (version 2) | ecosystem: Host-associated > Plants > Roots >... | reverse complement strand
GTGGTGCATGGCGCGGTGGCGATCGACGGCAAGGCGCTGACCGACGGCGAGGTGTGGCACGGCGAGGGCGCCTGTTCGCTCACCACCGGCAAGGACGGCGTCACCATCTGGCGCTTCGAGCTTGCAGCGTCCGGCAGCGACTTCCATCCGATCAAGAACGTGCTGCGCTCGCAGGAAAAGCTTGCCGCCGTACTCGAAACTATTCCGCAGGGCGAGCTGCTGCTGCGCGGCGACAGCGTGGCATTTCCTCCCGGCGGCTGCGCCTTCCTGCACAAGCATTGGGGGCCGGGCATCCGTTGTCTGCTCGACGGCGGCATCCGCATCGACGCCCACGGCCGCTCGACGTCCTACGGCCCAGGCAGCGCCTGGTACGAGACCGGCTCCGATCCGGTGTTCGCCCAGGCCGCGATGGATCGGCCGAGCCGCTTCATCCGCGTAATGGTGCTGCCGCGCTCGCTGCTCGGCAAAAGCTCGTTCCAGTTCGTCAACGAGGAGGACAAGGCCAAGCCGCGGGTGCAGCAATACAAGATCTTCACCGATATGCCGATCACGACGCCGAAGGCCTGACGCGCACTGGCTTTGCGCGCCGCCCCGGCGCATAAATTGAAGTTGCGGCGACGGCTCATCTGGGAGGGGACTGGATATGGCAAAGGCTCGCAAGAAAACCCGCAAACCGGCGAAGCGCGCGGCGAAAAAGGCCAGGCGCAGGACCAAGCGCAAGACGGTGAAGCTCAAGGGGCGGAAGGTCGTGAAGCGCAAGGCCAAGCGCGCCGCACCGCCGAAACAGCAGGGCGTCATCTCGAGCGCCGTGCAGACGGTGACCGAGGCGATGGGTCTCCGCAGCAAGCTCGAAGGCCGTAACACCTTCGAAGATTAAGAAAATTCGGTTTTTGAGGTGGCACTTGACGGGCTGGCCTGCGTCGTGTATTTAACCGATCAGTTATTTAACTAACTGGTCAAATACAAATGCCGGCCGACCACCTCAGCACCACCTTTCAGGCTCTCGCCGATCCGACGCGACGGGCCATTCTGGCCCGGCTGGCGCTCGGCGAGACGTCGGTTTCGGAACTGGCCGAACCATTTGACATCAGCGGGCCTGCGATCTCGCGGCATCTCAAGGTGCTGGAGCACGCCGGCCTGATCGCGCGGGGCCGTGAAGCGCAGTGGCGGCCGTGCCGGATCGAGCTCAACGCGCTGAAGGGCGTGGACGAGTGGCTCGAGGAATATCGCCGGCTCTGGGAGCAGCGGCTGGATCGTCTCGAGGATTATCTCCGCACGCTGCAGACCGGCGCGCCGGAACCGAAGGCCCCGAAGAAGCAGGAGAAGAAACGTGGCCGCGACAAATAGCATCGACCTCGATTCCGATCCGAAGGTGATGGTGGGGACCCGGCTGGTCGACGCGCCGCGCGAGCTGGTCTGGTCGGTGTGGACCGACCCGAAGCATCTTTCGCAGTGGTGGGGCCCGGACGGCTTTCGCACCACCACCAGCGCGTTCGATTTCAAGCCGGGCGGCGTGTGGCGCTTCGTCATGCACGGGCCGGACGGTCGCGACTACGAGAACCGCATTACGTTCGACGAAATAGTGAAGCCGGAGCGGATCGCCTACCGCCACGGCGGCGGCGGCGATATCGAGCCGGTGCAGTTCCGCACCACGGTGACGTTCGACGATCTCGGCGCCAAGACGAGGGTCACGCTCCGCGGCGTGTTCCCGTCGGCCGAGGAGCGCGCGCGCGTCATCAGGGAGTACGGCGCCGACAAGGGCCTGGCTCAGACGTTGGCGCGGCTCGGCGAATATGTGGAGGGACTCAAGTCCTGATCGCTACGGCGCGGGGGCTCGCCACGCTTGTGTCACAGACCGGGCGTTTCTTTCATCGGACATCAAACCAAGGAGTGTGTCATGCAAGTTCAACCGTATCTGTTCTTTGATGGTCGCTGCGAGGAAGCGCTGACCTTCTACAAAAAGGCGGTCGGCGCGGAAATCAAGACGCTGATGCGTTGGAAGGACAATCCGGATCCGGCCTGTAACGTGGCGGACAAGAACAAGGTCATGCACGCCGATATCAAGATCGGCGATGCGACGGTGCTGGCATCCGACGGCAACGGCGAAGGCAAAACGGAGTTCAAGGGATTCGCGCTGACGCTCTCGGCGAAGACTGCGGCCGAGGCCGACAAGATGTTCACCGCGCTGTCGGATGGCGGCAAGATGCAGATGCCGATGATGAAGACGTTCTTCTCGGAACGTTTCGGCATGCTGGCCGACAAATTCGGCGTCGGCTGGATGGTCATCGTCGAGAAGTGATTTGCACCAAGCAGTAACGTCAAAAAATTGGGGTAGGTACGATGACGACGACTCAAACCGCCGCGACCACCGACTTTGTCATTTCCCGGGTGTTCGACGCGCCCCGTGACTTGGTGTGGAAATGCTTCACTGATCCGGCGCACATGCAGAACTGGTGGGGGCCCAAGGGAGTCCCGGTCGTCGCGTCCAAAATGGATCTCCGCCCCGGCGGCACTTATCATTACGGCATGAAGAACCCTGACGGCTCCGTGATGTGGGGCCGGATGGTCTATCGCGAGATCATTCCGCCGGAGAAACTCGTCTTCATCAACTCGTTCTCGGACGAGAAGGGTGGTCTCGGGCGCCATCCCATGGCGCCGACCTGGCCGCTGGAAATGCTGTCGGTGTTCACCTTCGAAGTGCAGCCGGGCGGCAAGACCAAGTTCACCGTTCGCTGGTCGCCGCACAACGCGACCGAGGAGGAGCGCAAGACCTTCGACGCCGGTCACGCCAGCATGAATCAGGGCTGGAGCGGCACCATGGACAAGCTCGAAGCTTATCTGGCGACAGCCAAAGCGTAACCAAGGAGATTGTCATGAACTACGTCGATGGATTTGTCGTTCCGGTGCAGAAGAAAAAGGTCGGTGCCTATCGCAGCATGGCCAAGCTCTCCGCCAAGGTATGGCTGCAGCACGGCGCGCTGGCCTTTTACGAAAGCGTCGCCGACGACGTGCCGTACGGCAAGCGGACCTCGTTCCCGCGTAGCGTGAAACTCAAGCGCGGCGAGACGGTGGTGTTTTCTTGGATCATCTACAAGTCGCGCGCGCACCGCGACAAGGTCATGGCAAAGGTGATGAAGGATCCCCGCATCGCCAAGATGATGGGTAAGAAGGATATCCCGTTCGACGCCAAGCGCATGATCTTCGGCGGCTTCAAGATGATCGTCGAGGCATAACCAAATCCATTGCGTCGCATCCGAGACCGAGTGATTCCATGTCTCTCACCCTCCACTTCCATCCGCTGTCGTCGTTCTGTCACAAGGCGCTGATCGCGCTTTATGAAAATGACACTCCGTTCGAGCGGCGCATCGTCAACCTGATGGATCCGGCCGACGCCGCGGCGTTCAAGAAACTTTGGCCGTGCGGCAAGTTTCCGGTGCTGCAGGACGGCAACCGCACGATCCCGGAGTCGAGCGTCATCATCGAGCATCTCGACCTGCAGTACCCGGGAAAGACCAGGTTCATTCCTGCCGACCCGAAGCTCGCCTTGCAGGTGCGCCTGAAAGACCGCTTCTACGATCTGCACGTTCACGATCACATGCAGAAGGTCGTCGGCGACAAGTTGCGTCCGGAGGGCAAGAAAGACCCCCATGGCGTCGAGAATGCCCGCGCGCGCCTCACGGTCTCGCTCGACATGATCGATGCCGAAATGGCCGGAAAGACCTGGGCCATGGGCGACGAGTTCACCATGGCGGATTGTGCCGCAGGGCCGCCGCTGTTCTACATCGACAGGCTGTTTCCGCTCGCCGGTAGCCACAAGAACGTGGCGCGCTATCTCGGCCGCCTGCGAGACCGCCCTTCCTATGCGCGGGTGATCGAAGAGGCGAAACCCTATTTCCCGATGCTTCCCTTCTGACTGCACCGGAGTTCCTGTCCATGCTGAAAGCCTTCGCCGTTATCGGTTGCCTCGTTGTCGCCGGCATTGTCGTCGTCCTGGTTCTCGCAGCGATGAAGCCCGACCAGTTTCGCATCTCGCGCAGCGCCGCGATCAAGGCATCGCCGGACAAGATCTTTCCGCTGATCAACGATTTCAAGGCCTGGACCGCGTGGTCGCCTTACGAGAACAAGGATCCCGAGATGAAGCGGATCTATGGGCCGACGACCGCCGGCAAGGGCGCGACCTACGCGTGGGACGGCAACAGCAGCGTCGGCGGCGGCAACATGCTGATCACCGACGCGCCTGCACCGTCCAAGGTCGCGCTCGACCTGAACATGACGCGGCCGATGACCGCGCACAACAAGGTCGAGTTCAGGCTGACGCCCGCGGGCGACAGCACCACCGTGACCTGGGCGATGAACGGCAATACGCCGTATTGGGCGAAGATTTTCCATGTGTTCTTCAACATGGACAAGATGGTCGGCGGCGACTTCGAGAACGGCCTCGCCAAGCTGAAGACCGTTGCAGAGAAGTGACCGGCTCGATCGACAAACAAGGACAAATCCGATGACGACTTCGGTTACGCCATTCCTCTGGTTCGACAACAATATCCCTGAGGCTGTCGCCTTCTACAAATCGGTGTTTCCGAATGCCAAAGTCGAAACCGTCAATGACTTCATGGCGAGCTTCGAGCTTGAGGGGCAGAAGTTCCACGCCCTTAACGGCGGCCCGAAATATAAGTTCAACGAAGCAATCTCTTTCTTCATAAGCGTCGAGACGCAGGAAGAGGTAAACTATTTCTGGGACAAGCTGGTCGCCGACGGCGGCGAGGAAGCGAAGTGTGGATGGCTCAAGGACAAGTTTGGCCTGTCCTGGCAGGTTGTGCCTAAGGCCCTCGGCCGTTACCTGAGCGATCCTGATCGTGAAAAAGCCCATCGAGCCATGCAGGCCATGATGAAGATGCAAAAGATCATCATCGCTGATCTCGATAGGGCGTATGCCGGCTGACAAGATGGTCGGCGGCGACTTCGAGGCCGGCCTCACCAAGCTGAAGACCGTTGCCGAGACGTGAGCGGCTCAGCGTCCCTTCAAAAACCAGTGAGGAGTCCGCCATGACGACCGCATCCGACACGCCGCCGATGACCCGCGAGGTGACGCTTACGCGCATGATCGACGCGCCGCGTGCGCTGGTTTGGGCGGCCTGGACCGAGCCGAAGCACATGGCGCAATGGTGGGGGCCGCATCACTTCACCAATCCGGTTTGCGAGATGGACGTGCGCCCGGGCGGCAAATTGATGATCCACATGAAGGCGCCGGTCGGCACCGTCTATCCGATGCCGGGCATCTTCACCGAGGTGATCAAGCCGCAGCGCCTGCGGTTCACGGCCTATGCTGAGGGTCTGGATGGCACGCGATATCTGGAATCCGATACCGTCGTGACCTTCGAGGAGCAGGGTGGCCGCACCAAGCTCACCGTGAAGGCGAGCGCCAAGGGCTTCCACCCGGCCGCGCCGCAGATGCTGGCCGGTATGGACGCCGGCTGGTCGCAGAGCCTGGAGAAGCTCGAAGCGCACATGGTGGCAATGGTGAAGTAGGCGGCCGTCGCTCAGCCGCGGCGCACGACATCGTCCCAGACCGGCGAGGGACGCGCCGCGAACGGCGCGTTCCACGCTGCGCAGTTTCCGGCATCGACGATCCGGACCGGCAGCATGATCTCCGGCGGGATCGTTTCGCCGCGCAGGTGACGCACCGCAGCTTCCGTCGCGATCTCGCTCATCGCCATGGCGTTGAAGTCGGCGGTGGCGAGCATTCGCCCTGCCGCGATGGCGGCGACCGCTTCGGGGATGGCGTTGACGCCGACGACCAGCGGGCCGCCGCCCGCGTTCGCATCGAGCGCATCCAACACGCCGAGAGCCATGACATCGTTGGCGCACAGCACCGCGCCGACGCCCGGCCATTGATCCTTGGCGCGAAGAAAAACGTCGCGGGCGACGTCGCGCTGGTAATCGCCGCGGAGCGAGCTTCGCACATTGATGCCGGGATGCTCGGCCAGCGCATCCTGGAAGCCCAGCAGCCGTTCGCGGCTGGTCGCGGAGGCGGGCGTGCCTTCGAGAATGATGATCGTGCTGCGGCGCGGCAACTTGCCGAACAGATAGCTCGCGATGTTTCTCGCCAGTGCGCGGTCGTCGGAGCCGACGAAGGTGACGCGCCGTCCCGCTGTGGTGCGGGTGATGATGTTGAAGAGCGGAATGTTGGTCACGTCAAAGCCCAGGATGGCGTCGTTGACCGCGGTCTCGTCCACCGGCACGAACACCGCCGCATCGGGCCGTTCCGCGATGGCTCGCGCTATCAGGGCAATCTGCTCCGGCACGCTGTCGGGCTGCTCGGGGACATAGTGAATGGTGGTGGCGCCGAGCCGGGCCGCGGTCCGGTCGGCACCAAGACGCGCGGCTTCATAGGCCGGATTGGTCCGGTTTTTCGTAAACACCGCGATGCGGGGCATGTTTGACGCTCCGAGACGCGCCGATCCTAGCGTGCGCGCGGAATTTGTCGCCGGCGTCCGAACCATCCGCGCCGGCGTTCGTTACCCCAAATCAACTTGGAGGATGGCCATGCCTGTGACAACGAAGCGATCGCGGAAAGTGGTGCCTATCAAGGGCCGGGGCGGCATGACAGGCCGCGACGGCGCCATCGACTTCGCAGCGAAAGCTGCGATGATGAATTTTGAGGCCGTCAATCCGGACCACCATATCTACCGGGTGATCGAACTGGTTGGCACGTCGGAAGCGAGCATCGAGGATGCAATCACGTCCGCCATTTCGCGTGCCAACAGCACGTTGCGCAATCTGCGCTGGTTCGAGGTGGTGCGAACGAGCGGCCACATTGTCGATGGGGCGGTCCAGCACTATCAGGTGACACTCAAGGTCGGCTTCACCATGGAAAATTCGGTCTGACGCTGCATCACATCGGCTTGTAGTTCCGCTCCATATCGACGTCGATCAAGAGTGCGGTGCCGTCCTTGAGCGCCTTGGCGATCAGGTCGGTGGTGTCTTTCACGGTCTTGGCCCGCTGCGCCTCGATGCCGAGCGAGCGGGCGAGGCCGATGAAGTCGATCGCCGGATCGGTCAGTTCCATGCCGACGAAGTTATCGGCTTGCTCCGCCAGACCCCGCATGGCGACCAGCCGCTGCTTGAGGATGCGGTAGCTGGTGTTGTTGAAGATCACCCAGATCACCGGCAGCTTGTAGTGCGCAGCGGTCCACAGCGCCTGAACCGTGTACATCGCGCTGCCGTCGCCGATGAGTGCGACCACCGGCCGGTCGGGCAGGGCGAGCTTCGCGCCGATCGCTGCCGGCAGGCCCCAGCCGATGCCGCCGCCGCGCAGCGCAAAGAAGCTCTGCTCGTCGTCGCTGTTGATCAGCGAACGGGCGCCCGGCGCCGACGACAGGACTTCCTCTATCACCACGGCGTCCTTCGGCAGCATCGAGCCAATCGCTTCGAGCAGCGCCAGCGGCTGCACCGGCGTCTTGCCGGCCATGGCGCGGGCCTTGGCGCGGAAGGCCTCGCGCTCGGTCTTGATGGCATCGGACGCGGCCCGCAACCGCGTCGCCGCGGCGGCCTTGGCGCTGGCGCTCATGCGCTCGCGGATCGCTGCGGTGATGTCTGGCAGGGTGGCCTTCGGGTCGCCAAGGATGCCGACCTGTGCCGGATAGCTCTTACCGATCTGCCACGGATCGGTGTCGAGATGGATGAGCGGCATGCCGGGTGGCATCGGCTCGATTTTCGACGGCAGCGACCAGGTGAACATGTCGCCGCCGACCGAGAACAACAGGTCGTGCCGGTCAAGCACCTCGCGCACGCCCTGCTGCGAGCGGGTCATCGAACCGCGGTAGAGCGGATGCGAGGAGGGAAACGACGCGGTGTTCGGCACGAACTCGGTGTAGACCGGTGCGCCGATCAGCTCCGCCAGTGCCGCGAGCTCCTTGTGGCCTCGGCTCTGCGCCACGGCGTCGCCCGCGATGATGACCGGACGCTCGGCCTTCGCCAGCAGATCGGCGGCGGCATGGACCGCGTCGAGATCGCCGCGGGTGCGCGGTGCGACGCGGGTCGGCTGCAGCAGGTCGATGTCGCCCTCGTTTTTCAGGATGTCGCCGGGCAGCGCGAGGAACACCGGACCGGTTGGCGGCGCCAGCGCCGTCTTGGCGGCGCGATGCACCAAGGTGGGAAGGTCCTTGAGGCGCTCGACCTGCGCCGAGAATTTCACGAACGGCTTCGCCAGCGTGGCGAGGTCGGCGGAGAGAACGGGCTCCTGGACGAGATATTCGGTGTCCTGCTGGCCGGCCGTGACCAGGATGGGCGAGCCCGCCATCTGCGCGTCGTAGAGCATGCCCATGGCGTTGCCGAGGCCCGGCGCGACGTGGAGGTTGAGCACCGTGAGCTTGCCGGAGGCTTGCGCGTAGCCGTCGGCCATCGCCATCAGCGCGGCCTCCTGCAGGCCAAGGACGTAGCGGATGTCGTTCTCGACCGCGAAGGCGTCCATCAACGGCAGTTCGGTGGTGCCGGGGTTGCCGAACACGATCCCGACGCCCTCCTGTTTGAGCAGATCGAGGAACGCGCGCTTGCCTGACATCACGGGCACGATGGTCTCCAGTTCTGGTGGAAGGTCAGTTGAGGATGCTCAAACTTTTTCCGGCCGCTTGCCGTGGGAAATTCCCGGCGTCCCGGGCTTGAGCGAGATATGGGAATGCGTGCAGATCCACGGCGCGCCGACCGCGGGGCGCATCAGCGTGACGGTCGAGCGGCCGTTGCGCTCGAACTTTTTGCCGTCCGCGTGCAGGCCGGTGGAGCGGAAGATCAACGCGCCCATCGCCATCAGCCGGTCCGGCGACATGATGACTTCAAGCGTTGAGGTGTCGAAGCGATAGTCCTCAATCGATGGCCACACCGAGCGCCATTGCTCGGCTTCGAGTTGCGCCTGCGAGGTCATCACCTCGACCTTGGAGCCGAACGCGATGACGTCCTCGGCGAACATGGCGCGGACCGGCTCGAAATTAACGTCGGCGACGAAACCGCTCCAGCGGTCGTACCATTCGGCAACCGAACGCCGGTCCTCGTCCGCTACAGGCAGCCGCCTCATCGTGGTCCTCGAGTGGAGCATGATCCCGAAAAGTGGGAACCGGTTTTCGGATAAGATCATGCTCAAAAAAGATGTCCAAGCTTAACGTGCGGGCGGCAGCGATGCTACGTTGCGGCCATGCAGAAGATCGACCGCCAGGTTGCGTTTACCGGGACCAAGGACGTGGCCGAGCCGCTGCGTTTCGATCCGGCGCGGTTGGAGGCCTATATGGCGCGGGAGGCGCCGGGCTTTACCGGCCCGCTCAAAGTACAGCAGTTCAAAGGCGGTCAGTCCAACCCGACCTATCTGTTGGAAACTCCGTCGCGGAAATACGTGCTGCGGCGGAAGCCGCCCGGCAAGCTGCTGCCGTCGGCGCACGCGGTCGACCGGGAATTCCGCGTCATCCAGGCACTGACGGCAAAGCGCTTTCCGGTGGCCGAACCGGTGCTCTATTGTGCCGACGAGAGCGTCACCGGCACGCCGTTCTACGTGATGGGCTTCGTCGACGGCCGGGTGTTCTGGAATCCCGAGATGCCGGGATCGAATCCGCGGGAGCGCGGCTCGATCTACGACGTGATGGTTGCGACCTTGGCGCGCCTGCATTGCTACGATCCGGTGGGTCTGGGGCTTTCCGACTTCGGCCGCGGCGAGAATTACGTCGCCCGTCAGGTCGATCGCTGGTCGAAGCAATATCGTGCCTCGCAGACGCAGCCGATCGACGAGATGGAGCGGTTGATCGAATGGTTGCCGGCGCACATCCCGCCGTCTGGTCCGGTGCGCCTGGTCCACGGCGACTACCGGCTCGATAACATGATCTTCGACACCGGCTCGTCGCGGGTGCTCGCGGTGCTCGATTGGGAGCTGTCCACGCTTGGCGATGCGATGGCGGATTTTAGCTACCACTTGATGGCCTGGCACATGCCGCCGGAAGAGACCGGCGCCGGCACCGGCTCGCTGGTCGGGCACGATCTCAAGGCGCTCGGCATTCCCTCGGCGGACGATTATGTCGTGATGTATCACGCGCGCACCGGCTTCGACCCGCGGCCGCATCTGTCGACCTATCTCGCCTATAATTTCTTCCGCATCGCGGCGATCCTGCAGGGCATCGCCGGGCGTGTCCGCGACGGCACCGCCACGAACGAGCACGCACCGGCCAAGGCGCAGATGGTGCGGCCGCTGGCGGAGACGGCCTGGCGCTTCGCCCGCGAGGCGGGCGCCGGATGAAGTCGGTCGCGCTGGCGCTCGGCGGCGGCGGGGCGCGCGGTCTCGCCCACATCATCGTGGCCGAGGCGCTGGACGAGATGGGAGTCAAGCCGATCGCCATCGCCGGCACGTCGATCGGCGCGGTCATCGGCGCCGGCTACGCCGCCGGCATGAGCGGCCGCGAGATGCGCCGCTACGCCATCCACATCGCGCACAACCGCTCCGACGTTATGCGCCGCATGATGCGCTCCCGCGCCGGCAAGCTGCGCAATCTGTTCGGCGGTGGCCTGGGTGACGCCACGCGGCTCGACGCCGAGCTGTTGTGCGAGCAGTTTCTGCCGGAAAGCCTGCCGGAGGATTTCTCCGGCCTTTCGATCCCACTCACCGTGATCGCCTCCGATCTTTATCGCCGCCGCGAGGTGGCTTTCTCGAACGGCCCGCTGCGGCGGGCGCTCGCCGCCTCGATCTCGCTGCCGACCCTTATGCGCCCGGTCGAGGTCGACGGCCAGATTCTGGTCGACGGCGGCGCCACCAATCCGTTGCCGTTCGAGCATCTGCGGGGCTGCGCCGACGTAATTGTGGCGGTGGAGATTTCCGGGCCGGTCGAGGACCACCCGCGCGAGGTGCCGAACGCGCTCGAATGCCTCTATGCGACCGTATTGGTGATGACGCACTCCATCGTCAGCGAGAAGCTCCGCCACGGCGCGCCCGATCTCTTGGTGCAGCCCAAGGTCGGCTCGTTTCGGGCGCTCGGCTTCCTGCAGGCCAGCGCCATCCTGCGCGCCGCCGATCACGTGAAGGCGGAGCTCAAGGAAAAGCTCGGGCGAATGCTCATGTAGATGCCTGGACTTGAATTAAATCGTCGGCAATTCGCGTAGGGCTCGTTTGGTATTGCGGCCTAGCTTGCCGGCATGTCAGGCATCGGCGTGCAGAAAATTTTGCCGCGGACCGCCACCAGTTGGCGGGTCCCGAATCCTGTGCCAGATCAGAACGACGATTCCGAAGCAGACGAATCGAAAACCGAGCCGAGTCCTCGGCCGCGCTCACCCGGCACCGGCCGCGTTGTCGATAAGACCGCATAGCGGTCTCGACGCGCCCTAGCGCTTGCCACCTTCGCGTTCCATGTCGCCGCGCAGGCCGCCCGGTCGGCATAGCTTCGGGTAGAGCCTGGTCATCTCGCCGATCAGGAACTTCGCCGGCACGTCGAAGAATGTGCCGTGCTGGGTGACATAGGACATGAACTCGCGGCCTTTGGCGTCGAACGGCTGCAATAGCGCATCGGCTTCCCCGGAGAACTCCAGCGGCGGCACGCCCAATCTCTCGCACAGGCTGACGTTGAACGTCGGCGTCGCTTTGATCCATCCCTGACCGAGCTTGATCTCGACATAGCCGTGATAGGCAAACAGGTCGGTGCCGACGGCTTCGAGCAGCCGCGGCGTGGCGAGGTGGTTCTTGACGTCGGCGAGACCGAGCCGCGCCGGGATCCCGATGGCGCGGCAGAGCGCGACATAGACTGAGGCCTTGCCGACGCAATAGCCGTGGCCCTTCGCCAGCACGCTCGAGGCACGGTAGGTTTCTGGGTCGGTGTAATCGATGTAGGGGTCGTAGCGGATCTCGTCGCGCACGGCGCGATAGAGCACGCGGGCCTGCTCAACCGGGTCCGACACCGAGCCGACGGCCGCCGCCGCCTTGGTGCGAACGGCGGCATGATCGCTATCGATGAATTCCGCCGGACTCAGATAGAGGCGCAATTTCGAATCGTTCTGCTTTGGGACAGCGTTTTCGGCCACGATGCTTGACATTAAGATGCCGGCGCGGTTCACACAAACAGGGCCGCATTCGGGAGCGGTCAGGGCTTTGTAACATGTTGCGGGTCTCGTGCGCGTGCGTTGGATTGGCTCTGGCGCTGCTGGCGACCGGGGGCTCGGTCGCACAGACCCAGGACGCCCAGCCGCCTGCGCAAGCCGCGCCGCAGCCGCCGGTGCCCGTTCGCGTCGTCGACCCTCCGATGGCGGTCCGGGTCGTCGATCCACCGCTCGCGGTTAGGGTCGTCGAAGCGCCCAAGACCGAAGCCCAGTTCGACGCCGAACGGCGGGAACGTGACGACCGGGCGGCGCTCTACGACCAACTCCTGATCTTTGCCGCCTTGCTCGTCGCCGTCGGCGCTTTTCTGGCAATCTCGTTTGCGATGCAGGCGTATTACCAATCGCTGGCGTTGCGCGCGATGCGCCGCTCCGCACAACTGACCGAGCGCAACATCGCGGCCGCCCAGCGGGCCTTCGTCTACATCAGCGCGCTGAACTGGAGCGCCGCCGGCGCGAGCGTCAAGATCAGTCCGACCTGGGCCAACGCCGGTGCGACGCCGACCCGTCGCTTGCGGATCAGCACCAACTGGAAGGCGTCGCATGGCGAGTTGCCGGCCGACTTCGACATCAATTATGTGCGGCCTCCGGAAAACCTGTTCCTCGGGCCCAACGGTAAGGCGGAGATCGGCACCGTCTTCATTCCGATGCGCGACATTCAGGCGGCGATCGAGGAGCGCCTGCATCTCTACGTCTGGGGACGCGCGACCTACGACGACATGTTCGAAGGCAGCAAGCCTCATTTCTTTGAGTTCTGTCAGCGGTTGCAAGTGACCGGCGAAGCACCGGGCAACATCGACCTGAGCTTCACGCAGTTCGGCCTGAGCAACGGCTCCGACGAGGACAGCCGTCTGCCGGCGGAGGCGTCCTAGCGCCGCGCTGCAAAAAATTCCCGCAGCAATGTGGCGGATGCGGCTTCGCTAATGCCGCCATAGACCTCGGGTCGGTGGTGGCAGGTCGGCGATGAGAAAAAGCGAACGCCGCTGTCGACGGCGCCGCCCTTGGGGTCGGGCGCGCCGTAATAGAGCCGGCGGATGCGGGCGAACGAAATCGCCGCCGCGCACATGGCGCAGGGCTCGAGCGTGACGTGAAGCTCGCATTCGGTGAGCCGCTCGGAGCCGAGCGCTTGGGCGGCGGCGCGGATGGCGAGCATTTCGGCGTGCGCGGTCGGATCGCGATCCGCGAGCGTGCGGTTGCCGGCTGCGGCGATGACGGCGCCATCGCGGACGATGACGCAGCCGATTGGCACCTCGCCGAGGCTTTGCGCCTTGCGGGCTTCATTCAGCGCCAGTTCCATGAAGGATGGCATTCCACACCTCGTTGGCCGAGCCGTGTATAAAGACACCGATGTCCGTCATAAAGCCGGACAAGACGGGAACCATGAACGACACCGCCGGCCCAAAAGATCGACAGCACCACCGCGGCCGTCCGTTTCGCGGCAAGCGGCTGAAGACGACGCTGCCGAAGCCGGCGGTGGAGGTGCCGCTGCCTGCGCCCAAGGCCGCCGAGCGCATCGCCAAGGTCATGGCGCGCGCCGGGCTTGCCTCGCGGCGCGAGGCCGAGGCATGGATCGAGGCGGGCCGGGTGGCGGTCAACGGCGAGAAAATCAAGTCGCCTGCGCTCAACGTCAGCGTGACCGACAAGATCACCGTGGACGGCAAGCCGCTGCCGCAGAAGGAGCGCACCCGGCTGTTTCTGTTTCACAAACCGCGCGGCCTCGTCACCACCTACGCCGACACCCACGGCCGTCCGACCATCTTCGGCGCGCTGCCGAAGACGATGCCGCGGGTGGTCAGCATCGGGCGGCTTGATCTCAACACCGAAGGGCTGCTGCTGCTCACCAATGACGGTGGGCTCGCTCGCGCGCTGGAACTGCCGGAGACCGGCTGGCTGCGGCGCTACCGGGTGCGCGCCCACGGCAAGATCACCCAGACGCAGCTCGACGCGCTCCGCCGCGGCATCGAAGTCGACGGTATCCGTTACGGCGCCATCGAGGCGATGCTTGACCGCGAGCAGGGCTCCAACGTCTGGCTGACCTTTGCGATGCGTGAGGGCAAGAACCGCGAGATCCGCAACGTGCTCGGGCATCTTGGCCTCGCGGTGAACCGGTTGATCCGGGTGTCGTATGGGCCGTTCCAGCTCGGCGACCTGCCGGACGGCGCGGTCGAGGAGATCAAGACCCGGGCTTTGCGCGAGCAGATCGGCGAGCGTATCGCCGCCGTCGCGGGTGCGGATTTTTCCGGGCCGCTGGTGGAACGGGAAGCGCCCGCCGAACGAGCGCCACCCCGCCCAGCCGAGGTGCGGGCCGCGCGCGACGTTCGACCATCCCGCGAACAGGCTTCGCGATCGTCGAAGGGCAGCCGCCGGGGCGCGCCGGACCGCAAGCCGGGGAAATCGGCGGGCCGCTTCTCCCCAAACGTCGCTCACCGCGGACGGGATGAACGGCCGCGGGATGGCGATGGCAGGCCGCCCCATCGCGGCGGCCATCGCCCCTATAAAGGCCGACGGGACCGCTGATGCGCATCGTCGGCGGCCGGCTCGGCGGGCGCACGCTGTTGGCGCCCAAATCGCAGGCGATCCGGCCGACCGCCGACCGGCTCCGCGAAGCGCTGTTCAACATCCTGACGCATTCCTACGGCGACCCGGTCGAGGGTGCCCGCGTGCTCGACCTGTTCGCCGGCACCGGCGCGCTTGGGCTTGAGGCGCACTCGCGCGGCGCTGCCTTCGTGCTGTTCGTCGATGATGGCGCGGAGGCGCGCGCACTGCTTCGCGGCAATGTCGACGCGCTCGGGGCCGGCGGCGCGACCAAGGTCTATCGCCGCGATGCGACGCGGCTCGGGCCGGCGCATCCGATGGAGCCGTACTCGCTCGCCTTCCTCGATCCGCCCTACGGCAAGGGCCTTGCCGAACGGGCGCTGACCTCGGCGCACGACGGCGGCTGGCTCACCCCCGATGCGCTGATCGTGGTCGAGGAGGCGGCGGATACCGACTTCACGGCGCCGGACGGCTTTGAGGAGATCGAGCGGCGGGAGTATGGCGACACGCAGGTTGTTTTTTTGAAGCTTGTCACTCCACGCTGATGCCGGCGTCCTTGATCACCTTGCCCCAGCGCTCGACGTCCTCCTTGAGGAATTTCGCCAGGTATTCCGGCGTGCGCTGCTCCGGCGGCAGGATTTCCAGGCCGAGCGCCTCCATCTTCTGACGGATATCGGGCTTGGCGATCACCGTCTCGATCGCCTTGTGCATCTTGTCGACGATCGGCTTCGGCGTGCCCTTCGGAAAGAAGAAGCCGTTCCAGACGGTGGCTTCGACGCCCGGCACGCCTTGCTCGCCGGTGGTGGCGAGGTCGGGGCTGACCGCCGCCCGCCGCGGCGACATCACGGCGATGCCCTTCACCGAGCCATTGCGAGCCTGCGCCGCGCCGCTCTGGATCGTGGTGCACATGTAGTCGATGCGATCGGCGATGACGTCCTGCAATGCCGGGCCTTCGCCGCGATACGGCACGTGGGTGACGTTCACGCCGAGCGCGAAATTGAACAGTGCGCAGGGCAGGTGCGTGCCCGACCCGACCCCTGCTGACGAATACTGCATCTTGTCCTGGTTGGCTTTGGTGTAGGCGACCAGCTCTTGCAGGTTCTTCACCGGCAGCCCGTTGCGGGCGACCAATATGCGCGGTGATTCGGTCACCATGCCGACCGGCTCGAAATCGGCGACCGCGTCATACGGCTTTTTCTTGTAGAGCCCCTGGCTGTAGACCTGAGTGCCGCTGTTGCCGATCAGCATGGTGTAGCCGTCCGGCGCGGCCTTGGCGACGCGACCGCTGCCGATGGTGCCGGCCGCAGCTCCGACGTTTTCGATCACGATGGTCTGGCCCAGTACCTCGCCGATTGCCAGCGCTTGCAGGCGCGCGCTCGCATCGACTCCGCCGCCCGCTGCGAACGGCACGATCAGCGTGATCGGCCGCGTCGGCCAGTCCTGGGCCGACACTGTTGTGGTCAAGGCGCCGATCGTTGCCGCGGCGGCAAGCGCCATTCGCATCACAGTCATCACTGATTGCTCCATTTCAGTCCAACATCACGCCGCTTGCCTTGATCGGCTCGACCCAGCGCGCGAGCTCCGATTTGACGAAGTTCGTCAGGAATTCCGGCGAGCGCCGGTCCTTCGGGGTGACCACGACGCCGATCGTCTTGAAGCGCTCGATCACCGCCGGCGTGTCGATGGCGTCGCTCGACGCCTTCGCCAGGCGCTGCACGATCTCCTTCGGCGTGTCCTTGGGGAACGAGAACGAACCCCAGGCGCCGCAATCGAGGCCCTTCACGCCAAGCTCTAGCGCGGTCGGGATGTTCTCGAGCCCGGGCCCGCGTTCAAGGCCGAGCGTCGCATAGGCTTTCACCGCGCCTGCTTTGATCTGCGGGGTGGCGGTCGAAATCTGCTCCAGCATGTAGTCGATGCGGCCGCCAAGCAGGTCCTGCATGGCGGGGCCGGCGCCGCGGTACGGCACATGGGTGATCCTGGCGCCCATCGCTCCGTCGAGCAGGACCGCGCAGGTGTGCCCGCCCGAGCCGGCGCCTGGTGAGCCGTATTGCAGCGTGGTCTGGTGTTCCTTGGTGTAGGTCAGGAACGTCTTGAAGTCGTCGGCCGGGAAATTCTTGCGAGCGATCAGGACGCGTGCTGAATCCGAGAACAGCGCCACATGGGCGAAGTCGGCAATCGGGTCGTAGGGCGGTTGCTTGCGAAAGGTCGGGTTCTGCGACAACACCGCGCTGCCCGACAGCAAGAGGGTGTAGCCATCGGGCGCGGCCTTGGCGACGCGGACGGTGCCGGTCAGGCCGCCGGCGCCACCGACGTTCTCGATCACCATCTGCTGGCCGAGAATTTCGCTCAACCGCGCCGCCATGATGCGTGCGATCGTGTCGACCGGCCCGCCGGCGGCATAGGGCACCACCAGCGTCACCGGGCGGTTCGGCCAATCCTGTGCGGCGGCAGGGCCGGCGAACGCGGCAAATGCGGCCAGCGCCGTGCCGGCGATGATCCTGAGCATGGGTTTCTCCATAGCGGAGAGACTTGCCGCCGCGGCGCCGCAGGTCAAGCGGCGCTATGCCGCGCCAGGCGGCGGTTCAGCGTCGGCCGAACAGCCGCTCGATGTCGGTGAGCTTCAGTTCCACATAGGTCGGGCGGCCGTGGTTGCACTGGCCGGAGTTGGGCGTTGCCTCCATCTCGCGAAGCAGCGCGTTCATCTCCTCGGGCTTCAGCCGCCGCCCGGCGCGCACCGATCCGTAACAGGCCATGGTGGCGGCGACGTGCATCAGCCGGCGCTCCAGGGGAAGCGCCTCGTCCCATTCGGCCATGTGCTCGGCGAGGTCGCGGGCGAGGGCTGCCGCGTCGATCTCGCCCAGCATCGACGGCGTCTCGCGGACCGCGATGGCGCCCGGCCCGAACGGCTCGATGGCGAGGCCGAAGCGCTTGAGCTCGTCGGCGCGGGACAGCAGGCGCTCGATATCAGCGGCGTCGAGCTCGACGATTTCCGGGATCAGCAGGATCTGCCGGGCGATGCCCTTCTGGTCGATGGCGGCTTTCATGCGCTCGTAAACCAGCCGCTCATGCGCTGCGTGCTGATCGACGATGACGAGGCCATCGCGGGTCTGGGCCACGATATAGGTGTCGTGCACCTGGGCGCGGGCGGCGCCGAGCGGACGGTCGAGCAGGTCGGGCGCTGGCTCGGCCATTTCGACGCGGGCTGTTGCCGCGGCGTCACCGACATCGAACGCCGCCTGGGCGGCTTCGGCAAAACCGGGATCGGGCGCACGCCACGCCGCCACCGCCCCGCGCGCCGGCATATGGCGAGCCTGCGGCGGGCTGGGCCGCGACGGCGAGTGCCGCCAGTCGAAGGCGCCGCGCC
>Ga0207670_10000674_pt1 | contig 18074 bp, 12 predicted proteins | sample KBSS23HmetaG_FD_184339 | JGI IMG/M metagenome (GOLD analysis project Ga0207670, IMG submission 184339) | Switchgrass rhizosphere microbial communities from Kellogg Biological Station, Michigan, USA - KBS S2-3H metaG (SPAdes) (version 2) | ecosystem: Host-associated > Plants > Roots >... | reverse complement strand
CTACCTACGACACGCGCGTCCGGGGCATGGTTTCGATGCTGATGACCTCGCCCCGGTTCCAGGAACAATAAGCTTTCAACCACCGATTCACCCTATGCAACACTTCAACATTATCACCCGGCGCGGTTTCTTTGACCGCAGTGTCAAACTTGGCCTGGGCGTCGCCCTCTCCACGCTGGTTGACATCCCGCTCGTGGTCAAACGGGCGCTGGCCGAAGGAACCATTGGCGTGCCCGGCCCCAACGGTAAAACCAAGAAACTGCTGTTCATCTTCCTGCGCGGCGCCAACGATGCCCTCAACTCGGTGATCCCCATCCGGGACACAGCTTACAATTCGACCAACCGGCCGACGCTGATGATCCCGGCCGATGCCGGCACGGATTATTCCTTGACGACCGGCACTTGCGATTTCCCGACCAGTGTGGCGCCGACGGATCCGACATTCGGATACGCCAACGCCATCCGGCTCGGCAATGGTTTCGCCGCGCTCCATCCCTCGCTGAAATTCCTGGCCCCGGTCTATAATGCCGGCGACCTGGCACTGGTCCACCGCGTCGGGTATCCGAGACAGTCACGGTCCCACTTCGATTCGCAGAATTATTGGGAAACGGGCAATCCGAACAACAACCTGGTCAAAGACGGAATCCTCTATCGCACCATGGTGGAATCCGGCATGGCGAACCTGGCCCCGCTCACGGGCGTTTCGGTTCAATCCTCCCTGCCGCTCATGCTGCGCGGTTCCTCGGCGGCGATGACCAATCTGACCGACCCAACGCGGTATAATCTGCTTGGCATTCCAAACACCACGGCAGGGAACAGCAAAGCGGACGCCGCGATCCAGGCCGCGAATGGGTTTCCCTTCGCAGAAAAGAATAACCGCGAGCTTTTGAATCTCCAATACAAGAACCTGAGCGACACGCTCTCGATTTTCGCTCAGTTGAATTTCTCGGAGGCGGGCAACACATTCGTGGATGATGTCAACACCGACAACGACGCTGCCTATTACCTGTTCCCGACGTCGAACGCGAAGAATGGCGGCTACGCGTTCCACGCAAACGATCCTCAAAAATATGTGGTCGATACTGGCGCCTACGGGTTCTTCAACAACCTTAAAGCGGCCGCTCTCATTTTGAACAAGACCGACGCCATCGTCGCCGGTACCGAGGTGGGCGGGTTCGACACCCACAGCACCCAGGGGCGGGTGACCGGTGCGCATCCAAACCTGCAACGGCGGATCGCCTGGGCGATCTATGCGCTCCGCAAATATTTCAGCCGATACGGCGACAAGGCGACCTGGGACAATCTCGTTGTCGTCACGCTTTCGGAATTCGGCCGTACCACGGTCGAAAACGCCGACCAGGGCACCGACCACGCCGAAGCGGGCGTCATGTTCATCGCCGGTGGGGCAGTGGTAGGCTACAACAAAGGCAACGCTTCCGGTGTTTTCGGCTGTCACCCCGGCAACTCCGTACCGTGGGTCACCGGCCAGACCGGGTCGATGTTCGGCGCCAGCACCCGCTATCTGAAGCGGGCCTACGATTTCCGCTCCGTGCTGGGCAAATTGATTCGCGATCATCTGGGCGCGACTCAAAACCAGTTGAACCGGATCATTCCCGGATACGCGGTTACCGGCGAACACCTGCTCGCGGGCGGCACTTCGAGTACCGATGGCGCTCCCATCATGGCTGAACCGAATATCGTCTGAGCGAAGCGTTTGGACTCCCCTTGGCCTCGGCACGCTAAAGCGTGAACTCCAACCCGGCGCACGGACGATCCGAGTTGGAGTTCAACCTTCAGGTTGCCCTGGATAAGGCAGGAGAGTCAAACCCATGTCAGATTCGTTAATTGCATCGTTGGCGTGACGTTGCGTTCAGGCATCGGGAGCAGCTAATGTTGTCGGGTGTTAGCGCGAGACTTGCGAATTTCCTCAGCCATTATTTGCGGGCTGGCCCTGTCCTTACACACCCGCCGCCTCGAGGCTGATTCCGTTATTCTCAAGCCTGCCGCCGATACGACACTCATTGAAACCGAGCCTGATAACAACCTCGGCGGCGCCGCCATCGTCAATGCCGGCACTACCCAGAACTTCACGCGCAACCGGGGCCTTCTGCGCTTCGACTTCACCGGCCAGATTCCGCCGGGCTCGCAGATCACGAAAGTTGATTTCGTTGTCGAAGTAACCGGTCAACCCAAGGAGGAGCAGAAGTCCTCGTCTTTCGGACTGCATCGTGTCTTGAAGCCTTGGGGCGAAGGCGACAAGTCCTCGCCGGATCCAATTCACCCAGGCTTGGGTGCGCCTGCGACCTCAGGGGAAGCGACCTGGACCCATCGGCTGGCTTTCACGACCAATACCTGGACGGTTGCGGGCGGCGCGGCCACCAACGACTACGCGCCTGAGATCAGCTCGGAAACGTTCGTGTACGGCCTCGGCGATTCCCCGTACACTTTCATCTCGACGGCGAGGCTGGTTGCGGATGTGCAGGCCTGGGTGGAGGATCCTGCGACCAACTTCGGCTGGATGCTTCTTTGCCGATCGGAGGAGGCGAATTTCACGGCCCGGCGCTTCGCCTCGCGCGAGGACGCGGGGCGCGAGCCTTATCTGGTGATCGAATATGCGCCGCCTGCCATCGGCACCCCCACTTTGGCCAATGGACAATTCACCTTCTCATTCGCGGTTCAATCCAACCAGAATTATGCCGTTGAGTTCCTCCCCTTGCTGTCGCCGTCAAGCCATTGGTCAATGCTGACCAACTTCCCCGCACAACCGGCGCCAACTAACCTCGTGGTCTCCGACCCCGTCACCGGCGGGCAGCGATTCTACCGGCTGCGTCTGCCGTGAGTTGAAAGAGCTGGTTTGTCCGGTTGAAGCCCGGCTTGGTTCGGCGTAGCCTTTTTACATGCGAACCACAGTGCACCTGGCATTTCACGTATTAGCATTCACTCCGATTGCCTGGTTGATTCCCGTGAGCGCCGCCGATGAGGGCGCGCCAAGTTCCACCAACTCCATACTCTATGGATACCGCCGGGAACACGACCCTAATGGCATCGGCAAATTTTACCTGGGCCGCGAGATCGCGCACGTCATGGGCCATCAGGCGGCCGACTGGCTCGAACGCCCCGAACGTGAAGCTGAGGAAAAACCCGATCTGCTGCTCAAAGCGCTGAAGTTGAAGTCTGGCGACGCGGTCGCTGACATCGGCGCGGGCACGGGTTACTACAGTTGGCGGATGGCGAAGGAAGTCGGCGAGAAAGGCCTCGTTTATGCCGTCGATATTCAGGAAGAAATGCTCGATCTGCTCGCCAGCAAGATGGCGGAGCGAAAAATTGCCAACGTCAAAGGTGTTCTGGGAACAGTCACCGATCCCAAGCTTCCAGCCCAGGCAGTCGATTTGGTTCTCATGGTCGACGTCTATCACGAGTTCGATCATCCGTTCGAGATGATGCGAGCCATTTGCCAGGCCCTGAAGCCGGGCGGTCGCGTCGCCTTCGTTGAGTTTCGCGCGGAGGATCCGAAAGTGCCGATTAAAGAGGTTCACAAGATGTCCGAAGCTCAGGTCCGCAAAGAAATGGCCGCGCAGCCGCTCGAATGGGTGGAGACGATCGCGACACTCCCTTGGCAACACATCATTGTGTTCCGAAAAAAAGGGTAGCACCCGCGTCTCGCGGGTTGGATTCGGCGTCTCGCCGATTCCCGCGCAGCGTCGCGGCGGCCGATTCCCAACGATGCATAAGGTCATCAGTGCGTTCGCGCGGGTTTGCTCAACCCTCCAGCGTGAACGTTCCGCCTGCCTGTTGTCCCGCTGGCTGTTCCTCCGGCTGATCGGCATCACTTACCTCATCGCGTTCATCTCGTTGTGGACGCAGATCGACGGTCTGGTTGGCCACAACGGAATCCTGCCGGTTCAGGATCACTTGAAGGCCGGGAGCGAGCAGTTAGGTCCGGAGCGCTACTGGAGGATGCCGACGTTGTGCTGGTGGAACAACGGCGATGGTTTTCTACATTTCCAATGCGGCGCCGGCGCCGTCTTCTCGTTGCTGCTCATTGTTGGGGTTGCGCCGATGCTCGACCTGGCTTTTCTCTGGGTCATTTACCTTTCGCTTTCGACGGTCTGCGCGGACTTTCTCGGTTTCCAGTGGGACATCCTGCTGCTGGAAACCGGCTTCCTCGCGATCTTTTTCGCGCCTCGCCAATGGGTGCCGAACTTAGCCTTGGAAACCGCGACGTCGCTGACAGTGCTTTGGCTCCTCCGCTGGCTGCTGTTCCGGTTGATGTTTCTGTCCGGCGCGGTCAAACTGTTGAGCAAAGACGGATCATGGTGGGACCTCACCGCGCTGACGTTTCATTACGAAACACAACCGCTGCCAACCTGGATCGGCTGGTATGCGCACCAACTCCCGGTCTGGTTCCAGAAGCTCAGCGTCGCCATCATGTTCGGCATTGAACTGGCGGTACCGGCGCTGATCTTTTTCGGACGGCGCCCGCGGCAGATAGCGTGCGGCGCTTTTGTCCTGTTGATGCTGCTGATATCCCTCACCGGCAACTACTGCTTCTTCAACCTGCTCACCGTCACGCTTTGTGTGTTGCTGCTGGATGATGCATTGCTGTTGCGATGGTTGCCTCAGGCTGTGTCTGCGTTCGTGAGATCGCGGCTGTATTCTTCAGCAGGTCCATCCGCGCCGCCTTACAGTTCCGCCGCACAACCCGCGAACACGCGCGCGCCCGTCTCGTTCCCCTCCCGGGAGGAGTCAGGAGTGGGTTTGTGGCCGGCAATTCGCACGTTTGGTCTGTTTCTGCTGGCCGCTTTTATCCTGCTGGTCAGCGGCACGGAAGCACTCGTCCGCCTTTCTGGCGCCCGAACCCTGCCGCAACCGTTCCTGGGGCTGCTACAGTGGGTGTCGCCGTTGCGAACGATCAATTCCTACGGACTCTTCGCCGTCATGACCACGACACGGCCGGAAATCGTGGTGGAAGGCAGCAACGATGGCCGCACCTGGCTGCCATACGAGTTCAAATGGAAGCCGGGTGATCTCAAGCGACGGCCCTCTTTTGTTGCGCCGCACCAGCCGCGACTCGACTGGCAGATGTGGTTCGCCGCCCTCGGCGATTATCGCGGCAACCCATGGTTTGTAAATTTATTGGTGCGCCTGGCCCAGGGCGCTCCGGAGGTGCTGGCTTTGCTCGAGACGAATCCCTTTCCCCAAAAGCCGCCGCGTTACCTGCGCGCGGTGTTGTATGAATATCATTTCACCGACTTCGCAACGCGCCATGCGACCGGAGACTGGTGGCGGCGCGAGCGTAAAGGACTGTACTGTCCGGAACTCTCCTTGCGGCAGAATAGCCAAAACTGAATTCGGAAACCGTCAACCTGAATACCAAAGTCCGTTAAAGAGTGCTGACAGTCGTCATGCAACACGGGGAATTCGCCAATCCAAACGCGGGGGCGGGATCCTACGTGTTGTCCAGTTGGCTGTTCTTGCGAGTGCTCGGACTGATTTATCTGGCCGCCTTCATTTCCCTGGGGACTCAAGTCAAGGGGTTGGTGGGCAACCGCGGCATCCTGCCCGCCCACCTCTTTCTGAAGTCCAAGCTGAGCTGGGGACCGACGCGTTGGCTGCAGATTCCAACCCTCTGCTGGTGGAACGCGGGCGATGGATTCCTTCAATTCCTCTGCTGGGGCGGCGCCGCGCTGGCGCTGCCGCTTATTGTCGGGGTCGCCCCAATCCCGGTCCTGATTGCGCTCTGGGTTTTCTACCTTTCATTGTTCAGCGTCTGCCGGATTTTTATGGGATATCAATGGGACGTCCTCCTGCTGGAGGCAGGTTTTCTCGCCGTCTTTATGGCGCCATCTGACCTGCGGCCTGAATTTCCGACGATGGCGCCGTCGAGGATCATTCTGTGGCTGTTCTGGTGGCTGGTGTTCCGGTTGATGTTCTCCTCCGGTTTTGTGAAATTGCGCAGCGGCGATCGAACCTGGCGAAACCTGACGGCGCTTTGTTATCACTATCAGACCCAGCCATTGCCCACCGGGACAGCCTGGTACATGAGCCAACTGCCCGATTGGTTCCACAAACTTTCGGTCGTTGTGATGTTCGCCATCGAGTTGGTCGCACCCGTGTTCGTTTTCCTGCCGCCTCCGTTCAGTTACATCTCAGGAGCGGCCTTTTTGTTCCTGATGCTGCTCATCGCCAGCACGGGCAATTACTGCTTCTTTAATCTCCTCGGAATTGCGCTGTCGATCCTGCTCTTCGACGATGCATGTTGGCTGGTGGTGTTTAGAAAGTTGTCGCCCGACATTCAATTCCATGCCGATGCCTTGGCTGGAACCGGTTGGCCGATTTGGGCAACCATTCCCGTTGCACTGATTCTCACACTCCTCTCCGTCGTGGTGATGGGCCGCCTGCTTCGATTCGAATTCCGCTGGCCGAAGCCGCTCGAACATTGCATTGAATGGCTCGAACCTTTCCGCCTCGTCAACAGTTACGGCCTTTTCGCGGTCATGACGACCGAGCGGCTCGAAATCATCGTCGAAGGAAGCGACGATGGCCTTGCCTGGCGCGAGTACGAGTTTAAGTGGAAACCGGGCGATGTGCGCCGTGCGCCGCGGTTCGTTGCCCCGCACCAGCCGCGGCTGGACTGGCAAATGTGGTTCGCCGCGCTGAGTTCCTATCCGAGAACGCCCTGGTTTCATCGATTCCTGCTGCGGCTGCTGGGAAATTCGCCGGACGTGCTCGCGTTGCTAGGGAAAAATCCGTTCCCCAACAAGCCGCCGCGCTTCATCCGTGCCGCTGTGTATGAATATCGCTTCACCGATTTCGCCCGGAACCGGGCAACCGGCGCCTGGTGGCGGCGGGAACGGCGGGGATTATACAGTCCGGTGTTATCGCTGCGTGACCCTTCGAGTAAGGAGCCCTTGCTCGATGATGAGGACAGCCTGTACGACTAAGCTAAGCGGGAAACAGGCTGCTGGAATAATCAGAATCAACGACGGCCCGGCGTCGGAACGGGCGCCGACGCAGCCCTGAGAAGGCAGTCAATGTGGCATTTTCCAATTTGCATCCTCGCAAGCCGGACGACGCGGAGGTCCAGCGACGAACACCACAATCTGATTTTTTCTCCGCAAATTACTGCCGCGCAAACAGGCTGACGACCGAGCGTTCTTGGCCGACTTACGCCGCCGCCCATGAACAGTAGTCAAACACCGACCGGCCTGTAGGCGAAACACCGACAAAGCGCGATTCTCAATTCTGGAATGAATGGGGAGCGCAGCCGCCTCGGCTGCTGTTCGGCGCGCCCTCGCGCCGGACACCGGCGCGAACGAATGCAACAAATGCTGAAAGAGGTCCCGTATGCACAGTGGGCCGCGAGGGCGCGGCCCACTGCGCCCGAGGCGGGCGCGCTCCCCAACGCAACTGCATTGTTCCGGCTTAGCGGCGAGGTGCCGTCAGACCGGTTCTGATTACTTCGATAATGCGCTCCACATCAAACACACAACCGCCCCAGGTGCCGCCACCCACTTCTTGCAGCGCCGCCCACAGGCGCGTGTCGGCAGGCAGCGCCGGATCCGGCGCGAGGCCAGGATGCGGAGTGCGCCGCGCCAGAATCTGTGCGCCTTCCTCTGGCGGGAATCGATGATCGCCTTCGCCAATAAAGTCAACGTTCCCTTCGAGTTTAGCCGGGTCGATCACAATGCGAATCCAATCACCGTCGCGCACTTTGCCAAGCGGCCCGCCCGCCAGCGCTTCCGGACCGATGTGCCCGATGCAGGCGCCGGTCGAGACACCCGAGAATCGCGCGTCGGTCAACAACGCGACGTGTTTGCCGAAGGGCAGGAATTTCAGAGCGGAAGTGAGTTGATAGGTTTCCTCCATGCCGGTCCCCAGCGGGCCGCAGCCCATGAGCACCACCACATCGCCGGCTTTGATTTGATTTTTTTTGAGCGCGGCCATCGCGTCCTTCTCGTGAGCGAACACGCGGGCCGGGCCCTCCTTGCGATACACGCCATCTGAATCCAGAATGCTCCGGTCGATGGCGGTGCTTTTGATCACTGAACCTTCCGGCGCGAGATTGCCGCGCGGAAATGTCACCGTATTGCTCAGGCCGCGTTCGCGCGCCTTGTCCACCGACAGGATCACGTCATCAGGATCCACGCCATCCTGCTGCCGTAAAATGTCGCGGAACCGAGCGCGCCGCTCGGATTTCTCCCACGCATCCAGCAGTTCGCCCAACGTTGTCCCGCTTGCGGTGAGAACGCGAACGTCCAGCGCGCCCAGTCGCCGCAAGTGCAACATGACCTCGGGCACGCCGCCCGCGAGAAAAACGCGAACCGTGGGATGATGGGCCGGGCCATTGGGCAGGACATCCACGATGCGCGGCACGGATCGGTTGATGGAGGTCCAATCCTCAACGGTCGGACGCGGCAACCCGGCCGCGTGCGCGATGGCAGGAATGTGCAACAGCAGATTCGTCGAGCCGCCGAAGGCCGCGTGCACCACCATCGCGTTGCGAATGCTGGCCGGCGAGAGCAAATCGCGCATCGCGAGTCCGCGCGCCTCCAGCTGGCAGAGGGCCCGAGCGGAGCGCACGGCGATCTCCGTCCAAACCGGTTGGCCGGACGGCGCGAGCGCCGAGTGCGGCAGCGCCATTCCCAGCGCTTCGCCGACGACTTGCGCCGTCGCGGCTGTGCCCAGGAACTGACAGCCGCCGCCCGGCGAAGCGCAGGCCCGACAGCCGAGATCGGACGCTTCCTGCAGTGAAATCAGCCCGTGCGCGAATCGCGCCCCGATGGTCTGGATCTTGCCGGCGTCTTCACCGTCCGCCGGCGGCAACGTCACGCCGCCCGGCACAAGCACGCACGGCAATTCGCGCATGGCCGCCAGTGCCATCATCATCGCCGGCAAACCTTTGTCGCACGTTGCGACGCCGATCACTCCCGATCGCGTGGGAAGCGATCGAATGAGCCGGCGGAAGATCTGCGCCGCATCGTTCCGATACGGCAGGCTGTCGAACATGCCAACCGTTCCTTGGGTGCGCCCGTCGCACGGATCGCTGCAATACGCCGCGAACGGTATCGTGCCGAGCGCGCGCAATTCCTGCGCGGCGGCTTGAACCAGCAACCCGATTTCCCAATGACCCGTGTGATAGCCGAGCGCAATCGGTTTGCCGTCCGGCGCGCGCAGGCCGCCCTGGGTGCTGAGGATGAGAAACTGTTTGCGCCCGAGTTCGCGAGGGTCCCAGCCCATCCCGGCGTTTTGGGTGAGCCCAAAAACGTCGCCGCTCGGACGATTGAGCAGTGTCTCTTCGGTCAAGGGCAGACTGCCCGCTGGCCCGCGGGCTTTGGTTTGGATGTGATAAATATCCGGCGTGGCGGCGTCCAGAATGGGGCTCCCGTTCATCAGCCGATTGAAGCACCCCGGCAGGGTGGCACCAAGCAGGAACTGGAGTCTGCTGGTCTGGACGGCGCATCGACCCATAGTTGGATAAAAATGTTGCATGGCGTTCAACATCCATTTGTAAACGCTGGATGAAACCATCTTTTCTGTCGTATCACGACCCGTCATTCTCAGTTGGACTTGCCCCTCACCCTGCCCTCTCCCCGCGCCGGTTCAATCAGGGCCGGTGCAACGCGCGGGGAGAGGGATCAAGGGAGAGGGGGCATGCCCATTTTATGCAACGTTAGGGTCGATTGAACTTTTAGACCATTGGTCTGTCTGTTAGAACGAACTTGAAAACCTGGAGTGACGCGGAATCGGAGCATCACGGGCGAAACGCCCGCCACTGCCGATCCTCCAGGCTTGGGCTTCAGGATGTCGTATGAAGATTGATTTCGAGCCGATTGAGTATGCAAAGGTTGTCACCGACCGAACCTGACCAGGCGATGGAAGGAAGCGAACAAACCTCCCTGCTGTACTGATGCCGTTTCCGCTTGCGCATCCCGCCGCGGTCCTGCCGTTCCGGCGTTTCCGGCTTCTCAACTCCTCCGCGCTGTTGATCGGCGCCATCACGCCTGATTTGAGTTACTGCTATGAGGGTTCCGGGCTCGATGCTTTCGCGCACACGATTCCAGGTTGCTTTGTGTTTTCGCTGCCGGTGGGCTGGATGTTCGTCCTGATATTTCACGCCGTGCGCGACCCGCTGGTTGAACTTCTGCCCGCGCCGCATCGCCTGGCGTTGTTGCGGAGCTTCCGGAAGCCCGGCCCGGCCTGGTTTGCGGTCCCCCTGTCGGTCGTCCTTGGCGCCGCCACGCACGTGTTCTGGGACTCGTTCACGCATGAAACCGGCTGGTTTGTGGAACGCTCCACCTTCCTGCAGATGAAACTTTTCACGATGGACGGACACACGTTCAGAATGTACCGGCTCTTCTGGCACATCAGCACGTGGACGGGGCTGTTCTTTTTGTGCCAGGCTTATCTACAGACGCTCAAGCAATGGACGGGATCCACCCAGGTCTTCGTCCCAGGGGAACGGCGGCGGTACGCGCTCTGGGCCGCGCTGCTGTCATTGCCCTTGCTGGGCGTGCTCCCGTTTCTGGCCTGGCGGCTCGCGGTGAAAGGACCGTCGCTGGCCGAAGTGCTTCGATCGCTTCGCATCTCGGCGGCGGTCTATCTCGTGTCCGTGTCGTTTTTGCTGATCGCGATCGGAGCCGGTCTGAAAATCAGAGCTCGGCCGCGTGAGTAACCGTCGGGTGAAGTGCTTGTCAAAAATCCGTCGCTTTCGGCGAACCGTGCTCCTAACCTCCCCCGATATGATCTACAGCTTGCGGCTGTAGGGCCGCCATCATGGCTGCCGCAGAGGGCGGCATCTTGTTGCCACCCGGAATGGCTACTCTGAACGCGGAATCACCTTCCAGCCACCCATTCGCCTTTGCGCTGGACGACCAACCTCGACTCTCGACATATGTCCGCCATGCGCCGATGCGTCATTTTCAACCCAACCGCAAGGGGTGAAGGAGCGAAACGATTTCGCCGCCACCTGGACGCCTTTGGCGGCGAGTGCGCGCTCAAACCGACGACGGCGCCGGGCGGGGGCCGGGCGCTTGCCGCGGAAGCCGTGCGTGAGGGCTTCGGCGTCATCGTCGCCGCCGGTGGCGATGGTACATTGAACGAAGTGCTCAATGGGATCGGTGACGAGCCGGATGGGTTTGCCCGCGCCCGTCTGGGCGTGCTTCCGCTCGGCACCATCAACGTTTTTGCGCGCGAAATCGGCATGCCGCTCGATCTGCGCCGCGCGTGGGAAGTGATTCGGAGCGGACGCGAATCGGCCATTGATTTGCCACAGGTTGAATTTGGCGCCACTGACCGGCCACAGCGCCGCTGGTTTGCGCAGTTGGCCGGCGCAGGACTCGACGCGCACGCGGTGGAACTTGTGGATTGGAGCCTCAAACGGAAAATCGGGTTTTTCGCCTACGTGGTGGCCGGGTTGAAAGCCATGCGCGCGAAACAATCCCAAATCTCCACAGAAAATGTTCCTCAGACCATGACCGGCGAGCAGGTGCTGATCGGCAACGGCCGGCTTTACGGCGGTCCTTTCGCCGTTTTTCCCGACGCCAGTCTTTCCGATGGCCGGCTCGATGTGTGTGTCTTTCCGCGAGTGAACTGGGGCACGCTCTTTTCCTGCAGTTGGGGACTCGTTACGGGCCGGTTACACAAATCAGGCGGCGCGCGGCATTTTCAGGCGGAATCGTTTTCGCTGACCGCGCCGACGCGGACGATGTTGGAGGTGGATGGGGAGTTGATCGGCGAACTCCCGGCGCGGTTTTCAGTCCAACGACGGTTGCTGCGAACCATCGTGCCCTGGTAACCAGGATCGGATTTTCACGCTCGACTCGGGTCTCCCGACCTTCAACAATCCGCGCATGTCCACCAGGCTCACCATCGGTTTTCTCGGCGCCGGCAGGATGGCCACGGCGCTGGCAAAAGGACTCGTTCACGCCAAACTCGTAAATGCCGATCAAATCATCGCCAGCGACCTGCTGGAGGCCGCGCGCTCCGCCTTCGCGAAGGAGGCAGGCGTCGGAACCACAGCTTCAAACCTCGAGGTGGCCCAATCCGCGGACGTGCTTGTGCTCGCTGTCAAACCCGATCAGGTCGCCGGTGTGCTCAAGGAAATTCGCAGCGCGGTCACTGAGAAACACCTGGTTTGTTCCATCGCGGCCGGGGTGACGCTGGCCAAACTGGAAAGCAGCCTCAGCGACGGCGCGCGCGTCATTCGCGTCATGCCGAACACACCGGCCCTGGTCGGCGCCTCCGCGACCGCCTACGCGCTCGGCAAGCATGCGACGGCGGAGGACGGACAGCTAGCGCAGAAAATGTTTTCCGCGGTCGGCCTGGCGTTTCAACTCAAGGAATCGCTTCTCGATGCGGTGACCGGCTTGAGCGGCAGCGGTCCGGCTTACGTGTATCTCCTCATCGAGGCGTTGAGCGACGGCGGTGTGGCCGCCGGCCTGCCGCGTGATGTGGCGACGAAACTCGCGGCGCAGACCGTGTTCGGGAGCGCGAAAATGGCGTTGGAAACCGGCCTGCACCCTGGCGTTCTCAAGGACATGGTGACCAGTCCCGGCGGCACGACCATCGAAGGAGTTCACGAATTGGAGAAAGCCGGCGTGCGCGGCGCGCTCATGGGTGCCGTGCGGGCGGCGGCGGAGAAATCGAAGAAGCTCGGGCAGGGCTGAAAGGAATGAGCATGCAGATCCCAGGTCGGATCGTCGAGGGAGCTCAGGCGCGTCGGGTTCCGTTGATTTTCGCCGGCTTCCGCGGTCGGGGCGCCCTCTTCCAGCAATGAATTTTCCGGGACCAACGCCCGAACAAGCCCGAGTGATCTGGCTGGCGTTGACCGCGCTGGCCGGCGCCGTGATTGTCGCCATACTCGCGGGGGTCATTTGGGGATTCGGCCAGGTGCTTCGCCTGCTTTCTCCGGTGTTGTGGCCGCTCGCGGTGGCAGGAGTTTTCGCCTACCTCCTTGACCCGGTCGTGGATTTCATCGAGCGCCGGGGCGCGCCGCGGCCGCGCGCCATCCTCAGCGTGTTTGCGCTCGCGGCGGTGATCGTGCTCGCTTTACTCGGCAGCGTGGTGCCGCAGGTGCTGCGCGAAACCGGGCAGCTCGCCGAAAAAGTCCCTCTCTACGCCAGTCGCGTTCAGCACAAGGTGCAGAATTGGATCAACAACCCGCCAAAGATTCTCGCAAAATTCCTGAGGAACCCAACCGACTCCGGTTCGAGCACCAACGCGGCGCCGGCGCCCGACTCCGGAGTGAGTTCAACGAACGCTCCGGCTGCTGCGGATTCCAACGCCACAGCGCCTTCCAGTTGGAGCACCCGAATCGACGTCGGGACGTTGCAATCGGCGACCGCTTGGCTGGCCAAAGTGCTGCCGAAAGCAGGGGTCTGGCTGTTCGGGCAGGTTTCCAGAGTTGCCTCCTGGTTTGGCGTGCTCGCGGGGCTGGCGCTGATTCCGGTTTATGCCTTTTACTTTCTGCTCGAAAAAGCGGGCATTGAAAAGAAGTGGACCGATTACCTGCCGGTCGCGAAGTCGGAGTTTAAAGACGAGCTCGTTTTCGTGCTCCAATCCATCAACGATTACCTCATCGCCTTCTTTCGTGGACAGGTCATCGTCGCGGTGTGCGATGGCGCCCTCTACACGATCGGCTTCTTCATCGTCGGCCTGCCTTATGCCTTCCTGCTGGGCGCCCTCGCCACGGTCCTGACGATGATTCCGTTTCTCGGCGCGATCACCACTTGCGTCCTGGCGCTGGTCATCGCGTTCGTTCAGTTCGGCGACTGGCTCCATCCGCTGCTCGTGCTGGCCGTTTTCGCTGTGGTCCAAACCTTGGAAGGACTGGTCATTTCGCCGAAAATCATGGGAGACCGGGTCGGGTTGCATCCGCTTACCATCATCATCGCGGTAATGGTGGGCACGACGTTGCTGGGCGGATTGCTCGGCGGCATTCTGGCGATCCCGCTGACCGCCGCCTTGCGCGTGGTAATGTTTCGATATGTGTGGAAGAAACGTGAGCCTTGATGCGGCCGATGTGAGCTGGACAGCGAGTACCGGGCTCGTCTCAGTTTTTGAGCCACCGCTGATCGAAACACCAAACACTCTTTCCGGCGCTCTTTTTTGTGTCCAACATCGAGGGGAGGAGTAAGTTATTCACTGATCGGCGAGTTTGGGGTTGAACCTCTTCTCGCCGCTCTTGAAACAACAGGACCCGCCATGGCCAAGCAGGAACAGTTTGATACGGTCGCTCTGCGTCTCCGTGAAACCGACGACGTCGCCGTCATCAAACGCCCGATCAGGGCCGGCACGGAGCTGTTCAATGATTCGTTCCGCATTGCCACGGCGCGGGACATCCCTGCCGGGCACAAAATGGCCATACAACCCATTCCCGACGGCGCGCCGGTCAAAAAATACGGCCAGGTCATTGGTTTCGCCAAAGGCGACATCGCTCCCGGCGACCATGTGCACACACACAATCTGGTCGTTAAGGATTTCGCGCGTGACTACGCCTTTTGCGCAGACGCCAAGCCGGTCGATTATTATCCCGCGGAGCAGGTGCCTTCGTTCCAGGGGTTCGCGCGACCCGGCGGACGGGTCGGCACGCGGAATTATCTCGCGGTCATCTCCAGCGTGAACTGTTCGGCCTCCGTTTCGCATTACGTCAAAGACCGGTTCAAGACGGAGGAGGTTCGGCGGGAATTCCCCAATGTGGACGGGGTGATCGCGTTCACGCACAAGAGTGGTTGCGCCATACAACCCGGCGAACCGCATCAGTTGCTCATGCGCGTGCTCGCCGGCATCGCGCGCCATCCGAACATCGCCGGTTACGTGATGATCGGCCTGGGCTGCGAGGTGAACCAGGTCCAGTTCATTCGATCCGATTACAAACTCGATGAGTTGAAACCCGGCGAGGCCGCGCCAACGTTCCTGACCATTCAAAACACCGGCGGCGTGCGCAAGACGGTGGACGCGGCGGCAGCGGCGGTGGCGAAATTGATGCCCGTCGCCAATGCCCTCCAGCGAACGCGCCAGCCAATCAGCAAGTTGATCCTCGCGGAGAACTGCGGCGGGTCCGATGGCAACAGCGGGATCACGGCGAATCCGGCACTCGGCGTGGCGTCCGATGAATTGGTCCGTTACGGCGGTACGTCCGTGCTGGCCGAAACACCGGAAATCTACGGCGCGGAACACCTGCTCACCCGACGCGCGGTGAGCCGGGAAGTGGGAGAAAAACTCGTTTCGTTGATCCACTGGTGGGAACAGCACGTCCGCCAACACAACGCGACCATCGATAACAATCCGTCTTACGGAAACAAGGAAGGCGGCCTGACGACAATTTATGAGAAAAGCCTGGGCGCCATCGCCAAGGGCGGGCAATCCCCGCTCGCGGCGGTATATCATTACGCCGAACCGATCACCGCGTCGGGATTTTGTTACATGGACACACCCGGCTACGACCCCGTGAGCATGACCGGTCTGGTCTGTGGCGGATGCAACATTGGCGTCTTCACCACCGGCCGCGGAAGCGTGTACGGCTGCAAACCAACGCCGTGCATCAAGGTGGCGACCAACACCCCTCTCTACCGTTGGATGGAACAGGACATGGATATCAACGCCGGCACAATCCTCGATGGCACGGAAACCGTCGAGCAGGTCGGCCGCAGGATCTTGGATACAATTATCGCCGTGGCGAGCGGTGAAAAAACCAAGAGCGAACTGGCGGGTATTGGGGATGAGGAATTCGCTCCGTGGATTTTGGGGCCGACATTCTAAGCCAGCCGCACGCCAGGGTTTGCAAGACGCTTCCGATGAAAGCCGACGATGTTCTTAACGCCCCGTACCTGGTTGCCGCTTTGATTTGGGGCTCCGTCGGTCTGGGACTTTTTATCTACGGCAAGAAACAGCAGTCGATGTTGCCTTTGTTCGGCGGCTTGCTGCTCATCGGCCTTTCTTATTTCATCGACTCCGCTCTCACCATGTCGCTGGCCGCCCTGGCGCTTCTCGGCGGCGTTTATTGGCTCAGGAAACAGGGGCACTGACAGGCAGCGCTTACCGTAACGTGAATGTCGTGCTGCCGCTTCCCGAAGTGTAGCCGCTCTTGGAAGCGGTCACCGTCCCCGTGAACGTGCCTGTGCCGTCGCGACTCGTATAGACCCTGTATTGGAACTTGGCGATGCCGTTGCTGTCGGTGTTTGCGCTGAAATTAACTTGGCGGCCGTTGGCTGTCACCAAGGTCAACTGCGCCGTCGCGCCGGAAATGCGATTCGCGCCATCAGTGACTGTGGCCGTGACGTACACCCGGTTGCCGTTGGAGTAGGTGGATTTGTCCGTAACAACTGCAACGCGCAGGATCGGCGTCGAGTCAACTACGGTCACCACAAAAGTGTCACTCGCTGTCAATACCCCGTCGCTCACTTTCACCGTGATGCTCGCCGTGCCGACCTGGCCGCTGGCCGGGGTCACCATTACTGTTCGACTGCTGCCACTGCCACCGAACACAATGTTGGCTACCGGCACCAGCGTCGGATTCGACGAAGTGGCCGTCAGGACCAGGCTCGTGGCCGCTGTATCCGCGTCATTCACGGTGAACGGGATTGCCGCCGTCGCCGTGTTCGCTGGCGTCGATTGATCGGCTATGTTGCTGATCGTGGGTGCTGCGGCGGCCGACCCGGTGGTTACCGTCAGGCTCCAGCCGCCACTGATGACGCCTTGATCGGACGGACCGTCATCAACGACATACAAAGACCAGGTGCCGTTGGGCGACTGCCCGTTGAACGCCGACATCGCGGTGGCGTAGGGACCAGCCGGCGCCGGTGCGGGGAACACGTCCCCAGGCTCCAGGTCCGTCGGCAGGTAGGTGCCCGAAAGAATTTCACTGGTGGCCGGGAGCGCTGCCGCCACACCGTCCGACAGCGTCAGCGTCACATTGTTCAGGCCGTAGCTGCCGCCGACATCCGACATCAAGATTACTTTCTGTCCCGTCGGGCTTACCAAAATCATGTCCACATCGCGCGCATAGTCGTGGGTGAAGTTTCTCAGCGTGACCGTCACTTTGCTGATCGTGCCCGACAGGCCAGAAACGTTGATCGCGGACGGATATGGCGTCGCGGGCCCCGAATCCGGAATCGTGATCGCGGTCGGACTGTAGAAGGATGCCGTTGCGCTGGTAGTGGACGAGCTCACGGTGACCGTGATGGAGGCGCTTCCGGTTTTACCGGTGGCATCGGTCACGCTGGCCGTAAGAGTGTGCGTCCCGACGCTCAAGGCTTTGTAGCAGCTCCCACCCGTGCCGATCTGCCCGTCGCGGCTTGAAGTCCAGATCAAACCGGATGTGCAGTCGCCGGTGTCGGGGTCGGTAGCAACGCCAACGAACGTGACCGTCGCGCCGGAGAGAAAGGTGGAACCCGAGGCAGGAGCCGTGATGGCCACAGCGGGAGGATTACCGATTGGGGGTGAAATATTCGCGACATAAACCAAACCTTCGTGGTTGGCATCCGGATCTTGCGTGTTGGCCGAACCCCAGGCGGTCTGGGGCTGAGCCAAGTTGATGAGCGCCTGGCGGATCGCCGCCACGCCGGTGGCGTTGGTCGCCCGGGCATGTGCTGCGATGTAAAGCGCCGCGGCTCCGGCGGCGTGCGGAGCGGCCATGCTGGTTCCGCTCATCGTCGCGTAACCGCTATTGAGATAAGTCGAAGCAATGTTCACCCCCGGCGCGGCCAGGTCGATCGCCGCTCCGGGAGAAGTCACCGGGTTGCCCGCCACCACATTGCGGCTGTAGTTCGAAAAACTCGCCAGCACATCGTCGCTGCTGGGCACTCCGTCCAGATCATACAACGCGCTGACCGTCATGACTTCGGGATAGGCGGCGGGTATCGAATCGTCCGCCGTGTTTTGAACGCCGTCCGGCCCGTAAATATCGCGGCTGTCGTTGCCCGCTGAGACGACGAAGACAACGCCCTGCGCCACGCTGTTGCTGATGGCCTGGCGCAGAGCCGAACTGTAACCGATGCCGGCGAAACACAGGTTGGCCACCTCGATTTGTCCCGCGTTCTGCGTGACGAAATCAATACCTTTGATCACGGTCG
>Ga0207670_10000673_pt1 | contig 18089 bp, 17 predicted proteins | sample KBSS23HmetaG_FD_184339 | JGI IMG/M metagenome (GOLD analysis project Ga0207670, IMG submission 184339) | Switchgrass rhizosphere microbial communities from Kellogg Biological Station, Michigan, USA - KBS S2-3H metaG (SPAdes) (version 2) | ecosystem: Host-associated > Plants > Roots >... | reverse complement strand
TCGTGACGAGCGTTTCGTTCGAACTGCTCGTTCCACGGAAGACCCGGTACCTCGTGATCGTTGCGCCGCCGTTCGACGACGGTGCCTGCCAGCCGAGATAGTTTTGGGCATTGTCCGGGGCCGCCTGAAGGTTCTGCGGCGCGCCCGGAACGCTCCCTGGTGCCACTGGTGTGGCCGAGACGACGTTGCTGGGTGCACCCGTTCCGACGCTGTTGTCGGCGCTCACGAAGTAGTAGTACTTCTGGCCGTTGGTCAGGCCTGTGTCCGTGCAGGCGAAGATCACACCGAGGTTCGCGCATCCTCCGCTCGTGACGAGCGTTTCGTTCGAACTGCTCGTTCCACGGAAGACCCGGTACCTCGTGATCGTTGCGCCGCCGTTCGACGACGGTGCCTGCCAGCCGAGATAGTTTTGGGCATTGTCCGGGGCCGCTTGAAGGTTCTGCGGCGCGCCGGGTACTGCGGCGGAGGCGATTGGTGCGCCCCCGAGGCTCGCGAAGAGAATTGCGAGAGCAAGTGTTCTTGAGATCACGCGCAAGAGAAGCGCGGTGTCCATCATCGGGTGGGGCTTGCCATTCGAAAATTGCACGCATTCTCCTTCGGCCGTGCGGCCGCCCCGGAGTGGCGTCAAGGCATTGATCTAGAAACCGATGGTGCGCTGACCCGAAGCGCGGCCTACATGTATGGAGTGACGGGAACCCACATTTCCCTACCCGCATATCGGATTTGGTGGCTTTTGCAACGAAAAGATCCACGGGGCGCGGGCGCGGCGCTTGCCCGCGGCGAACGCGCGTGCACAACACAGACACCCGCTGCAAGCGACGTGACCGCGCGTGGGCGGTGGAACGAGCAAAGGTCGACGGAATGAAGTCAAATGCCCGGGGGGGCGTGAAGCGACGGCGGCGTTTTTGGCCGAGGAACTGCGCCGGTCACATCATGTGAGTGTGCAAACGTGGCGAGTGCGGGGAGACGGGTGATTTCAACGCGAGAGATGCTGAATTTGATCGCGGATCGCATTCGGGCCTCGCAGGCGAGCAGCGGCAGCCTCGACCCCCTGGCCGCGAAGCGAAGGGGCCGAGAGCACGCGTGAGGGAGAGCCTATTGAGAACCCACAGGAGCGGCTTGCGCCATGCGTGCCTCGCCGCGTTGGATGCGGTGGCGAAGGGGTGCTGAGTGCTGGGTGCTAGGTGCTGGCTCTCGGCACGTCAGCACGCAGCACCCCCGCACTCATCACCCCCACCGTCATGACCGCAGCGGGATCCCCGCCGCTTCGATTTTCTGGAACACCCAATCGGGCAGATACAGATCCGTTTTGTCCTTGCGGCAGTTCGAGTGACAGACGATCGTCGCCACCTGAAAGCAGCGCGGAAAGTCGTACGTCGTCGAGGGGTAGTAGAAGACAGGGTCGATCTCGTGTCGCCTGCACACGTCGAGCGTGAGCTCGATGCCCGCGTCGATCTGCGCCTCGTCGAGCTCCGCGAAGAAGCTGTGCTCGCGCCACTCCGCGGCGAAGTGGTGGCCGGTGTAGATCGTGTTGGGCGTGTTCATGCCGAAGGCGTAGAGGCGATCGCCGTCGAGAGTCAGGGGGCCTTCATTCGCAAATTCGATCGGCACCGCGAAGCGATCGTAGCGACCGTTCGTCCCCTTCAGGCCCAGGTGATAAATCCATCCCCAGTCTTCGAAGGTTTTGAAGATCGTGCCGTCGCGGTCGACGAGCCACGGCGCACCGACGCAGTTGGCGTCGAGATTCCAGGCGTCGATCGATGAGATCGCGCGGCCCGGACGACCCGAGGCCGGTGTGTTGCGCGTGCGGCCTTCGGTGCCGTGCCACACGACGAACTGTTTCCTGGTTGCTACCTCGTAGAACTGGCCGCGTTTGAGCGGATAGTCGGTGATGTTCATGATGTTCTCCAAAGTGGTGGGGCGCGCGCGAGGCGCGCCCCACCGGTCGACTGCGTGAATAGATCAGAGATCGCGACGACGCTTCAGACGACGGACGCCGTTACGCGAGACGTGAATCGTCTCGACGACACTGGTCGCCGGTCGTCGTCGTGCGTCGCAAAGCGAGATGAACTTCCCGGTGCGTGCGTCGCGCGCGACTTTGTGAGTCGGCATGGTGCACCTCACAGGTCCTTCCCCGCCTTGAACTCCGGCACCGCGACGACCACCGCGTCCAGGCTCTTGCCGAAGAACGCGAGCGCGGCCCGCCACGCCTGCGGAATCAGCGGAATCGTCGTCAGGACCGAGATGAGCGGTTTGACGGCGTTGTAGACCGTCACCAGCCGGTCGAGGCTCGCGACGAAGTTGCCGCCGATCGCGGCGTTCTCCTCTTCCATCGTGGAAGGGTCGAGCGTTTTGATCGAGCGGTCGATTGCCTTGAAGGTCTTCGACGCGGCGATGGTTTCGATGTGGTTTTTGGACGTACTCATGACGTAGTTCTCCCTTTCGTGAGCATTCGTGACTGCGGTTGTTGGTGTGGGTGGGCGTCAGCGCGCCGGCCGGCGACGCCACTTCGCAGCCGCTTTGCGCGTGGAAACCGCGCGCGTGGCCGGACGTGGGACAGCCGGAACATGGGCACCCTTGAGCAGACGCACGCCGATGCCGACCGCGCCCCACGCGTCGGCGACGATCCGCTGCACGCGGCCGCCGTTGCCGTAGAGCTCTCCGGCAATGTCGACGGTCGCGCGGACGAAGTCGGCGAAGTCCGCGTCGGGACGGAGGCGGTTGGTCAGCGTGACGTACCAGATGCGCCCCAACACCTCCCACGTTCTGCCTCCGAGCGCGATGGCTGCGAGGTAGAAGGCGTGGTTCGGAATGCCGGAGTTGATGTGAACGCCGCCGTTGTCGCCGGGCGTGTCGACGTAGTCGCGCATGTGCGCGGGCTGCGGGTCGCGTCCGAGGACCGGGTCGTCGTACGCGGTGCCCGGAGCGGCCATCGAGCGGATGGCGTGACCGTGAACGCCGGGAGTCAACAGCGAGGCGCCGATGAGCCAGTCGGATTCGGTCGCGGAATGGCCGAGCTTGTACTGCCTGACCATGATCCCGAACGCGTCGGAGATGTGCTCATTGAGTGCGCCGTTCTGACCGGTGTAACCGAGAGCCGCGGTGTACTGGGTGACACCGTGCGTCAGTTCGTGACCGATCACGTCGAGTGAAGAGGTGAAGCGGGTGAACAGGCGGCCGTCGCCGTCGCCGAAGACCAGTTGCTTGCCGGTCCACATCGCGTTATCGAACTGCGTACCGAAGTGAACGGTCGAGTCGATGCGCAGGCCGCGGTTGTCGATGGAGTTGCGGCGGAAGACAGTGGCGAAAAAGTCGAACGTCGCGCCGGTGCCGTCGTACGCCTCGTTGATCTCGGCGTCGCCGCTGCGCGGTTTGTGCTCGCTCGTCACGAGCTTTCCGGGCAGCTTCCAGGCGTGTTGCGCGTCGTAGACGTTGCGCCGCCTCTTCGGCGGTTGCGGGTTCGCCGCGGGCGCGGAGCGGTCGAGAAAGGTGAGGGCGCGCGCGGTGGCGAGCTCCCGCATCTGCTCGAGCGTCGAGCGTGCGGCTTCGTGTGCGGTGTGGTCCGTCTTCTCCGCAACCTTCGTCAGGATGTGTGGAGGTATGACGCCACAGACGTGGTGCGTTATCGTTCGCATGACATGTGCTCCTTGGTTTGAACGCCAGACGGGTGCGTGTCAGCTTCGGGTCGCGGTGCATACGCGGCCCGGAGCGCTCACCCCTGCGGCAGTTCCTCCTCGGGCCATGCCGGTGTGAACGGCGGCGCCGGCTGTCTGGCAGCGGCGACCGAACCTCTGGTCCGGCCGCGGCGGCCGAGATCGCGCTTGAGATTCGCCACGAGCGAGTGGACGGCGGCCGCACCCGGATCGCGCGCGATCCCCTTGGCGATGTTGTAGACCTGCAGCGCGTCAGCGGCGAGGAGCGCCTTGCGCGACGCCATCGTGAACTTCAGGCTGCTCGCCAGCGCGGTGATCTTGTCCTGGACGGGACGAAACGCCTCGATGAACTGCAGTGTGTCGCGGGACGCCGCGACGTCCAGTTTGTTGAGGTGCTGAAGTACCGGAGTCTGCTCGACGGCCGCGATCGCGGTGGCGAGGAACTCGGTCGGTACGTTCAGGTGCGAGCGGACGAAGTTCGCCGTGGCGGGATGCGTGATCTCCAGAGCCGGAATGTTCTGGACGATCTGATCGAGCGCCGTGGAGAAGTCGTCGGCCAGCTGCTTGTAATGGGTGACGGTCGGGGTCGGGCCGCTCTCCGGATCGGGCGTCACGGCCCCTTCCGGCAGCGCGGCTGTTGCCCCGGTGGTACGAATCGGTCTGGTGGTAGTTGCGGACACAATGGTCTCCTTTCTCACCGCGCGATGACGCCACGCGCGCCACCGCGGCGGTGTCCTGTACTGCGTTACTCCTCCTCACCCGGGGCCAGGCGCGAGGAGCAATGGACACCTGCAGTGCCGAACTCAGGGACCGATCCTGTACCTAAGATACGTTTCGATTTGTCGGTAGTAGTGTTACTGAATTGTCACAAGCACCGTTTTTTCATCCCCCGCGTTGGACTATAAGGACTTACGGGTGTGTGATTTACCTACGTCGTGCCATAAATCGCGCGCGGGTTCAATCGAAGGCCCAAAAGAGTGATTAGAGGGCCTCGGTGTAGGATTTTCCCTATTTCTTTTTGGGAGGGCAGTTGCGGCGGGCAGGCATCGACGCGATGCGGCGTGGGAGCAAGATGATCGGACTGAACCCGGTCGAGCTCCACGAGACCAGGAAATCGACCGCCGATCGGATTCACTGTCCCCTGGGCGAGACTCAACAAGTCTCGCCATCGCAAGCAATCGACCGCTGATCGAATGCACTCCGTGCGGCGTGGAATGCATGCGGGCAGCGATCGAATACCGCTGTCCTCCAGGTGAGATTCACGCCATGCGGCATGGCGTGAATCCCATCACGCGGCGCATGAATGCGATCCGCGGTCGAGTGAATGCGACGGCGCGACAGCTCCATCCATCCCGGCGGGCGAATCGGGGATGTGCGAACGCGCGCGAAAACCGTACGGCTACAGCCACGTCCCGGACAGCAGCAGATACTGCACCGGCGCGCACCGATCGATGCGGCCGCGCGCGATGCGCCGCCGTGCCGTGAACGCAAACATGCGGCGACGCGGCTGCGCATCGCACGTTCCGATCGATTCGTCATTCGTATCGTTCATCATGCCGGCCTCCCCTGTCCCACATCTTCGACACGCCCTGCTCGGCGTTGATCCCGCCGGCCCCATTCAAAGGGCGAATTCATCGCGACCAGGGATCGATCAACCCAGGTCCGAGTCCTTCGAAGTGCCGAACATTGCACGTGGCGATCACCGCTTTGCGCGCCGCCGCGATGCCGGCGATCTGCGCGTCGCGGATTTCGATACTGAGCCCTGTGCGCCGGCGCTCCGCGGCAAAGCGTCCCGCCCACTGCGCTGCGCTTTGGTCGAACGGGACGACGCGCTCTTCGAAATCCTCGGCCAGCATCTGCGCGAATGCATCCTCCAGCGCGCGCCGTCGTTTGCCGGATGCGAGGATCTCGAGTCCAAAGCGGATTTCAAAAACAGTGACCGACGTCGTCCAGATCGACTCCGGCGGTTCTGAATCGAGCCACCTCACCACAGCCGGCTCCGGCTCGCGTTGCATGAGCGCGGAGATCACATTCGTGTCGAGCAGGATCATGACTCGAAATCTGCAGGGGCCGCCGGATGGCCGCGCAGTTCGGGAATCTCCCGATCGAGGCCGATTCGGGAAAAGCGGGCCGCGATGCGCGATCCGAGAGCCGTGCACACGCCTGTGTCACTTCTCACAGCGTTCCGAAGAATCTCGCGAACCTCTTCCTCGGTGCTCCGGCCATGACGCCGCGCGCGACGCTGGAGCTTCTCCTTCACATCGTCATCGAGCTGACGGACGAGGATCTGCGCCATCGGTAGATGATAGCACGATATCACGCGCCGGTATGCGTGGCTCGCGGCGTGTGGATCTTGCAGAGCGATGCCGCGGTACGATGCCGGCATGAAGAAGTGTGTTCGTCCGCTCTCAGCGTTCCTGCTGGTGATTCTGGCCGCCGGCTGCGCGAAGAACGACCGGCAGCATCTCCGTGGTGTGTCAGTGCAAGTAGGCAACGCGTTGACGCCGGTCGGCTCGAACGCGCCGCGAATCGCGGCCGAGGGGCAGATGCTCTACACACTCACCGCGACGCTGCCCGAGGGATTGGTGCCGGATGACTCATGGCAGCGGCCTGAGCTCGTCGACAACACCGGAGCGCGGCACCGCATGATCACGGCGTCGATGAGCAATAGCAGCAATGGTCCGTCTGTGTTTGCGGCGACGTTCGAGATTCCTGCAGACAGGCAGGCCGGCGTCGTCGAAGTGGGACGGTACTCCATCGACATCACGCACAGTCTGGTCACGGAGCGGAAGAAGTAGGCCTGCTTCGCCGGACGTTGCGAAGTATGGTGAACGTAAACGCGCGGAGGCGCGGCTGGCTGTCATGTGTCGCGCTCGTTTGATGATTCCGCTCGTTCCTCGTGTTGCCCTCCCCTGCCGCATGCATCATCAGCAATCCTGCTGCGCGCAGATCCCGTCCGGCCACGCAAGCGCGGCGGCGAAACCGGGAATCGCCAGAACCAACTCGCTGGAGTATGCGGAAGCGACGTCTTCCAGCTCGCGCGTGAGAACCGCGCTGACCGTCGTCGCGTCCTGCTCGGCGAGGTGCTCCAGCATCGCAACCTGATACCGCGGAATGCGCGCCCGAAGCTCGCACGTGCGGATCGCTTCCGGCAACACCCGCGCCGCGTCGATGCCGAGCGCCTCTTCGATCACGTCGAGCGGCCAGAGCTCGAGCGCCTTCGCGACAAGGTCCTCGCGCCAGATCCATTTCGCGAGCGGCGTCACCATCAACTCGATTTCGCGCGACGCGACGGCCGCTTTCATCTGCGCGTCCGACCACCCGAGAAGCAGGCGTGCGGTCGTGAAGCTGACGTGAGGACGCTGATGTAGGAAGATGTGGCGGATGCGCCTGGTGAAGTCCGGATCGACCATGTTGCTACGCTCCCTTCTGCGTAGCTATAGAGTACCACAACGAACACACGGAAGCAACGCAAAAGTGACCGCATGACGGCGTCAACGCAACGCGAAGGAGTCGTGTTCGGAGCGCGCCTCCGCGAACTGCGCGAGCAACGCGGCGAGACGCAACGATCCCTCGCAGAAGCGGCGGGGTTCCCTCATCCCTACATCAACGAGATGGAGCATGGCCGGAAAGTACCGAGTCTCACGACGCTGATTCGCCTGGCGGTCGCGTTGGATTGCGAGGTTACCGATCTCGTCGACGTGTTCAACGGCCGCGATCTCCGGAAGCTCATCCCGAAACGCGGCTGAGCGTTGCAGGTGGCCCTTCACGCACCGCCAATAACAGAATGTTCCACGACCGGCCGGAGTGCTCCACGCTGCAATTGCGCGCTAATCACGTTCGATTTCGTCACTCGCACGGTCCGCCTTTTTCAACGGCCAGTCACCCGAAAGCCGCAGGAACGCACTTCGTTGAGCCGACTCGAATTTGCGACCTACAGACGACGCAGTCCGTGGTCTTGTCGGAGTCGTGGTCGGGCGTTTGTGTCATTAGGACTTCTGACGAGCATCAACCTGCGGCGGCGGAGCGTCGCGCCTCCCCGCTCCCAGTTATTCATTGGCGATGAAGCGGCGGTCGGGATGCAACGATTCGCCAACAGCAACGCGAACTGTCATCGTATGCGTCGGCAGGATCGGGAATGGGCCCTCATGGTCGGTTTGCGTCGTCTTGATAAGCCGCGTAATTGCGTCACGATCGCCGCGAACGATGTCGCATGCCCAGTCGGTGCCAGACGGTGAACAGCGGGGGGCCGAGAAGCGGGATGCATTGCAGTGCCGTGCATTAGCTGATCGCGAAATCCGTGGCGGGAGTAGAAATGGCCGACCAGAAACCATGCAAATGGTGAGTAAGGTTCGAGCACTTCACGGTGCAGAGCCGCGACGTTTGAAGGAAAGTCGGATGTCGGTGCCACCCAGAGCCCACCCGCGAGCGTACTATTCGCCGATCCCAGCTCTTCGCGGAGCTCAAGGCCAAGTGTGTAATCGAAGATGTCTTCAGCAAGCCGGCGGCTCCTGAGGTAGGCAAGTTTTGCGCGGTAAGTGGGATCGAGTGCGGAAGGCCGGGGTGCGTAGAGGAGATACTAACGAAATCATGCCCGAGGGCCTGTTGGAGTTGCTGAATCCTCACATGTTGAGCCGGATCGTGGGCAGCGAAACGGCTAGTGTCGGAAAAGGTTGGCGGATTTCGAGCGTCGGGATATGCGCGCTTGGCTTGCAACAACCAACATGCCTCCCACGAATCCGATGACATGAGATAGTTCTCGCACTTGATAATGAGGCCAAGATCGGCCTGCGTGACCCATCGCTCGGTGGCGCCATCATACTCATGCGTATCGATCTTGAAGGAGAGGCTGAAGAGACCATCCATCGCATCAAGATTTTTAGTAAGCTCTTCCAACGTATACGCGAGAGCCTCCTCGTTCTGCACGTCCTCATCGAGTACACAGGCTAGACTTTCCCTACCATCGGACTCCGATTTAGGTGCTTTGGGACCACCAGTCGCAGCCGAACACCGAGTTGTTTCCCGACGACTCCGCCGAAATCCTCCACGTTACGGGTCGTCGCCTCGGTAATCCGTCGCGCGGTACGATGGCGGCTGCCGGAGGAGAGCGCCGCCGCACGAATGCGCGCCCGATGGTGCGCGCTACAATCGTGATGGAACTGCGGATGTTACCCAATGGACTTCGATGACGAGGCGCAATTTCGGAAGGCCGTCACAGCTTTCATCGAAGAAGGCTTGCACACCCGACGCGGCGTGACGGAAGAAGAGTACACGGCCATCTGCCGAAAGGCGTGGGACTCCTGTCAGGCCTCGCCCGAGTTCCCATTCAAACTTCTCAGCGACCCGCTGCAACCCATTGAGCGGCTAGTGCGGAACAAGCCAGAGGAGTACACGCACTGGCGAGCGGGCGACCTCCTGAAAAGGACACGTAGCGAGTCGACGAGGGAGATCACGTGCACTGTCGTCGGTCCTATCAAGCCGGATTTCTCAACCGGGCCGGGGGATGACCCGCCGCTCGAACCCGATGCGGATGTACCAGAGATTCGTCGCTACCTCATTGGCGTTTTCGACGTGCTCGGCTTCTCAGCAATGTTGGGAGCCCAGGGACTCGAGGCAGTAACAGAGCAATACGGCCGGCTGATTGCCGAAGCGGTGACGAAGCCGGCGATGCGAACGTACAACATCGTCCGTTTCAGCAAGACGGAGAGCGGCAGCATCATCGGTACACTTCCCATCCAGCACGCGCACTTCAGCGACACCGTCCTGCTTTGGGTTCCGCTTGTTCAGCACTACATCGCGCCCTTTCTCGCGCGATGCGCGGATATGGTTTGCGAAGCACTCCACATGGGACTCGCCTTGCGCGGGGCAGTATCAGCGGGACGCACCGTCATGCACCAGTCGAGTAGTACGTTCATCGGACTTCCGATCGTGGAAGCGGCGAAACTGGAGCAAGCCCAAGACTGGCTGGGCGTATCACTCGGAGCATCGATGCTCGCTTCTGACATATCGCATGAGTTTGACCCGACGCTCATCGTGCCGTATCGCGTACCACTGAAGCGAGGGAAGATCAAAGTGCCTTCGGGTCTGGCGCTTGATTGGCCGAGAAGGTTCCGCGAAAGGTATGGAACCGATCCGATCACCAGTATTCAAGAGATCAACCGCTCGCCAGCTCATGGTATCTACTACAAGAACGCAGAGAAATTTGCCGCGTTCTCCGCCGGTCCCATCTTTCGAAGCGACGGCTTGCGACCGTTCCATTTCCATGAATTGGCGCAAGCTGCCCTTGCCGCTCGCACAGCGCACGCGCCGCTCGAAAGAGATCAGGAGATCGTCCTGGATGATCTCGTCCGCACCGGCACGACCGGAACAGATATCGCTACGTTCATTAAGGCAACCGCAATGGGCGAGGCGGTCCCGCCAGTTCCTCAGACCCTGCCACGCGGGATGCGTAGAGCGTTGCGAGAGGTGTCATTAGTGGCGGACGGCGCAGCAAAGTACTACAACCTGAGCGAGTATGTAATCGGTGCGATCCGCGCTCGGTACAACGCCACCACGCTGAACAGTGACATAGAGGATGGCCTGACCGAACTGCAACAACTTCTTCCACCCGCTCCGGCGGTAGCTCAATTTTGCCGTGACCTTGCGAGCGGACGCGAACTTGTCCTTCCACGCAGGCTGCCGCGTCACATGCGAGGACTTCTGAAGGAGGCTATCGATTGGGTCATTTCGCGCGAAGTGCCCGCCGGCTTGCTTGGACGGCTAGCGAACGAATGCCTCGAAGCACGAATCGGCGAGGCGCAACTCGGCCAATCGACGATCGAGCTGCTGGATGTAGTGAAGAGCACGGGCAGCTATTGGCCCGATGTCGTCGCGTTCCTGCACGCGATCGCAGCGGGCGAGGACCCACCGGTTCCGGCTTCGTTGCCGAACTTGCTGTACGAGGACTTTGCGCGGATCCGATATTCAGCGACGCCCGCCGGAGTGCAGCAACCACGCACGCTGGATATTATGGCAATAGGCATCGGTGACCCGCCAACGGGTGTCGATCTCCTCGCGGTCATTCATGCGTTGGCAGACCTGCGGGGCCACACAACGGAGATCCCCAGCGAGCTCTCAGATGCAATCGAAACCTTCGAAGCGGGTGATGCGGAGCGTCGTGTCGTCGCGGAACGCCTGCGGGCTCTCGTCACTGGAGCACAGCCGGAGCAGGAGGGCTATTTGCCCATGGCGCTTAGCCTTTTTCTGAAGCAGATGGACGCCATCGTGTACAAAAGGCCGATACCGATTGCGCCGCCGCTCGTTGGATGGGCTGCGATTCGCTCGCGACATGGGGGCGGTGAGATGGGCGACTGCATCAGTATGTCACTCCCTCTCATGGCTCGCGCCAAGGCCGAGACCCGTGCCCTGGCCGAATATCTTTGGAGAGTGGCGCATGGGCGCTCGGCCACACCTGTGCCGAACTTGACCGACCCAGAATTGCGAGCAACGGCAGAAGAGGTCAGGTGTCTTGCTGACCCGCATGTGGGCGGTATCCGCATGATGATGTCGCCCGCTCGTGCTCCGCAAACGGACCGGGCAAACGTCGAAGGGGCGAGACCGAGCATCGTGCAGCCAGATCGTAAGCAACAGGAATTCATGCGATGGAAGTGAAAACGGTTCGCTTGCGAGTAGCGGATCTCGGTTTTGCTGATGGTGCGCTTACGAGGGAGATTATCGGATCGGAACACGACAGGGACCTGTTCGGATACGCGGCTCCGTTCACAGGCGGCCGGGGTGCTGAGTTGGGCCTAGCACTTTGTTCACCCGATGTAGGACCCCACCTTCGCTTGCAATACACCGATCAGCCGTTGGGCGAAACCCTGTATGTCGCCATGAAGCCAATTACGACGCCTGACGGAGAGCCGCGGATTTTTGTTGTCGCTCACAACGCCGACGGCTTGGCGCTGGATGCAGCTCGCGCACGGGACGACGACAAGTGGGCGCCGGACGATATATTCGTCTTCTGCCTGGAACAGGATGGTTAAACGCGGGGCATAGCGACGGCCCTCGGCCCCGTTTCCGCGCCACGTGAAAGGAGCCGCGGGAAGTGGCCGCGCGGCTCCCCTCGTCGTTACGTGCTCAGTCGGTAAAAGACTTGGTTGATGCGGAGATGCGCGCGCGGACCCTCTTGCTGCCGGCGCGACGGCGTGCAGCCTGAAGGTCACGCAACGTAAGATCGAGTAACCAAAGGAGCTCGTCCATGGTGCGGCTTCTTCATGAGGCGATGCGGATGCCGGCCGCTTCGATCTTCTCGAACACCCACTGCGGCAGACAGAGATCGGTCTTGTCGGCGCGGCAGTTGGAGTGACAGATGATCGTCGCGACTTGGAAGCAGCGCGGGAAGCCGAACGTGGTTGACGGGTAGTAGAAGACTTGCTCGATCTTGTGGCGTTGGCAGATGTCGAACATCCGCGCGCCACGACTTCGCGCGTTTCGTGCGTTCGGAACGGGCTTTCAAAAAAATTTGAGTCGCAAGCTTGTTGAGGCTCACATCGCCAAGTCCGCCGGGCGATCGACGACACACGCCTCACGGCTACTCCGACGCTTCCAACGCCGCCTTCGCCTTCCCCACCGCCCGCTCCGCCTCGGCGACTATCTGCGCGGTCTTGCGTGCTTCGCTCGCGGCCAGGCGCGCTTCTTCTTTCGCTTCGGTGTAGCGCGCCTCGAGCTCTTCGGCGCGGGCGTCGGCTTTCGCCTGCGCCGCTTCGGCGCGCTCCGCGTCGCGGCGCGCGTCGCGCAGCGCCTTCTCCGCCGCCTGCACGGTCTGGCGCAGGCGGGCGCGGGCCGCGGCGGGATCTTCGGCTGCCGGTTTCGGGGGGCGGAAGGAGAGGACCTTCGAGGCCTGGAGGTTTTTTCCGCCCATCAGCGCGACGAGGGTGTCGAATCCGGGCGGGTCGAGATCGGCGGTCAGGCGGCCGGCCTGCGGAAGGCCGCCCGTGTCGCCCCACGCCGCGAGCGCCTCCAGCGTGGCCGACACGCGGCGTGTGGCATCGAGTGACGCGGCATGCCCGGCCTTCTCGAGAATCGCGGCGGCTTTCGTCACCAGCGCCGCCGTCATCTGTTTTTTCTCGTCCAGAAGGGCGCGCAGATCGGCGTTCTTCAGCTGTCCGGTCTGTGCCTTGCGGACGCGCTCACCGAGAGTGAGCAGCCGCTCGATCGACTTCGGATCGTGCCAGTAGAGCTGGTTCACCGCCCACGCCGGCGCGGGCGGTTTGGCGAGCGCCTTGACCCGCTCTGCGTCGAGCGCCCGCCCTTCGCCTTTCAGCCGTTTCGCCAACGCATTGCGAGCCGCTGTGAACTCTGCAAGGGAACCCTGGAAGAGAGCGTCGAGGTCCGCATTGATGTCCGATCCGCGTTTCGCCATGTTCTCAGGCTAGCGTTTGAGCGCGCGGAACGCACTCACGAATCGCGCCGCGTCGGACGGCGCGATGTCGTGAGTGACGTTCTCGCCGTTGATGTTGATCTCGTTGAATACCGGCTTCCCCTCGTCGTTGGTCAGCATGAGCACGCCGTCGCGCAGTTCTGCACTGCGGATGTGCGCGATCGGATACTCGACCGCTTTGCCCAGCGCCAGGCGAACGCCGCTGACGAGCAGTTCTTCGAGGAATCCCGCGTCATCCTTCGTTTTCATTTCCGACATCGCCGCGTCGGTCAGCTGCACGGCGACGGCGTCGTTCAGAAGCAGGATGACCGCCGCGCCATGCCGCGTCGTGATGACGAGGCGCGCGTCCCGCGTTTCGTGACGCGACGCCAGGCGGGCGTGACTGTCCTTGCCGGTGTTGATCGAGAGCGAAAGGTCCTGCTTCTTCTCCCCGCCGAGCGCGGCGGTGGCAATGAGGATGAGGGCGAGAGCGGACGTCACGATCGGTTTCATGACTCATAGGTACGGGGAACGGCGGGAAGGGTTGCTGAGTGCTGGGTGCTGAGTGCTGGGTGCTGGGTGCTGGGTGCTGGGTCACGCAGCACTCAGCACTCCAGCACTCTCAGCACTATTTGGGCGGCGCCGGCACGACCAGCGTCGCCGGCGGATGCTCCTTCAACTGCTGAAGCAACAACTCGACCGCCTTCTCCAGTGACGGATCGTGGCCCGCGGCGATCAGCTCCGGACGGTCGACGACTTCGATGTCGGGCGGCACGCCCTCCCCTTCCACCGCCCACATCCCCTGCGTGTCGAGGAAGCGGAACGTCGGCACGGTGACGGCGCCGCCGTCCATGAGGTCGGGACTGCCGGAGAGGCCGATCAGGCCGCCCCAGGTGCGGGTGCCGATGATGGTGCCGAGCTTGCGCTTGCGGAAGTAGTACGGCAGCGCGTCGCCGCCGGAGCCGGCGTAGCCGTTCGTCAGCATCACCTTCGGACCTTCGTGCGCGAACGCAGGCGTCGATCCCGGCTCGAGGTCGCGGCGGATCCAGTAGTTGAGCAGCGGGCGATCGAGCAGCTCGATCATCCGGTCGGGGATGAAGCCGCCGCCGTTGTAGCGGTCGTCGACGATCAGGGCGTCCTTGCCGACCTGCGGATAGAAGGATTTGAAGAGCTCCCGATTGCCTTCTCCCGCCGTGTTCGGGAGATGGATGTAGCCGATGCGGCCGCCCGACGCCTTGTCGACGTACGCGCGGCGTGACTGCACCCAGTCGAGATAGCGGACGTTCGTCTCGTTCGCGATCGGCCGCACCTTCTCGTCGTGCGATCCAGCGCCGTCGGCGCTCGACGCGAGCGACAGCGTCACGACGCGGCCGCTCCTGTTCTCCAGCAGGCGATAAAAGTTGTCGACGCCCTTCGTCGTCACGCCGTCGACCGCGACGATGAACTCCCCTTCGCGCGACTTCACTCCCGGCTCGGTCAGCGGCGAGCGCCAGCGGTCGTGCCAGTTCTCGCCAGGGAAGATGTGCTTGATGCGGAACACGCCGTCGGCCGGGACGATCTCCGCGCCGAGGAGGCCGCTGTCGACGCGCTTGACCGGATCGGTGTCGGGCGCGTCCTGCACGTAGACGTGGCCGCTGCCGACCTCGCCCGCGAGCTCGCCGAGGATGTAGTCGAGATCCGTGCGGTGCGCGACGTACGGGACGAGCTGCGCGTAGCGTTCGCGCACCGCGTTCCAGTCGCTGCCGTGCATGTTCGGGTCGTAGAACCAGTCGCGGAGGATGCGCCAGGCGTCGGTGAACTCCTGCGTCCACTCCGCGCGCGGATCGATCTTCATCTCCAGGTGATCGAGCGCCAGCGCGCTGTCGCCGACCTTCTGCCCCGCCTTCACGCTGACGATGGCGTACGTGTCGCCGCTGCGCACCAGCACCTTTTCGCGATTCGCGGAGAGGTCGTAGCCGCGGACGCCGCCGTCGACGATCGTCTCTTCCTTCCGGTCGTCGACGTTGTAGAGCGTGAGCTGTGTCTTGGGACCGGTGCCGCTGAGATAGAGGACGCCGTTCGCCACCGCCGCGAGCTGGCGGTAATTCCCCGGCGCTCCCGGAATGGCGCGGACGCGCGACTCGAATCCGGCGACGTCGATCTTCACGTCGATCTTTACCGGCACCGGCTCGCTCTTCTTCTTCTCGTCTTTCGGTTTCTCTTCGGGCGCGGCAGGCGGCGGCGTCATCGCCTTCTCTTCGTCGCTCTGGGGAAGGAAGAGCGCCGGGCCGTCGGCGGCGAGCACGCCGACGTAGACGCGCGTCGGATCGGTGTAGACGTAGTTGAACTCGAACGCGCTGAAGGTCAGGTTGAAGTCGCGATTCGACGTGAAATAGAGGTAGCGCCCCTTCGGATCGAACACCGGCTCGTCGTCATCGGTCATGCCGCTGGTGAGGCGCGAGGTCCTGCCGCCGGCGATGGAGTAAAGCCAGATCTCGTGGAAGCGCGCGCGATTCGTCTTCGTGTACGCGACCCATTTGCTGTCCGGCGACCACGAATAGAAGTTGATGTCGTCGAACGTGCCGCGGTCGACGTCGGTCACCTTGCCGCTCGCCACGTCGACGACGTGCAGCGTGTGCTCCTTGTCGGCGAAGGCGATCAGCTTCGAGTCGGGCGACCAGAGCGGCGCGAGGTTCCACGCCTTGCTGCCGGTGGTCAGCTGCCGCTCCGTGGTGCCGTCGGCGGGACGGACGTAGAGCTCGTACTCCCGGCCGTCGCGATCGCTGAGATAGGCGATCGACCGTCCGTCCGGCGACCACGCCGCGTCGCGCTCGCGCACGCCGCTCGATTGCGTCAGGTTGCGGATCTCGCCGTTCTTCGCCGGGACGGAGAAGAGGTCGCCGCGCGCGACGAACAGCGCACGCGCGCCGGTCGGCGAGACGACGTAGCTGGCGATGTTCCCCTTCACGTTCCTGAAGTACGGCAGCGTGCCGCGGAAATCGCCGACCACGCGGATCGGGATGCGCGACTCCCTGCCGCCGGCGAAGCGCCAGAGGTAGCCGCCGCATTCGTAGACCACCTGCGAGGCGTCGGAGCTCGGCCAGAGGACGTCGTAGTCGGTGTGGTTCGTGACCCTGCGCGTCTGCTTCGACTTGATGTCGTACGCGTAGAGGTTGAGCTTCGACTTGTCGCGATCGGAGGTGAAGTAGATCGTGTCGCCGGCCCACGACGGCTGGTTGTCGGTCATCGGCTCGTGCGTGATCTGCTCCGAGGTGTTGGCGGCGAGGTCGTAGATCCAGACGTCCTGCGCCCGGCCGCCGTGATAGCGCTTCCAGGTGCGGAACTCGCGGTCGATCGGCGTGTAGGCGAGCCTCGAGCCGTCGGGCGAATACGCGCCGCCGCCCGCCTCCGGAATCGCCAGCGGCTGCTCCATCCCGCCGGCGAACGGCACGGTGTACGGCCGCGCCAGGCGATCGCTCTGCGCCACGCGATGCGAGAGGAAGAGGATGTTCTTTCCGTCCGGCGTCCAGTCGAGCACGCGGTTGTCGACGCCGCCGCGCGGAGGGAGCGGACCAACGTCGTTGTAGAACGTCAACTGCCGCGGCGCGCCGCCGTCGACGCCGATCACGAACACCTGCCGCGTCCCGCCGTACTCGCCGCTGAACGCGATCCACTTCCCATCGGGCGAAAATTTCGGAAAGAGCTCGATGCCGTCGTCCGACGTCAACCGACGCGCGTCGCCCCCGTTCGCCGACGCGAGCCACAGATCGCCGGCATAGACGAAGACGACGTCGTCGCCGTGAATGTCGGGCTGGCGAAGGAGGCGGGTGAGGTTTTCCTGGGCGGAGATGGTGAGTGCGAAGAGAGTGATGGCGAGGATGCGTTTCATGTCGCGGAGCGTGATAGCACAGGCTCGCGGATGGCAGTGTCACGATGCCGCTACAGAGATTCCCGCATTTGTACTATTCTCCATAAAAATGGTCCAAAATTTCTGCCCCGCGTGTGGCGATCCGCTGCCCGAGCATGCCCGTGTCTGCAAGTGCGGCTCGCTGGTGAGCGCGACGGGCACGTGCATCTCGTGCGGCGGTCTCATCCCGCGCGAGGCCGAAAAGTGTACTCACTGCGACAGCTATCAGAATTGGCGCCGCTGGTTCGCTGTCAGCTCGACCGTGATCGCGTTGGTCACGGCGCTGGTGTCGGTGATCGGCCTGACAATCAATACGGCGGCCACCGTAGCTACGCCACGCTCATCCACCACAGCCGCCATCGCCGGCGCGACGCAGAAGAACCTTCTCATCGCCGTCATCAACTCCGGCAACGCGCCCAGCGTCGTCCGCAACTTCTCGATCAAGGTCGATGACGACGTGGTGACGTTCGATCGCATCTGGACCACCACCGCCGACGAGCCGAAGCGTTTTCTCAAAGGACGCGATTCGGCGGTGCTCTACTTTTTCGTCGGTTCGATCACGCGCAACCCGGGCGCGACGAAAACGGCGTTCTGGGAGACGTACGGCAACACGCCGATCCACCTTACCGGCACCGCCGTCGAATCCGACGGCACCAAGAAGTCCCTACGCGACGAAGCGACGCTCAACGACATTCGATTCCTGGTGGAGCTCACATGTTCCGACTGCAAAGATCTGTAGCCGTCATCGCCTTCCTACTGTTCAGCGTCGCGGTCTACGCGGCGAACAAGCCGCGGACGAATCAGATCCGCCTGGATTCCCCGCGCACCAGGGTGCACGTGCGAATCTTCGACAAGAGCGGGAAAGTGGTGGCCGAGTTCGACGCCTCGCCGGCGCCCGACGGCACCATCCTGAAAGACCAGGAGCCGATCGCGGCCTCGGAACGATTCGTGGTCACCAGCTCTTCGACAGGCTGTGTCCAGGGAAAGTCCGAATACGGTACCGACAACACTCCGATGAACGTTTTCTACATGCCGTACAACGGCGACCCGCCGATCGACCTCGTCGTCACGTCCGATCCGCCGGCGACATTCACGGTGCTGCGCGCGATTGCCGGCGTATGCCGTTCGCAGATCAAGCTGAATCACGGCT